>Ga0256829_1000245_pt1 | contig 63210 bp, 44 predicted proteins | sample 131447metaG_FD_185979 | JGI IMG/M metagenome (GOLD analysis project Ga0256829, IMG submission 185979) | Hydrothermal vent microbial communities from Lau Basin, Pacific Ocean - 131-447 | ecosystem: Environmental > Aquatic > Marine > Hydrothermal vents | place: Pacific Ocean: Lau Basin | collected...
CGCGGTCCGTCAGGACCGTCCGGTTTCCCTGATCGTCGATCGACCCCCGGATGATCAGACGCGCGATCGGCCGGTTCTCATACACACCCGTGTCCGTGGGGGAAACCTGGGGCGCGTTCTGCGCGAAAGCAGCGCAGGGTGTGCCGCAGAGGACCATCGCGACTGTCGCGGTCGTCACATATCCCAAGATCGAGTGTCCCAGAGCCATCGTGAGGGGGACGATACACACCCCCGGGGACGGCTACCACACGCGGAGACGACATTGTGCGATTGTCTGGTCGGGGTCTGGTCGTCACCGACTTCCCCTGATAAGGTGTCCTCTCGATCGGGGTGTGTACACGACGGAATCGCAGGGAGGCGACAGGTGGGGACAGACGGACAGGTCACTCGGAAATCAGGACGCCGTGAGGGGTGGTGGATCCTGCTCGCTTCGATCGGATCAATCGGCGCGGCGCTGACCGCGTTGATGTCGATCGTGGATCGGGGTCTGCTCGGCGCGGTGCCCACCGGGGCGCTGCTGTGTGTGCTGGCGCTGTTCGTGCTCCCCGTGCCCACGCTCGTGCTCGCGCGTCGGGCGCGCCGGATCGAAGCGCGACGGGTGGTCCTCAACGATGACTCCGAGCTCGTCGAGTGTGTCGTCCATGCGCGCCACGATGATCGCCGAGCGCGCGAGCACCGGGTGTCACCGACAACCACGCGCGTCCATCAGGGCGCGGCGTAACCGGATCCAATGTCACCCGATGGGTGATCAGCTCAGATTCACGGGCATCACAACGTACAGGAAGTCCGACCCCGACTTCAGCAGACCGGGCTTGTTCGGGCTTTTGAGCTCGATCATGACCTCGCTCTCATGGACCACCTTGAGCGCGTCCGTGATGAAGGCCGGGTTGAACCCGATCTCGATGTCCGACCCGTCGTAGTTCGCGAGTTCGACGTTGATCGTCGCTTCACCCATCTCAGGCGCACGGGACGACAGCTCGAGGGACTTGTCCCCCCCGCTGAACGCAAGCCGGACCCCGCGCGATTCCTCGTTCGTGAGGAGCGCCGCACGACGGACCGCGCTCGCGAGCACGTCCTTGTTGAACGTGACCTTGATGTCCTGGTCTTTGGGGATGACGTCCTCGTAGGGGGGGAAAGTCCCCTCGACGAGGTTCGTGCTCAGGGTCGCACGCGCGTCCGTCGCGTCCTCACCCAGCGCCACCACGGCCTGGTTGTCCGTGATCGCAAGGTGGACGGGCTCGTTCTCGTCCGAAACGAGCTTGATGATCATCGACAGCGCCTTCGAGGGGAGGATGCACTTGGTCGGATCGCCCTTCGAGTCGATCGTCGCCGCGCTCTTCGCCAGACGACGACCATCCGTCGCGATCATTTCCAGCTTCTTCCCCTCACGGACGAGGAGGACCCCGTTGATCGCGTATCTCGAGTTCTCACGCGCGGCGGCGAACAGGGTCCGCTCGATCAGGGTCTCCAGGGTCCCCCCGGAAGTCGAGAAGATCGACTTCGCCGGGGACGCGCCGGCCGCCCCCTCCGAGATGTTCTTGAACGACGCAAGCTGAGGGAACTCCGAGGGATCGAACCCGTGGAGCTGGAAGTGCGCGTCCGCGCCACGGATATGGGTTGTCTCCCCTGAGGATTCGATCGTCAGGGTGGGTTCGTTGTCTTCGGCGCTGACGATCTGACGGAGCTTGTCCGCCGGGATCAACGCGGATCCCTCCTGCTCGACCTCGACCCGTCCGATCCGGACGGAGAGCGCGATTTCGCCGTCCGTCCCCGAAAGGACGAGCTCGGGACCCTGCGCGTCCTGGGTCGCGTCGAGTTTGATGCACGTGAGTTGGGGGCGCGGGGACCTCGCGGCGACAACGCCGGAGACCTGGTTGACGGCTTCGAGGAGCGACGCACGCTCACAGATGACTCTCATCGTGGATCTCCAATCCCGGCCCCGGGTTTGGGGGCGTGTACAGGGGGCCCGTATGGTAGCAGTTCAAGCGGAATCAGGCACTTGTGAACAGGTTGTGCACGGGTCCGATGGTCGGAAAAATCGTGGTTTCGGGATCATGGGGGGTGTCACTGGCGCTAGACTTGCAATCACACGAACCATCCTGCCCGCGACCGCCGCGCTCCGGACCCCTGCTCCCGTACCCAGGCCGGTGGGGGAGGTCGGGAGGGCGGCGATTTCATTTGGAGGCGCACCCATGTCATACGAAGCTGCTGTCCACGCTCAAGCGATCGAGCTCGATCGTCTCTCGCTCGAGATGACCGCCGCGGCCGGTTCCGGTCACCCCACGAGCGCGATGAGCATCGGACACATCGTCACCGTCCTCATGTTCTCGTCCATGCGCTGGTCCCCCGACTACCCCAACTACCCCACCAGTGATCGTCTCGTCCTCTCCGAAGGACACGCCGTCCCCGCCGTCTACGCCGCGATGGCCACCCTCGGTGTCCAGGTCGGTCCCGAGGACAACCGCTCCAAACTGACCGTCGATGACCTCAAAACCCTGCGCGAATGGAACTCCGTCCTCGACGGCCATCCCAACCCGATGGAAGGCGTGGACTTCTTCGATGCCGCCACGGGTTCGCTCGGTCAAGGCCTCAGCGTCGCCGCGGGTGTCGCGAAAGCCGCACGTCTCGACGGCACCGACCGACGCGTCTACTGCATCATCGGCGACGGCGAGTTCCGCGAAGGCCAGATCGTCGAAGCCCTCGACTTCATCGTGGACCACAAGCTCACCAACGTGTGCCCCATCATCAACTGCAACGCCTTCGGCCAAGCGGATCGGGTCTCGGGTCAGCAGACCCCGGAGACCATCGCGAACAAGCTCCGCGCGTTCAACTACGACGTCATCGAGATCGACGGGCACGCGCCCGCGCAGATCAAGGACGCAATGGACCGCTTCGCTTCGATCTCCGCCGACGAGAACGCCAAGCCCATCGCCGTCGTCGCGACGACCGTCAAGGGCTGGGGCTGCCCCTCACTCCAAGGCGGGGGTTGGCACGGCAAGCCCGCGTCCGGCGACGCGCTCGAGCGTGCCCTGGGTGAACTCAACGAAGCCCGGATCGAGCTCACCTCGTCGCTCGCCGGCACCGACCAGTTCACGATCGAGCCCCCGAGCCAAGCGCCGGACAAGCGCGTCCCGAGCGACGAGATGCCCAAGCTCTCCGAAGCCATGCGCGAGATGGACATGGAAGCCACCCTCCAGACCGGACGTTTCGCGACCCGTCGCGCGTACGGCGTTGCGCTCCGCGCCCTCGGCGCGATGAACGACGACGTCGTCGTCCTCGACGCTGATGTGTCCAACTCCACCTTCTCCGAGACCTTCAAGAAGAACCCGAGCAACGCGCCCCGCTTCATCGAGTGCAAAATCGCTGAGCAGAACATGATCAGTGTCGGCGCCGGGATGAGCGCGGCCGGGAAGATCCCCTTCACCTCCAGCTTCTCCAAGTTCCTCACTCGCGCCTACGACCAGATCGAGATGGCGATGAACTCCGGCGCGAACCTCAAGATCGTCGGGTCCCACTCCGGGATCACCCTCGCCGCCGACGGCCCCTCCCAGATGTCCCTCCCCGACGTCTCCTGGTTCCGCTCGCTTTCCCTTGCAACGGACCATCGCGGGAACCCCGGGTGCTACGTGCTCCAGCCCGCCGATGCGTACGCCGCGTACGCCCTCACGGGTGTGATGGCCGAGTACGAGGGCATGTGCTATATGCGCACCCTCCGAGCGGAAACCGAGCTCCTCTACTCGGACGACCACGTCTTCAACCTGGGCGGGTTCGAGACCCTCGCGGAAGGGCGCGACATCGTGATCGCCGCGACGGGCTACATGGTCCACGAAGCGAACAAGGCCGTCGATCTCCTCGACGAAGCGGGCGTCAGCGCGACCCTCCTCGACATGTACTCCATCCCCTTCGACACCGACAAGCTCCTCGACATCGTCGCGGCGAACGGCGGGTTCGTCGTCTCCCTCGAAGACAACTACGGCGGCGGGCTCGGGTCGGCCATCGCCGACGCGCTCATGGAATCCGGCGACGGCTTCGAACTCGCGCAGATGTACGTCAAGCGCATCCCCAAGAGCGCCAAGACCCCCGAAGAGATGCTCCAGATGTGCGAACTGACGGCCAAGGACGTCGTCAACCGGGTCATGTCCCTCCTCGGAGTCCCCGCCTGACCGTCGAGATTGATCCACAAACACAAACGCCCCGGTCCTCACGGATCGGGGCGTTTTTATTCAGGGAATGGTTCAACGCTTACGGACAGCCCATCCCGAAGAGCTGGAGATACAGGGACAGATCGAAGAAGTCGAGCTCCCCGTCCTTGTTGAGATCGACGAAGCAAGTGGGGGAGTCCTCGACCTCCACCCCGAGCAGCGCGGGATCGCTCGTCCGCGCCCCGCTGCTGTTGCTCACTACGCAGTCGTAAAACCCGACATCGCTCGCTTTTACCCCATCGATCATGAGCTGCGATGAGTTCGCGCCCGAGATCCCATCGCCGTCGACGAGATCGACACCCCCCTTGCGCCACTGGTAGGCGAGCGGGGGCGCGCCGCTGGACAGGGCGATCGAGAACTGAGCGGTCTGCCCGGCGTCGGTCAGCACCGAAGCGGGCTGCTGCACGATGACGGGGGGCGCGAAGCAGGTGTTGAACCAGATGCCGAACTCGGAGGGGCTGGCCCGGTCGTGGTTCAGAAGCACATCGGGCGTGCCGTCGTTGTTGAAGTCCGCGATCGAGCTCACCGTAGAGTTGAAGCCGGCGTTGGCGTCGATCACATTGAAGGTCGAGGTTTCGGTGAACGCGCCCGTGCCGTCGTTTCGCTCCAGCACGCCGCCGAAGATCGATCCGAGTCCACGGACCATGCGAAGGATGTCGTTGTCCCCGTCGCCGTCCGCGTCGAGGATCGCGATCGCCCAGGTCGGGTTGTTCGAGGTGTCGACGATCTCGGTGGCCGGAGTCTGGAAGTTTCCGGCGCCGTTGTTGAGCGTGTAGAACACGACGGGGTTTGAGAAGTTGAAGAGGCTGTAGGCGATGTCGAGATGCCCGTCATTGTTGAGATCGCCGAGCTGGAGGTTGACAAAGCCCCCGCTCGCACCCGGCGTGAAGCTGAAGGACTGCGGGCTGAATGTGCCGTCGCCGAGGTTGCGGAGGATCGTCGTCAAGCTATTGATTCGGCTGGTGGTGACGATCTCGGGGAGCCCGTCGCCGTCGAGGTCGCCGGTCTGGAGGGTGTCGGTCGGCCCGACCGGGCCGTAGGATCGGGCGTCGGTGAAGGTGCCGTTGCCGGTGTTTCGGTAGGTCACGATCACCGGCTGCGCTGAGCGAGCGGCTTGGAACGCGACGATGTCCTCGAAGCCGTCGCCGTCGATGTCCGCGGTGAAGACCCGGTCGGGGATGAACTCGGGGATGAAGGTGCTGGGCGTGGGGCCGAAGGTCCCGTCGCCGTTCCCGTTGAAGATGACGATGTCGCCGCCATCGTTTCCACCGCGGATGCCCGCGAGGTCGAGAAAGCCGTCGTTGTTGAAGTCGGCGAGCGTGTTGTGGAAGTTCCCGCCGTCCGCGCCCTGCAGCGGCACGGGGCTGTAGGTGAGACCACCCAAGCCGTCGTTGAGGTAGACGCGGGCCGAACCGTTATCGAGACCGGTGTGGATGACATCCCGATAACCGTCGTTGTCGATGTCCCCGCTGGCGATCGGTGCGAGTAGGACGTCAGAGTTGAAGGGTGCGAACGATTCGGAGGTGTAGATCAAATCAATGTCGCACAGCTGCGCATACGCCGGCGCCGAGCCGATGGCAATCAGGATGAGTGGTCGGGTGATGTTCATGAGATGCTCCTTGTGTCGTGTCTCAACGCCTCAACAAGGGCGATCATCGCCAAACCCTTCCCCGAGAGGGAGTGACTCCGGGTCAACCCGGGGTTGACTTGAGGTCAACCCCGTTGTGGGGACTGGTGGTGGGGTGGTAAGGTGTCGATACCATGGTGCATATGGCCCCCCTCGACACACGTGAGAAGCTGATCCGCGCGGGTCTCGACCTGTTCTACAAACAGGGATTCCACGCAACAGGTCTCGACCAGATCATCGATCAGGTCGGGACGACCAAGACAACCTTCTATAAGTACTTCGAGAGCAAGGACGCGCTCGCGCTCGCGTGCATCCAGCGCCGCGACGAGGGCTGGCGCAAGAAGCTCCCGGAGCTCCTGAAAGAACGGGGAGGCGACGATCCCATCGCCCAGCTCCGCGAAGTCTGGAGCGTGTGGCGCGACTGGTTCAGCAACATCGCCTTCAACGGGTGTTTGTTCATCCACGCGTGCTCCGAGTTCCCCGACCCCAACGACCCGTGCCACCAAGCGGCCTGGGCGAATGTTGATGCGCTCAGAGACATCGTGCGCACCCTCGCGCACGAAGCGGGTCTGAGCGATCCCGACACCTTCGCACAGGAGTACGGGCTCCTCATGCAGGGCGCGATCATCATGGAAGTGATCGATCGGCGCGAGACGGCCGCCGACACCGCGGGGCGCATCGGGGAGATGCTCATCGAACGCTACCGGGTCCTCAGTGCCTAAAGAAAACGCCCGCGTGTGTGCGCGGGCGCTTCCAAAGCTGGGGAGAGACGGACGATCAATCCATCAGCATGTACGACGCGTCGAGCGCCCGATCGATCCGCTCGTTCACATCGCGCAGGTGCGCGGCGCTGTAGCTGTCGATCGAGCCCGAGTCCCCGAAGGGCTCGACCGTGTCCTTGATCGCGAGCAGCTCCTGACGCGCGAGCGACTGGAGCACCCGACCCGAAGAGCCCGGCCAGTACATCCCCGTCGCGAGATCGATCATCCGGTGCAGGTGCTCCGACTGAAGGTTCCGATCCAGCGTTGAGATCAGCGGCGAACGGTTCGTGTACGAACCCGATGCGCTGGGCAGGTCCCAGATCTCCGCGCGGATCGTCTCGAACACCTCGGGAACCGTGAGCGCGTCCTGATCGCCCGGGGTCCGGAGCTCGTTGTCCATCACCCGCGCGAGGCGCGAGGGATTCATGATCCCCGTCAGCGCCGCCGACTGGATCCCGAGCACGTTCTGCGCGACCGGCCACGCATGGGCCGTGCCGTACCCCTCGTCGTACCAGTTGTCGCTCTGGAGGTACGACAGCGTCTCTGTATCGATCCCGAACGAATCAGAGTTCAACGCGTTGTCGATCACGAACTTGAGCGCCCGGCGCTGCTGCGCCGGATCGACAGGACGGATCGGCGCGGGCGCATCCGGGTCACCCTTCATCGAACGCGTGATGTGCGCCCCACCGATCCAGTGCATCGCCATGTTCACGGCGCTGTACTGGGTCCCCATCAGCTGCTGGTGCATCTGACGCGCCCGAGCCCAGGACTCGCCGTCCTTGACGGCCTTGTCCAGGATCTCCGCACGCGCCTTGTCCACAAAGCGCATCCGCTCCTCGGCGAAGTCCACCGAGTCGCGCCCGAGATCCCAGGTCTTCGCTTGAGGGTCGGGGGAGAACTGACCGTCCTCGGCCATGTACGCGTGCTCGGGCTTCGCCGCTTCCTTCGCGACCTCCTTGGGGTCGTCGAACGTGTAGTTCCACTTGATCGCCCACATGTCGTACGCGCCGATGTCGCGCGGGACGTAATCGCCCTGCTTCAGATCACGAGGCCCACCTTCGACGATGATGTTCGACAGCGCGTAGTCCATGACCGTGGACTGGATGGGCTGGTCGAAGCCCTCCGTGTTCATCTCCTCGATGGAGTGCAGCGCGGAGCCCTTCCAGTTATGTGTGAGCCCCATCGTGTGCCCGACCTCGTGCATCACGACGTCTTTGAGCAGCGGACCCACAAACTCCTCGGGGAGACCATCAAGAAGCGTCACGTCGTCGCCGGATTCTTCCGCCGGCATGAGCGCGCCCCCGAGCCCGAGATCCATCGCGAGCCGCGCCGTCGCAACGCTCGACGAAAGCCCGGGCATCATCATGCACATCGCATGACCGTGCTCGTCGTCCCGATGGAGATGCTGATGGGGTTCCCACACATTGGGCGCGAGGGTCAGCGGCGCGTCGGTCATCAGTTCATGCGCCTGCGCGGGCTGCTCCACCATCATCTTCGTCAGCTGCGTGACGCGCTCCCGATCCGACGGATCCGCAAGGATCACGCGCGGGTCCCAGTTCGGGTTCTGCGCGAGCCAACCCGACAGCTCCGGATCGATCACGCTCATCGCCTGAGCAGCAAGCTCCGTCTGGAGGTACTGGATCGCGTACGACCCGATGAACCCCTCGTCCATCACGATGTCCGCTTCGTAGATCTCGCCCGTGTCCGGGTGCGTATGCACAGGACCGATCGCGAACCCCATCCCGGCGTTGGTCCAGCGCACGAACGAGTACCGCATATCTTCCGGGTCGATGTCCATGTACGCACCCGTCGTCGCGTCCTGCTGACGCACCTCGATCGCGTTCAGGATCCCGACCTGCTCGAACGCCTTGTTCCACGCAAGGATCCCCTCGCGCACCCAGCGCCGATAGCGCAGCGGGGTCGTGTGCTCGATGTGGTACACGATGGGCTCACGGGGAGGCGACATCTTCAGCGACGGGTCCGCCTTCTGGATGTGCCAACGGTTCGCGTAGCGCACCGTCTGGGACGTCCCATCGTTGATCGCGCGATCCGCGAACGACTCGTAGTAGATCCCCACCCGACGATCCGCGATCCTGGGCTCGAACCCCTTCGACTTCTCGGGCATCCCCAGAGAGAACCGCACCTGCGCCATCTGACCGTTCGCGCGGGGGAGCTCGAACCCGAGCTCGATGTTGTTCGGGAAGACCTTCGCCTTCGTCAGCTTCGCCAGCGACGTGTTCGCCCTCGACAGAAAGCGCCCGAGGAACTGACCCGAGTTCCCGATCAGCGCCCGATCCAGATCGATCAGAGGCCCACCCCCCGGACCCGTCGCGATGATCGGGACCGTCAGGATCACCCGATCCGTGTTCACCCGCTCAACCCCGGCCTTCGACTCCTGGTCACCCGAAGAACGGACCGACAGGTTGGGCTCGATCAGCATGAGCTGGTCGTTGCGCTTCGACCAGTACACCGTCTTCGTCGGGACCCCGACCTGATCGTTCCAGATCGAGTACACCCCGACCTGAGGGGTCCCGGCCGCGATCGTCGCGACCAGATAGAACCGCTTCCCCTCGAAGTTCTTGGGGAGCTCCGCGAGCACCTGCGCGTCCTTCTCCCGGGTATACAGGGTGTAGAACTCCCCCTGACCCGGCGCCACGGGGACCTTCTCGTACCCCTTCACAGCCGACTCAAAGTCGCCGGCCGACACCGAACCGGCCAGGGTCGCGAGGATCGCGGCGGAAACAAACTTACCCATCTTCACACTGCGCGACATGGCCGCTCCTTTGTCAATCGATCAGGGGATGCTGTCTGTGCTCAAAAAAGAGCCCCCGAAAGGGCTCTCTGGTGTACATCGGTTGTTGTGCTCAGGATGCGGAGCAAATCTGAACTTTCAGAGACGACCATTCAGATCAGGGACATCCCGCGCTGAAGTCCATCAGGTACGCGCTGATATCAAAGAAGTCGAACACCGTGTCCCCGTTGTAATCCACCATGTTCATCAGCAGGAAGCTGATGTCGAAGAAGTCCAGCGACCCGTCCATGTTCAGGTCGGGTCGGCACACCTCGCAGTTCACGGTGAGCACGGGGGTGCCCGCGATCGCCTCGATCCCGGCGTTGTTGGGCTCCTGGAGCGCGATCGGCTTCACCTGGAACGGCACACGGATGAACGACACCTCGGGGGATCTGAACTCGGTCACGCGCTCACACAGCCCGTTCCCGTTGTTCCCGGTGCGCGTCAGCAGCGCATCTTCGAAGCCTACGGGTGCAGTGGTCGGGATCCCGTACCCGGCGAAGAGGAGCCCGCCGTTCGGGTCGGGCATGACCGTGGAGGTCCTGCCGAACTGATCTTCGCGCGTGTAGTCCCACTGGAGCTGGGCCGTCAGCTCATCGAAGCTCCAGAGCGAGGCGCTCGCACTAAAGAACATCGGATCGGTCCATGCGCCCCCGGTCAGCATGTCGCCGTTTGGGAGCTGCTCGAGCGACGATGCCGCCGAAACAACGCTGTGATTCTCGATCTGAAGGCTCGAGCTCACGATCGGAGCCCCCGTGTTTCCGTCCACAACCAAGGGGACCACGAGCGATGAGGTGAGCGAGGACGAGACCGTGGATACGACAAAGGGGTTGTTCTCGCTGTTGATCGCGATGCTGTACCCGAACGCATTCGTGGTGTTCGTCCCCTGGACAACCGGCTCGTACAGGGAGAACCAGATCGGGTTCCCCACCGGATCGAACCGCGCGATCAAGATCTTCGCGAACACACTGAACTGATCGCTGTCGATCTTCGCGATCCCCACCGCGAAGATATCACCCGACTCCGGCGAAATCGCGACATCGTAAAACGCCGTGCTGAAGATCTGCTCGTCCAGGGGGAGGTATCGGTTGTGGAAGATCGGGAGCCCATCCGCGTTCCGGAACCGGAGGAGTGTGGCTTGGGTTATCCCGGGGGAGTTCAGGAGCGAAGCGGCGACAAGCCCCGTGTCCCCGTCTCGCTCCATCCCGATCGGGATCCCGGAGTCGTAGCCCGGATAACGCCATTGATACGAGAGCGCCCCCGAGAACGGATCGATCTTGAACAGCACGAGATCAGCGACATCGTTCGGGAACGACGAGATCAATCCGCCCTCGAGCACGATCAGGTTCTTGTCAACCGGATCCTCGAACGTCGCGACGAGCGGGTTCCCCTCCTTGTCCGGGTCCTCGATGATCCACGACAAGAACGGGATCCCGTTCGGACGATGGACCACGATCCACCCATCCTGCCCGGGCAACTTGAAGTCGCGCCTGAACCTGCCCACAAACGCGATGTCCTGACTCGTGAGCACCGCGAGATCGTTCGCGGCTTCATACTGGTCCCCCGGTTCGGTGATCGAATGAACAAAGGGCTGCGCCGAGGCGCAGCTCGTCAACACCGCTAGAAGAATGCACTGCGTGATTGTCATGGTTCTCTCCTGTGCGAATCTATGGTGATGGTGCTGCTCCCGAGAACACAGAGCCCAGCACAGAACGAACACGCGCCGCACACACGGCGCGTCTGCGATTCAGTTCAAGGGCAGCCCTGCTGATACGACTGGAGAAACGCGGACACATCGAAGAAGTCGAACACCGTGTCCCCGTTGAAGTCGATCATGTTCTGGAGCAGCGCCGACAGATCGAAGAAATCCAGCATCGTGTCCCCGTTCAGATCGGGGGCGCACATCGGGGCGCAGGTATTCAGGTGGATCGTGACGAAATCCCCCGGATCCCCGATATTCGCGACATCGAGCGCGCCGTCGTTGTTGAAGTCCGCCGCGATCACATCACGCCCCCCGTTCGAGCTCGAGAAATCGATCTGCGGATCCACGGTCCCGTCCCCGTTCCCCGTCATCAGCGCGACCGTATCCGCGATCTGGAGGGAAGCGACGGCGTCGTTGTTCCCGTCGGAATCGAAATCCCCGACCACCACACCCGACGGGACGATCCCGAGCGACATGCTCTGCGAGAGCGCGAACGAGCCCACCCCGCTGTTCAGATACACCGCGCCCGTCGATGAGAGCGACCCGACAGCGACGAAATCCAGATCCCCGTCGTTGTCCATGTCCCCGAGATCCAACCCGTAGACAAAGAACCCGAGGTTGATGGGCGCCGAGACAATGAAGCTCGACCCCGGACCACCCAGAAGCACAAACGCCGACCCCACGGACCGATGCCCGACGAGAAGGTCGATGTCGCTGTCGTTGTTGAGGTGCCCAGCCACGACGGAAGTGGAATCGAGCCCGAAGATGACGAGATCAACACCGACCAGGTTCCCCGCGCCGTCGCCGCTGAGCACCCGGATCTGGTTCGCGTTGGTCACGACGATGACATCGAGGTTGCTGTCCTGGTCCGTATCGACGAGGACGATCTCTTCGTGGAGCCCGCCGGACCCCGAGTTCTGCTGGGTGGGCGCGCCGAAGTTCCCCGCGCCGTCCCCCAGGAGCACCGACACGTACGTCGTCGCCGTGTGCCCGACAACCGCATCGAGGTGCCCGTCGTTGTTCATGTCCCCCAGCGCCACGCTGTACGCAAACGTGTCAACCGGGAACAGCGTGCGCGCCGAGAACGTCCCGTCCCCGTTCCCCATCAGCACCCCGATGTTCCGTTCCCCCGAGAGCGCGAACACGATGTCCATGTTCCCGTCGTTGTCGAGATCCGCGCTCTCGATGTCGCGCGGGGACTCACCCGCAAGATACTCCACCTTCGGCGCGAAGAGCGTCATCGGATCGCACGTCTGCGCGCCCGCGCTCAACGTGAGAACCGGAACAACCAATACCGTAAGACCTGTGCGCATGTCGTCTCCTCTCAGTTCTGCGCACTGTACAACCGCAGATCCAAAGTGAACAAACACGAACTTGTCTTCATATTCGGAGCGTGGAAATTTACGCTCTGCGCCGCTGATTCGAAATCACGGGCACCCCTTCGTCAACGCTTGAAGAAACGCGCTGATATCGAAGAAATCAAACGCCGTGTCCCCGTTGTAATCCACGCTGTTCCCGAGCAGCTCGCTGATGTCGAAGAAGTCCAACATCGTGTCCCCGTTCAGGTCCGGCGCGCAGTCGTTGGGGTTCGTGGGAGGATCCGGGAGGTTTGTCTCGAGCCAGTCCCGTTCGCTGTCGCTCATCTCCGCGAAACCCGGCGTGATCGCCGCGTCCAGGGTGTAGGGCTCGAACTGCCCGAGCGGGATCACGATGTTCGCCCAGTCGTTGGACCCCTCCAGGACCTGATCCGGCGAAGCCGACGCCGCACCACCAGGATAATGGCTCGGGAGCCAGTTGAGGTCCACGCTCACACTCTCCTCGACCATGCCGTCGAGGTTCCAGTTGTACACATCGACATCGAGCTGCACCCACGAGATATCGCGCGTCGTCTCGTCGACATCAAACCCGAAGAACGTGAGCACATCCGAATAGAGCTTCCCTCCCGAATACCCCGCCGTCTCGTCGAGATCAGCTTCATCCAGCGCCGGGAGCGCCACGCGCGAGTAATCCAGAGGAACCGGGTCCTCGTTCTCCAGCGTGATCCTGTCGAAGTTGTAGTTCATACAGCTGACGTAGTTGGGCTTGTAGTTGATATCGTCGTGACCCCCGTGCCGGAGCCCGAGGTTGTGCCCAAGCTCGTGCATGAACGTGCTCGCAAAGATCCGACGATTGTCGTTGTTCCCGTCGATCCCGATCATCATCTGATTCCCGAGGAGCTCCGCGATCCCGAGCGCCCCGCTCACCTTGTTCACCACGGCGCAGTACCGGAACGACTTCTGACGGGCGGCCAGGATCTTGTCCCAGTTCGGAGAAGCACGCTCGTCCGGATCCCCGATGTACAGCGGCGTGATCGAGTTGAACTCGCTGAAGTCCGGGTTCCACTCCTGCGCGAACGGGATGTTCGTGTCCGACACGACGAAGTGCGCCGTGATCCCCGTGGACCCGTCCGGGTTCATGACCGGCGCGTTCGCAAAGCTCTGCGCCACATCATCGAGCGCGCCCTGATAGAACGGCACGTTCGTCATCACATCGATCTCGACAAGAATGTCCTTCCGATCCGGATCGACACCCTCGGGGAGGATGAAGTCGATCTCGCCGTCACGGTCCACATCGATCCCGTCCATCTCCCACGAATCCAGGAGCCCGTCCCCGTCCGTATCCTGATCCACGGGCTTGAGGACCACCATGACACGCTCCCCGTTCCGCCGACCCTCCCCGATGATCCAGTTCGTGTTGCTGATCGCAAAGGCATCCCACACCGTCACGTTCGCCGGGAGATCCGTGATCAGGGTGTCGAGCACGAAGGGCTCGTCGTTCACCCAGATCACCCCGCGCCGGTCGTCCGCGTCCTCGTCGTAATACCACCCCACGATGTTGTCGAGGTCGTTGATATCACGCGCCACGGAAAACAGCGTCCCCGGATCGATGCTCGTGATCTCCCAGGTCCCCCCCACGTTCTCCCACTTGACGGCGTAGTTGAACAGGTCCCCGTTCGGCCACGCTTCACCCACGAGGATCCCGTTGTTGTTCATCCCGTACGCGCTATCGAAACTCCCGTCCAGACCCGTCAGAGGCGTGATCGTCTGACCGTTGAGCTTCACATACGCAACCGTGTTGAACGTCCCCGCGATCGACGCTTCGCCGCACAGATCACCCGAGTCATTGACATCATGCGCAAAGCTCGGCGCGGCCGTCAGTGTCCCCCCCGCGCTCGCGCCCCCGACAGTCCCGACAAACGGCTCAGCATCAAAGAAGAGACTCCCGCACCCACCGCCCATCGCGTTGTTCGCGAACTCTCCACAGAACCACCCCCCCGCGCTCATCGCCTGCATCTGCGACGAGCACCCCGACCACGGATGATGCTCCGACCAGACCCCCGTGTTCGTGTTGTACGTGCTCGCGCGCGCGACGTTGAAGTCGTACTGCGCGTAGTCCCGAGTCGCCGTCGCCGCGATCACCCCCGAGTCGTCGATCCCCTCCGGGAACACATTGAGCGCCGGAGACTCGGGGGACCCGATCAGCACGAACCCCGTGCTCTCGCTCCACACAAACCCCCTCGCGCGAGGATCCCCGCCGTCGATGTCGAACGACCCCACAACCTGCCCGAGGTTGTTGACCCCCTTGAGCCGGATCTCGTCCCCGAGCGGGTGCGGATCGTTCGCGTCAAGGATGATGATCTCGAACGCATACGGATCCGCGAACGCAGAACCCGATATCAGGACACAGACAGCGACAGCCATTCGATTCATGGAAACAACCCCTCACGTGGACCGGATCGGTCCGCGTCAGCGTACCACGGATCGATCCGGATCGGTAGGGGTTTCCACGGATCATCGCTTCGAGCGGGAGGGCTGCCTAGCCCGAAGCAACTCCGGACTCAAGGGCACCCCAGCGCGAGATCCTGGAGGAACGCGCTGATATCGAAGAAGTCGAACTGGGTGTCCCCGTTGTAGTCCACGCCGCTCTGGAGCAGCTCGTTGATATCGAAGAAATCCAGGTTCCCGTCCATGTTCAGATCAGGAGCGCAGGGAAGCTCGTAGCTGTAGATGCTCACCGATCCCGCGCCGAACCCCCCGGGGTAGTCGTCCCCGGGTGTCCCGATCGCGATCGTGGACCCCGAGATCCCGACCCCCGATCCGTTCCGATCCCCGAGCGTCGCGCCCACGGGCTCGAACCGCGCGAGCAAGCCGCCGCTGCTCGTGTCGAAAAGGAACCCCGCACCATTGTTGAACGTCTCGCTCGTCCCCTGGAAGTCCCATTCCGGAGCCCCGAGCAGCGCCACCCCATCCCCGAGCTTCGCGGAAAACCCCAGCATGTTGAACTGGGTCGGTGAAGGCGAATCATCGATCAGGAACGTCCGGAGGAGCGCGCCGCTCGCGCTGTCGAAGAGATACCCCGCGCCCGTATCGGACAGGAAGTCGGGTGCTTTGGGCGCGCCGACGAGGACAAGAGAGTCGCGGATATCCACGCACGCGCCGAACTCCGACGATCGATCCAGCGGCGGAGTCAGGGTGCGCAGGTGCGCCCCGTTCGAGAGATCGAACAGATGCACCGCCCCGATCCGCGCATCGACCCCCGGGATGAACTCTCCGGGCGCGCCCACACACGCGATCCCGGCGCTGTCGTCGATCGAAACCCCGTGCCCGAACTCGTCGAACCCGAACGCGCTCTGGACCGGGAGGGTGAAGAGCAACGAACCCGACATCGCGTTGTACAGATACGCTTCGCCTCCGGAACCCTGCTCCCGTGCCCCGATGATCGCGATGGAGCCGTCGATATCAACGTCGTACCCGAACTCGGATGTCGGGTTCCCCCGGATCGTGTGGAGCAGCGTTCCGCTCGGGACCTCGAAGATGTACACCGCCCCGTTCTCGAACCCGAGATCCCGATCGAACGGCGCACCGACGATCGCGTAGTCCGAACCGATCGCGACACTGAACCCGAACTGATCGCCCCCATCCACGTCGATCGGGTTGAGCTTGATCTGAGTCCCGCTGACGAGATCAACAAGGTACGCAGCGCCCGCGAGCACATCGTTCTCGTTGTCGCTCGGCGCCCCCACGATCATGAAGTCCCCAAACACATCGACCGTCGTCCCGTACGCGCCCTGGAGCGTGGGTGCCGGGAAGTAGGTCGTGTCCTCGTTGATCGGCTGCGCGCCCGCAACAGACGCGCACCACGATGCGAGCAACAGCGTTGTGACGGATGTGAAACGTGCCATGATGTCCCTCCCATGTGCTGGGCCGGGATCCGCGGACCCCGACAATTCGGGATATTCTAGTCCCGAATACCAGCGGCATCACGGGCAACCAGCGCTCAGATCAGCGAGAAACGCGGAGATATCGAAGAAATCAAACGACGCGTCCCCAGTGTAATCCACGCTGTTCTGGAGCAGAAGCGAGATATCGAAGAAGTCGAGCCCCCCGTCCCCGTTGAGATCAGGCGCACACACGGGCACACCGCCGAGCTCGTTGTTCCGATTCACGCGCTGCGCGAGAAGCACATCATCGAGCCCCTTGTTGTCCCGTTGCCAAGCAACCACGAGCCCGTCGAGCGAGCGGGTCGCCTTGACGAAACTCGACGTCGAACCCTCGGAGACCAGCACGGGCTCCGGGTTCACAACGCCGTCGGCGCTGACCCGGATCATCGAGACGGAATCCGGCGCGCCGACAACAGACTTGAGCTCGGATCCGACCCAGACCCCGTCGTAGCTCCCCGTGGTCGGATCCAGCGCCGAGACCTCGACCCCCTCGTCCCCCCAGAGCCGAGCACCGTTCACCCGCATCCGCTGCGCAAAGACCCGCTGCTGATCCAGCAGCCCGTCGCGCCAGACCACGAAGAGATCATGGGTCAAAGGATCATGCTCCAGATCGACACCGAACTGCCGTGTGAACCGGGTCGAGACGCGCACCCCGGGCTTGGGAAACCCGAGCGAACCGTCCGGGTTGATGCGCTGCATCAACAACCCGGCGGGGGACGTGGGTTGCTCGAAACCCTCGGTGTACACCACGATCGCGCCCCCCGCGCCATCCGGCGCCATCCGCGCATGGGTATGCCGGGACGCGCCCCGATCCGGAGGAAGCACATCCACGAGACTGACGGGCTCGGACCACGCGAGCGTCCCGTCCCCGTTGATCCGTGTCACGAGCATGTGGCGCACATACGTTGCCGGGGACTCCCAGAACACATACCCCCCACCCGCATCGTCGGGGACATACCCCGTGATATCAAAGTTCGCGCTCCGATGGTTGTGGAACGAGAGCGTCGAGCCCCAGACCTCGTTCCCCGATGGATCGAGCCGATCGATATAGATCGTGTCCCATTCATACCCGATGACAAGCGCATCCGAACCCCCGATCGGCTCGATCAACTCCACCACCCGGCTCTCCGTCGAAACGAACGGGGACGACCAGAGCGAAGCCCCCTCCGGGCTGTACCGCTGGATCGGCGTGTCGATCAACGACGACAACCGGCGCGTCGCGATCACATCACCACCCACGACCGCCATCGAAGGCTCAAGGTGAAACCCGCACGTCGGATCGGCCTGGAACGCGATCCCCTCCGGCGCAAGCAGCTCCCCGATCACGTCGATGTGCTGGAGCCGCACATCCCCCACGCAATACGCTTCCTGCCAAGCGATCCACACCGACCCGTCCGTGCCCGATCGGAGCGCCGCCCGCTCATCGAACCCGTTGTTGATCGGTCCGACCACGAGCGGAGAACCCGGATCCGTCGGCCACCCCGCAACCACCGAACCGGATCCCACAAGAAACACACCCGCGCACACGATCCATGATGAAGCCGACATGGGTTCCCCTTTCGATCATCCAATCTACACGGATCGGGCGCAAAGCAAACCCCACCGATGAGTGGGGTCCGCCGGAACGCAAAGAATCGATCCACCCGGATCAGGGGCAACCAGCGTTCAACGCCTGAAGGAACGAGCTGATGTCGAAGAAGTCGAACGCCGTATCCCCGTTGAAATCCACGCTGTTCTGGAGCAGGAAACTGATATCGAAGAAGTCGAGCTCCCCGTCCATGTTCAGATCGGGAGCGCACACATCGCTCACCCCGTCATCGATCACGAGCGTGACCGCGTCCCAGGTCCCGTCACCCTGGATCACACCCAGGTCGTTCGCGCTCCCGTTCCCCGGGTTGATCGTGTACAGGTGAGACGAGATCTCGACGAAGATGTCGGGCGCGACCTCGTCGAACCCCTGGATGATCGCGTAGAGCGTGCCGTCGGACGAGAAGTCCAGACCCGTCTCGAACTGCGGGTCGAACCCGATCCCGATCACCGATGTAGACGACACGATCGAGTCCGTCCCCAGATCGATGTGCACCAAACGCAGAGATCCGAACCCCGTCAACGCGAGCCCGTACAGGTCCCCCGGGTTCAGGGTCGGATGCCCCTCCGGAACGACGGCCAGCGACGACACCGAGTCCGTGATGATGTTGTGCTGCGCCATCACCTCCGCCGTATCCGCGTTCACCTCGAGGATGCGCACGAACGCGCCCACCGTGGTCGTGAGATACACGATCGACCCGTCGTTCGAATACGCCATCCCGGCCACGCCCGAATCCATGAACCCCACCGAATCGATCAGCGCGTTCCCGTCGTTCATCGGATCGACACCCCGGAGCCCGTTCGTCGTGTTCTCGAACGCGCTCAGCCCACCCGTCCCCGGCCGGATGTCCGCGCCCCCGAAACGGAGATCGTCAGCGAGGCGCGACAAGGTCGCGACGTCGCTCGGATCGCTCAGGTTCACGAGCCCGAGCCGACCGAAGTCAACGCCCGGCGCCCCGAAAAACCCGGACCCCTCGATGATGTACGCATGGGTCGGGGTTCCCGCAAGCACAGGCACGCTCGCGCACATCATCGCGAATGTCGTCATCAAGGCCTTCATGACCCGGCTCCTTCCTGGATATCCAAACCGAGCTCGTCGGCGATGATCTCGTCACGATCCCTCGGGTCCGGATCGGGAACCTCAAGAGCGCTCCGTTTCGCCGGGGCGCGCCGCTCGAACCCCGCAGGCGCATCGACGCGCGTGATGTAGCGAAAATCGCTCCCCACCGCCTCCGTCTCGACCACAATCCCCGTGCGCGTCACCTCGAACACACCCGTCGTCGTCGTCACGAGCAGGTTCCCGTTGTCCAGCTCGTGGATCCCCCGATACAGATCCAGCGTCCCCGGGTCGTACTGACCGATCAGGACCCCCGTCGTATCGAACTCAAGAATGAACCCCGCGCTGAACGAACACACGAGCAGCGTGTTCGAGCCCGTCACGCTCATCTGCTGAGGGAAGTCCAGCTGGGGGTAGTCGAACGCGCTCGTGAAACGCTCGTTGAACTTCCCCTCCGGGGTGTACCGAACGATCTTGTCCTGACCCTCGTCAGCAACAAGCACCTCCCCGTTGAACTCGCACACATCGAACGGCCCACGGATCCCGCCGTACCGATTGAACGCAAAGTCCTCGAGCTCCGACCCATCGATCGGGTCGAGCCGCTTGACGTTCTTCTGAGAGATCACCAGATCGTTGAGCGCACCCGAGTTGGTCACGACCACGTCCCCGGCGTCCGGACCCAGCGTGAGCACGTGACCCCCACGGATGTTGTCCATGATCGTGGTGTTGCGCACCCCCCCGAGCGACATCACCCCGACAAACGTCCCATCGTTCGTGAACTCGGAAACGACATCAGCAAACTGGTCTGAGACGAACAGCTGACCCGACGCGCCAACGAGCACCTCGAGCGGCCGATTGAACACATCGATCCCCCCCGAAGACCCCGGGTCCGCGATGAACGAGTCATCAACGAGCGACCCATCCAACGCAGAAAACGCCCACACCCGATCGGAGGACGAGTCCGGGATCAGGAGGAGGTCCTGCGCGAGGATCGTGGGGGTCATCGCCGCGAGCGCGAGCACGCATGGAACAGATCGGATCGGGATGGTCATGGGTTCTCTCTCGGTCGTTCGTGTGAGCACCCCATGCTACAAGGGCTCGGTCACGGATCCAACGAAAAAGCCGGGCGATCCTGGGATCGCCCGGCCCGAATAGGTGAAAATCACGACCCCTCAGGTCCGATCAGGGACATCCCATCTGCAGGTCCTGGAGGAACGCGCTGATGTCGAAGAAGTCGAACGAGGTATCCCCGTTGTAATCGACATCGTTCTGGAGCAGGACATTCATATCGAAGAAGTCCAGACTCCCGTCGTTGTTCAGGTCCGCGGGGCAATCCACGATCGTGACCTGAGCCGGATCGTGCGCCGTGTTGTTCGTCGTCACGTTCTCGAAGTCACCCGGATCGACGATGATCCCGATGTAGTAATCCCCGAGCGCGATCCCGAACGGGACCGTGACGTTCGCCGTCCCGGAAACAATCGCGCCCGGCGCAACCGACCCGAAGTTGATCGTCCCCAGGAGCTCGTCGCTCGTGGAGATGAACGTGTTCGTCGAGGCGCGGACCTCCATGCTCACCGGACCCGAAGCGCCGAGCCCGATGTTGGTGAAGGAGTAATCCACGGGCATCACCATCCCGCGCGAGTGCGACCCATCCTCCGCATCAACCGTACGGCCGGCCATGTCCGCGCGAGCGTTCACCGTGTACGCGCTCGACGCGATCGTGTTGTTCGTCGAGTTCACGTCGTCCGAAGACGTCGCGATGATCCCGATGTACCGGGTCCCGACCCCCACCGAAGCGGGAAGCGTGACCGTGACATTCCGGGTCGTGGACCCACCGCCCGAGAGACCCGTGTACGAGAACGAACCCAGGAGCGTGTCGAACGTTGTGATCGTCGTGTTCGTCGAAGCGTACACCTCAACGCTCAGCGCGTTGGACGGATCGCCGCCGAGGTTGTCGATGTCGAACGTGACATTCACCGTCTCACCGAGGAACCCGGACGAGCCGTTCGTCGCGATGCTCGACGGATCGATATCCGCCACACCGAACACCTGGATCTCCTGACAGTCCCACTGATCACCGTCGTTGTTGCCCGTGTTCGCGTCCGTTGTGTTCAGGATCGCACCCACGTAGTACGTCCCGCTCGGGGTGTCGAGCGGGATCGTGTAGTTCACGCCCGTGTTGTTCACGTTCGCGTTCTGCACCGGCGCGTAGTCGAGCGTGTACGACTCCGTCCCGATCAGCGTGTCCGCCGTTGAGATGTTCGCGTTCGTCGAGAGGTAGTGCGACACCGAGTACGTCGCGCTCGCGGGATCGTTGTTCGTCGGGTTCGGAACCGCGTAATCATCGCCCTCGATCGTGTCGCCGGCCGTCACCGAGCTCTCCACATACCGCACACGGAGCATCTGGAGATCCAGATTCGTCCCGCGAGAAGTGTTCTCGAAGTCGAGCATGAAGTCCTTGAAGTTCGTCCACATCCGAGTGTGGTTCGCGAACGTCGCGTTGTTCGAGTTCGACACCACCGCATGGACCACGCGCACGTCGTTGTCGTTGAAGTAGTACGAACCGCCACCGCTCATCCCGCCCCACTGCGCCGTAAAGCACCCCGGGGTCGTGTTGAAGAAGAGCTGCTGGTCGTCATCGTTGCAGTCGTCGTACCCACCGAACCAGTAGTACTGATCCGCGCCGTTGTGCAAACCCGGAGAACCACAACCCTCCGCCGGGTAGCTCCCCAGGTTGTAGCTCCGACCCATGATCGTGTCGCACGACTGACCCCAAGCGTACCCGTACCACCCCGTCAGGTGACCGACGGCCCGGGTGATCCGGATGAGCCCCATGTCCCACTTGAAGTTCGCATCGTCCGTCCACCCCGTGAACGCGCCAGCGATCGTCCCGTGACCGATCCCGTGGGTCTGGATGATCTGCGCCTCGTCACCCGTGATCCCGTTCCCGTCCCACCCGGGGTAGATCCAGAACTCCTCAGCCCAGTCGTTGATGTCCAATCCGTTCGGGGTGTGCGCGTACACACAGTGGCCGGCCGTCAGCACCGTCTCCGGATCCGCCATCGTCCCGGAACACACAAAGAACCGGCTCGTCCCCCCCGAATCGAGAAAGCGCATCACGATCTTCACGTTCCGCCGCCACGGATCAACGCCGTCGTTCGCGACCTCCGTCATGGTCCCGAACCCGAGCGTGTTGAACGCTTCGTGATCGAGATGCCCGTACGGCGCGGTGTACCCCCCGTGGTCCCCCTTGTCCGGACCGAACGGGATGTACATCGGATACTCGATCAGCTCGTTCGTCGCCCCGTCGTGCGAGACGGGGACACCCATCGGCGCATCGTTCAGGCGCTGCTGAGCCGTCGGCTCCGGCAGCGGCATCGCCGGGATCAGGTGCAGCGGGGGATGTCCCAGCTCGAACTTCTCCTCCTGCGCACTCCCGTCAACAAACCGAGCGGGCGCGTTCAGCGGGATCGGCTGCACCGTCACCGTCGCCTCCGGGCTCGGATCGATCTGACGATCGGGTGTCTCCGCGATCGCGCTCAGCGAAGCCGCGCCGATCATGGTCGTGAGGATCATGGTTCGTCTCATTCCTGTGTTCTCCTGTGCTTCATCCCGTGCACGGATCCGGAACGATCCGCGCATCGTCTTCATGTGCTGGGATGTGTCTTTCTTCCCACGGATGGATACGCCGACGAATGTCGGATTCGGGCGGGAGCATACCCACCACCCGGGAGCGCGTGAAGGAACCCGATCGGAAAAACACCCTGCAAAAACAGGGTGTTTGTAAGCGTTCACTCGGTTCACGGTCCCGCCGGACGAAAAGAATTACGCACGCCGATCCGCGCCCGCGATCCCCAAGATCTCCGAGTGTCCTGTCCCCGGGAGGGTTGTGAATCGACCCGCCCGCCCTCCCGCGCGGGATGTGAAGTCATCGCAAAGTTTCAGAGAAATCACGGGCACCCGGCGTTGTAGTTCTGAAGGAACCCGCTGATATCAAAGAAATCAAACCCACCGTCCCCGTTGTAGTCCGGACGACTGTTCAAGAGCACCGAGATATCAAAGAAGTCGAGCGACCCCGACCCGTCCAGATCCGCCGGACACTCCACAGCGTTCAACCGTTCGCTCGTCTCAACCATGAGATCCGTCAACGCGCTGTTCAACAGATCGCTGTTCCAGACCTCCATGTACCGAACCCCCGAGTCGATCGCAAGATCAACCACACCCTCGTACCCACCCTCACCGAACCGTTCCGGGGTGTTCGTGTAGCTGTTCGCGACCTGAACCTCAGCATGACTCACCTCGGCCGCATCCTGAAGGATCTCGAACATCCCCGGGTAGATCTCCTGCGCATTGTGCACCATCCACCACGCAGCGAGCACCCCCACCCGGCCCCCGTACCCGTTCTGCGCATGCGCGAACACATCCAGCGCGACTTGGTCGCTCCCGAAAACCGGGTGCACCTCGTGCGCGATGTCGTGCTCCGGGAAAGCACCAGCAAACCAATCCACCGAGTTGATCCACGACTGCGCATACACCCCGTCCGTGTACCCGAGCCCGATCAGGTTCGACTCATCCGCCGGGGAAGTCGGGAGCTGCATCTCGAACCCGTTGTGACTCGAGTTCGTCACATACACCAACGAGATCGTGTCCTCGTCGTGATACCTGCTCCCCAACTCCTGGATGAACGACGACCACCGGGACTGGAACGTGCTGTCCCACGGGATCGGGAACGAACGAGGATTCCCGCTGAAGTCGCTGTAGCTGTAGATCGGGACCCCGAGCGACGACAACCACACCGGCGCTGCATTCCCGTTCACGATCGCGAGCGAGACCTTCTTCCCGTACATCTCCGCACGCGCGATCTGCTCATCGAGCAACGAGAAGTCGTACACCCCCGGAGCGGGCTCCACCGTGCTCCACGAGAGCCGGACCAGAATCCCGTCCACATGCGCCAGCTGCGCCACAGCTGAGAGCACCGACCCCTCCCCGTTCCCATGGCTCGGCGGACAGCTGCAGTACAGCCCCGTCGGAGTCGCAAACGCGCTCGAAGCGCCAAAAAGTGCCGTCAGGATGAGCGGGGTCCGTGCGTTCATGGGCGTTCAACGGACGTATCGGCCCAGTATTGCACAAGCTCAAGCCCTCAAGGACACTCCATGCTCAGATCCACCAGGAACGCGCTGATGTCGAAGAAGTTGAAGATCGTGTCCCCGTTGTAATCGATCATGTTCATCAGGAAGAACGACAGATCGAAGAAGTCCAGCGACCCGTCCCCGTTCAGATCACCCTCACAATCCAGCGCCACCGTCACCGTCGCCCCCGCGCGGATCCGGTCCTCCCCAGCCACCGCCGACTCGTTCAACGTCAGCACATTCACGGTATCGTCCAGCATCACACACGACAGCTCGAGCCCACCCCGAGCCGTGATCTCCATGGGCACCGCCGTCAGATCCAAAGGCACCCCATCGAGCATCGCCGACTTCACGACCAGATTCAGCGTCACCCCCGATCCGTCCCCAGTCGGCCGACCGAGCCGGAACTCGCCACCGATCAACCCACCCTCGATGTTGAGCGTCCCGTCGAACGCGCGGAACCGATCCCCGATCGCGCCCGAGTACATATTGAGCACCGGGTCCACCCCCGACGAGTTCAGCAGCGCCGAGTTCTCCCCGAGGGTCCCCCCATCGATATTGAGGATCCCCTTCTCGACGACAAACGCATCACCCGTCACCCCACCATCGAGATCGAACACGTTCCCGATCCCCTTCATGAATCCATCAGCCCCAAACGACCCCCCGTACATCGTCGCCGAAGCATCATCGTTGAGCTGCAGCGCCCCCGAGATCGTCCCATCAATCAATGAGAACGAAGACTCGTCGTTGAACGACACGAACGTATCGATCGTCCCCCCGTGCATCTCGAAGTCGGACTCGTCCTCCCCGATCAACGCCGCCTGACCACCGGCCACCACCCCGATCGACCCATCGAACTGATCCATGATCGTGTCACCCATCAACCACACCCCGTTCTCGCACGATCCCGAGATCAGATAGCACAACGTCGTCCCCTCACTCGATCCGACGAACTTCGTCCTCCGGAGCACCCCACCATCGATCATCACGAACACATCCTCGATGAACTGATCGATCGTCGAGAACCCCGCTTCCCCATCCTCGAACACATGCACCGTCGCGCCGTTGAACCCGAACGGGTCCCCCATCTCCCCGGCCAGAATCGATCCCCCGGCGTTGATGTTCACCTCCGTCCCAGGGTTCGCCGCAAAGAACGACTCATCCGGGAGCGAGCTCGGAGGGATGTTGATCGGGAACCCAGCAAACACCGTCCCGGACACACACACCATCGAAAGCGCAGCAAGCATCGAGTATCGCACAGCGGATCCCTCCAGATTGAGCGCCCGTCCCGGGCGCAGGACATCATCTCTGGGTGTATTCCACCAGATCACACGAGCCAATGCCAGCAAGAACCCGAGATCAGATCCCCGATCAGCGTTTCCGAGCCCCCAGCGACGATGAAGATCCCGTGATCACGGACACCCAACGCTCAGATCCTGAAGGAACGCGCTGATGTCGAAGAAGTCGAACGACGTATCCCCGTTGTAATCGACCTCATCCATCAACAGCACCGAGATGTCGAAGAAGTCCGCCGCGCCGTCCCCGTTGAGATCCGCATCGCACGCAAGCGTGAGCGTCGCGACCATCTCCGCCGTCTGCGCACTGTTCGTCGCGAGCGCCCTCGTGTGCGAATCGACGTAGAACCGATACCGCTTCCCGGCCTCGAGCGTCACCTCGACCTCGACCTCGTTCGGACCGTCGGGAAACCCCCCGAGCAAGAACAAGTCATCCAGGATCACCGGATCAGACCCCGGACCAACCTCCCGGAGCTGGAGCCCCACGCGCGAATCACCCACGTTGGTGTCCCCGAGATAGACAGCGTTCAGCGTCGCCGTCGTTGTCTCGTCCACATGGAACGTGAAGAACATGTCGTTGTCGATCGTGCACAACGGGCTCGCATCCCCACCGACATCCGAGTGCGCATAGAAATCGAACACCAGCTTCCCGGGCTCGATCGTCACATCCTGATACGTCTCGAACTCCCCCGAGTTGATGCGCCCGAACGAGTCCGGCCCGTAGTACATGATGTCGCTCGACATCATGTCGTCGTCCGAGGTCAGCCCGTTCTCCATGAAGTCGATCGGGGGTTCGCCGTCCCCGTCGTACCCCTCCGTGAACCCAAGATTCGCGAACGTCACCATGAGCTGCGAATCCCGAGACTCGGGAACAATCTCCGCACCCGGCGCGAACGACGTGGTGAGCACAAAGGCACCGAGAGCACCAATCCGAATACCATTCATGATTCTGTTCCCCTACGAGTCCAACCCACCCGGACACCGCGCCCCGACGAGCCGCCATCCAACCTAGTGGTTCACCCCCAACGGATCAACAGAAAACCACCGCGATGAGCCGCAGCACCGATCCACGCTCAGGAGCAGGGTTTTCACGGGCAACCAGCAGCCAAATCCTGCAGGAAGGCGCTGATATCGAAGAAGTCGAACGACGTGTCACCGTTGTAATCCACGCTCTGGGTCAGCAGCGCGCTCACATCAAAGAAGTCCACGCTCCCATCCTCATTCAGATCCGCCGCACACATCTCACTCCCGACCCCGAACCCAAGAATCGTGTCCTCACCCTCGAGCTCGACCCGGATCACCCCGACCCCCTGGTCGTTGAGCGCACCCGCTCCACCATACCCCGTCGCAAGATCAAAGATCCGGGTCACCTCGCGCCCTTCAACAACATCTCCCACAGCCACCAACCGCTCGGTCCCCGACCCCGGGGTGTACAGGTACAACGCTGTAAAGTACGGCCCAGACCCCGTCGGTGTGTACGACGCCGTAAACAGAACCTGGTCGTGGCTGTTGATGATCCAGTCCGATCCGCCCCCGATCGGTCCGATGAAATCGCCCTCGGAATCGACATCATCACGACGCGCAATCGAAACCAATGAATCCCCCGTATACAGAAAGAGACCCTCACCCGAATCGGTCGTGTCCGCCGAGAAGCACACCGTTCCCGTGTCCGTGATGTCGATGTAACTCGAGACCGGAGTACGGAAGAACCCATCCGTGCTCCCATCCGTCGCCGGCGCGGGACCATCGAGCGCGATCGAGCTGAGCACCCCACCCCGATCGATCAGGATCGAGTCGAGCGAAGAGTTCCCGACCGCGTCCGTCGGGAACACCACATCGCCCTGAGCATTGATCCTCGCAACACCGATCCCCTGGACATCCCCACCGAAGGGCGCGGGATCGCCGTAGCGGATGATGGCCCGTTCTCCCGAACCATCATGAAAGAACAGCCCACCCTCCGCGCGGAACACCGCGTTCCCATCGTCGTTGAGCTCTGGGGTACAGAAGTAGTTCTGAGAGTTGCCGCAGTCACCCTCGTATGTCCCCCCACCCGGCTGCGCCGCACCCTCGCGCGCAAGAAGCCGATCCGTCATCGATCTCACAAAGAGCGCCCGATCATCCGACGTCCCCCCGTTCGTCGCGCCGAGAGCGACGGGAATCGCGACTTCGCCGCTGTTGTTCACCGCAAGCCCCGTCGTGCTCTGGATGAACATGGTCCCGTTGTCGAAGGGGAACGGATCCCCATCGTGATGGACCGAAACGATCCCGAGATCGGTGACCCGGACCACCGCTTCGGTGTTCGTGTTGGGGGGGAGTGCATCGGTGTTAATCCACACCCCGACTCCGATCCCCTGGGGCGCAACCTGATACGAGTTGATGTCCTCGACCTCGAAACCCAGCCCCGGGATCGCCGTCGCTTCTTGCACCAACAACTCCAGCGCCCCGCTGTCCAGTCTCCAGAGCCCCTTGCTATCACTGACGATCCCCCAGGATCCATAGAAGTACACCGCCCCCGTCTCATCGATGACCGGCGTCCCGAACCCATCAAAGAACTCGCCCGCCATCCCGGGCACGGGATCCCCCTCCGTGAAGAGCACGATCGGCTCCGCAAAGGAACATGCCGAAAGCATCGCCGCCGCGAGTGTGACGATCCGGGTCGCTTCTTTCTTCATATCGAACCCCCTCTGCGTGTGAATGTGCCCAATCAGAGTACACGATGATCACCCCGATGGATACAAAAAAAGGACACCGAATGGTGTCCATTGCATATGCATGTCCGAACTCGGGTTACGAGTTGATCACCCGACCCTCGCTCGCAAGCGCCGCCTCGTGCACCGCTTCGTGCATCGTCGGGTGCGCGTGCACCGTCGCGATCAGCTCCTCGCTCGTCGCCTCCAAACGACGACCAAGCGAAAGCTCCGCGATCAGCTCCGTCGCTTGATCCCCGATGATGTGCGCCCCGAGGATCTCGCCGCGCGGGAGCCCACGGATGAGCTTCACGAACCCGTCCGTGTGACGTGTCGCGATCGCTTTGCCCAGCGCCCCGAACGAGAACTTCCCGACCTCGTAGTCCTCGCCCTTCTTGAGCCCCTGCGCCTTCAGCGCCTGCTCCGTGTACCCGACCGAACCGATCTGCGGGTGACAGTACGTGCACCCCGGGATGACCGTGTAGTCCATCGGGATCGGATCGTGATCCGCTTTCTTGTCCTTGTACGCAAACCGCTCCACACACAGGATCGCTTCTTCGCCGGCCACGTGCGCCAGCGCCGGGGGACCGATCACGTCCCCGATCGCGTACACACCCGGGAGGTTCGTCTTGTACTCGAGCGTCGGCGCCGTATCCGAAGGCGCCGTCATATCGATCGGGACATAGTCCGTCTTGATGTGACCCCTCACCGTCTCGAGCCCGAGCGACTCGTCGAACAACCCGTCGTACCGACCCACGACCCCGATCGAGAGCAGCACCTTGTCCGCCTCGAGCACTTCCTTCTTGGACTCGTCCGTCTTCCCGTCCTTGACCGGAGCGACCGTGACCTTCACGCCCTTGCCCTTGGTGTCGATGTCGAGCACCCCCGTGGAGGTCTTGATGTTGAAGCCGTGCTTCTTGTAGACCTTCCCGAGCTCCTTGCCGACCTCTTCGTCCTCGATCGGCGCGAGCCGATCCATCATCTCGACGATCGTCACATCCGTCCCGAACTGCTTGTACACGTACCCGAACTCGAGCCCGATCGCGCCAGCGCCGACGATGATGAGCGACTCCGGGCGCTCCTTGTTGTTCATCGCTTCACGCGCGCCCCACACCTTGTCCCCGTCGAACTTCGCGAAGGGAAGGTCCCGAGCCACCGCGCCCGTCGCGATGATCACCCGATCACACGTGATCGTCTCCTTCGCCTTCTTCACCTCGACCGGAGAAGGCGTGAACTCCTCGTTGAGCCCGCAGTCCCGGACCTCGATCTCGATCCCCTTGGTCCCGGGTCCACCCTTCGCCTTGGTGATCTTCGCGTGCGCGTTGAAGAACTCGATCTTGTTCTTCTTCATCAGGAACTCAACGCCCTTGTTGAGCTTGGATGCCACATCGCGCGACCGACCGATGACCTTGTCCCAATCGACCTTCACCTCACCCGTCTCGATCCCCCATTCCTGCTTCTCAGCAAGCTTCTCCATCAGCGCCGCGTTCTCGATCAGCGCCTTCGACGGGATACACCCCCAGTTCAGACACACCCCACCGAGCTTCGCGCGCTCGATGATCGCCGTCTTGTACCCGAGCTGCGCCGCACGGATCGCCCCGACATACCCCCCAGGACCGCCGCCGATGACCACCACGTCGAAGTGCTTGTTCGCCACGTTTGACCTCGTTTTCTTGATCGCCAAGGGCTCAATCGGCCCCCGGGCTTGCTCGGAAGAGTGCGAATCGGATCCTAGGACGCGCGTGCCCATCCGTCGCTTCATCGGCGCCGACCCATACCCACACCAGGGGGCGCACAGACTGCCGATCTGGCAGAACCGTATATCCAAATGCGGACCCGCGCTCCCCAACGCGCCCAAACACACGATTCCCAAGGGCTTGGCGCGATCTCAACCCCAATTTGCCCCCAAACCACCAACAGATCCAACTGGCACGCCCAATGCAGCCGATACAGGGACGTGCGCACGGTGTTTGACGGATCATGATCCGACACACCGATTCGTGCGAACAACACCATGCGGAGCGCCGTTCGGAAGAACGGGTTCACGATTCACAACCGTCCGTTGGAGAACGGATGACAAAAGCCCCGGATCCCCCGGAGCACGGAGAGTCAGCGATGTTTGAACGCTTTACCGATCGCGCCCGCAAGGTCATGGCCCTCGCAAACCAAGAGGCCCAGCGCTTCAACCACGAATACATCGGGACCGAGCACATCCTCCTCGGACTCGTCAAAGAAGGCTCCGGCGTCGGCGCCAACGTCCTCAAAAACCTCGAAGTTGACCTCCGAAAGGTCCGCCTCGAAGTCGAGCGACTCGTCCGCGCCGGTCCCGAAATGGTCACCATGGGCAAACTCCCCCAGACCCCCCGCGCCAAGAAGGTCATCGAATACGCCATCGAAGAAGCGCGAAACCTCAACCACAACTACGTCGGGACCGAGCACCTCCTCCTCGGGCTCCTCCGCGAGCACGACGGCGTCGCCGCCCAGGTCCTCATGAACCTCAACCTCAAACTCGAAGAAGTCCGCGAAGAGGTCCTCAACCTCCTCGGCGCTGGCGCCGAGTCCGAAGCCGAATCCATCGGAGGCCCCGACACCGATTCGAGCTCCCCCGTCGGAAAATCCAAGGGCAAATCCAAAACCCCCGCCCTCGACTCCTTCGGCCGCGACCTCACCGAACTCGCCAAGGAAGGCCAGCTCGACCCCGTCATCGGACGAGCCCACGAGATCGAACGTCTCACCCAGATCCTCTGCCGCCGCACCAAGAACAACCCCGTTCTCCTCGGCGAAGCAGGTGTCGGGAAGACCGCCATCGTCGAAGGCCTCGCCCAGCGCATCGTCTCACAGGAAGTCCCCGACATCCTCTTCGAGAAACGCCTCGTCGTCCTCGACCTCGCCATGATGGTCGCCGGCACCAAATACCGCGGCCAGTTCGAAGAGCGCATCAAAGCCGTCATGAACGAAGTCCGCCGCGCGGGCAACGTCATCCTCTTCATCGACGAACTCCACACCCTCGTCGGCGCCGGCGGCGCCGAAGGCGCCATCGACGCGTCCAACGTCCTCAAGCCCGCACTCGCACGCGGCGAGATCCAGTGCGTCGGCGCCACCACCTTCGATGAGTACCGCAAATACATCGAGAAGGACGCAGCACTCGACCGCCGCTTCCAGTCCATCCCCGTCGATCCCCCCTCGAACGACCAAGCCGTCGAAATCCTCAAGGGCGTGCGCGACAAGTACGAAGAGCACCACCGGGTCAAGATCACCGACGCCGCCATCCGCGCCGCCGTCGAGCTCTCCGGCCGCTACATCACCGGACGGGTCCAACCAGACAAGTCCATCGACGTCATCGACGAAGCGGGCGCGCGCGTGCGCATCAAGAGCATGAGCAAGCCCCCGAACCTCGCCGACATCGAAGCGGACATCGAGAAGCTCTCCGTCGCCAAGGACGACGCCGTCAAGAACGCCGACTACGAGAAGGCGGCCGAACTGCGCGACAACGCCGAGCAGCTCCGCAAGAAGAAGGAAGAAATCCAGACCCAGTGGCGCGCCGAACAGCTCGAAGCCGCCGGGGTCGTGGACGAAGACATCATCGCCGAAGTCGTCTCCAAGATGACCGGTGTCCCCCTCCAGAAACTCGAGAAGGAAGAAGCCCAGCGCCTCCTCAAGCTCGAGGACGAACTCCACAAGAAGGTCATCTCCCAGCACGACGCGATCAAGGCGATCTCCAAAGCGATCCGCCGCGCCCGCGCCGGGCTCAAAGACCCGAAGCGCCCCATGGGCTCCTTCATCTTCGTGGGTCCCTCAGGTGTGGGTAAGACCCTGCTCTCCAAGGCCCTCGCCGAGTTCATGTTCGGCGACTCCGACGCGCTCGTGCACCTCGACATGTCCGAGTACATGGAGAAGCACACCGTCTCGCGTCTCGTCGGCGCCCCTCCCGGATACGTCGGGTACGAAGAAGGCGGCCAGCTCACCGAGCAGATCCGCCGCCGTCCCTACTCCGTCGTCCTCCTCGACGAAGTCGAAAAGGCACACCCCGACGTCTTCAACATGCTCCTCCAGATCATGGAAGAAGGACGTCTCACCGACTCCTTCGGGCGTCACGTGGACTTCCGCAACACCATCCTCATCATGACGTCGAACATCGGCGCCGACCTCATCAAGGGCGGCGGCGGGTTCGGGTTCGCCAAGCACGCGCCCGACAACCAGTTCGAATCCATCAAGTCCGTCCTGATGAAGGAAATCGAACGCTTCTTCCGTCCCGAGTTCATCAACCGACTCGACGACGTCATCGTGTTCAAGCCCCTCACCAAGGAAGACCTCGTCCAGATCGTCGAGTTCGAAGTCAGCAAGGTCGCCGAGCGCCTCAGAATGCAAGGCCTCAACCTGACCCTCGACCAAAGCGCCAAGGACTTCCTCATCGAGAAGGGCTACAACCCCGACTTCGGCGCCCGCCCCCTCCGCAGAGCCATCGGGACCTACATCGAGGACCCCCTCTCAGAACAACTCCTCTCCGGCGATCTCCACGAGAAGAACACACTCATGGCGACCAAGGACCCCAACGAGGAAGCGCTCAAGTTCGAAACCTCCTGGGTCGAGCCCCCGGAATCCGAGGACTCGAAGGGCTCCGACGATGATTCCGAGAAGCCCGAAGCGGCCGGAACCCAGTCCACCTGATCCCAGATCCGAACCCAAACCCTCCCGAAGCCCCGGACCCAGTCCGGGGTTCTTTCATATCCCCCACAGATCAACACACCCCAAAAAGAACACCGCTCCCCCGAAGGAGAGCGGTGTCAGCATTCAAGCTATCGAAGTCAATCGCGGATTAGCGACGACGACGACCGGCGACCAGACCACCGAGGCCGAGGAGGGCCATCGCGGAGGGCGCGGGGATGCCGGAGACGTTCAGGTCGTAGCTGTTGGAAGCGCCGAACCAGCCGTCAACCGAGACCCAGTAGGTACCAGCGGCAAGGCCGGCCACGAAGATCTGCTCGTTGTCATCGACGGAGAGCGCGTCCTCGACGAGACCGCCACCGAGCCCGTCGGGGGTGTTGCTGTCGAAGAGGAAGAGGTCGAGGTCGCCGTTGGCGTTGGTGAAGAGGAGGTCGATGGTGATGTCGCCGCCGCCCCAGACGAGGGTGTAGACGTCGTCGCCACCGGACCAGGAACCGCCGCCACCGATGCCATCGGCATCCATGTCGTCGGACGAACCAGCGGTGTTGCCGGAAACCATCGAGCCACCCATGAGGGTACCGATGGAGAGGTCATCGAGGGTCACGCCCGCGTTCGCGGCGGAGGCAAGACCGAGGACGCCAAGAATAGTCGCAGCCTTCTTCATTTGAAATACCCTTTCTCTGTGCACAAATCGAGAGAGGTATCACCTGAAAACACGAGTTTTGGCTTACCCTCTCAGTTCTCTCAACAAGGCGGCATAGGAATGCCACCCTTCTCTGATGTTAATCTAGCCGATCTCCCCAACCGAATTCAAGGCAAAGGTTTACGACAAGAGAAATTTTCTGCACCACCCCATTGCTTGGGCTTTATTTGCGTTCAATGAGCGATTTTTGCGGATAAGCTGGGGTCATGCCCGTCTTCCTCCGCTGGATCTTGCGCCTCGGCCCCCTCAACCCCATCGCGGTCCGTCTGGTTCAGAACGCGTCCCGACGCGCCAAACACAACTACGTCCGCTCCGCCTACCTCGCAGTCCTCTCCCTCGCCATGCTCTGGGGACTCCTCGGAAACACCCGCACCGGCGACATGTCCTACCGAGAACTCGCCGCCTCCGGCGCCACCCTCTTCGCCTGGATCGCCTACCTCCAGGTCGCCCTCATCTGCATCCTCGCCCCCGTCTTCATGGCCGGCGCCATCGCCCACGAAGCCAACCCCCGAACCTGGGACATCCTCCTCACCACCCCCATGTCCAAACTCGAGCTCGTCCTCGGGAACCTCCTCGGCCGACTCTTCTTCGTCCTCGCCCTCCTCTTCGCCTCACTCCCCCTCTTCGCGCTCACCCAGTTCTTCGGAGGCGTCCCCGGCCGCGCCATCATCGCCGCCTACATGGTCTCCGCCGGCGCCGCCACCCTCGTCGGCGCCGCAGCCATCGCCCTCTCCGTCTCCAGACTCGTCGGCCAACGCGCCGTCTTCACCTTCTACGTCTCCGTCGTCACCTACATCGCCGCCACCATCGCCATCGACGCATGGCTCCGATCCCGAGGACTCGGGGTCCAGGGCTTCGGAGTCACCTGGGTCAGCGCCCTCAACCCCTTCCTCGCGCTCCGATCACTCCTCTCCCCGGCCTCCTACCCCAGCGCCATCGACGGCACCTACTCCGGGCTCGCCGCCCTCATGCTCGAAACCCCAGCACGCGCCTGGACCCTGGGCTCCCTCGGGCTCTCCGGGATCCTCGTCCTCTTCTCCACACTCACCGTCCGCGCGGGGGGACTCCGACAAGTCACAAGCCGAGCCGCGCGCGTCCCCTGGTACCGAAAGATGATGGGCCTCGGCGCCGAAGGCGAAGAACACCGGCCCCCCAGAACCGTCTGGAACAACCCCATCGCCTGGCGCGAAGCCTCCTCACGCAACGCCACCTTCTGGCGCATCATGGCGCGATGGTCCTTCGTCGCCCTCGGCGCGATCAGCGCCGTCGTCATCGTCGTCCTCTACCACACCGACGTCCTCAGCGCCCCCGACCTCCGCTTCATCATCCGCTCCGTCGTCTTCACCGAAGTCTTCCTCATCGCACTCGTCGCCATGAACATGGCCGCAACCGCCGTCGCAGGAGAACGAGAAGACGGCACCCTCGACCTCATCCTCACCACACCCATCACCCCGCGCCTCTACCTCATGGGCAAACTCCGAGGCCTCGTCAGCTACCTCCTCCCCCTCATCGCCGTCCCCATCTTCACCATCGCCCTCCCCGGGCTCTACGCCCTCACCGGAGCCCTCGGACGACCCGAACGCGCCACACTCACCGAATCCACCATCCAGGGCGCCTCCATCGACGTTCCCGTGGTCCTCCCCGAAGCAGGGCTCATCGCCGCCCTCGTCCTCATCCCCTTCATCGCCTTCTGCGTCATGATCGGTTTGCAGTGGTCCCTCAAAAGCAAGGGCACCCTCTCCGCCGTCGTCGGAACAGTCGCCGTCGTCTTCATCGTCTCCGGGATCTTGGGCATGTGCGGCTGGGCCTCCGGATCCGACATGCCCGTCGTCGGCCCCGTCCTCGCCGCCCTCTCCCCAGCAAGCGTCCTTGACGCCCTCGTCGTCCCCGTCCAACGACTCGCAGAAACCGCCATCGACCCAGCAGGACTCAACGCCGCACGGCTCTCACTCGCCATCGGCGCCATCATCAGCGCCCTCGTCTACCTCGGCATCGTCTACGCCGTCATCACCGCACTCGTCCGCAACTTCGACTTCACCGTCCGCAAACTCGCCGGCACAAACTAATCCCCGATCTTACGAAACCCGGGGCCAAACACCCCCGTATCGACCCCCGACACGCGCGGGGATTCCACACACACAGACCGCGCCCAGGGGAACGAGGTCCACCATGAAGATCCGGAGTCTCCGCGCACTCACATGCGCCGCCGTCGCATCCATCGCCACCACCTCCGCATCCGCTCAGGTCGTGCTACCAAACCACGCCATCCTCTCGTACAACCCCGACTCCCTCGACCAGTTCGCCCTCTACCAAACGATCCACAACGCCCGCGCCCTCCTCAGCGCCCCCGCGCGATACACAGGCAACCCCCCCAAGGTCTACCTCGTCGATCTCTCCAACGCCTCCCTCATCCACGAGTTCGACTACTTCGCCGACGATCTCGAAATGAACGACGACTGCATCGCGATCGCGTTCCTCGAGAACGGCACCGCAAGCGTCGCCATCCACGACCCCACAACCTTCGACCTCATCCGCACCATCGAGATCGGGGACAGCTCCCCCATGAACTCCGGGCTGAGCATCGCCCTCCACGGAACCACCCTCGTCGTCGGCGCCGAGAACCTCAGCGCAAACGACCAGGACCGCAGCGGCATCGTCAGGGTCTACAACGCCATCACCGGCCAGATGCTCTTCGACCCCACCCCCGCCGACCTCGAAGAACGAGCGGGCTTCGGATACAAAGTCGAGATCGACACGGACCGGATCTACGCCGTCAAAGCCGGAAGCTTCACCAAGATGACCGCCCCCTCCATCTTCGTCTTCAACGCATCAACCGGAACCCTGGAACGAGAAATCGAAATCGACTACACAACGGACCAGCCACCGTACGTCGATGGATTCGCCGCCGAGAACGGCATCATCGGACTCGGCATCAGAAGCTTCGGAGACAACGGATTCCAGAACACCGTCTCCCTCATCAACGCGAGCAACGCCGAAACAAACATCATCGACGCGCCCGACGTCAACTACGAACTCCTCGGATTCGGGAGCGAGATCGGGCTCTACAACGACACCTTCGTCATCACCGGGTTCGGATACGCGCCCGGAGACTTCTTCGGACGCGCCCGCACCTACGTCTACGACCGAAGCTCACTCGACCACGTCTCCACCCTCAAAGGCACGATCGACGACACCATGCGCGAATCCTTCTCCCTCCCCGACTCGCTCGACGGCTCAATCCTCCACATCGGCGCCGTCGAACTCGGAATCGAAGGCCCCGTCGGCGACGGACGACTCCTCTCCTTCGATCTCGACCGCTGCCCCACAGACATCGACGGCACCCAAACAATCGACTTCCGAGATATCAGCGCACTCCTCTCCAACCGATTCGATTGGAACGACGACCTCGTCTTCGACTTCTTTGATATCCAGGGATACCTCACGGACTATCCGCAAGGATGCACCGAATAAGGCGCACTCAGCTCAAGAAACGGATCGTCATCGGGTACCGATAGAACTCACCCCGATTGGCGGCCATCGCCGCCTGGATCATCCCGACCAGCGCCAGCACGTACAGCGGAATATACAAAAAGAACCCGGCGCTGCACGTCAAGATCCCGATCGGAATCAACAGCAACGAAAGCACGATCAGCGACAGCTGGAAGTTGATCGCCTCCCGACCGTGGTCGTCCACGAACGGCGACTCGTCCTTCTTCATCAACCACATAACCAGCGGCACAATGATCGCGAACCCGCTCAGCACCAGATGCGCCAAGAGCGACAAGTGCAACAGCATCGCGTACGTCCGCTCCGAATCCGGCGCATCCGGGTCATACACCCGCCCCCGCTCATTCATCGGCGCGTCATGCGAAACAGACTGATTCCGTGGGTCCTGTGCGTTCATACAGCCATCATTCCCGATCGGGACCATCCCCGCAACCCGCTCATTGGGAGAACCCGACCCGGGATTTCAGACCGATGAACCCGCCCTCACCGCCGCCGACGACCCACCAGCAGCCCACCGCCCATCAGCAGCGCCAGCGAACCCGGCGCCGGAACCACGCGCAGCGATGCCTCGAACGCGCCGGAAAGACTCTCGGGATCGATCTCCCCGAACCCACCAGCACGAAGATCCATCGACACCTGGAACGCATAGTGACCCGGACCCAGCGTGAACACCTCGCTCGACGAGATCGCCGCGCCGTCCACACCCGTGCTCACCACGTGATTCAGCCCGGCCATATCCATCCGGCGCAGCACCGCTTCCGAGTTCGAGTTCGCGCCCAGCTCCGCGCTGAACAGCACATCCACCGACTCCACGATCGTGAAGTCCATGTAGAACTCCTGGAACCCAACCGCCTCGTACTGCTCGTAGAACGCATCCCCCGGATCCGTGTCGATCGACATCGAACCCATCGCCTCCAGCAGCGTCTCCGAACCCGACGAGCGATGGGTGATCCCGTACTCGACCGTCGGGAACATCCGAGACGTATCCACGTCCCACACCGAACTATCGATCGGCCCGTTCGTCGTCTCGTAGATCGCATGATCGATCGCGCCCGAATCCCCGTACGCCAAAAAATCAGTCGTGTAATACCGATCGAAGTTGTCCAACGACCACCCCCCCGTCATCCCCCCGGAAGCACCGGATACAACGAGACCAAGACCGAACGGAAGCAAGCCAGTGCGCATGTTAAAAAATCCTCCTCCATCCAACATACGCATAGCGCACACCCCAATGCAAACCAATTCTCCGATCCGATGAGCCATATCCTCCCCCAGTGATCCGCGCACAGGACGAATCCGAGGGGGACAGGTCGAAGCAGTGGGGGAGAGACATCCTCGCCGCGCTCGCGCTCGCCTTCGCCGGCGCGTCCATCACCGGATACCGCTTCGGACGAGACGACCAGATCCAGTACCTCGCGCACCTCACCGCGCTCCGGGATCCCACCCCCTTCACGAGCGACCCCTACACCGAATCCTTCGGGTCCCTCGGCTCCGTCTTCTGGAAACCCTTCGCCCTCCTCTCCACACCCGCCCTCGACCCCTGGGTCATGCTCATCGCCACCCTCCTCATCGGCGCGTGCTCCGCCCTCGTCCTCATCAAACTCGCGCGCACCATGGGCGCACCTGGCGCCACCGCCTACGTCCTCCCCGCGCTCCTCATCACACCCAAGGAAGAAAACTACTTCGGACTCGTCACCCTCATCGACGTCGAGCTGACGGCCACCTTCGCCGTCCTCCCCCTCTGCCTCGGCGCACTCAGCGCCTGGACCACCCGGCGCGTCTGGCTCGCGCTCATCCTCAGCGCCCTCGTCGTCCCCCTCCACCCCCAAACCGGCGCCGCCCTCCTCGCGCTCTGGTGCGCGTCCACCGCGCTCGAACACCACCCGCGCCGATGGTTCGCCGTCGCCCTCGGGTTCATCGGGCTCGCCGGCGCATGGACCGTCCGAAACTTCGCCCCCGTCTCCCCCGACCAGCTCGACACCTACGAATCCCTCGGCCGCGCCCTCTACGCGCCACTCATCGACCTCTGGAGCGTCCCCTGGAGATCCTGGGCCGCCCTCGCCCTCCTCCTCATCATGGGAGTCTCCTCCATCCCAAGAGTCCTCGCGCGAGCCAACGTCCTCCAAAGCCATCAATCCGACGCGCGCTCCCGACTCACCCTCCTCCTCATCGCCTCGCTCGTCTACCCCACCCTCGGAGGCCTTCTCCTCGCGCTCGATCCCTCCGAACCCCTCCTCTGGAGACTGATGATCCCCAGGTCCCTCATGTTCACCCAGCTCATCGCCCTCATCTTCGCCGGGCTCTGGATCGCCGACCGATTCACCATGGGACGAACCAAAGTCGGATCACTCGTCCTCCTCAGCATCGGGTGCTGGCCCCTCACCCCCCTCACCCCCCTCACCCACATCGCCTCCGGCCTCCTCGCCCTCCTCGTCGTCATCACCATCGCCCTCGAATCCAAACGCTCCCGATACATCTCCACCCCCGACTCCGGACCCCTCCCCGTCCTCCTCACCTGGACCACCCTCGCGCTCATCGCGCTCGTCGGATTCCTCACCCGTCCCTACCCCTGGACCAAACCCCACCAACCCGACGATTGGCTCGCCCTCCAACAATGGGCGCGCGAACACACCCAACCCGACGACCTCTTCATCACCCCCCCATACCTCGCCGGATGGCGCGTCGGATCCCACCGCGCCACCTACGCCGAACTCCGCGACGGCGGCCTCCTCTTCTACGCCGGAGACCCCGTCATCGAATGGTGGAACCGCATGTCCCTCCTCGGAATGCACAACCCCCGACGATGGGCCCTCCGCGCCGAACACGCAACCGACTGGGCGCTGGGCCAGCACATGATCCGCGAATACCACGACGCGCTGGAAGACCGAGCAACCCCCATCCTCCGCGCATCACAAGCGCACTACATCATCGTCGATCCCGACCTCGCGCAGTCCATCCCGGGAGAACCCGTCTTCACATCAGGCCGCTACCAGATCCGATCAATCAACCGCGCCGACAACTGATCACTGCCCGAAAAGGTTCCGCTCCGCAAACATCCCCTTCTCCTCGAAGTACGTCAGCGCCTCCTCCGTCGAGGTAAACACCTTCGTAGCCGTCTCCGTGATGAACGGGCTCGGGGGCTTGCTGGGCTTCCACACCACATAGACCTCCTTCGCGTGCTCCCAAGCATGCTGAAGCTCACGCTCCACCCCGCTCGAAAGCCCCGGGATGATCTTCCCCGACTCCGACTTCAGCTCCGGAACATACGACACGATCATGTCCGCCTGATCGATCAGCTTGAAGTCCCGCATGTAGATCTGACCATCGATATCACCCGCGATATCCAGCACCTCGCGCGTCCGCATCCGGATCGGCTCCGCACCCTTATCAAGCCCCCCAAGCTGGAGCGGCTTGTGATCAAAGAAGTCCTTCCCCTCCCGCGCCGCTTCAAGCGCCCGATCGAGCAGCAGCTTCTCGTCCACGTCCCCCGGATCGAACGTCACAAAGTGCTCCGCGAGCTCCATCCGGAACGCATCGATCTCCGCCATCACATCGGGCATGTCCACCACGTGCGACATCGGGAAACTCGGGTACACCTTCTTCATCTCGGGACGACACAACAACCGGAACATCGTCCGCTCCGTCGAAGCGAACCGACCACGAGACACGATGTAGAACTTCGACCCCGGGATCGCCTGACTCATGATCTCCGTCGCGAGGATCTCCTCCTCGCGCCACACCATGCAGTCCTTCAGCGTCGCATCGATATCGTGCTCCGCATGAAGCCGCTGGTGCACCACCTCGATGTTGTCCACCAGACAGATGAACAGATCCGGGTTCAGCTTCGCGATCTGATCGAAATCGAACGCGCTGAACAGCCCATGCCGCCAACGGAACGTCGCGTGCGTGTTCACGATCATGTTGGGCTCGTCCGAAGACTCCGCGATGATGTCCTTGAACGCCGCCCGCCGAAGCGAGTGCAAGCGAGAGATCGGGAGATCCAGGATCCGCCCCGGACGAACATCCGGCGCCTCGTCGTACATCATGTTCCCGACGTTGTAGATCGGAACCGAATCCCCCTGTGTCCCAGCAAACCGCGCCACCGAGTCCAGGTAGCTCTTCTTCTCCATCCCGACCTGACCCGTCACGATCGCGCGCATCGCTGTGCTCCTTCATCCCCAGCCCATCCGGGGCGGAGATCATAGCCGACCTGATCAGGTGGCTTCGCGCGCAAGATCAGTCCACAACGAATCTTGCATTTGCCCCAACAGCTTCCGAGAACCACCCGCATCACCCGCTCCCTCCGCTATCATCAACGCACGACCAACGAACGACACGGAGCACCACATGTCCATCCTCATCGACAAAGACACCAAGGTCATCTGCCAAGGCATCACAGGCACCGCCGGAGCGCTCCACACCAAAGGCTGCTTCGACTACGGCACCAAAATGGTCGGAGGCGTCACCCCGGGCAAAGGCGGCCAAACCGACCCCAACGGGCTCCCCATCTTCAACACCGTCAAAGACGCCGCCGATAAAACCGGCGCCGACGCCACCATGATCTTCGTCCCCCCCGCCTTCTGCGCCGACGCCGTCCTCGAAGCCATGCACGCCGGCATCCGACTCATCTGCTGCATCACCGAAGGCGTCCCCGTCAACGACATGATCAAAGTCCGCGCCGTCATGGACGAACGAAACGCCGCCGCACGAGGCGCCGACTCCGCGCACGCGCAAGAACTCTTCACCCTCGTCGGCCCCAACTGCCCGGGTGTCATCACCCCCGGACCCAAAACCGGCGAAGGCACCCCCGAATCCCGCTACACCAACGCCGGTTGCAAAATCGGCATCATGCCCGGATACATCCACACCCACATCTCCGAAGCCAAAACAGGCAAAGCCGTAGGCATCGTCTCCCGCTCCGGAACCCTCACCTACGAAGCCGTCTGGCAAACCTCCGCCCTCGGCCTCGCCCAGTCCACCTGCGTCGGGATCGGAGGAGACCCCGTCCGTGGACTCAACCACACCGACTGCATCCGTCTCTTCGAAGAAGACCCCGACACCCACGGCATCCTCATGATCGGGGAAATCGGAGGCGAAGACGAAGAAGCCGCCGCCGAGTACATCAAGCACCACGTCACCAAACCCGTCGCCGCCTTCATCGCCGGCCGCACCGCCCCCCCCGGAAAGCGCATGGGACACGCCGGCGCCATCATCTCCGCCGGCGCAGGCGGAAAGCCCACAGGCACCGCCGACACCAAAATCGAAGCCCTCAAAGAAGCCGGCGCCGTCGTCGCCCTCAACCCCTCCGAAATGGGCAAAGCCATGGTCCAAGCCATGAAGCTCGAAACAGTCTCGGCCTAAACCTCAGCACGTTCTCGGACCTCCCGCACGACGAACCCCCCAACCCCCTGGCATTGGGGTGGGGTGTTTTGCCGGGATCGGGCTGTTCTTCCAAACGACGTCCGGCGAACACCCGATACATGGGTACGGATTTGCAGTCGCGAATCCGCCGTCAGGACCCTGTTCCGGGACACGCTCCTCGTGCTGAATCTCCTCCCGCAACGCGACGCAAAGATCCAACTCACCTCATGGTGGGCGCCAATCATCGTCGCCGTCGTCAGCCTCGGAGCGACACTCATCAGTTCCATGTCGATGGAACGACTCGCCACCGAAGACCGCGCAGCCCAGCAACGCCAATCCGTCCAAAGGATCTACGCGCAGGTCAACGAACTCTTCCAGGAATACACCAACGCGCTCCACACCATCGTCGGGTTCGTCCGTGCCTCGGAGGATGTGACCCTCAACGATTGGAAGACATACGTTAACGACTCAGGCCTCAAACGCCAGCACCCGGGCGTCTGGGGCTTCGGATACGTCGAACGCATCGACCCCGACCAAGCCGAATCGTTCGTCAAGTCCATGCACGAACAAGGGATCCAAGACTTCGAGATCAAGTCGCATCCAGACTCAGCGGACGAACCCCTGGATACCCCGCTCTACATCGTCAAGTACGAAGAACCCGAATCCCGCAACCGGACCGCCTGGGGCCTCAACGCCGCATCCAACCCGTCCAACAAAGCCGTCTACGACATCGCCGCCGAGTCGGGACAGCCCAAGCTCTCTCGTCCCTTCCGCCTCATCCAGAACAACGGCGACGTCCACCTCGGCGCCGTCATGGCCGCACCCATCTACCGAAAAAATTCAGACCTCTCCACCCCACAACGCCGCAAACAACACCTCACCGGCTGGTGTGTCGTCGTCATCGACTTCCAACACTTCTTCTCGTACGAGACCAACCCCTCGTGGAAAGGCGCCTTGATCGATCTGAAGATGACCGATCACCTCCACCAACCCATCGACGTCTACACCTCCGCCCCCGACGGATCCCCGACCACAGCAAGCCCCGAACAACACGTCAGCTTCCCAATCGAAATCGCAGGCCAAGAAGTCGTGCTCGGGATCTCCGTCGATCCGGAACGCTTCGGTTCCAGATACTCCTCGCACGCACGCGCCACGCTCCTCTTCGGAACAATCGCCTCGATCCTCATGACCACCATCGTCTGGCTCGTCACCCGATCCAGAGCCCACGCATGCAAAATCGCAGAACACATGACCCGCGTGCTCCGCGAACGCGAATCCGCGCACCGCGCACTCGCGTCACGCGCCCAAGCCGCAAACCTCGCGAAATCCAGATTCCTCGCCAACATGAGCCACGAGATCCGCACCCCCATGAGCGCGATCCTGGGCTACGCCGACATGCTCGACGACACCACACGATCGACGCAAACCGGCGCAGACATCCGTGAGCCCATCAAGCACATCAGACGCGCAGGATACCACCTCCTCTCCGTTATCAACGACATCCTCGATCTCTCCAAAATCGAATCCGGGAAGTGCGAGATCCACCCCACACCCTGCGTCCTCAGCGATCTCGCCACCCAGGCCGTCTCCACACTCAAAGTCCGCGCCGACGAAAAACGACTCGACCTGACCTGGCACGTCGATGACCGAACCCCCGAGTACGTCATGCTCGACGAGCACCGGGTCAGCCAGATCCTCATGAACCTCATCAGCAACGCGATCAAGTTCACCAACCAAGGCTCCGTCCGACTCGAAATCTCCTCCTCCGATTCGTCCATCCTCTTCAGCGTGATCGATACCGGCGTCGGCATCAGCAAAGACGAGATCGCCACAATCTTCAACCCCTTCGAACAAGCCGACGCCTCCATGACCCGCGAACACCAAGGCACAGGACTCGGACTCAGCATCTCCAAATCCCTCGCCCAACAGATGGGCGGCGACGTCGAAGCACACTCCGTCCCCGCCGAAGGATCCACCTTCACCCTCAAAATCCCCCTCCACATCGCGCAACAACCCGAGCGCGACAACCAAACATCCATCCAGGACGCCGTCATCCACCACCTCGATCGACCCGCATCGAGCAACAACCGCCGCACCGCCCGGGTCCTCGTCGTCGAAGACGGCGAAGACAACCGACACCTCATCGAACACTACCTCACACGCGCCGGACACAGCGTCGTCTTCGCCTCCAACGGCCGAGAAGCCATCGAGATCACCGAACGCGACCCCAAACTCGACCTCATCATCATGGACATGCAAATGCCCGTCCTCGACGGCTACGTCGCAACCCCCGAACTCCGCACAAGGGGCTGCGCCCTCCCCATCATCGCGCTCACCGCACACGCCATGGAACACGACCGACAACGCTGCCTCGACTGCGGCTGCGACGAATACCTCTCCAAACCCATCGACCGAGCCGCCCTCCTCCGCACCATCGACAAACTCCTCGACCGCTCCACCCGTCACGCGGCCTAATCAACCCCGACACACGCGCGACCAGCGATCATCCCCCCGGCCCAAGCCCACTGAAAGTTGAACCCCCCGATGCGCCCATCGACATCGAGGATCTCACCGATCAGATAAAGCCCAGCGCGCACCCTCGACCCCATCGTCGATGGATCCACCTCGCGCATCGGAACCCCGCCCATCGTCACCTCCGCATGGGTGTACCCCCGATCCCGCGCCACCGGAACCCGGAGCCCCGTCAGCGCCAACACAAGCGCCCTCCGCGCCTCGCGCTTCAGCTCCGCACCCTTCGTTGACGGATCCACCCCAACGTCCACACACAACGCATCCGCAAGCCGTTCCGGGAGCAGCTCACGCACGAACCGACCCACCGTCCGCTTCCCAAGCCCGGACAACGCCGCATCAAGCTCGTCCTCCCCCCGATCGTGCACAAACCCGATCGTGAGATACGCGCCCTCGTCCTCCACCCGCGCCCAAGTCAAATGCCTCGAAATATCCAAAATCGCCGGCCCAGACAACCCGAAGTGCGTGCACAACAGCGCACCCGTCGTCGATGCAAGCCGCTTCCCCGTCGAAGCCCGCACCTCCACCCGTGCATCATGCGCGATCCCCGACAACCCCTTCACGAAGTGCTCCCCCTCGATCACCAAAGGCACCAACGCCGGCGCAATCACCCCCGTCACCGTGTGCCCCAGCGCCTCCACAATCGGATACCCCGACCCGTCCGACCCCGACTTCGGAAGCGCTTTCCCACCCGTCGCAAGCACCACTTTCCCCGCGCGGATCTCCCCCCAATCCCCGCGCACCACAAACCCACCCTCCCCATCATCCTCAACAGCACGCACCTTGCACGGATGATGGATCGTCGCGCCCGCATCCCGCACCGCGCCCAAAAGCGCATCGAGCACCGTGTGCGCATCGTCCGTCACCGGGAACAGCTTCCCCGTCTCCTCGCGCTTGAGCTCCACCCCCAGCTCCCGAAAGAACCGAACCGTGTCCTCCACCCCGAACCTCGACAACACCTTCTTGATCGACCCCGCGCTCGATCCGTTGTAATCCTTCGGGATCACCCGCTCATGCGTCACATTGCACCGACCCCCACCCGCAACCAGAATCTTCACCCCCACCTTCCCCGCGCCATCCAGCACCACAATCCGCTTCCGGACCCCCATCACCTCCGCCGCGCGCCCCGCGCTGATCGCGCACATCAACCCCGCCGCCCCCGCGCCCACGATCACCACATCCGCACACCCCGGCACCGCAATGTCTCGATCAGCACGCACAGCACGGATCATTGGATCCATCCACCACCAAAGCTCACTCCCCCTTGAACACCACCCCCCCCTTCATCACAAACCACACCTCCTGATACGCACCCACATCCCCCATCGGATCCCGTTCCATCGCGATCAGATCCGCATACTTCCCAACCTCGATCGTCCCGAGATCATCGCTCACCCCGATCAGATCCGCCGCATTCACCGTCGCGCTCTTCAAACAATCAACCGGTGTCATCCCCGCCTCGTGCATGTACACAAACTCCAGCGCGTTCGTCCCGTGCTCCCCAACCCCCACATCCGTCCCGAACGCGATCTTCACCCCACCCTTGTAAGCCCGTCCAAAAGCATCCTGAATCAGAGGCCCAACCGCCTCCGCCTTCGCACGGATCGCCTCCGGATAAAACCCGGGCTCCTCCGCCTTCCCCGCAACATACTTCCCCGCATGGATCGTCGGGACCAGATACGCCCCCGTCTCCACGAACAGCTCGATCGCCTCGTCATCCAGATAACTCCCGTGCTCGATCGAGTCCACCCCCGCGCGCAGCGCCGCCTTGATCCCCCCAGCCCCGTGCGCATGCGCCGCAACCTTCCGCCCCATCATGTTCGCCGCTTCCACGATCGACTCGAGCTCGTCATCAAAGAACTGCTGCTCCACCCCAGCAGCAGTCATCGACAACACCCCACCCGTCGCCGTGATCTTGATCAGATCCACCCCCTCGCGCACCCGAGCACGCACCGCTTTCCGCACCTCCGCCACCCCGTCCGAAGGCGCCGTCTCCGCACCCTGCGCCGGCCGCAACACCGGCGAAAACGCGTTCGTCCGATCCCCGTGCCCGCCCGTCACACTCACCGCAGGACCCGACACATACATCCGCGGCCCCTCGATCATCCCCGAGTTGATCCGATCCCGAAGCGCCAGCGCCGTCTGACCCCCGGATCCCACATTCCGCACCGACGTGAACCCCGCCATCAGCGTCCGCCGCGCATACACCGTCCCATCAATCGCCGCATACGCCTCCGTCTCCTGAAGCGCCCGCCGCATCCGCTCCGCCGAAGGAAGCGACTGCCCCGTCAGATGCGTGTGACAATCGATCAACCCCGGAGTCACAAACGACCCCTTCAGATCGATCACCCGGGTGTCCGGGCTCATGTCCAGATCCTCAAGCGATCGGTATGCGCTCACCACCTTCGCGATCCGACCATCCACGACGATCACCGTCGCCTCCTTGATGGGCTCCTCCCCCGGAACCGCATACAGCGTCCCCACATGAAGCACCACCGACTGCGCAGCAGCACCCGGGACCAGCACGAACAACGCAAGAACAACAGCAATCAGCGATCGACACATGATCCAGCTCCTCATACGGGTCCACCACGATACCACAAACACCCGATTTCCCGGATCCCGCGCCCGAAAGCCAGGGAACCGTGGAATTGTTGTTCCAACAGACATATTCTCCGGGTAATGCCCAAAACCCTCAAGGAACAAATCAACAAACGCTCCCCCTTCGCAAGCCCCGAAGAAGAAGCCTACCTCAACCTCATGCGCACCGCCGCCGAACTCTCCGGCGCAGAGTCCATCTTCTTCCGCTCCCTGAATCCCCGTCTCTCACCGGCCTCCTACAACGTCCTCCGCATCCTGAGGGGCCGCCAATCCCGAGGCGAATCCAAAGGCGTCCGCGCCTCCGAAATCGGATCCGACATGGTCGTCCGCATGCCCGACGTCACAAGACTCGTGGACCGACTCGAAACCCAAGCCCTCGTCAAACGCACCCGAGACACCCACGACAAACGCGTCGTCTGGGTCGCCATCACCAAAAAAGGACTCGCCCTCCTCGACCGAATCGAGGGAGACGTCCACGACACCGTGCGCACCCTCCTCAAGCACATGTCCAAAGACGAACTCGACACCCTGAGCCGACTCCTCGAGAAAGCCCGGGACCCAAGCGAAGGAAAGCCCCGATCATGACCAAAGTCGTTGTCGCATACCACTCCGGGTTCGGACACACCAAAGCCATCGCCGAATCCATCCTCAAAGGCGTCGCCCGCGTCGAAGGCATCGAACCCACACTCGTCAACGTGGACGATCTCGGCGCACCCGATCAAGAGTTCAAACTCGGACCCGAATGGGACGTCCTCCACCAAGCCGACGGGATCATCATGGGATCACCCACATACATGGGAACCGTCAGCGCCGGGTTCAAACGCTTCATGGACTCCTGCGGCGCCATCTGGCTCACCCAAGCATGGCGCGACAAAGTCGCCGCGGGCTTCACCAACGGCGGCGCACTCTCCGGAGACAAACTCAACACCCTCACCTCCCTCAGCATCTTCGCCTCGCAACTCTCCATGATCTGGATCTCCCAGGGGGTCCACATGGACTCCGAGAACGGCCTCAACCGCATGGGCTCCTACCACGGATTCATGGCCCAGTCCGAAGAAGCCGCCCCAGACCAAACCCCCCCCAAGGAAGACCACGCCACCGCCGAACTCTTCGGAGAACGAGTCGCGCGAGCCACCCTCCAATGGGTCACCGGCCGCCCCTCCTAACCCCCCGCGCACCCAATCACCCGGATCCAACCAAACACCCGATCCGACCGATTACCCGATCCAATCAACACCCAATCCGCCAGATCCCCAGCCCCGGGAATGTTCCGCCCTCCCAAAGTGTTGTTTGTTGTAACAAATATGTTCCACGTGGAACATCCACCCCCGAACCACACAAAGGAACCACCATGATCACCATCCGAAAGAGCACCGACCGAGGCGCCTTCGACCACGGCTGGCTCCGCGCACGACACACCTTCTCCTTCGCAAGATACATCGACCGAGACTGGACCCACTTCCGACAGCTCCGAGTCATCAACGAAGACATCGTCGCCCCGCGCCGGGGTTTCTCCGAACACCCCCACAAGGACATGGAGATCATCACCTACCCCATCTCCGGAACCCTGCGCCACAAGGACTCCCTCGGGAATGTGGAAGACATCACCCGAGGGATGATCCAGCGCATGAGCGCCGGGTCCGGGATCGTCCACGCGGAGCTGAACCCCACAGACCAACCCGTCCATCTGCTCCAGATCTGGATCCACCCGCGCGAGCCCGGGCTCGCGCCATCGCACGAGAGCGCGCGCACCAAGGTCCACACCGAACCCGGGCGCTTCCACACCCTCGTGAGCGAGGACGGGCGCGACGGGTCGATGATCATCCAGCAGGACGCGCGCATGCTCGCCGGGCTGTTCGTCCCGGGGGACCGCGCGAGCTACGTGCTGAGCGACGGGCGCCACGCTTGGATCCAGATTGTGTCCGGTTCCGTGCGCGTCAACGGCGCGCAGCTCGCCCAAGGCGACGGCGCGGCGATCTCCGACGAATCCGCACTCGATTTCGAGTTCGACGACGACACCGAACTGCTCGTCTTCGACCTTGCGTGATTAGCCGATCCCGATCGAGTCCGCGCCCTGTCGGTTGCTCGTCGCGCTCGGGTCGAGCTGTTCGTCGAGGTCGGCCGGGAGGATGATCCGGAAGATTGATCCCTGACCCGGGGTGCTCTCGACGCGCATCCGTCCCTTGTGCTCGTAGACGATCCGCTTGGTCACCGCGAGCCCGAGCCCCGTGCCCTTGAGGCCCTTGGTGGTGTTGAAGGGCTCGAAGATCCACGCGAGTTTGTCCTCGGGGATCCCCGGGCCGTTGTCGATCACGGAGATCGTGACGGCCGGGCGCGTCTTCGCGCCCGGGGTGTTCGTGTTGGGGCGCGACTCGTGGAAGGAGACGCGCACGGTGACCGCGCCCGTGTCGTTGGGGGCCGCTTCGATCGCGTTGGACAGCAGGTTCATCAGCGCCTGATGGATCAGGGACGGATCGACGGCGATGGGGGGCATCTCCGGGTCCGCATCGACGATGAGCGCGATGTGTCGCTCCGCGCACGGCTGCTCGAAGAGCTCGGCGCAGTCCTGGGCGATTTTGTTGAGCTGGGTGAGCTCGAGCTCAAGCTGGAGCTTGCGCCCGAACGCGAGCATGTTCATCGTGAGCGCGGAGACCCGGTCGAGGTTCCGGCGCAGGATCCCCCACCCGTTGCGCGCCGTGTCGAGGTCCGATTTGGTGAGCCCGATCTCGACAACGTCCGCGCCCCCGCGCAGCCCTTGGAGGATGTTCTTGATCGAGTGCGACAACGACGCGACGGTCTCCCCGATCGCGGCCATTCTTTCGGAGGTCACACGTTTGAGGTGCTCGTCGGCGTTCGCGAGCGCGAGCCCGGTGTGCTGCCCGATCGCGTTGAGGAGCGCGAGCTGTTCCCGGTTGAACGCGTGGTGCACGGTGGACGAGTCGATGTAGATCGCGCCGAAGGTCTGGTCCCCGAAGGTGATGGGGGAGCAGATGGCGCTGCGGATCTGGTAACGCTGGACCGAATCGCCGGCGGCGAAGCGCGGGTCCTGCATGGCGTTGGTGGAGAGCACCCCTTCGCCTTGCATGGCCGCGTGGAGGATCGTCGTCGAGACGTGGATCTTGCTCGCTTCTTCCGACTGCGGCGGCGTCGCGTAGTGGATGAGACCCGGGACCATGGGTGATTCGGGGGTGGGTCCCGGGATCATGATGACCCCGCGCTCGGGCTTGAACTCGTTGAACACGAGGAGCATGACCTGCTCGAGGAGCTCGCGCTTGTTCATGAGGCGCGCGGTGATCGAGGTCAGGGTGTAGATGACGCGCAGGTGGTCCATCGCGACGAGCGCGGGATCGACACCCTCCCCGATGTAGGAATCCCCCGAGCTCGGGAGGACGGCTTCGACATCGACTTCCTGCTCTTCCTCGTCCGTGAGCATGACGGCGGAGCGGTTGCGTTCCTGGTCCCCCGTGAACAGCAGGGTGGTCGTCCCGACGGTGATCTCGTCGCCGTCTTCGAGTCGGATCCGGTCGTGGATCTGGACCCGGTTGACGTGGGTCCCGTTGTTGGAGTCGAGGTCGCGGACGTACCAGACGTCGCCGTCGGGGGTGAGCTCGGCGTGTCGTCTGGAGACGGTGTTGTCCGTGATGGGGAGGGCTTCGGAGGATCGTCCGATGAGCTGGGGCTCCCCGGTGGGGAGTTGGTATTCGCGTCCCTCGTCGGGGCCGTAGATGACCGTGAGCATCGGCATGGACCCACGATATCCGTGATCGTGGTCGTATACCATAATTCCGTGGCGAAGCGCACATCTTCAGCACCGACCCAGCCCAGCCCGGCGCACCGGGTGGTTGTCCTTGCGGGGAAGGAGCTGTTCCTCCGGTCGCACTACACGACGGCGCTCCGGAACGCGCTGGAGAAAGAGCACGGGGAGATCGAGACGTTCCAGTACGATGGGAACTCGTGCGCGGCCGCGGAGGTGTTGGACGAGTGCCGATCGTTCGGGCTGATGTCCACGCACAAGATGATCGTGGTGGACGATGCGGACAGCTTCGTGAACGCGGACACCCGTCCGATGCTCACGAAGTACGCGGAAGCGCCGAACGAGCAGTCCACGCTGGTGCTGCGCGCTTCGACGTGGCGCGCGGGGAACCTGGACAAAGCGATCGGGAAGGTGGGGGTGGTCATCAAGTGCGATGCGGTCGATGAGGGGACGGCCGGCAAGTGGATCATCGGGCGCGCGAAGCGCCAGTACGGGGTGGATGTGTCGATGCGTGTTGCGGCGATGCTCGTCGAGCGGCTCGGGACGGATCTGGGTCGGATCGACGGGGAGCTGGGGAAGCTCGCGACGGCGGCGGGGGAGTCGGGGTCGATCACGGAGCAGCATGTCACGGAGCTGGTGGGGCTGACGCGCGAGGAGGAGGTGTGGGCGCTGCAGTCGTATCTGTTGTCGGGGAATCTGGAGCAGACGATCCGGGAGCTGCGCGTGATTCTGGGGAACGGGGCGAAGGACACCCATGTCCCGGCGGTGTTTGCGTGTTCGGACCTGGCGCGGAAGCTGGTGGGCGCGAGCGAGGGGATGGCGCGTGGGGTGAACGCGAACACGATCGCGAAGGAGCTGCGGCTGTGGGGGCCGAGCCGGGACGTGATTCTGCACGCGGCGCGTCGGGCGGGGGCTCCGAGGTCGCGGAAGCTGTTCGATCACTGTGTCGAGGCGGATATGACGATCAAGTCGTCGTCGGTGGACCCGAGGGTGCTGCTGGAGCGTTTGGCGGTCGAGTTCGCGATGCTGACCCGATGAATCGGGGTGGGGGATCGGGGGGTGTGATGTCGCGCAAACCCGATCGTGGTATGATTTTGTCCGAGTGGCCGATGATCACTCCGGGACGCAGAGCAGGAGGCTCGATATGACCCGCCGCGATGGATCGCGCACTTTCCCGATCGTGATGACCACGGCTGTCCTTGTGTTGACGGGGTGTGGGGGGCATCTCGGGATTCTCAAGCCCAAACCGAGTGCGCAGCCCGAGGATGACGGGGGGGTGGATACGTCGTTGTCCGCGCTGCGCCGTGACCAGGACCCGGTCGCGGCGGATCCCGGGGAGTTCGAGCGGATCCCGGAGGACACGAGCACGCGCGCGCGGGTGGAGGAGTCGGCGCGGCTGATGGAGGGGTACTTCCGTGAGCTGGACGCGGCGGCGCAGGGAAGGGCGGATGCGCCGGCGCTGGAGCCCGAGCGGGTGTCGATCAACGCGGATCCGGTGGAGCGCCCGGCGGAGACGACGATCCGGACTCCGGAACCGGTTGTTCGGGACACGACCCCGGAGCTCGATGCGCGGCCGGATCCGGAGAATGCGGGGATCGGCGACACCTTCTCGCTGAGCGCGGCGATGAACGAACGGGAGGGGGGCGGGTCCGAGGGGGGCGGTGCTGAGACGGAGGCGCCGGTCGATGCGCCGATCGAGACGGCGGTGGAGGTTGCGGTTGAGCCCGAGCCGGATCCGGTTCCGGTGGATCCGGAGGCGCGGAAGAAGCAGCTCGTGACGGAGCTTGTGGACGTGCTGACCCAGGTGGCGCGGGAGTCGGAGGATCCGAGCGCGGCGGCGATTGATCTTGCGGCGCTGGAGTCGATGGGTGCGGGGACGCTCGAGCAGCTGCACGAGCAGGGGGTGTTGTCGAACTCGGAGATGGCGACGCTCGGCGCGGCGCGGGATGTGTTGCGTTCGATCTCGAGCTCGGGGTCGATCGCTTCGCCGGCGGAGGTTTCGGAGGTGCTGGCGCGGGTGAAGTCGGAGCTGGATGAGCGCGCGGGGCTTCGGATTACGCGCGCGGCGTTGTGCACGAGTGTGGCGGGGTTCGGGCGGTATGAGCCGTTCGCGAAGAACGAGTTTGTTGCGGGGTCGGCGCAGCAAGCAATCGTGTACACGGAGGTTGATCGGTTCGGGTATCGGGAGTTTGCGGGGGCGGACGGTGAGCCCAGGTACGAGGTGGAGTTGTCTCAGCGGCTCGAGCTGTACCACGTTGCGGATGATCTGAACACGTGGAACCGCGCGGCGGAGGTGATCTCGGAGACGAGTCGGAACAAGGTTCGGGACTTCTATCTGATCAATCAGATCACGCTCCCGAGGACGCTTGGGCCGGGGAGCTATCACTTGAAGGTGGTGATGCGTGATCTGGTGCGGCAGACGACGAGCGAGATGATTATCCCGATCCGGATTCTGGCGCGTTGAGTGGGTGAAGGTCCGAGAACCCGGGGTGGTGGGTTCAAAAGCAGAAACTGGCAGCCCTGGGACGTACCTCTCTCCACGAGTCCCAAAGCTGCCAGTCCTGAGGGTGAAAGCGTACCGAATCGGGGTGGGTCATGCAACCTATGGGTGCGTTGAATCGTCCCGGTTTTGCGTTGAATTCGTTTCGTCGTGGGAGGTGTCGGGGAGCCGGACGATGGCGAAGCTGAAGTCGTGGACGCGGCCTTCGAACAAGGTGTGTGTTGACAGGGCTTTGGGGGTTTCGTCCCCGGTGGAATCGGTCCGGATGAGGGCGAGGGTGTCGGGGGCGGGGTCGAGGATCCATCCACGATCCCAGAGCCCGGTGACCCTGAGTTCGGGGGTGTTGAGCGTGTGTTCGAGGGTGAGGAGGAGCTCGGGTCGGGCTTCGATCATGGCGTCGGCGAGGATGGTGTAGGAGCCGGGGGGGAGTTGGTCTCGGAGGGCTTGGGCGGCTTCGAGCCCGGGTTCTCGGCCGGACTGGTCGCGCATGGTGGGGGCGAGGGTGGTGGAGAAGAGGAGGGCCATTGTGGTGAGGAGTGCGCCGAGGACGAGGGGGCTCCCGAGGGTCATGGCGCGGAGGATGCGGATGCGGTGGGGGCGCATGACGGCGTTGGTCCGGGTTCGCCAGGTTTGGGTGGTGAGCCCGGCGAGGGTGAAGACGCAGGCGACACTTGGGCCGAGGGTTGCGACGACGGGCTGCGCGTATCGGTCGTTGGAGATGCCCATGCACATCATGGATCCGAGCGCGAGGAGCGCGCCGAGGGCGATGATGGATCCGGTGTCGTAGAGGAGTCGGGTTTGGTTGTCGGCGCTGGCGCGCTCGTTGCGCGCGTCGGGGCCGAAGTAGAAGGGGATGGAGAGGGACATGGGGAGCGCGGTGAGGAGCGCGACGGGGATGAACCCGGCGAGTTTCAACAGGGTTCCGGATTCGAAGAGGAAGGCGCTGGGGGTTTGGAGGACGACGTTGTCGGATGCGCGGGCGAGGGCGAAGGTCCAGAACCAGACGAATGTTGCGGAGGCGATCAGGAACGCACACCAGACGCGCCAGGAGGTGAAGGCGCGGATGGACTTGGTGATGAGGGTGGCGCTGAGGAGGAGCCCGAGGAGCGCGGGGAGTCCGGCGGGGCCTTTGGTGAGGAGCATGGCTCCGATAGCGAGGGCGAGCGCGAGGGTCCAGGTCCAGGAGAGGGGTTTGCGCGTGATGGTTGCGCGGAGGTGTTCGACGACGAGCCATGCGCCGAGGGCGGTGGTGAGGTTGTGGAGGGATTCGATCTCGGCGGCGCGCGCGGGGAGCCAGAGCGCGGGGGTGAGGAGGGTTGCGAGGGCGGCGATGCGCCCGGCGCTGCGATTGAACCATCGAGTGGAGAAGGCGTAGGCGCCCAGCGCGAGGAGGGCGAAGGCGATGGCGGAGACGAGACGGGGTGCGAGTTCGACGCCGTGGGTGGTGGGGTCGAGGAGTTGGTAGGCGAGGGCGAAGGCCCAGAAGATGCCCTGGGGTTTGCGCATGTAGTCGAGCCCGAAGAGTTCGGGGACGATCCAGTCTCCGGAGTTGAGCATGGTGAGGGCGGGGACGGCGCGGTGGGCTTCGGAGCTGGTGAGGCCGACGGTGGTGAGGTTGGGGAGCGTGACGATGGCCGCGATGAGGAGGAGGATCGTGATGTCGATCAGGGCGCGGCGCACGGGGAAGCGTAGGATTGGGGTGCATGTCCCGAGGCGACGAGAAATCTCAGCGGATGCAGGGCACGTCGAGCGCGTACCCCGCGCCGGTGCGCGAGCTGATCGAGCGGTTGGCTCGGCTTCCCGGGATCGGGTCACGGTCGGCGGAGCGGTTGGCGTTTCATATTCTGAAGTCGGCGCCCGATGAGGCGCTGGCGCTGGCGCAGGCGATCCGGTCGGTGAAGGAGCACGTGCGGCACTGCAAGGTGTGCTTCAACCTGTCGGATTCGGATGTGTGCGCGGTGTGCGCGGATCCGAGGCGGGATCGGTCCACGGTTTTGGTGGTGGAGCAGCCCAAGGACCTGATCGCGCTGGAGCAGACGGGGATGTATCGGGGGCTGTACCATGTGCTGATGGGGCGGTTGTCGGCGCTGGACGGGGTGGAGCCCGGGGATCTGACGATCGGGGGGCTGATCGGTCGGGTGAAGCGGTCGAGCGAATCGACGGACGAGGGTCGGGTGAAGATCGAGGAGATCGTGCTCGGGCTCAACCCGACGCTCGAGGGGGACGGGACGGCGTTGTACCTGGCGCAGGAGCTGGGGGCGCTGGGGGTGCGGGTGTCGAGGTTGGCGCGGGGGGTCCCGACGGGGTCGTCTTTGGAGTTTGCGTCGAAGGCGGTTTTGGCGGATGCGATCCAGGGCCGGCAGAATATGTGAATGATGTCCCCTGGGGGGCGTATTCTCGGACCTTCTTTTTCGTCGGAATCCGGCGGGTTCGCCGATGAGTTGGATAGCACACTGTCGTATGGCACGAATGTTGCAGATGATGTGTTGTCCGGTGTACTGAGCGAGATCCATGCGTTTCGAGACGTCCCAGCAGATGAAGCTTGGCCAGCAGATGAAGCTGGCGCCCAGGATGATCCAGTCGATGGAGATCCTGCAGATGCCGCTGGCGGAGCTGGCGGAGCGGTTGGAGCAGGAGCTGGAGTCGAACCCGACGATGGAGATCGCGGAGCGGGATGGGGGGGAGGGGGTTGCGACGCGCGAGGACGATTCCCGCGCGAGCGATGGGGAGATGACGATCGACTCGAGCGGGGAGTCGGACTTCGCGCGGCTCGACGAGTACGAGCACACGAACCCGGAGGCGACGGACAACCTGTACGAGCGGTCCTGGAAGGGGGAGGAGTATCAGGGTCGGGTGAGCTCGGGTGGGGGGAGCGCGGGGGATGCGGATTCGAAGATGGAGGCGATGGCGCAGGCGCCCGCGCGGGGGGAGTCGTTGGGGGAGTCGCTCGAGCACCAGTGGGCGCTGGTGGATGTGGATGAGCGCACGCGGGCGCTGGGGGAGACGATCATTTCCGCGCTGGAGGAGGACGGGTATCTGAGGACGGACTTCGAGACGATCCTGGATACCGCGCCTCAGGGGATCAAGGCGCTGGAGCCCACGGAGTCGGACTGGGAGTCGGCGCTGCAGGCGCTGCAGTTGACGTTGGAACCGGTGGGGGTTGCGGCGCGTGATGCGCGGGAGTGTTTGTTGATCCAGATCGATATGAAGCTGGATCGGGTGGTGTCGCCGGAGCGCTCGGAGGAGTTCAAGGACGAGGGGGAGGATCTGCTTGCGGCGCGGCGATTGGTGGCGGAGTTCTTCGAGGAGCTGATGAAGAACCGGCTGCCGAAGATCGCGGCGAAGTCGGGGATGGATCTGGAGCAGATCAATCGCGCGATCGAGATTCTAAGGCGGTTGTCGCTTGCGCCCGCGCGGGTGGAGCACATGAGCGATGCGGCGGCGATCTTCCCGGATGCGATCGTGGAGTACGACGAGGAGGGGGATCGGTATATCGCGCGGCTGACGAGCGGGCGGCTCCCGGATGTGCGGATCAATCAGGAGTACGCGCGGATGGTCGCGGATCAGGGGGTGGAGTCGGGGGATCGGGAGTTCTTGCGGAAGAACCTGTCGAACGCGCAGTGGTTGATCGATGCGATCGGTCAGCGGCGGCACACGCTTTTGCGGGTGGTGAGCGCGGTGGTGGACGAGCAGCGGGAGTACTTCGACTATGGGCCGGAGTCGCTCAAGCCGCTGCCGATGAAGACGATCGCGGATCGGCTCGGGATCCATGTGGCGACGGTGTCGCGCGCGGTGAGCGAGAAGTACATCATGACGCCGCGGGGTGTGGTGGCGCTTCGTTCGTTCTTTTCGGGTGGGCTTTCGACGGACGGCGGGGAGGACGTGAGCGCGAACGCGGTGAAGGCGATGATCGAGGAGCTCGTGGAGAACGAGGACAAGGCGAAGCCCATGAGCGATGAGGCGATGGTGAAGGTGCTCCAGGGGCGCGGGGTGGATATCGCTCGGCGTACGGTGGCGAAGTACCGGGATCAGCTCGGGATCCCGACGGCGCGGATGCGGAAGCAGTTCGCGAACTGATCGCTCGGGGGGCGCGTGTTATCGGCGGGTGTGGGTGAAAACGCCTGAGATGTGGGCGGATCTTCTTATTCCGGATATCATTGACCGTTATACTTTGGGGAGCTTTGTCGTCTTTGGAAGGGAGTGATTCGATGAACGCGCGAGTGAGATCCGGGATCGTGTTGGGTGGGGTGTGTGGTCTTGTTTCGGTGTCGGCGCTGGGTGGGGATGTGCCTTGTATCTTCCCGGAGCTTGCGGGGTCGTACGACACGGCGGGGACGGCGCGGGCTTCGGTGATCGACGGGGGGTATGTGTATATCGCGGACGGGAATGCGGGGATCACGGTGCTGGATATCAGCGATCTGTCGGTCCCGGTGTTGTCGGATTCATTTGATACGTCGGGGAACGGGCTCGATCTCCGGATGTCGGGGGATCGGATCTATCTTGCGGATGACACGGCGGGGTTGGTGGTGTTCGATGCGAGTGTTCCGGGGACGCTGGGTGTGCTGGGGGGCTTCGACACGGCGGGGCGTGCGTTCGGGATCGATGTGGTGGGGACGACGGTGTATCTCGCGGATCGTGAGAACGGGTTGGTGGTGCTCGATGCGAGCGATCCGGGTTCGATTGTTCAGATCGGTCACTATCCGGTGTCGGGGGGCGCGTTCGTGCTTGATGTGGTGGTTGGTGGGGGGCTTGCGTATCTGGCGAAGGACAACGGGGGTGGGTTCGAGATCGTGGATGTGAGCGATCCGGGGTCGATGAGCGCGGTTGGTGGGTTGTCCGGGCTGGGGGGTCTTGGGATCGATCGGAACGGGGACACGGTGTGTTCGGTGGGATCGACGAGCGGATTGAGCACGATCGATGTGTCGGACCCGTCGAACCCGGTGTTGCTGCAGACGTTGACGCTGGGGAGTTGTCGATCGGTGACGATGGACGGGGCTTTGGTGTTTGTGGGGAACAACAGCGATGGGATGTCGATCGTGGATGTGAGCGATCCGGGTTCGGCGGTGATCCTCGGGGAATACGACACGCCGGGGAACGGGTACGGGGTGGGGGTGTCGGGTTCGGTTGCGTGTATCGGGGATTTCTTCTCGGGGGTGCAGCTCGTGGATCTGAACTCGAGTGTGTGCGAGGCGGATCTGACGGGTGACTGTGTCCTGGATTTCTTCGATGTGTCGTTGTTCCTGATGCTGTTGTCGGAGAACGATCCGCGCGCGGATTTGAGCGGGGACGGGATGTACGACTTCTTCGATGTGAGCGCGTTCCTGATGGCGTTGGGCTCGGGTTGCCCGTGATCCGGGTGGGAGGATGGCCGGGTCCGGCGTGCTAAACTCCGTCCATGGCGCTGCTCGAAGCGATCAATATGCGGAAAGCGTACAACGGGCGGACCGTGGTGGACGGGGTGTCGCTCGAGGTGGAGCACGCGGAGATCGTGGGGTTGCTCGGGCGGAACGGGGCGGGGAAGACGACGACGTTCCGGATGACGATCGGGATGATCGAGCGGGATGACGGGCGCGTGATCTTCAACGGGACCGAGGTGACGGGGCTCCCGATGTATCGTCATGCGAAGCTGGGGATGGGGTATCTGTCTCAGGAGCCCAGCGTGTTCGGTCGGCTCACGTGTGAGCAGAACCTGCTGGCGATCCTGGAGACGCTGAAGCTTTCGAGGTCTCAGCGGAAGAAGCGCGCGGCGGAGCTTCTGGCGCAGTTCGGTCTGACCCACAAAGCGAACGATCCGGCGCGGACGTGCTCGGGGGGTGAGCGGCGGAAGCTGGAGATCGCGCGGGCGCTGGTGACGAACCCGAAGCTGATTCTTCTTGATGAGCCTTTCTCGGGGGTGGATCCGATCGCGGTGGAGGATCTGCAGGACGAGATCCGGCGATTGACGGAGCGGGGGATCTCGATTCTGATCACGGATCACAATGTGCAGCAGACGCTGAAGGTGTGTGATCGCGCGTACATCCTGGATGGGGGGAAGGTGCTCGCGGAGGGGACCCCGAGATCGCTCATCAACTCGGATCTGGTTCGGCGCGCGTATCTGGGGTCGATGTTCCGTGGGGACGAGTTCGACGAGCGGGAGATCGGGGCTCCGGGTGTCGAGACGAAGCGTGCGGAGACGAGCGATGCGTAAGGGTGTGTGCGCGGTTGTGGGGGTGTGTGGGTTGCTCGCGCTGTCGGGGTGTATCGAGCGGCGGATCCGGGTGACGAGCGAGCCCAGCGGGGCGCGGGTGTTTTTGAATGATGAGCCGATCGGGACGACGCCTTGCGAGGCGCGGTTTACGTTCTACGGGACGTACGACGTTCGGCTCGAGCTCGATGGGTACGAGTCGATCCACGAGGCGCGGACGGCGCGTGCGCCGCTGCATGAGTATCCGGGGATCGATCTGGTGGCGACGGCGCTCCCGGTGGATTTCGAGAACATCATCGAGTGGGACTTCGCGATGGTTCCGGTCGAGGAGACGACGGATCCGGAGGGGGCGCGGGATCGGTTGATCGAGCGCGCGGACGAGCTGCGCGGGCGCGCGATCTCGGGGGAGTGAGCGGATTAGAAGGTGGTGGTCCCGAGGATCCTTGCTGGGGATCCGACGGCGGTGGTGTTGTCGGGGACGTTGTCCACGACGGTGGATCCTGCGCCGATGGTGGTGTGGGATCCGATGGTGATTTCGGGGATGACGGTTGCGTTGGTGCCGACGAGGGTGTGGGGTCCGACGGTGACATGGCCGCAGAGGACGGCTCCGGGGGCGACGTGGGTGTTGGTGTCGATGGTGCAGTCGTGTTCGATGATGGCGCCGGAGTTGATGATGGCGTGTGCTTTGATGCGGGCGCTGGCGTGGATGATGGCGCCGGGTCCGATGTAGACGCCTTCGCTGATTTCGGCGTCGGGTGCGACGGTGGCGCTGGGGTGGATGAGTGGGGGCGCGGCGCGTTGGGCGCCTTGGTCGAGGATGGCGCGTCGGGTTTCGAGGTTCCCGAGCGCGAGGATCCAGTGTTCGGGTTGGGTGTTGACGAAGTCGGCGATGGAGCCCAGGTGTTGTGGTGCTTCGGGTCGTGAGAGGAGTCGTGCGTTGGGGTCGTCGTCGTAGACACCGAGGATGGGGGTGTCGGTGAGCTGGGCGCACTGGGCGACGACGGTGGCGTGGCCTCCGGCGCCGATGAGGATGACGGGGTGAATGCCCATGTCATCAGTATCGTCGAAGGGTGTGGGTGTGCTCAAGGGGGTTGGGTGGATGTATGAAAGAACCACCCCGGATAGGGGTGGTTCTCGTGGAATCGACGCCGGGCTGTAGCGCAACCCGACGCCGGGTGGGTAGGAAAGCATCGCTTCCGCGTTCGTGTGGACACATGGTGTCCGTGGCTCTTCTCAACTCCCACCAGGACGAACGCGACTACCCAAGATGTGTGTCTCGGTCCGGGTGCAAGAGAGAGGTGGGCCGAGACTTTTCGCAAAAACCCGCGTTGGGTGCGGGATATGCGGTCATTCGGAATGTACATCGGTGGTCGAAATCGGCCACCGAATCAGGGCTTTCGATCGGACAATTTCGCATTCTTTGCCCAGTTTCACGCGAAGAATGGGGTATGAGCGTCCCAGTCACGATTGCTGCGGTTGGATATTTGAATACGGCGCCTCTGGTGGAGGGGCTTGATGCGCATCGGGATGTGGTCCTGATCCGGGCTGTGCCTTCGAGGATTGCGCCGATGGTGGGGTCGGGGGAGGCGGACATCGGGCTGATCAGTGTGGTGGACGGTGCGCGTCCCGATCCGGACCTGGTGCTGATCCCGGGTGGGATGATCGGGTGTGATGGTCCGACGCTGACGGTGCGGTTGTTCTCGAGGGTTCCGATCGATCGGATCACGCGGGTCCATGCGGATACGGACTCTCATACGTCGGTGGCGCTGTGCGATGTGGTGCTCCGGGATGCGCACGGGGTCACGGCGGAGTTTGTGGATTACGACGTTCGGGAGCAGCGGTCGGAGGACGACTGGCCGGAGGCGGTGCTGATGATCGGGGACAAGGTGGTGACGGGGTCGCCTCCGGCGGTGCGGTATCCGTATCAGATCGATCTGGGGTTGGCTTGGAAGGAGCTGACGGGGTTGCCTTTTGTGTATGCGGCTTGGATGTGTCGTCGGGGGGATATGGACGAGGCGAAGATCCATGATGCGGCGCGGCTTTTGGAGCGGGTGCGTTTGCGGAATCGGGAGCGGCTCGATTGGATCGTGAGTCATCATGCGCAGCGGCTGGGGTGGCCGGGGGATCTGGCGCGGGAGTACATCGGGGAGTTGTTGCGCTTTCATGTGGATGATCGGGCGCGGGAGGGGCTGGACGAGTTCATCCGTCGTGCGCACGGTCACGGGTTGGTGGAGCGGGGGGCGCTGGAGTGGGTGTCGCTTGAGTCGGGGTGTGTGTGCCCGCGCTGACGCGCATCCGGACGGAGTCGATCAAGCGCCTCGGGGACGAGCTGCGCTTTTCGGGTCGGGATACGTTGCGTCGTCATGTGGAGCGGATCGAGCAGCTCGCGGCGTTGATCGATGTGGAGGGGGTGTATCCGGAGGACTTCGTGGTGTTCCGGGTGACGGGGTATCGGCCGGAGATGGGGGATCCGGAGTTGATCCCGGGGGAGGCGCTGCTGGGGGATCTGTCGGCGCTCGCGGAGCGTTTGTCGGAGGAGGCGAAGTGGACCCCGGAGGAGCTGGGTGGGGGGTATCTGGGGATCGATGCGGTGGCGCAGCGGTGGGGGGTGAGTCGGAAGACGATCGAACGGATGCGGCGGCGGGGGTTGGTTGGGACGCGCGCGGATCTGGGGTCGGGGAGGCGGGCGGTGTTGTTCTCGACGAATGCGGTGGAGCATGTGGAGGCGCGGGATCCGGATCGGCTTGCGCGTGCGGCGAAGTTTTCGAGGTTGAGTGAGGACGAGCTGGGACGCGCGGTGCGGTGGGCGCGGGGGTATGCGGCGCGGCTCGGGTGGCGGTCGTCGCGGTGCGCGGAGCGGATCGCGCAGCGGTTGGGCCGGAGTCGGGAGAGTGTTCGGCGGGCGCTGCTCAAGCACGACGAGGGGTCGGGGGATCCGATCTTCCAGCGGGCGGGGTCTCCGGATGATTCGGATCGGCGGGTGATGCTGAAACTCGCGCTGGAGGGGAAGCGGAGCGGTGCGATTGGGGCGCGGTTCGGGGTGAGCAGCGCTTCGGTGAATCGCGCGGTGAACCAGGAGCGGTTGTCGCTGATCGCGCGGTCGGTGTCGGTGTCGGACGGGTCGGGGGTGGTTGATGCGGGGGTGCTGGAGGAGGCGATCGTTCGGGAGGGGTTGTTGGTTGAAGCGCCGACGACGCTCGGGGGGTTGATCGAATCGATGCGCGCGCAGGAGACGGCGGTGGTGTATGAGCAGAACGCGCGGGCTCGCGCGTGTGTGGCGCTGGGGGGGATGATCGCGCGGGGGCTGG
>Ga0256829_1000246_pt1 | contig 62843 bp, 64 predicted proteins | sample 131447metaG_FD_185979 | JGI IMG/M metagenome (GOLD analysis project Ga0256829, IMG submission 185979) | Hydrothermal vent microbial communities from Lau Basin, Pacific Ocean - 131-447 | ecosystem: Environmental > Aquatic > Marine > Hydrothermal vents | place: Pacific Ocean: Lau Basin | collected...
GTGTATTCCCCCTTCCAATGCAGCACAGGGGGACTTTATCTCCACGGAGGTAGTGGTACCGTTCTGAACTTCAACTGCAGCATTCAACGGGGCGCTAAAAACCAACCCAACAACAAGGATAAAAAAACCCAAACGCCAGGAACTTCTTAAACTGAGGTTTTTCTATCATTTTCTCACCCTAAAACAAAAATATCGCTATGCTCAACATAGCCTGTTAAATAAATGGAGTGATATCATCTAAGTGGAGAAACAAAGAGTAAAGATACTATTCGAACTAAAAGTGACTATCAGAGCTTCCCGTTCTCCTTCAACCACTCGCCATACTTAACGAGGGCGTAGACGGCATCAACCGCATCCTCGGTGGTCTCGTAGACCGGGATGCCCCTCTGTTCGATGTTCCTCGCCATCTTGTGCGGGTAGTCTCCACCCGGTGCGATGAAAACTATCGGCTTGCCGTAGGCCTTCATCCTCTCCATGGCACTGACGATTCCCTCATCTATGGCAGGACTCTGGAAGAGCGTTATAACGACGAGAAGGTCGACGTTCGGATCCTCAAGGGCGTAACGCATTGCTATCTCATACCTGCTTGAGGGGGCGTCACCTATGACGTCAATCGGGTTCTTGTAGCTCATGTGGCGCGGGAGCTTGCCCTCCTCGATGTCCTTCCTAAAGCGCCCGTTGGTCTCGTCGCTGAGGCTGGCCAGCTTCATTCCGCGCTCAAGTAAGCCGTCACTCATCATGACGCCGGCGCCGCCACCGTTCGTGACTATGGCAACGCGGTCACCCTTTGCAGGATTCTGCATCGCCAAAGCTTTGGCGTAGTTGAAGAGCTGGCGCATAGTTTTGGCCTCTAAAACGCCGGCCTGCTCAAACGCCGCCTGATATATCTTGTATGCACCGGCGAGGGAACCAGTGTGTGAAGCGGCGGCCTTTGCTCCCGCCTCCGTCCTGCCGCTCTTGAGTACCACGACGGGCTTCTTCAGAGTGACCTCTTTGGCGGCCTTGAAGAACTTCCGCCCGTCCTTAACTCCCTCAATATAGCCGGTTATGACGCCGGTCTTCGGATCGTCACCCAGGTAGGCCATGAAGTCGCTCTCGTCGAGGTCGGCCATGTTGCCGAGGCTGATAAACTTGCTCATTCCAATCTTCTCGCGCGCTGCCCAGTCAAGGATTGCCGCTCCGAAGGCACCGCTCTGGCTCATGAATGCAACCTTTCCAAAGGGCGGTCTGGCCTGCCTCTCCGGTGGGTTGAAGTTGCAGTCAAAGCCGTTCTCAAGGTTTGTGACACCGAGGCAGTTCGGGCCGACAACCCGTATGCCCCACTTCTTGGCCCTCTTAACAAGTTCATCCTCGAGGTCGGTCCTTCCTGCCTCCTTGAAGCCGGCGCTTATGACAACCGCGGCCTTAACACTCTTCTTACCGCAGTCGTCTATAACGTCGGGGACGAACCTGGCAGGAACCGCTACGACGGCAACATCTATCTCATCTTGGATATCATGGATGCTCTTGTAAACGGGAAACCTCTTTCCATTGACCTCTATATCACCGCCCCTGACATTGACGGCGTAGACCTTTCCGTCGTAACGGAGCGTTATGGAGTGCATTATGGCGTTTCCAACCTTTCCAGGCACGTTTGATGCACCTATAACAGCCACACTCTTTGGGTAAAACAAGAAGTCAAGATTTGGAGTCTCCATGGCAACCACCTCCGAAGGTTTTTCGGGAGCGCTTATTTAAGCCTTCCTCCCCCTAGCGGGCAACATCGGAAATGGATATTGTATCGTCCACGGGGAAATCGTTTGGAACACTACCTTTACATATATAAACCTACCGGGGTTCGCGAGACGCACCAGGGCAAAAGAGTTAAATTCCCGAACGTTCAAAGAATGGTTAAAACGTTAAAATGGGTGAGTGCCATGTCAAAGGTTAAGGTCGTCACCGACCCCGAAGTTATAAAACTGATGCTCGAGGACACGCGGAGGAAAATACTCAGCCTGCTCCGCAACAGGGAGATGACCATCTCCCAGCTCAGCGAAATCCTTGGGAAGACGCCCCAGACAATATACCACCACATCGAGAAGCTCAAGGAAGCGGGTTTAGTCGAGGTCAAGAGGACGGAGATGAAGGGCAACCTCGTGGAGAAGTACTACGGTAGGACGGCGGATGCATTCTACATCAACCTCTACCTCGGGGACGAGGAGCTTCGCTACTTCGCCCGCTCAAGGTTGAAGACAAAGCTGGAGATATTCAAAGCCCTCGGCTACGAGTTCAACGACGAAGAGCTACTAAACGTCATGGACGAACTTCTAAAGAAGGAGTATGAATGTAAAACGAACATCTCAGAGGAGATAGAAGCTAAGGAAGAGGAACTCAAGGACTTCTCCAACGAGGACATAATCCACGCGATAGAGTGGCTCGCTATGGCCAGGATGGGCCGCGACGGGGAGACAATGGAACTGCTGAAGAAACTGGGAGAGGTACTGAAGAAGTGAGCCGGTGGGAGCATGGCAAGGGGTATAAGGCTTCTCGTTCTGGACGTTCTGAAACCGCACCAGCCAATAGTGACGGAGCTGGCCCTGGGACTGAGCGAGCTCGGCGGGGTTGATGGAGTTAACATAACCCTCGTGGAGATAGACAAGGAGACCGAAAACGTCAAGATAACAGTGATGGGCGATGACTTGGACTACGATGAGATAACCCGGACAATAGAAGAGTTTGGCGGCGTGGTGCACAGTATAGATATGGTCGCGGCCGGAAAGAAAATTGTGGAAGAAGGTGAAACACCGCAGGACAAGCTGGAGGAGTAGGTGTGAAGGAAGTTATTATAATCACAAAACCAGAAACCGTCAAAGTTCTCTCAGAGGAAACACGCTTTAAAATTCTCCAGTTCCTGCGAGAGAGGCCCATGAGCATCAACGAGCTGAGTGAGAGACTGGAGAGAGACAGGACGACGGTTTACAGGCACATCAAGGTCCTCCAGAAAGTGGGGCTCGTTGAGGAATTTGAGAGTCATGGAAACGAGAAGGTCTACTCAAGGAGCGCCCGCCTCTTCCTCATAAAGGCCGACCCCGACGAGAGCATAGAGCAGTTTCGACAGGCATACATTCAGGTGGAGGCCGAGAAGCTCGTGGACATACTTGAGAAAGCGGGGTTCAAGATAAAAGATCGTTCTGAGCTGATAAAACTAGCAAGGGAGGTCCTCGACGAGATCGAGGTACGCTCCCAACCGGTTCTTAAGAGAATATCTCAGGCGGATATAGAACTCACAGAGATCGAGCTGTTCCACCTCCTCAACATGCTGGTCTTCATTCAAAGTCCAGAACTTCAAGAAAAGGCCAAAAAGGCCAGGGAACTGATGAAGCTCTGAGAGGGAAAATCAAATGAACCTCAAAACTCATCCACCCATTTCACAGCCTCCTGGACTTTTTTAGCCACCTCAAGCGCGGTAAAGTTCTCTCCCAGCTCTTCCTTTGCCATGTCACCGGCGAGGCCGTTCAGGAACGCACCAACCGAAGCGGCCCTCAGCGGCTCATTGCCGAGGGCGAGGAGAGCGCCGACGAGGCCTGCCAGAACGTCTCCAGTTCCGCCGGTTGTCATGCCCCTGTTTCCGGTTTTATTGTACTTCCAGGTTTTCTCGTCGCTGATGATGTCGTATGCTCCCTTAAGCAGGACAACACCCCCAACCTCACTGGCCTTTTCCTCAACAACCTTAACCATGTCCACGAACGAACCTTCGGGCTTCACGCCAAAGAGAAGCTTGAATTCACCGGTGTGCGGCGTCAGGACGAAGGTCTTACCCTTGAGAACGCTTAAGTCCTCAGCGAGGGCCTTCAGCCCGTCCGCATCAATCACCATCGGCTTCTCACATCTCTTGATAAGCTCCCGTACAAAGACCTTTGTTTCCTCTGTGAGGCCTATTCCTGGACCAATAACGACCGCATTGACCTTCTCGGCGAGTTCGATTAGATTACCAGCGTGCTCCGGCTTGAAATTCCTCCCCTCGACCGGACGGAGAATTAAATCGGGGTCGCCTATTCTCCTCGCCGAATATTCGGGCATCGTGAGGTAAACCAAGTCAACCAGGTACGAAGCGGCCTTCGATGCTAAATAGGGTGCCCCAAAGTAGTCCTCGCTTCCGCCTATTACGAGCAGCTTTCCGTTCTGCCCCTTGTGCTCGCCCGTCTTTCTCAGTGCGAACTTTGCATCACCCGGCCCGACGAGGTGGTGAAGCTCCCTTGGATAGCCTATCTTGGTTATTACCCTTTCGAAGTCCCCGTATTCCTCCTTGTCCCACTGGAACGTCACCGCGAAGTCGGCCCTAACGCGGATTTTTGAAGGATAGCCACTCGGAAGGTCGATGCTGACGATTTTAACCCTCCCAGAGTACTCGTTTATCTTTTCAATCGCCGAGCGTATCGGTTCGCGGGGTTCTCCCCTCGTTCCGGCCCCGAGGAGGGCGTCGACTATAACGTCGTAACCGCTCAGGTCAAGGGGCTTTATCTGTGAGGAGTCCTTAAGAACAGTTATTTTCACAAAGTCCAGCCCCTTCAGTGTCTCCCAGTTGTGCCTCGCCTCCTCACTCCTTATCTTCGTCCCGTCGCCAACGAGGAAGAGGGTAACCTTGTTGTCAAAGCTGAGATGCCTCGCGGCAACAAAGCCGTCGCCACCGTTGTTGCCCGTTCCTGAGAAGACTGCTATCCTGAGGCCTTTTCCGAATTTTTCTTCTATCGTCCGTGCAATGCCCGCTCCGGCGTTCTCCATGAGCTGAAGTGGAGAAATCCCAAGCCATTTGGCATTGATATCCCAGATGTAAACATCCTCTATGCGCATGAGCACCACCGGTTGAAATTCCAGTGGAAAGGATAAAAGACTATCCTTCTCCGCGGGAGGAGTATTAGAGAAACACGATGAAAGGGCCTAGAAGAAGACAACGCTGGCCTCTTCCAGCCTTAAAGGCAAGGCTTTCAGAAGAAAAATGTAAGCATATCAACGGCTGTAGAATACTAACATCCGCGGGCAAGGTACGTTCAAATATGATCCTTATAAGCGACCGTCCGAGTGGCGCAAAGCCCTAGAATAAGAGGACAATCGAGGAAGCGATCTTCTTTACGAATTCCTCAGGCTCTCTCCAAGAGATGACATAGCTCTCCTCTTTCAGTTTTTACGACCAAAAATGCCATAATCACTAGAGAGCCATACCATAGCAAAGCCCAAAGCAGAAAAGATAAGAGAGTGGAAAAATCTGCCTCCCAGATGGCGGAGGGAAACTCAAGGAAGAGGGCTAAAACAACGTAGGCCTTCAGGAGGATCTTTGAAAAGGGTCTACCCGCAAACAGTCCGAGGGCGAGCTCAAAGATGACCATAAGGGCCACATAACCAATCCAGAGGGCCATGGGTAATCTTCCGAAGACCCAGAAGTTGTACATTACTGTAAGGGAAAGGGGATACGAAAAGGCAAAAAGCCTCAGGAAGAACCTCAGAAAGAGCAGAAGCCGAAGGGAGTACCTCCTACCCCCTAGGGGAAGAGGCCTACCGTTCTCTGCATGTTCATCTGCCATTCCCCAAGCCATGGACGGCACCGAACGGGGTCTAAATACCTATGAGGTTTGATTGTAAACATTATAAGGCTTTTGGCAGTTAGAGGTTAGGGCCGCGAAGCGCCTTTAGCGCTCTCCCATAATCCCTTTCCGAGTACAGCACGAGGTAAACCCGCTCAACGCTCTTCGCTTTCCCTGAGAACTCCCCAACGACCTCCTCGAAAGTTTTAACGACCGCCTCAAGAGGACAGCCGTAGATGCCGGCGCTTACCGCAGGAAAGGCTATGCTCCTAACACCAAGCTCCTCTGCTTTCCACAGCGCCCCCAGAATGGCTTTTTTCAGCTTTTCCTTCTTGTCCCCGTCCCAAACTCCACCGCAGCAAGGTCCAACCGTGTGGATGACGTAGCGGATTCCGTATCTCTCAAGCCTCAGTGCGGGAGTTACAACGACCTCGCCGTGGTTGATGGAGGTTTTTCCAAGCTGTTCGCGCATGGCTTTCTTGCTTATCCTGATGTACTCCATTGCATCTCCAGCCGCAGCCTTGGCTATCGCATAGGCAACACCGCCGCCGTGCTCCAAATAGCGGTTTGCAGCGTTCACTATCGCCTCAGCCGGGAATCGCGTTATATCTCCTTTAACAACCTCGAACTCCACAGGGATCACCCCATGAGCCTCTTCAATAGAGTGCGCTCCTTCCCATCCAAGAAGGAATCATCACCAACCAGAATAACAGTGCCGCCGTGGAGGTGGGCGTAGTCGCGGAGAGTGGTGAGAAACTTCAGAACGGGGATGAAGCCGTTCTCTAACATGAGGTATTCGAGGCCGTCTATAACGACCACAGGCCTTACGCCTTTCTCCTCCGCCCGGGCCATGAACTTGACGGCCATGTCAAGCATCCTAGCGAGGTTCGTGGGACTAACAGACCTCTCTCCGGAAACTTTGGTTATCCAGAAGCGGTTGGGGCCGTCACCGCGGGAGCGGGAGAAGACCAGGGCGCCGTCGAGAACCCCCTCTGGGACGGAAGACATCATCAGGAGACCGGTCTTCACATCCAGGCGGGAATCAGTGAACTCGAAGTCCTCAAATAAGGACGCACCCATGAAAACATCGAGGACAACGTAGGCCATCAAGAACGCCCCCAAAGCCGCCGAGAGTTCGGCGTAGACGCTGGAAAAGAGAAACCCCCACACGGTCGCCGTACTGGAGAAAATCAACTCTGTGAGGCCCACACGGCGGAGGTCATTGCTTTTGACAAACATGAGGTAGAACCCAGCCCCAGCAATGCTCCCGACGAGGATGAAGAGGGTCACGGTCGGATGTCCCGGAAAGAGGAATATGAGGCCCGCGAGGGGAACGAGGGCCAGGTAGCGGAACTCCCTGGCGTTTGGCAGGGGTTTGAAAAGCTCGTCGGCGGCCTCGATGTTGGCCAGCCACAGAAAGGCTGCTGAGAATGCAAGGGATGCAGAATAAACACTGGCGTCCCTCACGAAGAAGGGGACCGCGAGGGCGAAGAGGGCGAGGGAGTAGTAGGCCAAGGAGCGGCGGTTGGTGAAGTGATACCTGTAGAAGAGAAGAACATAGGCAACGAGCAGGGCCACCCCAAAGGCGAACTCAATCATGCCAGCTCACCGATGACCCTTTCCGCATCGCTGAGAATTTTCTCCTCGTCCAGTGTCAGTACTTCCCCGTCGAGCATTAAAACCCTTCCGTCCACTATCGTAGTCTCGACGTCGTTTCCGTTGGCGGAATAGACAAGGTGGCTTATCACGTTGTTCACCGGCCTGAGGTGTGGCCTGGTGAAGTTGATTACCGCCAGATCGGCCAGATAACCCTCCCTTATTACTCCAGCCTCGATTCCGAGTGCCTTCGCACCGTTGGCAGTCGCCATCCTAAAGACGGTTTTGGCATCGGCAACGGTCGGATCGAGGTTGTGAACCTTGTGAAGAAGCGCTGCCAACTTCATCTCCTCAAGCATGTCTAGGTTGTTGTTGCTTGCCGCTCCGTCGGTACCGAGGGCGACGTTGACACCAGCGTTGAGCAACTTTTGAATGGGCATGACACCGCTCGCCAGCTTCATGTTACTCCCTGGGTTGTGGACGACGGTAACCCCGTCCCTCGCGAGTATCTGGATGTCTCTGCTGTCGAGCCAGACACCGTGGGCGATGATGACGTCCCTTCCAAAAAAGCCGATTTCGTCGAGCAGAACAACGGGACTTTTGCCATAGCGCTCGGTTATCTGGCCTATCTCCGCCATCGTCTCACTTACGTGGATGGTTATCATCTTGCCGTGTTCGCTCGCGAGCCTTCTGACCTCTCCCAGCAGTGCTATCGAGCAGGTGTAGGGCGCGTGCGGTCCGAAGACAAAGTTAACCCTGTCAGAGTTGAGCCTCTCCATGAACTCCATCGTGCGAAGGGCTTCCTTGATTTCCTTCTCGGTTCTCTCCGGGTCGCCGAGGTCTATCATGCCATAGGAGAGGTAACCGCGGAGACCGCTCTCGAGCGTCACCTCAGCTACGGCATCCATGTTGAAGTACATGTCGAGGAAGGTTCCGGTTCCCGACGTTATCATCTCAAGCGCGCCGAGATATGCCCCGACTTTCGTGTATTCCCGCGTCAGCTTTGCCTCGCGTGGCCAGATGTAGTTCTGGAGCCAGTCCATAAGAGGCAGGTCATCGGCCAAACCCCTGAAAAGGCCCATCGGCGAGTGGGTGTGGAGGTTAATGAAGGCAGGAGAAACGATTCTTCCTTTGGCGTCTATGACGGTATCGGTGCTTTCGTTTATGCCCTTCGCGACCTTTGCTATCCTGTTTCCCTCGATTAAAACGTCGGCCTCAACGACCTCAAAGTTCCTCCCGTAGATGACCTTACCATTCTTGATGAGAATGCTCATGAGCATCACCCCTTTTGAAGAGGTGTGTTTCCAGTGGAAGTTAAAAAGGTTGGGGAGAAGAGGTCAGACGAACATGCTCTTCAGCACATCAGCGCAACCGCAGTGCCTCTCCTCTGGGATTTTTGGAACGGCCTTCTTAAGAAGCTCCTGGACCTTGGCGTTGTTCTCGGCCATGACCCTGATGACCTCCTGCGCATCCACGGGCTTGTCGGCCCAGACGTCGTAGTCGGTGACGGTTGCGAGGTTCGCGTAGCACATTCCGAGCTCGCGCGCGAGATTTATCTCCGGGACGAGCGTCATCCCAATGATATGGGCATATTGCTTGAACATCATCGACTCGGCGCGAGTTGAGAAGCGCGGGCCTTCAATGCAGACGTAGGTGCCCTTCTCGTGGACGGGGAAGCCGAGTTCTTTAGCCGTCTCGTAAAATATCCTCCTCAGCTCGGGGCAGAAGGGGTCAGCCATCGAGACGTGGGCCACCTTAGGTCCGTTGTAGAAGGTGTAGTCGCGCTTTTTGGTAAAGTCTATGAACTGATCCGTTATGACTATGTCCCCCGGTTTATACCCCTCCCTGAGGGAGCCAACGGCGGTAACGCCTATAACGCGCTCGATGCCAAGCTCGTGAAGCGCCCAAATGTTCGCCCGGTATGGAACCTCATGCGGCGGGAATTCATGGTGCTTGCCGTGCCGTGGGATGAATGCGACCTCAACACCCTCAATCTCCCCGATTTGCACCGGAGCCGACGGCCTGCCGTAGGGGGTGTGCATTTTTACCGTCTCTTTTGGCTCAAAGACACCATAGACGCCGGAGCCGCCGATGATACCGATTTTCACCATAGACATCACCCCCTGACCTCCTCTCCGCCGTGAATGGCGAGGGTTCGGCTTAATCCCTCGCTAATGGCGGTTCGGTTTACGGGCCCATCACCTACTCCCGTTGCCGGTTTCGGCTCAGCCCGAAGGCACGGTCTCGTGCCCGTTACCCCTACCGCTGAACGGTTTGGGGTTATCGCTCCAAAGGCCACTAATCGAGTTTCAGACTGCCTCAACGGGCAGTCTTTCGAAGACGCTTAACAGCGTCAAACCCCCCAATGCTGGAGGGTAACGTGAAACCCCTCGTCTCATCGGGTTGTCCTTGAGTGGCCTCTCCGAGGCCTTATCACACTCCAAAGTTTAAAAGGGTTTTGACTGCTTAAAGACCGAATCCTAGATTACTACATCCCCAACCCTAAAGGACGAGGCTTTCGAGAAGAAAAACTCAAAAATATCGCCCGAGTTATTTAAGGGTTGCTACCGCTTTAAGATTGTGTGCGTAGGCGGTCTCTCCAGTGGAGATAAACCTCCAGAGTTTCCGAAAATTTAATAACCATTTGGAATTAAACATAGGTGGGGTGAGAGAATGGAGAACGGAAAGCCGGTCAGCATAGTCCTGCCAGATATTGAGAATCCTTTACTGATAGAGGGATATCCTGGAGTTGGATTGGTCGGCCATATAGCGGCGAACTTTCTCGTCAGGGAGCTTGGAATGGAGATGGTAGGCTACGTCGAAAGCCCCTTCATCCCCCCGATGGCGCTCATCCTTGATGGAAAGCCAAACCCACCACTGCGCTTCTATGGAAAGGACAACGTAATCATCGCAGTTGCGGACGTATACGTGGCTCCAACGCTCGTCAACGAGATAGTGAGGGAGCTGACAACTTACCTGAAGAAGAGAAACGCGGAGAAGGTGATATCCCTAGGAGGCATTGGTATTGGGTTCTTTAAGGAGCAGATGGACGTTTGGGGTGTTGGAGCGCGGGAGGAACTCAACAAAGAGCTAGAAGGAAACGGGGTCAAGCTCCTCCAGTACGGCTCGATAATGGGAATGAGCGGCAGGCTTCTCCTTGAGGCGAGTAGGAACAAGCTGGATGCCTACGTCATTCTTGGGGAAACTTTTGGAGACAGACCGGATCCAAAGGCCGCCGCCAACGTCATCGAGGCGCTCAAGAGGCTCGTTCCGCTGGAGGTCTCAACAGAGCCGCTTCTGCAGGAGGCAAAAGCGATAGAGGAGCAGCTCAGGAAAATGCACGAACAGATGGAGCAGGCCAGGAAAAAGGCTCAACAGCATTACGAAAGTATCTACCTGTGAGGTGAGACTATGGAAGCGATGGTCTTAGCCGGCATCTCGCGGCGTGTGCTGGATGAACTGATGAGGAATCCCCACAGGACGATAGAACTGAGAAGCGCCAAGAACGTTCTGGCAGTGGAAGAGGCGTTGGAAAAGACAATGAAGCTCTTTTTGACCCACGATCCTCTCACGGATATTGACATTGGAACGGAGGGCATCTTAGCGGAACTCCTAAGCATGGAGGAACTTGAGACTAGAATACCCTGGGAGGAGAGCGACGAGAGGGAAGTAACGGTCTGCAGAGCTAGGGTAAAGCTGGTCGGCCTCGGGAGGGTTGTCGAAATCGAGAGAAAGCACCACATGATGACCGTGAGCATTCGCGAACTGATGCCCCACGAGATGGGAATGAGTTAAACGAGCGTCGTCTGCCTGCCTTGGAACTTTCCTGAACGTTTTGGAGGCTCAACACGCCGAAATTCAAGCCCCTCAACTTCAAGGAGCTTTTTCGCTCCTGAGGTGAGGGAAGGAGCAACGAGAATTCCCCTCACGTTCGGGTGCTCTTTTTTAAGGGTCTCAACATAGCGCTTAAGCTGGCTGACAGCATGGAGTTCGGCCCTCCGCCGCTTCAGTTCCAAGACGACTAAGTTCCCGCCGGAATCCCTGCCCAGGATGTCAACTATACCGTGTCCTATGTCCTTCTCACGAAAGAGGGGCTTGAATCCGGGTTCTATGAGTTCAGGGTTCTCAAATATCATCCCGGCCATCTCGGCCTCACTCCCTGTCAAGGCCAGTTCCTCGTAGTCCTCAGCTTTGAAGAGGGAAACCAGGTAAACTTCCTCAAGCTCGACCTCAAGAACCTCCTTCGGCTTTCTCCTGACGGAGCGGAGAACTGGGGGGTCACGCTCTTCAAGGGAAACGAGGCTCCCGGGCGGCTGCCAGTTTACTGGCTCCCTCTTTCGGTTCTGATGGATGAGGAATGCCCCGTCGGGCTTGACGATTATGACCCTGTCGCCGGAACCAAGCTCGCTCTTTGCCCTACCGTCGTAGTAGACCCTGCAACGCGCGAAAATAGTTAAGAGGGCCTCGTTTGATAGTGCAGAATCAATGAGATGCTTGAGTTCCTCCCGTGACGGATTGATAGTTGCCCGAACCTTTGACATGAAACCGAGTAAAAAAAGAAGGGTTAAAAAGCTAACTCAGTCCTCGGCACCCTTCTCGGTTATTCTGAATATCGCCTCACCCTCTGGCAGGTGCGGGCTGTCTATCAACCTTGCCACCCTCTTCCCGGCTTTCCCCTTACGGAGATAGATTCTGAGCGTGGCACTGTGCGCTAAGATGTGCCCTCCAACGGGCCTCGTCGGGTCGCCAAAGAACGCATCGGGTTTGGCCTGAACCTGGTTGGTGACGAAGACCGCTATGTCATAGAGGTCCGCAAGGCGGTGCAAGTCGGAGAGGTGCTTTGCCAGCTTCTGCTGCCTCTCCGCTAGCGTTCCCCTGCCAACGTACTCGCTCCTGAAGTGGGCCATGAGAGAGTCAACTATGAGGAGCTTAACCGGCCTGTCGGTCTCGGCCTTCTTTTTGATGATCTCCTCGGCTCTCTCTATGAGTAACATCTGGTGGTTGCTGTTGAAGGCCCTCGCGACGTATATGTTCTTAAGGACTTCGTCGGGGTCAAGGCCACGATTTTCTGCGATCTGCCTTATCCTCTCAGGCCTGAAGGTATTCTCGGTGTCTATCCAAATGATGGAACCGTTAAGGCCGCCATCCTCGCGCGGCAGCTGGGTCATGACGGCCAGAGTGTGAGCGAGTTGGGTGTTGTGAAGCACTAGACCATTGGGTGCGATGAAGTTGTGTGTCCATGGTATAACTAGGTCATAAACCCAATCCTTGTACTCAACTGGCTCACTGGAGCGAACCTCATAGAACTCCAGCTTCCTCACAAGACTTATCGTGTCAATGGCGAGGGTGGCCACCTGCCTAAAGCGACCAATCTCCGCGAGGATCGCCGAGACCACCCGTTCTCTAAGGTCTTTCCTCCTCGGAAGCCCCCTTGTGCGGTAGTTGGACACCTGCCCCGCAGTGAACCCATATTTAATGAGGGACGTCCAAGCAAACGGAAGGTCGGGCTTTTCTCCGGATAAAACTGCCTTCTCCGCTTCATTGAGTCTCTCCAAGGCTTCCTTAAAGTAATCTTCAATGCGCGAAAGTGTCTCCTCCGTGAACCAGACTTCCCGGTTCCTCGTTAGTATGTGATAAGCGGTCTCATGATCCCTCTTTGGAAGGCGGAACTTGGAGTAGAGCTTTCCAAGGAACTTGGCAAGTGCCGGGGGATACCTCCCAACACCGCCACCGTTCATGTTCACTGACTTGAGGAGGGTTCTTCTGAGAACGGCTTCGAAGTCCTTCCTACCTTCCCCCGTGATGTAAATGCGGTGATAAACCTCATCCTCAATGTTTTTAGTGGAAACATTTGGAGTTATTCCAAGTTTCTTAAGGAGGAAAACCAGACCCTCGGATAGGTCAGCGCTCTTTGTAGTCATTTCCACTAGTGACTCCCGAACGTAGCCGTTCCCATCCACGTAACCAGCCAGAAACGCCACTATTGCTGAATCGTCGGCGTTCATTATCTCCTCTGGCACGGCCTTGGTTGATGCGCTTGAGCTGGCCAGGGGGCCAAGCCACTCTGCAGTCTTTTTTCTGAGCAGTATCCTATAAAGGCTACGCCTCACTTCAACGGTCGGTCTGTAGCCGTCATGCTCCTCGATAAAGTTTACCACGAAGTCCTTAATCTCCTCTGAACCCGTGGTTATCGAGAGCGGGTTCGACGTGCCTTCTGCTACAAAGAGTCCCAGGAAGTACGCCCGAGCTTCCCCAACGGGAATTCTGTTCGCTGGAACGCGCTTAACACCAACCACTATGTCTCCAACGTTTAACCGAGCCGCTGGGATCCACTGGAGGCCGTCCCTGAAGACAAGAACCGGGTGGGGGAACGTGGTTCGAAGTGAGTAACCTTTGGATAGAGTTATCTCCGCAAGCTTCTCGACGCGCTCGCGGTAGAGGTAGGAAGCCTTTGTCCTTATTATTTCGCCAGATTTAGGATCAAAAGTGTATACCGAGACGGTCTCCAGGGGGACCGCATAGCCACCATCGAAGGGAATCTCTCCAGAGGTCTCGGCATATTTCCGATACATCCCCTCAATGGTTTCAAAGTGGACCAGTGTGTCGTTCTCGTAGTAAACCTTTGTGTCCTTGGCAAAGCACTTTCCACTCCCAAACTCTCCAAAGACCTCAGTTATAGCCTGAGTCTCGACGCCGCCGCCTATGAGTTTATCAAGGCTCTTGCTTCCAGTTGAGATCTTACCGACGGCGCTCCTCTTTTCCATATACTCATCGGCACGCATGAAGGTCCCTATGTTCGCCGCTTCCCTTGCTGCCTGAATTATCTTGAGCGCGGCACCCTCACTTATCCCAGCTATCTCCTTAAGCTCCATCGGAGAGGCAACTGCTATGGCCTCGATGCTGTCGTAGCCAGCCTCGCGGAGCTTCTCGGCAGTTGCAGGACCAACGCCCGGCAGATCCTCAAGGGTTTTTATATCCTTCTCCTTCTTTTTTGAGGTTGAGCTTGAAGGAGGCTTCTCAACGACTTCCAGTTCCTCGAACTCCTCGAGTTCTTTTATTTCATCCTCCGCCATCTTTTTCTTCGGCATGAGCATCACCCTAAGTCTCTACCTTTTATAGGGGTAAAAAGTGCAAGGGTTATATACTTTTCTTCCCATATCCGTGGGACACCAGTACACAAACATGCGCACAATGTCCCGATAAAAACCTAACATCTCCTTGAAAATTCTAAGAAAACAAATAAACCCCTTAGTTTCCAGTGGAAACCGCAGGCTTAACCATCATGATAAGCTTCGAGTTTTATGGGATAACATCCCGGAGGGCAGGGGCAAGGCAGCCCATTGAGGTAGTTGCCGGGGGAAAGAAACCGCATTCGTTCTGACACTGTTACCCCGTAGAAGCCTGCATCACTTTGGCCACCTCACCTTTGATTTTTTACCCAAACAGACATCTATAGCATATAACTTAAAAAGTTACCACCCTTGCACTTTAGAGTCCACCAATGAAGAAATTTTTCCAGTGGAAACAGAGGCCCTTTTCGATGAATATCTGAAAGACCCCCCAGAGTTCTATTTCCACTGGAGCTGGGTTTGGGTAAAGGATGGATCTGAGTAGGGGTAAAAGAGAAAGGAATGTTCACAAGCCACTTTTCCAATGCCAAATAACCAGCCTTAAAAGATACCGTACGAATTTATGGTCAAACGTTTATTATATTGTCTAAAATCTATTTATAGATGAACATTGTATATAGAAATAAATAAATATTATCCCTCGATGAGAGACGGGGGAGTTTTACCGGTTTTCAAAAGGATAAATGGAGTAACCGGAAACCTGATTCCACTGGAAATGGAACCCCCTGGGGGGTACAATTGTGTTTTCTTTTATTAAAAATGAAAACAATGTTATTTTACTTAATTGACTTAATCGTACGTATATGTTCGTTGGAGTACCGCTTTTGATGTATCCTCATGTGCATCCATCTCCCAGTGGAAATGACTAGATGGATTCATCAATACCTTTATATATCTAAAATTTTAGTTGACATAGATGTTCTATCAATCCGTCTGTTTCCTGTGGAGGCTCTCCCATTCCCTTGGAGTTCTTCGTCTTCCCGTCCCCTTTCCACTGCAAAGTTAATTAACCCCCAAGTCGTAGCGTCTTAGGTGATTTCAGTGGACAACGTTGAGTCAAATGTTATAGAATGGCTTAAGAGCGGTGCCGATTCCGCCCGGGATATTGTGGATCTCCCTTGGTCCCTAAAAGAATTGCAACCTGGGGTTTACCTGGCAGAGCATCCGCGGATGCCGTTTTCGCTCATGGTGGCTTTTTCTGGGGATTTTGTTCGTCTGATAGTCCCCTTAGGTCTTGAGACCCTTTCAATGTCGACAGAGGAGCGCCTCAAAGTGTATCATACTCTCCTGAGGCTCAATGATGATGTACACCTGATGAAGTTTGCTCTCTCGGGAATGAACGATGACGTTTACCTTCGCGCTGATCTTGACAAAAAGACACTCGGAAAGGATGAGTTCAACGACGCCCTTGCCGCCCTGCTAATCGGTCTTCTCTCCGCGGTTTCTGCACTTGGCCTTGAGAAGGAGTTCGAGGACGAGATATTCGACCGTATAGTGGGTATGGTCGTGGAGAGAATTCAGAGAGGGGCCAGCAGGGAGGAGCTTATGCGGTTCCTCACCGTCAAGGTTGGAATGCCAGAGGGCGATGCTAAGGCGCTCCTGACCCAGATCTTTAATGCCGTAGAGAACAGTGATGAAGATGTGGAAATGGGTTATTTCTAGTTGTGCACTAGACTAGTTTTAGTGCCTCTTTCGATGGGATTTTCCCCGATTTTTTACACCCTTTTGTTCAACAACGCATATAAACCTCTGCTCCTACCAACCCAATGCTTTCCACTGTATCCGGTGCGTCCGGTGGAGTGGCTGGAGATACTCCCATTACCCTGTAAAAAATGGAATGAATTACAAAAAATTTACATAATGCAGGATAATATCCATATTATGTGGGATTTCACAGACGTTTTATACAGCACCGGCGGTGTTTCCTGTGGAGCGTGAGGGGAATGGCCAACGACTACCTCGATTCAATCTTTGAGAAGTACCTCCATGCTAAAAAAATATTCAAGAACAAGGAGGTTCTTAGACACAGTTACACCCCAAGGGAACTTCCCCACAGGCGTGAGCAGATAGAGGAACTAGCACACATCCTTGTTCCGGTTCTCAGGGGTGAAACACCATCTAACGTCTTTGTCTATGGCAAGACTGGCACAGGTAAAACCGTCACCATCAAGTTTGTTACGGAAGAGCTGAGGAAGATATCGGACAAGTACGATATTCCCGTTGAGGTCATCTACATCAACTGTGAGATAGTTGATACCCAGTACCGCGTTCTGGCCAACATAGTGAATTACTTCAAAGTGGAGAGCGGTGTTGAGGTTCCCCTCGTGGGATGGCCGACTGATGAGGTTTATTCCCGGCTCAAGGGGGTTATAGATGCCCGTGAGCGCTTCGTTATAATCGTCCTCGACGAGATAGACAAACTCATCAAGAAGAGCGGTGACGATATCCTCTATTCCCTCACGAGGATAAACACCGAACTGCGCCTCGCCAAGGTCAGCATAATCGGAATATCCAACGACCTTAAGTTCAAGGAATACCTAGATGCACGCGTTTTATCGAGCCTTAGTGAGGAGGAGGTTGTATTCCCACCTTACGATGCCAATCAGCTCCGTGATATTCTAATGCAGCGTGCTAAGGATGCCTTCAACGAAGGTGTATTGGACGGGGGCGTCGTCCCCCTCTGTGCGGCCTTAGCGGCGAGGGAACACGGCGACGCGAGGAGGGCTTTGGATTTGCTCCGCGTCGCCGGTGAGATAGCCGAGCGCGAAGGGGCCAGCAAGGTCATGGAGAGGCACGTCTGGAAGGCCCAGGAGAAGATAGAGCAGGATACTATGGAAGAGGTCATAAAGACCCTTCCCCTTCACTCTAAAGTCCTCCTCTACGCGATAGTCCTCCTCGATGAAAACGGCGAGCTTCCGGCCAACACAGGTGACGTTTATTCGGTTTACAAATCCCTGTGTGACCACATTGATTTGGAGCCCCTCACCCAGAGGCGCGTCAGCGATTTGATCAACGAGCTTGACATGCTCGGTATCATAAACGCCAAAGTCGTGAGCAAGGGCCGCTACGGCAGAACCAAAGAGATTCGCCTGAATGTGACGCCTTACAAGGTCAAGAACATATACCGCCAGGACCCCCAGCTTCAGACCGTCCTGACCATTAGCATGTCAAACCAGAGGAGGCTGCTCTGATGGGACTTGTTGAGGATCTGCTGGGCAATAAGTATCTTATAACCCCTCCCGCTTACTACCTCCTGGCTGACCATTACATGGAAGCCTTCACGCTCGCGGAGCTTGTTAAGTTCGCCAAATCTCGGGGCACCTTTGTCATTGACTCCTCCATAGCCAGCGATTTTCTTCGTGAGAAGGGCATTTTTTCCAGTGCACCACTGGAGACTCCACCCGAAGAGATCCATGAGGAATCAGAAATATTTGGGGGCAATGAGGTTTCTCTTTCTGGGGATAATGGGTCTGAACTTACTGCTTCCGTAGAAACATCTGGTTATGATATAGTTCCTGCCGAAAGCTTGGATGAAAATCCCGATCTTGAACGCACCCCCCAGACATCCATTTCCACTGGAGAACCTCCTGAAACGGCCGTTGAATCTGTCTCTTCTATGGAATTAAAGCCTGAAAAGACCGCATTTTCAGAGGGGGAGAGTTTTGTTTCCACTGGAACTACCGATACCAAGGGGGGGTTAAATGTTCCCGCTGACCTGGGGGAGACAGTCCGGAACCCATCAAAGGCTGAATCTGATGAGATCCTTCCACTGGAAAGCGGATCTTCCCTCCGGACTTCCGCCGCGGAGTCATCGGAAGCATCAGCCAGTGAGTCCTCCGCACTTCCCGTTGATGGTTTCTCCGAGGTTCCCTCTGGGACTTCTCTCAACGGCGATTACTCTAATGGCTATTCGAATGGAAACGGCTATGCCGACTCAGAAGAGTACTACGAGGAGAACGGTGAGGTGAAGCCCAAGATAGTCTACGGCGACTACGGCGTTCCGATTGCTTACGTTGAGGAAGTACCAGAAGGCGAGAAGAGCTACTCCGTTTACCGTGACCTCATCATAACCCCCAAAGAGGGCTTCCACTACCGCGCGAAGGAGATACCCGACGACTGGGAGATGGTCTTTGATGTCAAGAACGTCAAGTTCGAGGCCCCCAAGGTGAAGAATGCGGCCAGCAAGGAGGGTGAGATAATAATTAAATCTTACACCGACTACTTCAAGAGCAGGCTGAGAAAGATGCGCAGGATCCTCCGCGAGAACCCTGAACTCGGGAGCGTCATCGACATCGGAAAGCTCGGCTACGTTGGGGGGGATGAAGAGGTTACGATAATCGGGCTGATCAACAGCAAGCGAGAGACCGCTAAGGGCTACATGTTCGAGGTCGAGGACAACACCGGACTCATCAAGGTCTTCATAAACCGCAACAACGAGGAGAGCAAGAAGTTCTTCCAGATAATGCCTGACTCTGTGATAGGCTTCCGTGGCCACTACTCTGGCAGGAACATCTTCTTCGCCAACAAGATCTTCCTCCCCGACGTTCCGAGGTACAAGCGTGAGAAGCCGCCCCTGGAGGAGAAGGTCTATGCGGTCCTGCTGAGCGACATCCACGTCGGTTCCAACAAATTCTGTGAGAGGGCATTCGAGAAGTTCTTGGAGTGGCTCAACGGTGAGGTCAATAACCGGAAAGAGGAGGAACTTGTGAGCAGGATCAAGTACATGATACTCGCAGGAGACGTTGTCGACGGCGTCGGCATCTACCCTGGCCAATACAACGAGCTTGAGATCCCTGACATCTTCGACCAGTATGAGGCCCTTTACAACCTCCTGCGGAACGTTCCCGAGCACATAACCATGTTCATCGGCCCAGGAAATCATGACGCTGCAAGGACGGCCCTTCCGCAGCCGGGCTTTTACGAGGAGTACGCTAGACCCCTCTTCAAGCTCAAGAACGCGGTGATGATAAGCAACCCCGCCGTTGTGAGGCTCCACGGGAGGGACTTTCTCATCTTCCACGGCAGGGGAATCGAGGATGTCGTCAATGTGATCCCAAACCGGAGCCATCACAGGCCGGCAGAGGCTTCCGTTGACCTTTTGAAGCTCCGCCACCTTGCCCCGACATTCGGCGAGAAGGTTCCCATCGCCCCCGATCCTGAGGATACACTGGTCATAGAGTCCGTCCCGGATCTCTTCCAGACGGGCCATGTTCACGTTATGGAGTACAAGATCTACAACGGAGTCTTCGTGATAAACGCGGGCACCTGGCAGGCCCAGACCGAGTTCCAGAAGATGGTGAACATCGTCCCGACTCCGGCGCGCGTGCCGATAATAGACGTCGAAACCGCCCGTCTTAGGGCAGTTGTAAGCTTCGACCGCTTCTGTGAGGGTGTGTGAAATGTCTGAGGAACTGTATTCTCCGGAGATGAAGGCCTACTTCGAGTCACTTCAACGCGAGATAGACCGGGCCTACGAGATAGCGAGAAAGGCCCGCGCCCAGGGCAAGGACCCCAGCTTAGAGGTAGAGGTTCCTCAAGCCACAGATATGGCCGGCCGTGTTGAGAGCCTCGTCGGGCCCAAGGGCGTTGCTCCCCGTATAAGGGAGCTTGTCAAGGAGTACGGCAAGGAGATTGCTTCTCTCAAGATAGTTGACGAAATAATAGACGGGAAGTTCGGTGACCTCGGGAGCAAGGAGCGTTATGCGGAACAGGCCGTTAGAACCGCCCTGGCGATCCTTACAGAGGGAATCGTTTCCGCCCCGCTTGAGGGGATAGCGGATGTTAAAATAAAGCGCAACACTTGGGCAGATAACAGTGAATATTTGGCCCTCTACTACGCCGGGCCGATAAGAAGCTCCGGCGGAACCGCTCAGGCATTGAGCGTCCTTGTCGGAGATTACGTCCGCAAAAAGCTCGGTCTTAACCGCTTCAAGCCTAGCGAGGAGCATATAGAAAGGATGGTTGAGGAGGTTGACCTCTATCACCGCGCGGTTACGAGACTGCAGTATCATCCGGAGGTTGATGAAGTTAGTCTTGCCATGAAGAACATCCCCATCGAGATAACCGGGGAAGAGACCGACAAGGTGGAAGTGAGTCACAGGGACGTTCCCGGCGTTGAGACGAACCACATCCGTGGCGGTGCAATCCTGGTCATGGCGGAGGGCGTCCTCCAGAAGGCGAAGAAGCTCATCAAGTACATCGATAAAATGGGCATTGACGGCTGGGACTGGATAAAGGAGTTTGTTGATGCCAAGGAGAAGGGTAAATCCGCCGAGGAGAAACCATTGACTGATTCCAAGACCAAAAAGGCCGAAAAAGACGAGGTCAAGGAGAAAGTTGAGAAGGGTTTCTACTATGAGATTTACGAGAAGTTCAGGGCCAATATTGCGCCTAATAAAAAGTATATAAAAGAGATAATCGGTGGCAGGCCCCTCTTCGCCGAACCTTCAGCCAACGGCGGCTTCCGTTTGCGTTACGGCCGTTCCCGCGTTAGCGGTTTCGCGACGTGGAGTGTCAACCCCGCAACCATGCTGATTTTAGATGAGTTCATAGCCATCGGAACGCAGATGAAGACTGAGAGACCCGGAAAAGGCTGCATCACAACGCCGGTAACCACGGTTGAAGGGCCGGTAGTTAAGCTCAAGAACGACTCTGTAATTAAGGTGGATGACTACGAGACTGCCCTGCGGGTGAAGAATGAGCTTGACGAGATTCTCTACGTTGGGGACGCGCTGGTTAACTTCGGCGACTTCGTCGAGAACAACCAGACGCTATTGCCTGCGAACTACGCTGAGGAATGGTGGATCCAGGAGCTTCTCAAAGCGATAGCCGACACCTACGAGGTCGAGCTTGAACCCTTCGCAGAGAACCCTCGCGAGGCCGTTGAGGAAGCGGCAGAATACATCGAGGCCGACCCGGAGTTCCTCTGGAAGCTCCTCCGCGACCCCCTGCGCGTCAGGCCGGATGTTGAGATGGCCATACATCTCTCAAAGGTTTTGGAGATTCCGTTTCACCCCTACTACACTCTCTACTGGAATACCCTTCAACCAGAAGAAGTTGAGGAACTCCAGAGGACTCTGGCGAACGCTCAAATCGAGTGGGACGAGTTCAGGAAGAACAAGTTCGCGAGAAAGGTTGTCCTCGACAGCGATCCCAAAATCAAGCGCTACCTTGAACTCCTGGGCCTTCCCCACAGACTCGAGCGGACCGAAAACAGGAGGAAGGCCATCGTAATCGACTACCCCTGGGCCTCGGCCCTCCTCACGCCGCTTGGCAACCTCGAATGGGAGTTCAAGGCCAAGCCTTTCCACACCGTCATCGACATAATCAACGAGAACAACCGGATAAAGCTTAGGGATAAGGGGATAAGCTGGATTGGGGCAAGAATGGGGAGGCCTGAGAAGGCCAAAGAGAGGAAAATGAAGCCTCCTGTTCAGGTTCTCTTCCCCATCGGCTTGGCTGGAGGTTCGAGTAGAGACATAAAGAAGGTCGCCGAGGCAGGAAAGGTTTCGAGCGTTGAGATAGCCTTCTTCAAGTGTCCCAACTGTGGTCACGTCGGACCGGAGCACCTCTGCCCGCGCTGTGGAACGAGGAAGGAACTCCTCTGGCACTGTCCCAGGTGTAACGTTGACTACACGGAGAGCGAGGCCAAAAATTTCGACTTCCGCTGTCCCAAATGTGGTGTTGAACTTTCTCCCTACGTCAGGAGGACGATAAAGCCCTCAGAACTTCTCAAGCAAGCGATGGAGAACGTTAAAGTCTACGGCATCGACAGGCTCAAAGGAGTCATGGGTATGACCTCCGGCTACAAAATGGCCGAGCCTCTGGAAAAGGGCCTCCTCAGAGTGAAGAACGACGTTTACGTCTTCAAAGACGGTACGATCCGCTTTGATGCCACCGATGCCCCGATAACACACTTCAAGCCGAGGGAGATAGGCACGAGCGTTGAAAAGCTCCGCGAACTTGGCTACACCCACGACTTTGAGGGCAAGCCCCTTGAGAGGGACGATCAGATACTGGAACTCAAAGTTCAGGATGTAATCCTCCCCCATGAGGCCGGCCGTTACCTCCTTAAGGTGGCGCACTTCATAGACGACCTCCTTGAGAAGTTCTATGGTCTCCCGCGTTTCTACAACGCGGAGAATATGGAAGATCTGGTCGGTCACCTCGTGATAGGCCTTGCCCCGCACACCTCTGCCGGAATCATCGGCAGGATAATAGGCTTCTCCGACGTTCTTGTAAGCTACGCGCACCCGTATTATCATGCGGCAAAGAGGAGAAACTGCGACGGAGATGAGGACAGTGTGATGTTACTTATGGATGCACTTTTAAACTTTTCTCGTTACTATTTGCCCGAAAAGCGCGGCGGCAAGATGGACGCGCCCCTGGTCGTTACCACGAGGTTGGACCCGCGCGAGGTCGATAGTGAGGTCCACAACATGGATGTCGTCCGGTACTACCCCCTCGAATTCTACGCGGCAACCTACGAGCTGAAGTCGCCGAAGTCGATAAAGTTCATCGAGCGCGTCGAGGACAGGCTCGGCAAGCCAGAGATGTACGAGGGCATAAAGTTCACCCACGATACCGACGATATCGGTCTCGGCCCGAAGATGAGCCTGTACAAGCAGCTCGGTGATATGGTGGAGAAGGTTGAACGACAGCTGACCCTTGCCGAGCGCATCCGCGCAGTGGACGAGAACCACGTTGCTGAAACCATCATTAACTCTCATCTCGTTCCTGATCTGAGGGGTAACCTCAGGAGCTTCACAAGGCAGGAGTTCCGGTGTGTGAAGTGCAACACCAAGTACAGGAGGCCTCCCCTCGGGGGAAAGTGCCCCAAGTGCGGCGGCAAAATCGTTCTGACGGTCAGCAAGGGCGCCATCGAGAAGTACCTGCCGACGGCCAAGATGCTTGTCACGAAGTACAACGTCCTCGACTACACGAGGCAGAGAATATGCATAACCGAGAAGGACATAAAGACACTCTTTGAGAACGTTCTTCCCGAGAGGCAGAGAACCCTGATGGGCTTTTCGGCCGATATCTGTGAGAAGATGGTGAAGGAGAGAACCGGCAAGTCCAACGGGAAGAACGGCTACCTCGACGAGCTGAAGGCCAACGGAAACGGAAAGAAGAACCGAGTGGAGAGAGCTAAGAAAACTCCTCCAAAAGAAGTCGGGAAGCCCAAACGCTCCGAGAAGAAGACAAAGCCCACTACTGGGCTTGAAAAGGCAGCCCTCAAAAGGTACCTTGCGGATGAAAAGGGAAAAGAGGAAGAGCGCAAGGCGAAGGACAAGAAGAAAAAGAAGGGTGTAAGCCTCGACGAGTTCTTCGGGGGATGAGTTTTTCAGAACCTTCCAGAGAGTCCTTGGGGAGGTCGCCCCCGTTTGCACTTTTATCCCTGTAATATCTCGGGCGGTAACTCTTGATTTGGGAATCAGATGGGTGGTGGTAATAAGAAAAACAACAGAACGGCGATTAAAAGTGCTACCACCACTGGTCGCGTTGTGGACTTATTTTCTTTAAACAGCTTACCCAGCGTATAGTATGAGAGGAACCATGCTGTGAGCAGGGATATTTGCTCCACGAGTATCCTGACCTGTAGAATTTGGGGGGCCATCCAATTTACAGTCCTCAACAGCAGGGATAAAATTCCCCACCCGGATAACGGCAGGAAATAGTCGAAAGCGTCCAGCGAGGGCTTCTTTTGAAATAAAACGCACATAATCCCCACAGAAATTCCCATCATAATCAATGCTCTGACGGTGTATCCGATACTTGCTGTGAGGAATACAATCAAGAATCCGTAGATACCCGCCAAGCTACCTATCATTGAGAGGGTTATTATCTGAGGCAGATAAAACGTCCACCCATAAACTGAAATTTTAAGAAGTTTCACGGGTGTTTCTGCCTTCATGCTCAGCACCTCAATTCCCTGTGATCACTTGATTTATCCAGCTGAGTGCAATTGAAAGGGCAACGATTCCCAAAAACGCTGGGAGGGATGTTTCATGGATCAGCAACAAAGTGCTTATGAAACCAAATAGCCCCGCGCTGATTACTCTAGCAAACGCCCGTTTTGAATTTCTACCTCTTTTCGGGTCTGTAAGTTCCCAGAAGTTGTGTATAAATGAACTAAAAGCCATGATACCTGCTAGGAAGATTGCCTCTTGAAATCCTGGCTCAGTAGTGTGGGTAATGTAGTATTTTGCAAAAAAATAGAAGAAGGTAGCCCCCAGGGCAGAAAGGATAATTTTGGTGGTTTTCATTCTTCACACCTCGTTAAATACTAGGACGTCGACATTGGCCCCTGATGCCAATGCGAATGCCACTATGCTAATGACGTTGCTCTTGGTAATCTGGCCGCTTAATAGGCCTTTTAGCGCTGTAAAGAGCTTTGGTTTTTCCCCATTTACGAGGGATGCCACCGGGCCACCAATAAGAACTTCTGGGCTCCCACCGACAGAGATCACTGCGTGGTGCCCCCTTCCTGCAGTGAATTTAACGGGAAGCTTTAGCTGGATCTTCCATACAAACCAACCGCTCTTCCTAAAATGATATGCTATTCCAACCTTTCCTTCGTACTTCATGCCTGATGCTTTGTTTGTGTATACTTTCATGCCATCTGGGAATGCTATCAAAGTGTCATAGCCAAAAACGGGGATTCTGTATACTGTCAGCTTGAAGTATCCTTCTGAACCATGTCTCACCTTCTGGTATACGAGCCATCTCTGGAGTTGGGGGAGGTATATTGGATACGTTGATGTGGAGATGACACCATTACCTTCGAATCTGGTGTCTATCACCGAACCTGCACCAACACCGCCCTGTGGGGCCGGCTGGTTGTGTATAGGTGCTGCCGCCGCGCTTCCTGCCGTCACTCCGATCATCAGCAGTCCCAATAGGACTGCGAACAATAACTTCAACTTCACGAGGTTCACCTCTTTGAGGTTTTTGCATTATGCTCTAATCAACTTATCCTTATAAATTTTTCCTTTTACTTAGCGTAAAAATTCTTCCTTTTTTTTCGAGTATGAATTTATCCTAACTTAAATTTTCCACTTGGAATGAGTCAAAAGAAGCTCAAGTAAAAGAGTTGCATGATCATGTAATACTTCCTAAAAATCTCCTGTACTACTGATAAAGGGTGGGATAAAGAGGTTTGGAGATGTCTTGGGCCTTATTTTCCCTCCGATAAAGGGTTAGGTATTTATAGTCCTTTGTGTTATTACCTTTGATGTCCAGCCAGTTCAAATTAGTGCCTACCATCGCCTACCTGCGCGTTCAAAAGCAGGCCTTCATCGGCTACTCCATGCCCCTTGCTGGCTGGATAGGGGAATACATGGTGAACTACGGAAAACTCCCCAGACCGAACTTTCTCTCCAGGACCTTCGGCAAGCTGGGCTTTTCCTTAGCTGGAGAGGAGCGTGACGACCGCTATATAACCCAGTTCTTCACGAGGGGCGGGGTTTCGATAAGCGCGAGCTGGGATGTTGAGCGGGAGAGCCTCTTCCTCCAGATGATCCCACTCCGCTCAAAGCTCTCCCGAGGTCTTACGATAAGGGCAGAGAACATAGAGTTCTACGGCCAGTACGTTGTCTCGATTGAACCGACGAATAAGCTCCCACCGGGGGTCAGGGGCATAGGAATAAACGCCCTGGTTCTTGAGGATTTCTATCCGGTCGAGACGCCCTACTGGGGCATGCTCCATGAGGATTGGGAGACAGAGCTTAACCTGGTTGTCATGAAGGATGAGATCTACGACAAGTTGAAGCGCGAGGAGTATCGCTGTCCGGTCTGCTTCTCCCCGCTGAGTGAGGAAAACGGTGTTCTGAAGTGTCCCAACTGCGGCTTCACCTACGCCCCGGAGACGGACTTCGAGAGGGTCATGGAGACGTTTACTGTTGAGGAGTTCAGCTTTTGATACTCGCCTTTACAGGGTTCTGGTATCCGTTTTTGAGTATCTGACTCCTCTCCGCCGTGAAGGGCGAGGCTTTCAGAAGAAAAATGTAAGTTGATTCGTCGGTATATGGCACCCCCCATCTCCGAAACACTGTAAAACGTGAGGGTATCTGCCTGGAAGTGAGTTTTCCGGTAGCCGCCCCTTAAAAGCAGATTCTCGGCGACATATGAGAATTTTGCCTGACCATAGGTTCATCGAACTCTCGCTCTGGCTTTAAGAACAGCCTGAATGGGAAGTAATAAGTCTTTCCTGATCTGAATGTTATCGAAGGCCACGGAGGGAGCTTCTCGGCGTTCCTGTATGCAGCTTTTCCCACAACCTTATACAGATTCCTCACCCGGGCCCCGTACAGAAATGAGATGTGATCCCCAACGTCTATATCAAAAAACGTCCAGAGGCCGTTTATACTGCTTGTAAACCCCGCAAGGTTGTGTTTCATACAGAGTTCCAGGTTCTCCCTGTTTGAAAGGGATACCAAAAAGTAATCCGGCACCACTTCTAATCGCCTCCAAACCCGTTCTTGACTATTCCATTAAACTCCATGTTCTACCATCGATCGCATCCCCTAATCTTATATTCGCCTTAATAAGGTGTTCGACAAATGTAGTTAGATATATTCAACTCATCCTCCTCTAATGCTTAATAAAAATCGGTGAAAGCCCATGACCTACTGGCTCTGCATCACCACCCGGGAGAACTGGAAAGTAATTAAGGAGAGAAACGTCTGGGGAGTCGCGAAGAGACATAAAAACACCATTGCTAAGGTTAAACCGGGCGACAGGCTCGTTTTTTACGTCAAGCAGGAGCGGAAGGACAAAGAAATTTTAGAACCAAAGATCGTGGGCATCTTTGAGGTTGTGAGTGAGCATTACACAGACTCAAGCAGAATCTTCAAGAGTCCACCTCACATTAACGAGACTTACCCGCTCAGGGTTAAGATCAAGCCCATAAAGCTCGGCGAGCTTGAGTTCAAGCCGCTCATTCCAGAGCTGAAGTTCGTCACGAACAAGAAGAAGTGGAGCGGGCATTTAATGGGCAAGGCGATGAGAGAAATCCCAGAAGAGGATTACAGCTTCACCAAAAGGATCCCTTTCTGCTGAACTGACAGAGAATCAAGCGTGCACTCTAAACTTGCCTACAAAAACGGGTTTAACGGGCCAATTTAAAAGTTCTCAAGTTCAAAACGGCAATTAAACGAAAACCCGCTCAAAAGTTTAGCCTGTCAAAAAGGAGCTACAAACCTTGATGAAACTTTGTGAAGGCAAAGTTTCTATGGTAGCCCGGCGGGGATTCGAACCCCGGTCCCCGGATCCAAAGTCCGGGATGATTGTCCGCTACACCACCGGGCTGTCCATTCAGTTGAACTTCTTCAGGGCTTATAAACCTTAAGCCGATCCGGCCCCCTCCCGATGATAACTCTGGAAGAGTGGTAATAGGAAAAATTTAAAATCTGTGGCTCGTAATTAAATATACCTTTTTGGCTGTTCAATGAACACTTGGGGGCATGAAAATGGGAAGGGTCGAAGGGAAGGCCGCCATTGTCACCGGTGCCACCTCCGGAATCGGAAGGGCCATAGCAGAGCTTTTAGCGAAGGAGGGTGCGAAGGTTGCCGTTACCGGAAGGAACGTTGAGAGAGGCATGGAAGTCGTTGAGAGCATTAGAAAGGCCGGCGGAACCGCTAAGTTTTGGAAGCTCGACGTCAGTAGCGAGGAAGAAGTTGAGAGAGTCTTCGCCGAGATAGCGCGCGAGTTCGGGAAGATCGACATCCTGGTGAACAACGCGGGTGTTACGGGCGTTGACAAGCCCACCCACGAGCTTACCGAGGAGGAGTGGGATCAGGTGATGAACGTCAACGTCAAGGGCGTCTTCTTCTGCACGAAGCACGTCATTCCCTACATGAAGAAGACCGGCGGCGGGAGCATCGTCAACATCTCATCCATCTATGGCATCGTTGGCTCTCCGGGCATTCCGCCCTACCACGCCTCCAAGGGGGCCATACGGCTGATGACGAAGACCGACGCCCTCATCTACGCGAAGGACAACATCAGGGTTAACTCGGTGTATCCGGGTAGCATCTGGACGCCTATGCTCAAGAAGGCCTGCAGGAAAATGGGAATCTTAGATGAGGAGGGGTGCAGGAAGGCCTTCGCCAGGATGAATCCAGTTGGGTGGGTTGGCGAGCCTATAGACGTTGCCTACGCCGTTCTCTACCTTGCATCCGACGAGTCAATGTTCGTGACGGGGACGGAACTCGTCGTCGACGGTGGCTACACCGCCATGTGAGTTTTTTTCCATCCGTTCTCTTTTGTCTAGGGATTTAGTCAGAACAGCCAGAAAGGGGAGAAGGTAGAAACCTCAGATTATCAATGAGACCAGGTTCCTTATCGCCTTCTCAGGATCCTTCGCCTTCGTGACGCCACTCGCAAGGAGGACGCCGACGCTCCCCAGCTCAAGGGCCTTCTTGACGTCCTCCCCTGTGGAGATGCCCGCCCCTGTGAGGACTTTAACGTCGGGGTTGACCTTCCTGACGAGTGCCACCGTGTCGGTTATCACTTCGGGCTTGGCTTTACTGACGGGTATCCCTGTTCCGATGAGTTCTGGAGGCTCAACCGCTACGTAGTCTGGACCGAGGGCGGCAACGGCGGCTGAAACGGCAGGGTTGTTGGAACAGACCATCGTCATCAGTCCGACTTCTTCGGCCCTTCTGATGCTCGCCTCGAGGTCCGCTAAAACCATCCTGTTTTCCGAGTGGTTGAGGAGCGTTCCTACGGCACCGGCCTCCTTTACCGCCTCGGGCAGAACGTGACCCGTGTGACTTCCGGGCTTTATTGGGTCGATGTGCTGGGCAAATACGGGAATCTCAACGCTCTCGGCTATCATCCTGAGGTCGGCCAGCTGTGGGGCGACGACCATGGTTACCCCCGTCTCTTTCCAGACTTTTTCCGCGGCCTTGGCTATCTCCAATGCCCTCTTCCCGGTTGCCTCAATGTAGGTCTTGAAGTTTATCGCTATAATCGGCTCATTAAGCTTCTCCATGGGTATCACCGGAAGTGTTATTTTATTTCCCCTTAAACGTCTTTCGGGAGTTTCGTTTCCACTGGAGGGGTCTCCCGAAGGGGTCTATCAATCCGGCCCGTATGAGGGAGGAACTTATCTTCGGCCCGAGGGAGCTTTTGATTAGTCCAATCACAACAATGTCAAGCGGTTTAAGCCCGTTCTCCTCCCTGGCGCGGTTGACGACCAGCGCTCCTTTGTAGGTCTCCTCGCTGACGACTATTGCTTCCAGGCTTTTCATCCTGTCAGCAAAGCCTATCGCCGTGTGAATCTTGATAACGCGGTAGTTGGAGTAGCCGTTGACCTCGAAGAACTTGAGCAGATCCCGCAGGCGAAGCTCGTATGGGAGTATCTTTTCGGCGTAGGGCTTCTCTTTTATCATCTCGTCCGAGGTTAACCCGACGTAGATGTATTCACCGACTTCGAAGGCTTTTCTGAGGAGTGCTTTATGGCCTAAGTGGAGCCTGTCGAAGGTTCCGCCGACGACGACCTTGAGGTACTTTTTCCTCATGTTCCCCCGTTGGAATGTCCAACCAATAAGCTTTTTTGTTCATCTGCCAATCCGCTCTGGGTGGTGGAATGAGTCTCGATGCGTTTTTCTATCCAGAGGGCGTTGCTGTCTTCGGATCATTCAAGGAGGGCGCGATAGCGAGGGAAATCCTCAGGAACATCGTGGAGGGTGGTTTTGAGGGAAAGGTCATCCCGGTAAATCCAAAGGGCGGGATGGTTGAGGTCGCAGGAAAAACCTTTGAAATCAGGAGACGGCTTGATGAACCTACTGATACAGCCATCATTGCGGTTCCGGCCAAAATCGTTCCCGCTCTGATCGATGAAATCGGCCCGCTCATTAAGGGTGCCGTCGTTATAAGCGCGGGCTTCTCTGAGGTTGGGAACGATGAACTCGAGCGTGAGCTGGTTGAGAAGGCTAAAAAGCACGGTGTTCGCTTGATAGGTCCCAACTGCGCCGGTATCTTCGGGGTTTACGGTAAGTTCTTTGGCTCCTTTGAGATTCGCGTAAAGCTCGGAGGTCTTGCCTTAATCAGTCAGAGCGGGGCCTTCGGCGGTGCGGCCCTAGCCATGGGGAACGACGAGGGGATAGGCTTCTCGGCCTTCGTTTCCTACGGGAACGCCGCTGACCTGAACGAGAGCGACTTTTTGGAATACTTCGCTGACGATGAGAACACGAAAGCGATAGCCCTTTACATCGAGGGTGTTAAGGACGGAAGGAGGTTTCTCAAAGCACTTCGCTATGCCTCAAGCAAAAAGCCCGTCATAATCCTCAAGGCCGGAAAGAGCGTGAGCGGTGCTAAGGCGGCCGCCTCCCACACGGGTTCTCTCGCCGGAAGCTACGAGATTTATAGAGCTGCCTTCAAGCAGGCCGGTGCCATTGAGGTTGAGGAGATGGAGGAACTCTTTGATGCCGCTAAGGCCTTTGAGACCTACTCAAAGGCAGGGAAGCGGGTTGCGGTAATCACGAATTCCGGCGGGCCGGGTGTTCTGGCGACTGACAAGCTGGAAAGGCTTGGCCTTAAGATTGCGAAGCTGAGCGAAGAAACGGTCAGAGAACTCCTCTCTTTCCTCCCGCCCCAGTGTTCCGTGAAGAACCCCATTGACCTCATAGCCGATGCAGACTACGGGCGCTATAAGAGAACGATTGAGACCGTTTGTAAAGACGGGAACGTTGATTCTCTTCTCATCATCTGCGTTCCTCCGATATTCATCCCGAGCGAGGAGATAGCGAGGGCTGTAATCGAGGCTTCCTGCAATAAACCGCTCATCGTCAACTTCATGGCTGGGGAGCTGGTTGGGAGAGGTGTTGAGGTCCTGGAAGAGGCCGGGATTAAGAACTTCCCCACCCCTGAGAGGGTCGCGAAAGCCCTGTTCTGGCTCTCAGAGCGGTGAACTTTCTCTTTAATTTCACAACTGACGCGTTTTTATCGGAATGTAAAAAACCGTTCTCGTCTAAAATTTCAGTTTTAGTTGTCGGTGTTAATGTTTCAACAACCTTTTTATACCCTTCTTGGGAGTTCACTAACATGATTGCCCTCGGAATAGAAGGCACGGCCCACACCGTTGGAATCGGAATCGTAACTGAGGAGAGGGTTTTGGCGAACGTATTCCACACTCTCACCACCGAGAAGGGGGGAATACACCCCAAGGAGGCGGCCGAGCACCACGCGCGCCTTTTCAAGCCCCTTCTAGTGAAAGCCCTTCAAGAGGCCGGAATAACGATTGAGGACGTTGACGTTATAGCATTCTCCCAGGGGCCTGGACTCGGGCCGTGCCTCAGGGTCGTCGCCACTGCCGCGAGGGCGCTGGCGATAAAGCACAACAAGCCCATCATTGGGGTAAACCACTGTATCGCGCACGTCGAGATTACCAAGATGTTCGGGGTTAAAGACCCCGTCGGTTTGTACGTAAGCGGGGGCAACACGCAGGTTCTCGCTCTGGAGGGCGGCCGCTACCGCGTCTTCGGCGAGACTTTAGACATAGGCATAGGCAACGCAATAGATACCTTCGCGCGTGAATTGGGTATAGGTTTCCCCGGCGGGCCAAAGATAGAGAGACTCGCTCAAAAGGGCGAGAAGTACATTGAGCTTCCCTACGCGGTTAAAGGCATGGATTTGAGCTTCTCTGGTGTCCTGACGGAAGCGGTCAGGAAATACCGGACGGGCAATTACCGCATTGAGGACCTTGCCTATTCCTTCCAAGAAACCGCTTTTGCCTCCCTCGTTGAGGTCACCGAGAGGGCAGTGGCCCATACAGGTAAGGGGGAAGTTGTCCTCGTCGGAGGAGTTGCGGCAAACAACAGGCTCCGTGAGATGTTGGAGGTCATGACTGAGGACAGGGGAGTATACTTCTTTGTTCCCCCCTACGACCTTTGCAGGGATAACGGGGCCATGATAGCCTACACCGGACTGAGGATGTACCGTGGCGGCGTAAGATTTAAAATAGAAGATACCGTTGTGAGGCAGAAGTTCCGCACGGATGAGGTGAAAGTGACATGGGTTTAATAGTCCCGCTCTATGTTTTTATTCTGGATCTTATCCTGGCCCTCGCCATAGGCTACGCCATCTTCTTTCTCTACATGAGGCTCGATAAATACGACGTTGAACTCAACATCCTGATAAAGTACTCTTTCGTCTTCCTCCTGCTGGCCGAGATCGGCAGGATCCTTGATTTGGTGGACAACTTCTGTTGCGGGACCGACTTTGCCCTGGTGGAGGAAATTCTCTACTTCATTTCAATCCTTGGTGTTATATACACCGTTCTGAGGTATATCATGCTCGTGGAACTCAGGTACATGCCGTCGGTGGTGGTAAACGCCGGGACGGGGGTTAAATCCCGCCCGAGGGTGCCACGTGGGGACTCTCCCTTCTCCGTGGGTGCTTACATTATACTCTCCCGGTACAGGCTCTCAGATGTTCTCGAGCTTCTCAAGGATGCAGATTTCCCAATAATGGCCATTACGCGTTCCCCGTCGATATACGAGAGCTTTGATAGGGGCAACATCGAGGTCCTGTGGGTGACTCAGGTTCCTGGGGGGATTCAGCCGACGGCCCTTCATGTTATCCAGGACAAGGTAATCCGCTTTGTCCAGGAGAACCCAGAGGCAGTGGTCATAGTTGATTCCGTCGAGTACCTCCTCCTTTACAACGACTTCAGGATCGTCTTCAAGTTCCTTGTCAACCTCAAGGACTACCTGCTGGCCCTCAAGGGCACCCTGATGATATTCGTGGACGATACTGTGGTAACCCCCCAGGAGAAGTCCTTCCTCCTGAAGGAGTTTGAGCCCCTCTAAAACCTCCCCTTAAGCCTAATCGTGTACTTGGGATATATCTCGTCAGTAAAGCGGACAAACTTTGCCTTTCTGGGGGATTTCCGCACTTCTATCTCCGTCTCCGGGTCGAGCTGGGTGTAGAACTGGCCGTCTATGGCTAGGATAAGCTCCCTGCCCTTGGCCAGGTTCTTGATCTTTACGGTGCTCCCAGCTGGAACCACCATGGGTCTTGCGCTCAGCGCTATTGGGGCTAAAGGGGCTATAACGACCGCTTCAAGCCTGGGGTCTAAGAACGGCCCCCCTGCACTCATGGCGTAGCCGGTTGAACCCGTCGGGGTGGAGACTATTAAGCCGTCGGCCCTTATCTCATCGGCAAGGCCCCCGTCCACATAGTACTTCAGGTGAATAATCTTACCTGGAATCCCTGTCAGTATTGACGCCTCGTTCAGAGCGTCCGGCACGCCCTTCTCGCCGTTGATATAAATTCTTAGCTTTAGGCGCTCGTCTATATGGTAGTCCCCCTCCATGAGTTTGCTCAACGCAAAGAACGCCTCGTGGGGTTCGACCTCCGTGAGAAAGCCCAGAGTGCCCATGTTTATTCCCAGGATGGGTATCTCCTTTTTAGTCCTGTGCTCAACGCGTAGTATTGTTCCGTCGCCACCTATTGCTATCATGAAGTCGACGTTGAACTCCTCCAGTGGGATGATATCTTCCTCAGCGAACTCAGGCAGGTGCTGATACGTTTCCAAGTCCACAAAGACCTCGTACCCGCTGACCTTGAGGAAGTCGTAAACCCTGTAAGCTAACTTCAGTGCCGCGGGTCTGTCGCGCCTTGCCACCACCCCAAACCTCAAGCTTCCACCTCCAGGAACCTGCGATCCCGGCGACTCCCTCGGAACCGGCCCACTTTATCGGGTGCCTGTGATGAGCAGGCCACGGGGAGAACTTTTTTGCCCATGGCATGGCACCGTTAAGTCTTATTTTCATCTTCCACGTTTATATCGTTGTCGCCGGCTTTCCTCTTAAGTTTCTTCACCATAGCTCCAAAGCGTGTTGTAAGCCCTGCTCCTATGATTGTGGGTGCCCAGTATGAGATTAACCTCTCCAGAAGCGTCGCTGTAACCGCTATCTCCTTGTTTATCCCCAGGAGGACGTAAACTGCCGAGTTCACAGCCGCGATAAGACCTGCCCCACCCGGAACCACCGCGAACATCCCCACCGCTATGCCGACCATCTGCACGACCATAATGTCGAGGAGTCGTATCGGACTGTTTATGCTGTAGAAAATGTAGTACGAGCGCAGGATTATCAGCGTCCAGGTTATGAACGACCAGGACACCGAGAGGGCGAAGGCTTTTTTGTGGGTTAATAAAATCCTGAGGTTGTCTTGGAACTGGGGCACGCTCACCTCAACGGTCTTTACGAACTTCTCTTCGTAGTTCATAGCTTTTTTGGGCATTATCCTACCAAACTGGCGGTATAACCAGTAAAGAATGCTCTTCGTCTTTCGTTCGCTCAGTATTATACCAGCCGAGACCAAGGTCATCCCCACAAAGAACGCGTCGAGGACGAGGAGGGTCACCATCAACGTCATTGAGCCCAGACCGTAGACGTAAACTGTGCTGAGGATGAGCATTATCATAACAGGAATAACGTCGGTGAGCCTGTCTATCATCACCGTTGCGAAAATCGGACCGTAGGGGTCTCCGGTCTTTTTGTGGATGTAATATGCCCTCACAGGTTCCCCACCGCCTCTAGCGCCGGGGGTTATGTTGTTGATGAAGATGCCCACGAGAAGTCCCTCGAGTATGGTTGCAAAGTTTGCCTTCACCCCAAGGCTCTTGAGGAGGACCCGCCAACGGAGCGCCCACGTAATCAGTGAGGCAATGTAAACGACGATCGCCATGAGGAAGTAGTCGGGTCTGGCTGTTTCCAGTATCTCGAGGACGTCCTCTATCCCAGCCCACCAGAGGAGCAGGACTATGACGAGCAGTGCGGCCCCTATGAGGGTGTACTTTCTCCTGCCCATTACCCCACCTTCCTGAACTTCGCTATGAAGAAGCCCTGCGTGAGGTGTCTGTTGGGGTAGAACCTTTGGACATCATCAAGCCCCATCCCTTGGGAGCCTATGAAATGACTCTGCTCCTCTAACTTTAGGCCTTTCTCAATGATATATCTCACGTTCGCCTCATTCTCCTCAAGTGAGAGCGTGCAGGTCGAGTAAACCAAAACGCCATCCTTCCTGAGCGACTTCACCGCCGCCCGGATGAAGGCTCTCTGGTAGCGTGCGGTAGCCTCGATGTCTTTTGGTGTCCTTCCCTCCCATAGCTTTGGCCTTATGCCAAGGGCGGTGCAGGGGGCATCGAGGAGTATCTTGTCGGCCTCGATTCCAAGCTCCGGTAATTTCCTCGCGTCCATCCTGATCAGCTTAACGTTCTTCACGCCGAGCCTGTCCAGCTCTTCTTTGGTCTTCCTCAACCTGTTCTTTGACTTATCCATCGCTACTATTTCGCCCATGTTCTCCATCAGCTGGGCGATGTGGCTCGTCTTTCCGCCTGGGGCGGCGGCCATGTCGATTATCAGTTCCTCCTCGCTCGGCTCCAGAACGTGGGCAACAACCATTGAGGGCAGACTCTGGGCGTAGAAGAGACCTTCCTTAAAGGATTCCAGCTCGTTCAGACTGGGGAGCTTGAACTTCGGCAGGGTTACCTCGACGGCCAGGCCCCGTGTTGAAGTCATCATCTCCTTCGCGCCCATTCTGGCTATTCCAACGCCGACGAGCAAACCTTTTGGGTCGCGGATTTCAACCTCGTCGCCCGGTTTTATCTTCCTGTTTGCTTGGAGGACGCCGGGGGCGTAGAGATTGGCCCCCTGGTAGATGCTCTCGGCCGCGAACTTATTGGCCATCGCCACCGGGAGGTCGGGATTGTACTCGTCAGGGAAGTTTGGTCCCCCACGCTTGAAGTATATCCCCTTCTTGAGGTGGGGGCTTCGCTTCGGCTTGAGACCTTCCTTCCTTAGGATGCTCATTAGCTTTGAGCGGCTCGTCTTGAGCGTGTTGACCCGGAGGTAGTACTTCTCCACCGGCGTCCTAAGGGAGGCCATTATCTCCTCCGCTTCGCGCCCGAAGAGTTTCCTGTAATATCTCCTCAGCTCGGGTGGAAACGCCTCCTGGTAGCTCATTGCCACAACCTCAGAACTCGAAGATTTCAAAGCGCCTTCCGAGGTCAATCACCCGTCTTATTCCCTGCCTTAAAGCGCTGACGCTTCCGAAGTTGGCCTCGAACTGGAAGATCCCCTCGTTGCTCTCGGAAATCCTCTCGAGAATCTCCGTTGGGGAAACCTTCCCATCACGCCTCCAGTTGTAGACGTCGTTGAGAAAGTCCTCACTACCGTAGATGAAGCCCCTTGGGAAGACCTCCAAGAAGAGGCCGACGAAGTTCTCGCTTATCCTCTCCCTCGGGACTGCGACGACGAGGTAATGGCTCTCCGGTGTCGCCCCCACTTCAATTTGTGGCTTTATCTCAAAGGCCGGGTGGGGGTAACTCATCCGTCTCCACTCACCGTCTAGGAAGATGTAGGCATTAAAGACCTCCTCTACAGGCTCTACTTGGAAGCCCTCTGGTAGCTCCGTCCTGAGTTCTTCGTTGAGCCCGAATATCCCCCCCCACATTCTGTTCAGAAAATCGTGGATCTCCCTTACATTCATCTCACACACCCAAAATGGAAAGGAAAAGGACCTTAAAAACCTTCATTTCAGACTGCCGAGGTTGCTCAGCATCTCGTTAAGCTGTCCCATGATGTTGCTCTTCACGGTCTCCTCGTAGCTTCCTAGCTTTATCGTGTACTCGTTGTTGAGCACATTGATCGTCATGAACACGTCTGCCTTAATCCTGCTTTCCTCCCCGTTCTTCACGTGGAGCTCCCATACCTTTGGCAGGGCAGACTCAATGATATACATCTTGAGTATCATATTCCCGTATCCTCTTGCGGGCAGGACGACGCCGTTTTCCGACGAACCATAAGCGGCTTTTATCCCGTTGGCGTAGACGTCATAGCTCACGTTTCCAATCGGAATTGGGAAGGAGTTGGGGTTGTAGAACTTCATGTGTGCCAGCAGGATTGCCTTTCCGTTCCGCTCGCCTGCCCAGTCGAACTTCGTCTCAACGAGGGCCGGGCTTTTGAGTATTCCGCCGAAGTACTCTTTACTCTCCGCCGTGAAGTTCAGGCGGGAGAGTATGTTCTCACTTATGCTTCGCTTGAGGTCGAGGTTAACCGGCACCACCCCGAGGAGCTTGCCCCGTACAATAACGTTGACGTTGCCCTTCTGCCCATTGTTGAGGTAATTAACCAGCGCCCTAACGAGGTTGTGGTTGTCGACGGCCAGTAGGATTCCTATCTCCCTTCCCGTCGGGCTGTAATTGAACTCCTTGATTCTCGCCACTGGAATACCAGCGAACTCTATCGTTAGGTTCTCTATCGAGGCCGGAACCATCAGGGGCCTGGCCAACGTTCCGTCTATGATTATGTCCGTTTTTGCCTCGCTGACATCTCCCCAGTGGGCTTTAAGCTCTGGATGTGCGGTTATTGCCGCGTAGCCGACGTAGCCTATCCAGACCAGAAAAACCAGCGCCAGGCCGGCTAACAGGAGCTTCCACCTCATTCTTTCACCTTCTTATATTTCGCTCCTCATGGTTTAAACGTTTCCGTCCCGGTAGCTTTAAAACTCCGAATTCCAATTTCAACCGGTGGAATAATGGGCTGGTTGTCATCAATCCTCTGGGCGTTCTGGTACATCCTTCCGGCCTACTTTGCCAACGCTTCCCCCGTCCTTGTGGGAGGGGGCAGGCCTATAGACGGTGGGAGGAAGTGGGGAGATGGCAGGAGGATTCTTGGGGACGGAAAAACCTGGAGGGGCTTTATTGGTGGCGTTTCAATTGGAACTCTCATTGGCCTAATTCAGTACTTCATAACCCCCGGCTTCTACGGTGACTTTAAGACGGCGTTCCTCCTCGCTTTCCTCCTATCGTTCGGCGCGCTCCTGGGTGACCTAGTTGGAAGTTTCCTCAAGAGGAGAGCGGATCTCCCACGCGGTGCCCCTGCGATAGGCCTCGATCAGCTCGGCTTCCTTATAGCGGCCCTTGCCCTCGCTTATCCTGTAAAAACCCTTTCCAGCGGCCAGATCATCCTCCTCCTCGTTATCTCGCCCTTCATTCACTGGGGGGCGAACTACTTTGCCTATAAGATGGGCTGGAAGAGCGTGCCGTGGTAGTCACTTTCCACTTTCTACTAACTCTTTAAAATGGTATGTAATTTTTGAATAGAAAAAGTTTTTAATAACATTCTAAGTTTTAATGTCTGGTGATGCTATGAGGAAGGTGGCTGGAATACTGATGGTAGTGCTGGTGCTGGGTTTGGCGGTTAGTTCTGCGGTTTCTTCGGGTGCGTTTGTATCTGCCTCCAAGGTGGTGGATTCAAATTCTGCCTACAATGAGTTCTGGGATATACTGGAGAACGAGTCCTATCTTGTGTATACTCTCAACGTCACTCACAACCTCTCCGTTGCGCCTGCCCTCGTCAAGAACTCGCGCAGGGGCGAGGAGAACGCGGCGGAGATATCTGCCCTGATATGGGTGGCGAGGAACGAACTCAAGGCCTCGGGTGTTAAAACATACTACACGGCGGACGAGCTGAGGGCGATGGCCCAGAACATCAGCAAAAACGGCCTTCCTGAGGATACTGTTAAATCCCTCAAGGAGCAGGGCTGGACCGACGATGAGATCAAAGCCCTTGAGGACTACATCCGCAAGAACGCGGACAGCATAACAAGCGGCTTTGATATGCTCGAGTTCCTTAAGAACTTTTCCAATGCATTTGTGAGGGTAGGATTTAATTACGCCAACTATGAAACATGGGCACTTGAGAAGTGGAAATGGTTTGATTCTGAGAATTTTAATGGTGCCCTTCCATCAAATGTAAGCATCAATCCCTTACTTGCCGACGAGTGGATAGACCTCTACGAAGCATACAGTGAGGGTAATACAACAAAGCTCTTGGATGCCGTTAACGCATTGTCCTCAAAGATGTATGGTCTTTTAACATCCCCGTCCTCTTTCAAGGGCCTTTCTGAGGACCTGACGGGAGGAAACATAATGTTATACTACACCACAGTAACCAGCGCCGTATTCTACAGGGGAGGTTTTGTTGTTATCAAGACTTCTTCGACGCGGTACGACTGGAATGACCTCAAGAGGATCACCTCTACAACCACGTATTACTGGCCCGCGGCCCTTAGGGCATACAACCTTACGAGACAGATTTACACAGTTGCACAGGCTATTGAACTGGGGAACGGCAACCCCGAGCTCCGCTGGATTCTGAACGAGAAGATGGATGAACTCAAAGACTCCCTCAAGGTCTATGTCTCTGAAAGTACGACTGAAACACCCATCAAACGTGCTCCTCCAGTTTACATTGAACCACCCACCAGCCCATTGGGATGCAGTCCAGGGGCGGAAGCTCATCCTCCCTCCAAGTGACGGGAACAAAGACCTCCGTGGGGTATACACCCACCTCGCGCACTCCAACCGAGATTGAGCTTGAGGCGCTTACACCCGATAACAATGAAGGTAAACTTACAGTGAGCGACGTTTCCGTCATCGTTGACAGTAAATCTTCCAACTCCGTCCGCTACCGCATTAAAGTAACGGTGGAGGCAGAGAACAACGCTGTAAGCGACGTCAGTGTACACCTCACTGACGACACCACGGGGGGCAGTGATAGCGGGAGCCTTGGGAATATATACGGGGGTTCCTCCACATCATGGACGTCCCGCGAGTTCACCGCATCAGTCACCGGTGACAGCATTAACATTCACGGGAGCGTTTCAATCACTTATACTCCAAGCTGTGGTCCTGCTCCGACAGCCACTCGCGGGGGAACTGTTCCTGCGACGTGCAATGTGCCTCACACCATAATAGAGTCGTACTCCAAGACTGTAAGGATAAACACTCCAATCGACCCCTCCAAGGTCCACTTCACTATCCAACACTCAAAGACTCATGTTACCGCCGGCGAAAGCGTTGACTTCAGCATTATAATCACAAATGACAACAATAAGGGCATCAGCGGGAGCTACTCCCTCCAGATCAGCGTTCCCCAGCCGAACGGTGATTATGAGTGGGCATCCTACAATGACCACGTGTCAGTTCCAGCCCATAAGACCAAAACGCTTCATGTTACCACCATCAACTACGGCTCCCCGGGCACATCAGAGTACCACGGCACCTTTGATTTTGGTGTTTCCTCTAAGGGGGATCAGGGGTACATCACTGTAACTTCAAGTGGAAGTTCTGGGAGTTTGAGGATTGAGAGTGTTACGTATAAGCCGTCGGTTCCAAGGGACGGCAGTCTGGTGAATTTCACGGTTAAGGTTAAGAGTTCTTACTCTTTAAGTCGGAGTGTGGGATTGGAACTCTACGTTGATGGGAAGGAGGTTTACCTGGTGAACGGCAGCATCGGTGCAAACTCTGAGAAGAGCTTCACTCTCCGCTGGCTTGCTCAGGCTGGAGAGCATTCTTACACGGTTAAACTGTATTCTGTTAGCAACGGGCGGAAGAATGAGGAGGACGAGGAAAGCGGGAGTGTGAGTGTTGCCAAGGATCTAAGTAGCAAGATAAACATGGAAGTAAAGTGTCCTTCAAGAGTTGGTCTGGGGGATTCTTTAGAATGTCTTTTACAGGTTAAGAATAACAATTCAGAAACAATTGAAGTATAATTAAACAACATTACCTTCTGGAGCGAAGTGAAGTATGAGGAGGCTGATATTAATTACGTGCGTTTCCAGTGGGTAGAGGGAACCTTCTATCTAAGTGCATTTAAAGAAGTGCCTCCACACTCGTCCCGGAGCATTCCAATTGACCTTGGCAGGGTGGATGATGAGTTTGCTTCTCATTTTGGTCTCTCCGACAATCATCGTTTGTTGTCCTCAACTGTCCAAGGTGACGTGAATCCAAACACAATATACCAAGTAGCATACTGGGACACAGAATACCACCTCACTCTTAGGCTGGACGTTTTCGATAAAAATGGCAATGTCCTGCTTAAGGACAAAGCTCTAACAGCCTCCACAACTTTATTCTATCAGGGTAGCACTCAGGCAAAAATTGACCGTGATATGAGGATTCAGAGATTAAAAGAGTTCGGCGAAAATGCGATAAAGATAATAGTACTCATAGTCACCATATCCTACTCAAAAGACAAATTATGGGAGTTTGTAAAGGGCTTTTGGGGGTGATGCAGGATGGGTAACTTCACGTTTAAATTGCTTCTTTCTCTTCCTCTTTTATTACTGTTATGGGAGACTTTTGTTAATATCTACTATTGGTATTTAGATTTTTCTCTTGTTGTTCAGGTTTTGCTGCTTCTGCTCTGGGGTGTGGAAGTGTGGTGGATACTCGAGAATGGTACTATGCCCCTCCCGGTGTTTCTGGTGAGCGCCTTCGTCGTTATCTACCTCGGATTCGCGGTTGATAATCCTCCCAAGCTTAGCGCTTATTTTAGTGATGCTCTATGGGCGGCGCTCTACACTTACCTTCTCAGGGGCTACTATTTAAGGTCATTAAACAATACTTCTGCCAATACGCAAGAAACAAGTTTTCCCGAGGGAGCTTGATGGTGGAGGTACCGTGTGGTTTACGGTTCATGTTAAGAACTTTGAAAATACTGCTTTATCGCTCAGTGGTTTCGTTGAGGATGGGAATGGGACAGTGATAAAGAGAATTGACGGTTTTGAGGGCAGGATTCCGGCTAATGGTGAGAAGAACATCAGCTTCTCCTACAAGGTTTACGGCGTGGGGAACCACACGTTTAAACTCTTCCTCGACAATTATGATGGGAAACCCAATGGCGCGGGAGAGGAGCACTGGGATGAGGTGAGGGTTGAGGTGAAGCCAGTGAACGGGACGGAACTGAAGCAGGTGGGGTTTGAGTGTGATGACCCAGAATTCAACTGGAACCGTGGTGAGTACACCGCTACATTAGTGTGCAAGGCGTTTGTTTACAATCCCGCTCAAAATAGCGTCGGAATAAGCATTGTAAGCGTCAAAGAATGGTCAGTGAATAATCGCGACCTAAAAGATGCTCTAGAGCATGCCTGGGTAGTAAAATACCCAGAGGCTATAAACGCGTCAAAGATTGGAGTGATAACGTTCGAGAATACAGCGCACACAGGACTCATAACCCTTGAAAAAGACTTATTTGGAGCTTATATCTCAGTATCACTTAAATACACAATATCCCCCAAAAGTGGAGATGATGTCACATTCGTAGGCACAGGTATAGTAAACATAAAGCAGGATAACAGTGACGTGATGGGTGATATTGGGGTTAATGTGGGTGTGACAATTGTGCTTGGAGAATTAGTGGAGCTTCCGAGGACAGCAAAAATAGCATGGGACTTCATTGGACCTATAGTAATAGGGAAAATCAAAAATAAAGTTTTGGGGTGATATAATATGGCAACCGCAAGTTCATTAAAAAGAAAAAGAGAAGTATTTACTTATTCCTTTCTTTCCTTGATTTTGGTGTTTTTTGCTATTTTCATGACGTACAAAGTTGTTAATTCAATTGAAGTTATTAAGTTTCAGATTTTCTTGGGCGTTTTAATACTGTTGGCATCATACTTCAGAAAATACAGAAGTCCAGAAATTTCGGGGGAGAAAATGACAGTATTGGGATTAATTATAGTAACCTGCGACATTCTTGGGATTTATCAGATTACAGACAATGGAATTTTATCGATTTCCCTTGGGATAATATGGGGAGTTATAATAACAGTTTCGGGTTATGTTATCATTCTCTACAATAAACCCAAATAATTTACAAAACTCTGAGTGGCAGGGGGTGGAGTCCTTGACCGGGAAAGAACTAAAACAAATAGGCTTTGAATGCGATGACCTGTATCTGTCCACGGGACTAGATAGGGAACATCATTTGTTATATAAAGGAACGCTAACATGCAGGGCGATTCTCTATAATCCTGCCCAGTACTATCTACGGGGCAGCATAACTGATGTGTATGCAGTCGAGATTACTCCAGAAGTGCTTGATAACGACCTAGTTGGGGAATGGGGGTATACACCAACCATCAACATTGCCCCCAATGGCTATTATACCGTGTTGTTCTACAGAAACACTACAAGCATTGACGTCTATCACTTAGAACATGACCTGTATGGACTCCCCTTTACTGTGAAATTGCACTATGAATTTAACTCCACCAATGGATTGTTCAGTGAAGAGTTCATCGGAATTGGCAGTGCCTGGATAACTCAGGACTCGACGCAAGCGGCAATAAGTTCCACTATATTCATTGGGGGAACTGCGGCCACACTAGTTGGACTCGTTGTTTCAGCCCCGGCATTAACTGCTATGGGTGCACTGTCTTTCTTTGTGGGGTTATATCAAACAGCAGGGTGATCCAAATGAACTTTCAGATATGTGGGTGGTGGATGTTGTCCCTCCAGGTTTTCCTTTTTCTGGTTCTGTTCAGTAAGACACGGAGCCTGAGAAAATCCGTTCAAAGTTACATCATTCTCTCCATTCCTATCTTGGAAATTATAATATTTTTCGCAAATCCCCCAGACTCTGTAGTCATTTTCTTCATAATCTGGCTGGTCTTCGTGGTTTTCCCAACTTCAAGGAATTACATAGCCTACGAAAAATGGGCGCGGATTCCAATGTACGATGACTTAACGAAAGATGGCATCAGGCGTAAAGACGTCCCCCGACCCATTGTGGTAGTTATAGGAGGATCCATACTCATCGAAGTGGCCTGGTTCCTCCATCCCAGATGGGGCTTGATAGTCTTATGGATTTGGGCTATGCTCCACTTCACTGCCCTGTTAAACCGGAGGCTCAGGCCCCTGGCGGTTTTCACACTTGAGTACCTCCCCCCTGTTTTGGCAATTTCACTGGTGTTGCAGTGTCCGTCATGGTTTGCTATCATTTACGTGGGAAGCTTTTTGATACCCTGGGTCTGGATAATGAAACAAGGTTATGGGTGATACTATCGAAGTTAGGGGAGAGTAAGGTGTTAGAGTGTTACATAAGCCACGACTCCGCAATTGCCTCATTAAATTGTCAACTGTGTTTCACGGTGCACGAAAAGCTTGGATGGCCACAAGGAGACGGTACTATGAGAAAGCACACGAAGCTATCAATCTCGGGAATCATTCTCGTTTTTGTTTCATCTATTTTTGTTTCTCGCCTTGAAATTACTAAAGGGCTTTATTCTCTATCCATAAACTTCTCCATCTTTCCCTGAGGAGCTTGAGGGTGGTGGGACGGTGTGGTTCACGGTTCATGTTGAGAACTTTGAAAATGGGGCTCTTCCGCTCAGTGGTTTCGTCGAGGATGAGGAAGGGGCTGTCATCAAGAGAATTGACGGTTTTGAGGGTAGGATTCCGGCTAATGGTGAGAAGAATATCACCTTCTCTTACACGGTTTACGGTGTGGGGAACCACACGTTTAAAGTCTTCCTCGACAATTACGACAGCAAACCCAACGAGTACGGGGCTAAGAACTGGGAGGAAGTGAAGGTGGAAGTGAACCCAGTAAACGGGACGGAACTGCAACAGGCAGGCTTTAAATGCAGTGATCAGAGGGGTATGATGGTAGACTATACTCCAAGTTCTTTCCGAGGGCTTATAATCAGAAACGTCCAGCAACCCTTTTTAACTCCCCCCTCCAACCTCCTTGGGGTGATGTGGATGAAGGTTACCGTTCGCTACTTCGCGCGCTACCGCTCCCTCGTTGGCAAAAGCGAGGAGGAACTTGAGGTCCCAGACGAAATAACAGTCGGCGGGCTTATAGAGATTCTGAAGGAGAGGCATCCAGCTCTCAAGAACGAGGTCTTCGCCGAGGACGATGATCTGGCAGACGTCAATGTCTCCAGAAACGGGCGCTACGTCCGCTTCGACGAGGTTCTCCGTGATGGAGACGTCGTTGCTATATTCCCCCCCGTGAGCGGTGGTTGAGATGCTGAGTGAGAGAGAGCTTGAGCGCTACGACAGGCAGGTCATGATCTTTGGACGGGAGGGCCAGGAGAAGCTGAAGAACTCGAAGGTGGCCGTTGTCGGTGTCGGCGGCCTTGGAAGTCCTGTCGCATACTACCTGGCCGCCGCTGGAATCGGCACGCTCCTCCTTATAGATGAGCAAAAGCCGGAACTCAGCAACCTCAACAGGCAGATACTCCATTGGGGGGAAGATTTGGGTAGAAACCCCAAGCCCATCTCCGCGAAGTGGAAGCTGGAGCGCTTCAATTCGGATGTAAAAATCGAGACCTTCGTTGGAAAACTCACCGCCGAGAACATCGATGAAGTCCTTGATGGCGTTGACGTAATCGTCGACTGCCTCGATAACTTTGCCACGCGCTTTCTGCTCGATGACTACGCCCACAGGAAGAGAATTCCTCTCGTCCACGGCGCGGTTGAGGGAACGTTCGGCCAGGTTACGACGGTAGTCCCTGGCCTCACGAAGTCCCTCCACGAGATCTTCGGTGTGGTTAAGGAAAAAAGCGGGAAGTTCCCCATTATTGGGGCGACCGCTGGCGTCGTAGGCTCCATCCAGGTCATGGAGGTTCTTAAGCTCCTCACGGGCATCGGTGAGCCTCTGACCAACAGGCTCCTGATAATCGACCTCGCCTACAACACCTTTGACGTCGTTGAACTCAGGTAGACGGGGCCTTCACTTCTTCCTTCACGTTTATTGAGGTTATCCTGAACATCTCGACCCACAGGCCTTTCTGCTTGATGTTCATCTCTCCAAGGAGGTTGTCTTTTACCCTCGCCTCCGCCTCCACGTGGAAGCTCAGCTTTCCACCTATCAGCCTGTCCCCGTTGAAGTAAAGCTCCAACGTGCCATTTTGGACTTCGACGCTCGAGTTGGGTGAGGTTGCGAAGTAGTTCCTAGCCAGCGGCGTTATGAGGTAGTCAGGCACGCTGTAGGTCAGTACCGTCACCTCCCCGGTTTTTATGGAGTTCGGCTTTTTCGTCAGGTAGGTTCTGGCCAGACCCACAATGTTGAACCTCCACACCATCTCGCTTACCCGCGAGTCGTTGAGCTTTACCCATCCACTGACGATGTGCATGTACGTCGCGTTCCCGATGACTATCCGGGATATCGTTGTTGACGGTCCCACGGGCGGGGTCTTTGTCGTGGAGTTTATCCACGCGCTCTTTGATTGGAAGTCGATGTAGCCCTTCTCATCGATTAAGAGGGTCAGGTTCTCGCTCTGGGAGGTTTTGTTACTCTTTATTGTGACAGTCATGTTGATGGTCGTGTTGCTCACGTAGATGAACTGGTCTATCCCATTGACGGCCTTCAGGAGTTCCTTGAGGTTTGGGGTCTTTCCGTTCCCCGTTGCGGGTGGCCTGGTCGTAGTAGTGGTCTGAGTGTGACTCTGGCTCTCGGTTGTTACGTTCACCAGGGGACCGTTTCCGGACTGAACCGTCGTGGTACTCCCGTTTTTTCCTTGGCCAATGCACCCAGCGGCAAAGCCTATTAGGAGGATTACTATGACGAGCATCGCATACTTCTTCATCTTCCCACCGGAGTTGTTTTGTGTCATTTGCTTTAAACCTTTTCACACCGCTCCCTTTTTAACCAGCCTTTTCAACTTCTTTTGGTGGGGGAGCATGAAGGTGAAACTCACCTCGAAACCATTTGACCTCAACGAGGCACTGGGGCACCTCCTCGTTCCCGAGGCAGGAGCGTACGTTTTCTTCCTCGGTAAGGTAAGGAGTGAGAGTCACGGAAGGCATGTGAAGAAGCTCATATACGAGGCCTATCCCGATATGGCCGGGGAGGAGATGAGGCGCATAAGGGAGGAGGCACTGGAGAAGTTTCCCATCATCGACATGTTGATATGGCACCGTTACGGCGAGTTTGGGGTTGGTGAGGATACGATACTCATCATAGCCAGCGCTGGACACAGAAAGGAGGCCTTTGAGGCCTGTTCCTGGGCGATTGATGAGGTCAAGAAGCGCGTCCCTGTGTGGAAGAAGGAGGTAACCGATGGGGGAACCTTCTGGATAGAGGGAGACAGGGTAGTTCACGAATGAGCCTTTCCATTTTTTGTATACTATTTTTAATAGTTTACAAAATCGGAATAGAAAAAGTATATATATCCTCGTGCCATTTTTCCATTGGTGATGTCGGGTGGAGAAGGTCGTTTATGAATCACTCACTCCCGTTGATTCTGGTACGGTTCCCAACATCGTGGCCGTTTCAAAGCCCCCCTGGAGTAACAAGTCCCACTGTGGCAAGCTTGAGAGGCTTATCCTCCAGCTCGGTGCGGGGAAGGGCAGGTTCTCCGAGACGACTGGAATCCCCAGGTCGATAGGTTGTATAGGCAACAATCACTTCGTTCTTAGAAGGGAGCCGATGAGCGTCGAGCGCGTTAAAGAGCTGATTCGCGAGTTCAAAAAGGCTGATGGGGGGGAGCTTTGGCTCACGAACTACGACAGCCTTGACTACCTCATCTCGATAGCAACTTACGCGGTTGAGATCGAGGTTCCGGAGGTTTACGCGGTTGTTCTCCTCGATGATATCGAGATGATTGAACCCATTGAGGGTGTCAGGTTCATTGCAGAGCTTGAGTACTCGGAGGAAAACGTGCGTAGGCTTGAGGCCCACACTTGGCTCCACGGCGCGCTGATAACAGTCAGGGGTTCAAACATCGAGGAGCTTAAGGGCCTCAAGATCAGCTTTCCGGGGGAGGTATACGTGGACGTCCTCTATCCCGGCTCCGCTAGAAAGCTCGACTTCAATGTCATAGAGATCCGCAGGATATTTAACCCGACAACGGAGAAGTACCACGACTGCCTCGCTGGAACCATCGCGATAACGGCCGACGGCTACGTCCTCCCATGTCCTCTAATGCGCACCTTCATTGTCGCCGACGCGAAATTAACGGGCATAAAGGGCATTCTCAAAAAGAGGCGCCTCAAGGACTTCTGGAAGCTCACCAAGGACAGGATAGAGGCCTGCAATACCTGCCCCTTCCGCTACATCTGCCATGACTGTCGCGTCCTTGAGTTCCAGGCGACCGGTGAGTTCGACGGCATGGAGTACTGTCCCATATTTCCCTAAAATTCAAGGATGGAGCGCCAGCCTTTTCCGTCTTTCCTTGCCATCCTTTCATATCTCGTTCTCATGTTCCTGTCGTTTATCTCCTTGAACGCTGGATCGAAGTACTCAATGATGAGCTTCTCCACGTAGTTGCTGAACTCTAGAATCTTACTCCCCAAGTCTTCTTTCGAGGAGAAGTACCACTCCAGAAAATAACCGTATCCTGGGAGCACCGCCACGCTTATCTCGTGCTCTTCAAACCGCTCTAGAACCTCCTCGTTCAGGTGTTGGGTTAATCCTATAACCGCCCTATCGTGGACGTTCACGTCGAAGTAGGCGCTGAAGCCGCTGATTATTCCTTCATCTATCAGCCTGTTTATCATGTACCTCACCGTCGGTCTGCTCTTTCCGAGTTTTCTGGCTATCTCCGTTATGGGAGTTCTCGCGTTCGCCTTAAGGATTCCGATGAGAACCGCGTAGTCGTAGTCGAGGTTCCATCTTCCGAAGTTGTCGTTGCCATTATAGGGATATGCCCTTGCCTCGTAGTACTCGTAGTCATTGGAGTATTTCTCGAGCATCTTTCCGGCAAGCTCTCTCTGGTCGTCGGGAACGAGGAATATCACGGACAAGCCGTTTTTAAAGCCGAACGCTGGGTTGGCGTAGCTTATGAACGGGTTCTGTACCATTCTGGCGGCCACTTCCATAAGCCTGTCAGAGGGGACACTCAGAAAACCGACGAAGCTCCGTAACCCCATCCGCCTCAGGCTTAGAACCGCGCTCACGTGGAGGTACTTGCCGTAATACCTGTCGTAGAGCCTCTTCAACCTGTAATAATTTATCCCCTCTTTCTCCGCTATCTTTCTCAGGCTGTCGAGGGGGTATCTCTCGAGTACTTTGACTAGAAATTCCAGCTCCTCCTCAACCGGACCCTGCATTTTGCTCACCGCCGCGGCGGGAAAAGGTTATATCTTCTCACATATTAAACCTTCCGGTGGTGCCCATGGTGAAGATAGAGGTCGTTGATATAGAGAAGCCCGAGGGGGTTGAGGTTATAGTTGGGCAGGGCAACTTCTCGATATTCACCGTCGATGACCTTGCAAAGACGCTTCTCACGACGGTTCCCGGCATAAAGTTCGGAATCGGGATGAACGAGGCAAAGCCGCAGCTCACCCGTTTCGCCGGAAACGATGAGGAACTCGAACAACTCGCCGCAAAGAACGCCCTCAAGATAGGGGCGGGTCACGTCTTCGTCATCTTAATGAAGAATGCCTTCCCTATAAACGTTCTGAACGCCGTCAAAAACCACCCCGCGGTGGCTATGATCTACGGGGCCAGCGAGAACCCCTTCCAGGTGATAGTCGCCGAGACCGACCTTGGAAGGGGTGTCCTTGGTGTGGTGGACGGAAAGGCCGCCAACATGGTTGAAGACGATGAACTCAAGAAGGAGAGGCGTGGGCTCGTCGAGAGGATAGGCTACAGGTTCGACTGAGCGACAACCTTTTTACCCCCTCCTCTCTTCTCCCTCCGGTGGTTCCATGAGATTGGCATTCATCACATCAAACCCCGGCAAGGTGGAAGAGGCTAAGAAGTACTTTGAATCCCTTGGAGTTGAGGTTTACCAGCTCCGCTTTTCCTATCCAGAGATACAGGCGGACACGCTTGAGGAGGTTGCCGAATACGGTGCGGAATGGCTCTCCGGGAGGGTAAATGGTCCCTTCTTCCTCGACGACTCCGGACTCTTCATCAACGCCCTCAAAGGTTTTCCGGGCGTTTACTCTGCCTACGCTTACAAAACCCTGGGTATGGATGGCATCTTGAGGCTCTTGGAGAAAGAGAGGGACAGGAGTGCCTACTTCAAGAGCGTCATCGCCTACTGGGACGGGACACTTCACCTCTTCACTGGCAGGGTTGATGGGGAGATCATAACTGAAAAGCGCGGAAGTAACGGTTTTGGGTTCGACCCGGTTTTCAGGCCGTCGGGATTTGATAAAACTTTCGCCGAAATGACAACGGAGGAGAAAAACAAGATATCGCATCGAGGAAGGGCTTTAGAAGCCTTCGCAGAGTGGCTAAAGGAAAACCTTAAATAAGCCCGTGGTTCAAACTATCCAGCAGTCTTTGTACAGATGATGAAGGGGGTCGCCATGTCAGGTTCGCTTGATAACATCGATGCCCGATTGTTGAGGGAGCTTAAGGAGAACGCGAGGGAGAACATAGCCAGCCTGAGCAAGAAGCTCGGCATACCTAGGACGACCGTCCACTACCGCATCAAGAAGCTTGTTGAGGAAGGTGTGATAGAGAAGTTCACGGTCAAGCCCAACTACAAGAAGCTCAACCTTGGCACTACGGCCTTTATATTAGCACGCTACGACCCGGATTCGGGCCTCAACCAGAGGGAGGTGGCCGAGAGGATAGCGGCTCTCGACGGCGTCTATGAAGTGCACATAATAGCAGGTGAGTGGGATCTGCTCATAAAGGTCCGCGCCCCCAGCTCTGAGGAGGTGGGCGAGATAGTCGTTGACAGGCTCAGGGAGATAAGGGGAATCGGGCAGACGGTCACAATGGTGTCCTTTGTCACGGTTAAGGAGGAGTTATAACGGGCGATGATCGACGTTCTCCTTTCTGATTTGTGATGAAGCGAGGTTTGGTGAGCCCTACATAACGCAGCACTCGTAGATTACCTCCACGTCCCTCACCGTTTTTGCCCATTCTACGATTTTCCTCGGCGGGTTTGTGAGCCTGTCGACGCCCGCTAAAACCGCCCCCCTGTCGAAGTCGAGCCTCCACCTCCCGAGCGGTCGCATGCAGCCGATGCTTACCTCTCCGTCAAAGTGATTGCGGGCATACTTTACCACGTCAAGGCTCTCTTCCACGCCCGGTTTTGGGACGTTTTCCATCTCGGTTCCCTTCGTTGGGATGAACACATCGAGTACGAGGACATCTATGGGGTATTCCGCCAGCATGTCTATCGCTTTGTACTCCCAGTGAATCCTCCCGAAGTCGAGGCCTATCGTAATGTGGGGGGCGATTCTAATCCCCTTCTCGGTGAGGAGATCGAGGATTTTGAGGTAGTCCTTCACGGTCTTGTCTATCTTGTAAACGCGCTTTATCACGCCGTCGTCACCCACGAAGTCGAGGGAGACAACGTCGACGTACTTCACCCACCCCAGGTCGCTTTCGTCTATGAAGCCGACGTGGGCGTTGAGCTTGAGGTTCGTTCTCCTCTTTATCTCCTTTATTTCCTCGGCGTAGAGGTCGAGGGGAACCTTCAGCCTGCCGTCCATTCCACCACTGAGGAGACAGCCGATGTAGCCGTTTTTAGCGAGGTCGAGGCAGTAACTCAAGAGTTCTCCCCGTTCGGGCTTCCTCATCCCCTCAAGGTAGTGTCTCCCACAGTGGGCGCAGTTTAAGGCGCAGGCGTTGCCTGTGACTGAGATGGAGGGGAACTTAATGCCTGGAATGTAGATTTTGAGCTTTTTTCGTCCTGTCATTTTGGGCCGCCACCTTTAACAACCTTTGCAGAAGCAAAAGTTGATCAAAAGTTTTTGGATGAAACTTTTCCCCAGGAAAGTTTCCTTGGGGGGAGGGGGTTAGCAAGGACGTGGGGGGTGAAACCCCCCGGTCCTGCGAGGGGAATTTAATGCCCGGAATGTAGATTTTGAGCTTTCTCTTCATTCCTGTTCACCTCAGGGGGTTGTAGGGGGATATTGAGCTTTTCTGTTTTCACCCCGGACATCACCTGTTTTAACAGTCCAGAATAGGAAAAATATAACGGTTTTGGGACAAAATGGGAAAAGGAAATCACTTCTTGGCTTCCTTGTGCTCCCTGAATAGTGGCCACCAGGCCTTCTTCCCAAAGAGGCTCATGAAGGCAGGTCCTATGAAATAAACAGCCATGGTTGCCGTCAGGAGTATGCCCGCCGCGAGGGCAAAGCCTATCTCCCTCGTTCCCCAGGTACTGCTGAGCATCAATGCCCCGTAGGTACTCGCCAGAACCACCGAGAGCCCTATGACGAGCTTGTCCATTGTTCCAGCGGCGACGATGAGTGACTCGTCCGGCTTCCTGCGCTCGAACTCGTCCCTTGCCTTCACGAGATAGAAGCTGTTGTAGTCTATGCCGACGCCCATGAGCACGACGAATACCATCAGCGGGAGGAACCACATGACCTGCTGTCCAAAGACCCTTTCGAAGAGCCACGTCGAGATCCAGATGCTCGTCATGACTCCGAGGAATATAGTGGTCATCGTCGAAGCCACTGCTGGTAGCCCCTTGAGTGTAGGTATGAGGGACAGGAACATCAGGACTAGGGCCACTGGGATTATCCTGTGCCAGAAGATGTCATTTATCCTGTTGGTTAAGTCCATTGAGAGTGCGGCACCACCTCCAACGAGGCCGGCTTTTATCTGTGGGTTCTTCTCTGCCAGCTCCCTTACGTAGCTTCTGAGGGCCTTAACGAACTCCCTTGCAGCGTTTCCAGTGGAACCGTAGTCGGTCTCAACTTGGATGAGCACCTTGTCGCCCTTCGAGGATATGAACCTGTCGCCTCCGAGGGCTTTTATTGAGGAGAGAGTCAGGTTGCCGACCGGTTCTCCGTAGGGCCTCGTCGGTGAATAAACTGCCTTAACCCCCTTCATTGAAGCTATGTGTGCCGTTATCTCATCCACGAGTTTGAGGTCGTTGTCAGTTACCTTACAGTTGAACTCGATTATCACGTAGTTTGGAGAGGTAAGCGAAGCCCCAAGTTTCTCCTCGCTTAGCGTTATGAACTTGAGGGTGTTGCTGTTCTCAGGGAGGAAGAGGCTCATGTCGTGGGTCCCCTTGAATGTCACGAAAGTGTATGTTGCCGGTGCCGCTATGAGGAGCGCTATCAGGAGGACAACCCTGGCGTGTTTGATCATCCACTCCGCGATCCTGCTCCGCTCGTCGACGTCCATCGTCCTCAGGTGCCTCACGCTCCGTGGCCACCAGAACCAGTTCTTATCCCCTATCAGGGCTGTTATCGCCGGGATGAAGGTGAGGCTCGCGAGGAGCACCACCACGGCTAAGGGGGCTATTATTCCCATCTGCTGGAATATCGGGAACTCCCAGGCGAGGGTGAAGCTGGCGAAGGCTATGATGTCAGTTGAGGCACTCGCAAGGACTGCATCCTTGGCCCTTCTCAGTGCTTCTGCAACGGCTTTTTCGTGCTCGTAGCCCTCTGCAATGTACTCCCTGAAGCGGTGGACGTAGTATGTCGAATAGTCTATCCCTAGGCCGAGGGCGGTCGTTATGGTGAGCATCTGCGCCCAGCTTCCGACGTTTAGGATTCCGCCCTTTGCTAGAAGGTAGGCTATTCCGAGGGCCGTCAGAGCGGAGGTTGCAACGCCTGTGAAGGGAAGGAACGTCGCGAGGAGGGCCATCCCCATGAGGATGAAGAGTACGATGAGAGCGGCAATCATGCTTGCCTTCGTCGTCGTGCTGTTGTCCCTCTGGCCGTACTCGGTCATCTCGTGTGATTGGATGACGGTTCCCCCGAGGGCGCCATCAACGTCAGGGAAGTACCTCCTGAACTCCCCAAGGGCTATCTCCTCCACGCGCGTCGCATTTCCTGCCCTGTATCTGTAAATGTCGTCGCCAGGTCCGGGCCTTCCGCGCGGAACGAAGGTTATGAGCATCGTGGTGTTGTTGTTGCTCTTCAACATTTTAAGGTATGTCTCGGACCTCGCGTACACCGTTGGGAACAGCTCCTCCGCCAGTGGTTTAACGTCTCCCCGGGTTATCCCCTCGGGATTATCCTTGAAGCGGAAGGCAATATCAGCGAGCTTTGAGGTGTTGAAGGTCATCTCCATGCCGTAGGGATTGGCTCTGCTGGATGTGAGGAAGGCCTTTACCGACTCCTTGACGAGCTTCTCTATCTCCTCATCACTCATTGGGTAGTTCTTTACCACTGCCTTTGTCAGGTTCATAATGAGGGCCTTGAACTCCTCCAAAACGGCCGCGCTAGTTCCTTCCATCTTTTCCTCGGCCCCTCTGAGGAAGAGGCTCTCTGCCAGCCCCCTGGGGTTGACCCCCCCGTAGAGTTTCCTCACAATTTCCGACACGTTAAAGCTGGTATTGCCCCCCATCCCTGCGGCCATGGCTGAGGCAACCTTAACCGTTGCGTCCTCAACATTTGTGCCGTTTATTACCCCCTCCGGGTCTTTGGTGGCGGTTTTGACGATGAGATCGGCTATTTCTCCGGCGTTCGGAACTCCAGCCGTTAATAGCTCCTCAGCTGTTCTGGCCTTGAGTATCTCGATGGCAATCCCGTTGAGAACCTCCGCGTTCCCACTACTCTCGTATATTTCAGTGAGTATCTTTTCGTCAACGCTTAGGTCCATCTGGGCGGTTATCCCCTTTAGGATTGAGATCGTGGCGTTTTCAAGAACCACCGGGTTCTTTGAGAGAACCCCTGTGACGTTTCTGTCGTATTTAAAGACGGTGTCAACGATGAGGGGGACAAATTTGAAGGCATTCCCGGGGAGGCTTCTACCCATGCTCGAGAGGAGGATGTTTTTCTCAAGCTCGACTGTCGGGCCATTCTTCAAAAGCTCCTTCAGGACTTCCCTCGCGTTTGGGAACTTTGAGATGGGGTTGTTTGTGGAGTTGTCCATGAGCGAGAGCGCAACCTCAACCGTGGCGTTCTCAACGGCCTCTGTGCTTGGATTAGGCCCGAGCGAGATTGCAGTTTCAACTATTCCCGAAAAGCTCCTCGCGTTGAGTCTGCCAAAGCCCTCAACCTCGACCGTCTGGTTGCTCTGGGCTATTACCCCAGGGAGTTTCTGGAGTGCCGAGGTCGCTATCCCTGAAACTGCATCCTCAAGCTGTTCGGCGGCCATGTTCTGGAGGGCATACTCGCTTCCTACCTTCTTGTCGAAGGCGTTGATCCCGAGGTAGAAGGCCCTTCCATAGGCCTCAACGAGGGGAAGCTGCTCTGCGGGTGAGCCTGCCTTTACAATGCCTTCCGTAACGTTGGCTAGGAACGGGTCGGTGATGGCTTGGCTTCCCGCTTTGGAGTAAACCGGCTGAATCGAGTTGAAGACGGCGTATACAAACTCGGGGGTTGTTTTCGTTATGTTGGCTATCTTCTCGGCTTCCGCTGCTGTTAAACCCTTGTCGTAGGCCCCGCTCATCATTAAAGCTCTGTGAACCGCTATTGCCCCCATGTACGCCTTTCCGTAGGTTGAGTTGAGAGCGTAGAGGCCGGAGTTGAGGCTCACCAAAGTGGAGTTCAGCGATTTGAGCATTTTCGCGGTTGAAGTGAGGTTCTCGTGAAGGGCAACGTAAGCCGCATCCGTTTGGTTCAATGCACTCCTCAGGAGGACGGTCTGTTTGTAGAGAGCCGTGAAGTTCTGCCTTAGAGCCAGATAGCCCTCTGCCGCGCCGGCGAGGCCGTTCTTCACCATCTCGGTCGTGTTGTCGAGCGTATACGTCATGTTGAGGAGCCTTCCAAACCCTTCATCCGTCTGCACCGCCGTTGAGTAGAGGATTCCCGTGAGGTTGGCCGTCATCCTCGTCACGTTTAGGGTGACTGCGTAGGTGGTGTTCCAAAGTTCATTGAGAACATCGTAGTAGGAGGTAACGTTGTCGGCCTATTTCCCCTCAACCTTCTCCTTAAATGCATAGTAGGCCTTCTCTGCCCTTTCATCGCTGAGGTTCACGTTGGTTATGAGGAGGTATGTGAGATTCTCGTTCTGCGCCCTTGTAAACTCGCTGGAGATTATGTCTTGGACCTTTACGGACTCTATCTGATGGGAGACCATCTGGTTCTCGCCGTAGTTGGTTACCTCGGTTAGCTTCGCCGCGAGTGGAGTCATGAGGATTATCAGGACAATCCAGATGAGGATCACGAGCTTGGCGTGCTTGGCTATCCAGTCGTTCCAGGCCATTTTCCCACCTCAACTCTTTTATAGGATGAAGGCGAGGATTTACCGACAATATGTTTGAACAAGATATGTTTGAATCAAACATATTTGGAATTGAAGGCTATAAAAGTTTTGCGGGTGAGACCATGGGATCCGGGAAGGTGGTGAGGAACCTTTTCACAGTTCCCATGAAGAACATGATACTCCTAATCGTTGGCCTCAATGAGGAGGCCCATGGTTACGAGATAATGAAGGAAATAGAGAACCTTACCGGCGGCACTTGGAAACCGAGCCACGGGAACCTCTACACCATGCTGGGCAAAATGGTGGAAGAGGGCCTCCTCGAACCAAGGGAAGAGTTTCAGGGCAGGAGACGGCGGGTTAAGTACCGGCTTACCGAGAAGGGATGGGAATGGCTTAGGGAATCGAACGAGATAGCCCTGCGTTCCCTCTACCTTGCTGTTGAGTATCATGAGAGGCTCAGGGAAAAGCTCAGGGAACTTGGGTATGGAAGGGAGATAACTAGGGAGGCCGTCCAGAGATACATCGAGCTTCTCGACGATGTCATCTCAATCCTGCAGGCCAAGCGGGGGGGCCTCATCAGAACTCTTGAGGAGCTCAACTCTGAGAACAAAACCAAAAATGCATTAAAAAAAGGGCAGAATGAGGGCTGACCTCCTCTCCGCCGTGAATGGCGAGGGTTCGGCTTAATCCCTCGCTAATGGCGGTTCGGTTTACGGGCCCATCACCTACTCCCGTTGCCGGTTTCGGCTCAGCCCGAAGGCCGGGTCTTCGGCCCGTTACCCCTACCGCTGAACGGTTTGGGGTTATCGCTCCAAAGGCCACTAATCGAGTTTCAGACTGCCTCAACGGGCAGTCTTTCGAAGACGCTTAACAGCGTCAAACCCCCCAATGCTGGAGGGTAACGTGAAACCCTCGTCCCATCGGGCTGTTCTTGAGTGGCCTCTCCGAGGCCTTATTAAGTTGCAAAAACTTAAAAGGGTTTTCGGTGGTTTAAGGGTTGTAACCAATTGCGGCACTTTTTTAAGGTGGAAACTTGAGAAAGGTGGGGTGGTTTTTGATGGTTGATCTCACAGAGATACTCAAGCCCTATGGATGGTGGGTGCTGGGCGGCGTTACGGTGCTCTACATAGCCTACGTCTACGCCAACAGGAAGAAGTTCAGGAGCGCAAGCACGCTAGCCCTGTCAGGCATATTAGCTGCCCTCGTAACGGTGGCGACGACGATAATCCGTGTCCCCACCCCCACAACGGGCGGCTACCTCAACTTCGGTGACACGATGGTCATGTTCTCAGCGATGGTCTTCGGTCCGGTTATCGGTGTGTTTGCAGGGGGCGTCGGTTCTGCCCTGGGTGATATAACCGGCGGCTACCCTGGATGGGCACCAATAACACTCGTCGTTAAGGGCTTGGAGGGCCTTCTCGTTGGTTACATAGCGATGAGGGGTGACAGCACTGGAAACCTCGTCGTTGCCGGCGTGGTGGGAGGAACGATCATGGTTCTCGGCTACCTCTCCTTCGAGGCCTATATGTTCGGTATCCCAGTGGCCCTCACAGAGGTGCCCGGCAACACGCTCCAGGCGGTGACCGGAATACTCGTTGGGACCGCCCTGGCAAAAGTGATAAAGAAGAGGTACCCTGAGGTTCTCGACCTTATCTGAAGGGGTCTCAGGCCTCTAAATTCTTCAGCTCCTCCCACATGTGGCCCTCAACGAGCAGGGGTTCGATGGATATCCTCTTCGAGGCCTTTTTTATCTGGCCCAGGTACTTCGAGTCCGTTATAATCGCATCATAGCCAAGCTCCTCTATCTTGTAAACCTTCAGCCCGTATCCTCGGAGCAACCCCGCGGTATGCTCAATGAAGCTAGGGCCCGCTAGCATCACGTTCGGCTCGAATCCCTCCGCCACGAGCTCGTCTATGATTCTGTCAATGAGGCTTTTCAAATCCTCTCCCGCCATTTCCGGGCACCCTCCACTATCTTTACCCCGCTCGACGCCCCTATCCTGTTAGCCCCTCCCTCTATCATCGCCAGAGCCTGCTCGTACGTCCTTATTCCGCCGGCGGCCTTGACACCCATATCCGGGCCGACGACCTTCCTCATGAGCCTGACGTCCTCAATCGTCGCTCCACCAGTACCGAAACCGGTGGAAGTCTTCACAAAGTCGGCTCCAGCTTCCTTCGCCAGCTCGCAGGCCTTTATCTTCTCCTCATCGGTTAGATAGCAGGTCTCGATGATGACTTTTACCTTGGCACCCTTCTCGTGCGCTACCTCGGCGACCTCTGCTATGTCGTTCCTGACGTAGTCATGCTCCCCATCCTTCAGCGCACCGATGTTGATGACCATATCAATCTCATCCGCACCGTCCTCCAAAGCTTTCCTCGCTTCGAAGACCTTGACTTCCGTCGGAGTGGCCCCGAGCGGGAAGCCTATAACGCTTGCTACTTTGACGTCCGCTTTCCTCCCACGGAGGTAGTCCCTGGCAAGCTTAACACGGTAAGGATTGACACAGACAGCGTAAAAGCCATACTCTACAGCCTCATCACAGAGTTTGATTATGTCATCCCTAGTGGCTTGGGGCTTTAGGTTAGTATGGTCTATATACCCAGCTACATCGATATGAGCATCCACCACCATCACCGGATGATAATACGCTCAACCGGTTTAGAAGTTTTCTCCTCAAAAATACCCAGATGATGAGCAAATTCACGGGTTGTCTTCATCCACGAGCGACTTCAGGGCTCTAACAAACCTCTCCGCAACGCCTTCATCCCCAAAGAGCGGTTTCTCCTCGCCACGTGCTATTCTCCTCAAAACCTCAACCGCGTTGTCCCAGCCTTCATCAAGCGTTTCACCCTTGGGGATGGAGTTCCTAAGGACGTGCCAGCGGCCGGTTTTCCCGTCGTAGACGATAATCCTGGGTATGTAATCAAGCTCCATGAAGGTGTTGTCAAGGGTGAGCTCCACCCTAAAGCCGCCGAACTCCAAGTAGCCCTCCTCCCTTAGGCGTTTTCCCCAGTCCATTTCCATCGGTGAAGGTTGATGCTGGAGCTTAAAAGTCCACCGCACCCCAAAGCCTATATATCCTCACCTGAGAATATTACTCGAGGTGATTGGTATGGAGAACCCCTTTGAGATTAACGGAGTCGTTGCGAGGGAAATACTCGACAGCAGGGGCAACCCGACGATTGAGGTCGAGGTCTACACCCCTGTCAGCATGGGGCGTGCCGCCGTTCCTAGCGGAGCGAGTACCGGCACCCACGAGGCCCTTGAGCTTCGTGACGGTGGGAAGCGCTACCTCGGGAAGGGCGTTAGGAGGGCAGTTGAGAACGTCAACAAGATAATTGCGCCTGAGATTACAGGAATGGACGTTACATGGCAGAGGGACATAGACACGCTCATGCTCGAACTTGACGGAGCCGAGAACAAGAGCAACCTCGGAGCAAACGCAATGCTCGGCGTTTCCCTGGCCGTTGCAAGGGCCGCAGCAAACGCGCTCGGTTTGCCGCTCTATCAGTACATAGGAGGAACCAACACCTACGTCATGCCAGTTCCAATGAGCAACGTCATCAACGGAGGAGTGCATGCTGGCAACGAGCTCGACTTCCAGGAGTTCCTGGTAATGCCCGTTGGAGCCGACTCCTTCAGGGAAGGCATCCGCTGGGTGAGCGAGACCTACCACATCCTCAAGGGGGTTATAGCCGAGAAGTACGGAAAGGACGCCGTCAACGTCGGCGACGAGGGAGGCTTTGCCCCACCACTGAAAGAGCCGCACGAGCCGTTCGAACTCCTCATCGAGGCCATTGAAGAGGCCGGATACAAGCCGGGCGATGAGATAGCCTTCGCCATGGACCCGGCCCCAAACGAGTTCTTCCACCCCGACATCGGGAAATACGTCGTCAACGGCAAAGAATACGATGGGGGAGAGCTTCTTGAGCTTTATAAGGATCTCATCAGCAAGTACCCAATAGTCTCACTCGAGGACCCGTTCCACGAGGAGGACTGGGAGAACTTCGCCCTCATAACGAAGGAACTCGGGGACAAGATACAGATCGTCGGCGATGACATCTTCGTCACCAACCCGAAGAGGATAAGGAAGGGTATCAACATGAGGGCTGCGAACGCGCTCCTCCTCAAGGTCAACCAGATCGGAACGCTCAGTGAGGCCATAGATGCTGCTTACACCGCTTACAGGGCTGGCTGGGGGATAGTTGTATCACACCGCTCCGGAGAGACCGACGATCCGTTCATAGCCGATTTGGCCGTTGCCCTCAACACGGGCCAGATAAAGACCGGTGCCCCTGCGAGAATGGACAGGAACTCCAAGTACAACCAGCTGATAAGGATAGAGGAGGAACTTGAAGGGATAGCGGTCTATCCCGGAAGGAAGTTCCACAACCCCTTCCTCTGAACATTACATTTTTCTTTGAAAGCCTCGCCATTCACGGCGGGGAGGAGGTCAGGCCTGTCAGATAGAAAACAAAGGAAGGAGAATCAGTCGAGGGAAGCCTTGAGGGCCTCCTCGAAAATCTCCATCGCCACGTCTACCTCTTCCTTGGTGACAATGAGCGGCGGGATGAAGCGGATGCTGTTGTCACCGCAACCGAGAAGCACGAGACCGCGCTTCGCAGCCTCCTTGACGATTCTGTTCCTCAGCTCCGGGTTCTTCTCCTTTCCTTCCTTGCTCTTGACTACCTCAACCGCTTGGGCGAGTCCAATGCCCCTTGCGTCGCCGATAACTTCGTAGCGCTCTCTGAAGTCCTCGAGGTACTTGTGGAGGTAGTCTCCAACCTCCCGGACGTGCGGAAGGAGCTCCTTGACTATCCCGACGACCTCTATTCCTGCGGCTATTGCCACGGGGTTTCCACCGAAGGTGGTCGCGTGCCTTCCGGGCTTGTCGAAGCTTATCTCTGCCCTGTGGATAACACCTGCAAGCGGAATTCCCCCACCGATTGCCTTTCCGAACTGGATGAGGTCGGGAGCAACGTCGAAGTTCTCGATGGCCCAGAACCTTCCTGTCCTTCCAATGCCCATCTGAACCTCGTCGTCCGCTAGGAGTATCCCGTACTCGTCGGCGAACTTCTTGAGCTCCTTGAAGAAGTTCTTTGGCGGAACGACGTAGCCACCTTCACCTTGTATGGGCTCGAGGAATATCGCCCCGACCTCGTGCGGCGGGACGTGCTTGAAGACGTAATCCTCTATGAAGTTCAAAACGCGGTTGATGAGTTCATCGGGCTCCTCGTAGCCGTCTATGCCCCAGAGGTTCCTGTAGGGGTTCGGGTAGGGGACGTGGGTAACACCAGGCATCGTTGGGAAGAAGCTGTCCTGCTGGACCCACTTGCTTGCGGTCAAGCTGAGAACGGCCTGAGTTCTTCCATGGAATGCGTGGTAGAATGCCAAAAACTGCTTTCTTCCGGTTCCGTACTTGACGAGCTTCATCGCGGCCTCGTTTGCCTCAGCGCCGCTGTTGCCGTAAACGACCTTCTTCTCAAAGTCACCCGGTGCAAGCTCGATGAGTTTCTCGGCAAGAACGACGGCATTCTCGTAAAAGAAGTCGGTCAGCGAGTAGTGGGTGAACTTCTCTGCCTGCCTCTTTATCGCTTCCACCACGCGCGGGTGGGCGTGGCCAACGTTGAGAACACCAACGCCGCTCGCGAAGTCGTAGAAGACGTTTCCATCCACATCGTAGACCCTGATACCCTCACCGTGGTCTATGACGATTGGTAGGTCCTCGGGGTCCTGGGTCGTGGTCGCGAGGTACTTAAAGTTCCTCTCCATTACCTCCTTGGCCTTCGGTCCCGGGAGTTCCTTAACGTTCGGTCTAACCTCCATGCGTATCACCACTCCCCTCTTGGCCTTCCCCTATATAAGCCTGTGTTCATTAATGAACATTTTTGACCGAAAAATTTTCGGAAAATTTAGCTCAGTTTAATGATGTTAAGGTGGTCAGGGATTTGGATCGTTTGGAGCGATTAACTTTTAAGATTCGGTGGGAACACCGTAGGGGTGTTAGTGGTGGGCATCAATAAAAAGCTCCTTCAGGATTATCTTGATGACTTAAGGGTTCTCTCATCGCTTGGGGCCGTTGAGCTAACTCCTGCTTTTATCCAGGAGGTTTCAGAGCGATTGAAGACCCAAAACGCTCGCAAGTACATCGAAAGCATTGGCTTTGCAAAGCCCGAGTTCCTGCTCTCCGAGTTTCTGTTCAGCCCCATACTTGAGCACCTGGGCCTTGAGTGGGTGCCGGAGATAAAGCTTGGCAATGGATGGGTGGACTTCTTGGTAAAGAGCGGAGCGACCAATCCGGTAGCCATTGAACTCAAGGCGATGCACAGGGCCTACAAAGTTAAGAACGGCGTAAAGATAAAGCCCCTCTCGCTTGAGGACATCTACAATCAGATGAAAGGCGAAAGGGAAAACCAGATAGTTCGGTACCTCAAGGAGGCACAGGTTGACTACGTCATTCTCACGAACCTCGTTGACGTTTACTACTTCAGCAGAGAGGCTGTCTATGACTTCAGGCCCTTCCACAGGGAGTCTTTTGCCGAGTTTGCAACCGAACTTGGGGAGATCCGTGACATCTGGGAGCTTGTGAGAAGGAAGGAAGATAAACTCCCCCAGTACGACCTTGACGAAAGGTTCTTCAACGACCTTAAGGGATGGTACACAACGCTTGAAAAGGTGAAATGGAGGATTGAGAATCCAAGCGAGAGCATCGTTCATCTGCTC
>Ga0256829_1000247_pt1 | contig 62536 bp, 65 predicted proteins | sample 131447metaG_FD_185979 | JGI IMG/M metagenome (GOLD analysis project Ga0256829, IMG submission 185979) | Hydrothermal vent microbial communities from Lau Basin, Pacific Ocean - 131-447 | ecosystem: Environmental > Aquatic > Marine > Hydrothermal vents | place: Pacific Ocean: Lau Basin | collected...
CCGCTTTTCGGGTATAGCCTTGATCCAGTACTAGGCTGGCGGCTTCTTGTTTGAATTCTGCTGGGTATTGCTTTGACATTTGTCGTCTCTCTTACTCTCGTTGATGGGAATATTACCCTCTTCAACTGGTGCGATATTACTTGACCACTACAGGGCCAGCCTCAACAGCGACACCTCCCGCCCCTTTCCGAAGAAGCCAAAATCCGGCCGCATCGCCGTGAAGGTCATCAACCACCTGGGGGATGAGGTGATGAAGGTTTTCAAGGTGTAGGTGGATAGGGATGAACCGAGATTCGCAGAGCCCATCTCCCTGCCATGAGGTTTTCTGATGGAATCGCTTTGCCTGTTAAAGCAAGCCGCGGAAGGCTTGCGCGCAGATCAAGCATGCCAAATGCTTGATCTGCAAAGGGCGCCGCGGGCGTGTACCGCGACGATCCGAGTTGAAAAAGGGCAGGAAAGCCCTTTTCAATATCCTGTTAGGATCAGTGCTGGCTGCAGACTTTACCGGGCTCTACGCATACGTCAGAATGAAGTGGAGCCTCCGTACATAGAATTCGAGAGTCGGTTTACCCGTGGAAGTCCATTAGGCTATGCTGGCTTGACTTGACCAGACTACTCCATGGCTTTATGACTTTTTCTCTTTCTCAATCCCTGAGTCTGCTCGATCTGGGCGGCCCGCTGGTCTGGCCGTTGCTGGCGCTTGCGCTGATTATGCTCGTCATACTTATAGACAAGACGTATGTGTTCTGGCGTTTCGTGCGCATGCCCACCCCTTTGAGGCACCTTTTAAGCGATGCCGAGGTTGGCTGGAACGACCTGGAACGTTATGCCGCGGCGGCGGATCCTCAGCATCATTATGTGCGTTTTTTACGCGTGATCTTGAAAAATCGCGGCAAGCCGGCCTGGTGGACCGAATCGCGGGCAGGCGACGAAGCAGTCAGAATCCAACACGATCTCGGACGCGGCTTATGGGTGCTGGAAACTATCGTCACCGCTGCGCCGTTGCTCGGCCTTCTGGGCACGATCTATGGAATGATGCATGCTTTCAGTTTGTTTGGCGCGCACGGATTGGTCGATCCGAAAGGAGTGACCGCCGGCGTGGCCACTGCACTGATCGCCACGGCAGTTGGTTTGGCGGTGGCTTTGGTCGCCCTGTTCGGCTTCAATTACTTTTCGCGCTTGCAGGCACAGACGCTCGACGATCTCGAGCGGCTGGGAACGCGCTTGCTGGATCGCTCCCGCCTGGAGGCCGAAAGCGCGGAGGAGCGCGCATGAAACTGCCGCGATCACGCGATGCAAAACGGGGAAATATCCAAATCATCCCGATGATCGATGTGATGTTCTTTTTGCTCGCCACCTTCATGCTGGCCTCATTGTCGTTGCAGAATCTGCATTCGCTGCCGGTGAATCTGCCGCAAGGCAAGATCGCAACCACGCCACCTCAGGCCCCGGTAACGTTGACGGTCACCCATGATGACCGTCTCTATTTGGACAAGCGTGAAGTGAGGCTCGGCGATCTTGGCGCCGTTCTCAAAAAATTGCTCAAAGGCAGAGATACGATCATCGTGGCGGCGGATCAGGCATCGCGCAACGGCGTGCTGGTGAAAGCCATGCTAGTGGCCAGGCAAGCCGGAGTGCGCCATTTTCTGATCGCAGTGCGAAAGCCTTAGGTGAACATGCTAATCGGCACTTCATTGCCACCGGATGATGTCAAACGGCGTCTTTGGTGGGAGTTGCCACTGGCAGCGGCGCTCCTCATCGCATTATGGCTACTTGTCTCGGTGTGGCTTGATCAACCTTCCAAATCGCCACCACCGGCTCCCATCGATGCACGTATCTATGAGTTGCCGCCCAAAGCGGCCAGCGCCCCCAAGCGCCCTACTGCCTCTGCCTCAACGCCAGCCCGCCCCACGCCACCGCTTCAAAAGCAGGCGCCGGCGAGCAAAGCTGCGCCTTCCCCTGTGCCGCGGAGGGTGGTTCCGCCAGCTGTTCAAACTGTGCCTGTGCCAGAATCGGCCCCCTCGTCCCGTCCTTCGCCTCATGCCGAAAAGTCCAAACCGCTCTCGCCAGCTGGCGATCGAGGACGTTCATCCAATTGGGCGGCGCTCAGTGCCCAGATGAATTCCGTTGCCTCTTCGGTGATCGGTCATTCGCAGTTCGCCCAGATCCATGATCCGAATACGCTGATCGCCCGATATTATCTTGAATCCGTGCTTGAGAAGCTTCAGCGGGTAGGGGATATGATCTATACAGGCAGTCAAGTCGGGCGAGTGGATGTGCGCCTGATAATCGGACCGGACGGTACCGTCAAGGTGCTTGAACTCAATCCCAAGGCGGGAGCGCTGGGATTAGAGGCGGTCGCCAGTCAAATCGTCAACCTTTCCGCACCCTTCGCGCCGTTTCCGAGCCAGTTGCTCCGCCATACGCAGCGGCTCAAGTTGACGATCCACATGGATTTTCTTGGTTATCGCGATGTAGCACCCAGGTACTGATCGGTTATTATTTGCTGTTCGCAAGAAACCTCACGGTCTCATGGAGACAAGACAAAAATCGGTTAGGGAAACAAGGGATTTTCTGCCATGCATCGTACTCGCGTAAAAATCTGCGGTCTGACACGTCCTTCTGACCTCGCCTTGGCCGTGGCGGCGGGCGCGGATGCCATCGGACTGATCTTTTATCCTCCCAGCCCGCGGTTTCTGTCCATTGAAAAGGCCGTTGAATTACTTCGTCCTCTGCCTGCTTTCGTCACTGCCGTGGGCCTTTTTCTGGATGCCGAGCCTGCGTGGGTACGCGCGGTATTGGACAGGGTACCCCTGGATCTTCTCCAGTTTCATGGCAAGGAATCACCTCAAGAATGCCGCAGCTTCGGCCGGCCTTACATGAAAGCCCTGGGGATGGGAGGTAAAGAGGATATTCATGCGCTGGCCAGAGAATATGGCGATGCCGCGGCGTTGTTGCTCGATAGTCATGCCCCGGGGGCAGCGGGCGGCACTGGGCTTGCTTTCGACTGGTCGAAAATACCTAACGATCTGCCGCGGCCGGTGGTGCTTGCAGGCGGCCTTGGACCTCAAAATGTGCGCCAGGCAGTGCGCGTTGTTCGCCCTTATGCTGTAGATGTCAGCAGTGGCGTAGAATTGGCGCCTGGAGTCAAGAATCCACGTTTGATCGAATCCTTCATACACGAGGTGAATTGTGGCGATAGCGAATGAAACCTTGCCCAGGCGCTTGAGTTGGGCCGACTATCCTGACCCCGCAGGGCATTTTGGCCCGTATGGCGGCGTGTTCGTGGCCGAGACGCTCATGGAGGCCATCGAAGAGTTAAAGCACACTTGGGCCCGCTTGCGCGCCGATGAGGCATTCTGGAAAGAATTCGACGCCGATCTCGCCCATTATGTTGGCCGGCCCAGCCCGCTCTATCACGCCGAACGCTGGAGCAGGGAACTGGGTGGCGCCAAGATCCATCTCAAGCGGGAGGATCTCAATCACACCGGCGCGCACAAGATCAATAACACCATCGGACAGGCGCTTTTGGCCAAACACATGGGCAAGACCCGAATCATCGCCGAAACAGGAGCGGGGCAGCACGGCGTAGCTTCGGCCACGGTCGCGGCGCGTCTCGGACTGGAATGCGTAGTCTACATGGGAGAGGAAGACATTCAGCGGCAAGCGCCCAACGTCTACCGCATGAAACTGCTGGGCGCGCAAGTCGTACCGGTAACCAGCGGGTCGCGCACCCTCAAAGATGCCTTGAATGAGGCCATGCGTGACTGGGTGACGCATGTCGACGACACTTTCTACATCATCGGCACGGTGGCCGGCCCACATCCTTACCCGCAGATGGTGCGCGATTTTCAGTCGATCATTGGCCGGGAAGCGCGCGCTCAGTCTCTAGAGCAAATCGGCCGCCTTCCGGATGCGTTGATCGCTTGCGTGGGCGGTGGATCTAATGCCATCGGCTTGTTTCATCCCTTCTTGGATGACGCCGAAGTGCGCCTGATCGGCGTCGAAGCCGGAGGTTTGGGCGTCGATACCGGCAAGCATGCCGCCCCTTTGACAGCGGGCCGCCCCGGCGTGTTGCACGGCAATCGCACTTACCTCATGGAGGACGAGGAGGGCGAGATCTTGGCGACTCATTCGATATCGGCAGGACTCGATTATCCCGGCGTCGGTCCCGAACATGCCTGGCTTAAGGATACCGGCCGCGCCGAATACGTCGCGGTCAACGATGACGAAGCCTTGGCCGCATTTCATGCCCTGACCCGCACCGAAGGCATCATTCCCGCGCTAGAGTCCAGCCATGCACTGGCCTATGCGGCCAAACTCGCTGTGCAGTTACACCCGGACCAGCATCTCGTGGTCAATCTTTCCGGGCGAGGGGACAAAGATATCAACACCATTGCGCGCCTGGAGGGGATCTCGCTGTGAGCCGTATAGCCGATTGCTTTAAAAAACAAAAAGCGCGCAATCGCTGCGCTTTGGTGCCTTATATAACAGCGGGTGATCCCCATCCCGACTACACCGTGGAATTCATGCATACGCTGGTAGAGGCGGGTGCGGATCTGATCGAGCTGGGCGTGCCCTTTTCAGATCCGATGGCCGATGGCCCCGTGATTCAGAGCGCTCATGAGCGCGCCCTTTGTCATCGCGTGGGGCTTCATAAGACATTGGAAATGGTGATGGAGTTCAGGCGCAATGACCAGGATACGCCCATCGTGCTCATGGGCTATCTCAATCCGGTGGAACGTATGGGTTACGCCAGTTTTGCCGCGGCGGCGCGGGAGGCGGGTATCGATGGCGTGTTAACCGTCGATCAGCCTCCCGAGGAAGGAAAGGAACTTTTCCATTTGCTCGAGGAAGAAGCGCTCGATCCAATATTTCTATTGGCGCCGACGACCAAGCCGGCGCGGCTCGATCGCATTTGTGCGCACGCGCGGGGGTATGTTTACTACGTCTCTCTCAAGGGCGTGACTGGCGCCGACACGCTGGACATCCATGACGTCGCCGAACGCATGGGACTGATTCGTGAACATTGCAAATTGCCGGTTGGTGTGGGTTTTGGTATCAAGGACGCCGATACAGCCGCGAAGATGGCCCGTGTCGCCGATGCAGTGATCGTCGGTAGCGCCTTGGTGAAGCTGATAGAGAAAAATGTCGATGAGCCGCAACAAATTGCACCGGCTTTACGAGCCCGCCTGACAGCCATGCGATCCGCCATGGATGAGGCGCGTGCAACGGAATCCAAGATGGAGGGAATGATACGATGAGTTGGTACGAAAAACTGTGGCCTTCGCGCATCCGCACGGAAGCGCGGGGGAAACGCGGCGTCCCGGAAGGTTTGTGGCAAAAATGTCCAGCCTGCCAAAGCGTGCTCTATCGGCCCGAATTGGAGCGCAACCTTGAAGTCTGCTCCAAATGCGGTCATCACATGCGCATCGGAGCGCGCCGCCGCCTCGATATCTTTCTGGATGAAGGTGATCGAGTAGAGATCGGCGAGGAACTGGCCCCCGTAGACAAGCTGCGCTTTCGGGACATCAAGAAATACAAGGACCGTCTCGCTGCCGCCCAGAAAGAAACCGGTGAAAAAGACGCCATGGTGGTCGTGCGCGGGCATTTACTGGGCCGGCCTCTGGTGACAGCGGCCTTCGAATTTCGCTTCATGGGCGGTTCCATGGGGTCTGTCGTGGGAGAGCGTTTCGTCCGCGGCGTAGAAACAGCAATGAGCGAAGGTATCCCCCTGGTTTGCTTTTCCGCCAGCGGCGGCGCCAGGATGCAAGAAGCGCTCTTCTCCCTCATGCAAATGGCAAAAACCAGCGCCGCGCTGGCGCGCCTCTCCAAGGCTGGAATTCCCTTTATTTCCGTATTGACCGATCCCACTATGGGGGGCGTGTCCGCTAGCCTGGCCATGCTCGGCGATATCATTATCGCCGAGCCCAAGGCATTGATCGGTTTTGCCGGCCCTCGGGTCATCGAACAAACGGTACGAGAAACGCTTCCTGAAGGCTTTCAACGCAGCGAGTTCCTGCTCGAGCATGGGGCGATCGACATGATTGTAGATCGGCGGCAAATGCGCGATCGGATCGCTACCCTTTTGGGGATGCTACACGAGCGGCCGCCAGCGGAAATCGCCAGCGAGGTAGAGGCGGTTTGATGCCGGCGCGTTTCGCTACCCTTGGCGAATGGTTGGCCTGGCAACAGACTCTCTCACCTCGAACGATCGAACTCGGCCTGGAGCGCGTCATTTTCGTTGCTGAAAGACTGGGCCTGCAAAAACCCGCCTGTCCGGTGATTACGGTGGCCGGCACCAATGGTAAAGGATCGGTGGTGGCCATGCTGGAGTCCATCCTTACTGCCGCAGGTTATCGCACCGGCACTTACACTTCGCCTCATTTGCTCGCCTACAACGAGCGCATTCGCATTGCAGGCCATGCTGTAGAGGATGCGCCGCTCATGGAGGCATTCGCCGCCATCGACGAAGCGCGGGCGGATCGGGCGCTGACCTATTTCGAATTCGGCACACTCGCCGCCTTGTACATTTTTCGTCAGGCTTCGGTCGATGCGTTGGTGCTGGAGGTCGGCCTAGGGGGGCGGCTGGATGCCGTAAATTGCGTTGATCCCGACGTGGCCGTGATCACCTCGATAGACATCGATCATAGCGAATGGCTGGGCAATGACCGGGAAGCCGTCGGTTTCGAAAAAGCAGGCATCATGCGCACCGGCCGTGTGGCTGTTTGTGGCGATTACTCGCCTCCCGGCAGCGTGGTGAGACATGCAGCGGCAATCGGCGCGGATTTACGTTGTATTGGACGGGATTTTTTCAGCGAACGAAAAATAAATACATTTATATGGAGCCAAGGCGGGCGTCGGATCGAATTACCCAAGCCGAGTCTGGCGGGCGACCATCAAACGGACAATGCTTCTACCGCATTGGCTGCGTTGACGGCGCTCGAGACACATCTGCCGGTGCACGAAAGCACGCTTGCTGCGGGGCTGCGTTCGGTCGAACTTCCCGGCAGATATCAACGCCTATCCACTTCGCCATCGATTATTCTCGATGTGGCTCATAATCCACAGGCTGCGCACGCTTTGGCTGCCACTTTGCAGGCGCAGCCGTTTCCGGGAAAAACGCTGGCGGTTTTTTCAGCCCTGGAAGACAAGGATATTCATGCCATGCTCGCCCCTATGCGCAAGGTGGTAGATCAGTGGTTTATCGGGGGGCTCGGCGCGCACCGTGGACTGAAGGCGGAAGCACTGGCTGAACGCCTGGAAATCGCGGGCATAAAAGCCAGCAAATATAAGCGCGTAATCCATGCAGTGAAAGCTGCGCGTGAACACGCTCGGCCTGACGACAGAATAATAGTGTTCGGATCGTTCCTGACCGTGGCAGAGGCCATGGAGTCCGGCCTATAATCGCATTTTCATCCTCAGTGGAAACAGCCAATGAACAAACGCTTGCAGCAACGCCTGATTGGAGCGGCGGTGATCATCGCCCTGGCGGTGATTTTCGTGCCCATGCTGTTGAGCAACTCCGGAGGGAAGAAGACGATCTCTGTGAACATGAAGATCCCTCAAGAGCCGAATTACACGTTTAATGGGGCGTCTCAACCCCCCGCAGGCTCATCGACGGCGGTCGAAACTCTTAAGGTGATATCTCCCCCTTCGCCATCACCTACCCGAAAAACGAGTGCCGCCATCCCGCCCCCTGGCGTTGATAATGCGACCGCGCCAGGGGCGAAGCCGCCTGCCATTTCTTCAGGCGCGGCGACCGCCAAAGTCGTCGAACCCAAAGTGATCGCGCCGCCGCAGACGCATAAACCCCAAGCGACAAAGGCGCCGTCCATTCCTGTTCAGACGAAATCAGCCCTTCCGGCCAAGCCGCTTCCTACTGCTCCCGCCGCACCCGCCAGGCAAACTCCGCCGAACCCTGGCAAGCTCCATGGCTGGTCCGTGCAAGTCGCCGCATTCTACAAGGAAAGCCGTGCCAGGGCTTTACAATCGCGGCTTGAAAGAATGGGTTACAAGGCTTATGTGACACGCTTTGATGATAAAGCCCGCAAGAAAACTTTTTACCAGGTTCGCGTGGGGCCGGAATCGTCATCAGGCGCAGCCAAAAAGTTACTTTCCCGGATTTACGGTACCGTTGGACTCAAGGGTTATCTGGTGCATTACCCATGAACTGGGTGGATTTTCTGATTATCGGCATTCTTGCCGTTTCGATGATCATTAGTTTGTTTCGTGGTTTCGTCCGCGAGGCGCTTACCTTGACAAGTTGGCTTCTGGCATTCTGGATTGGACTTTTATTTGCATCCCGCTTGGCGGCATTTCTACCTGCCAGCATCACCTCGGCGGACCTGCGCTACGGGATTGCCTTTGGCCTACTTTTCATCGTTTCCCTGGTTTTGGGCGCATTGTTCAACAATATGGTCGCCAGCTTGGTCAAACGCGTCGGCCTAAATGGTACGGATCGTGCTCTAGGGGTGATTTTCGGTTTTGCACGCGGCGTTGCAATCATTGTCCTCCTGGTTTTGGTCGCCGGTCTGACCGCGTTTCCTCAAGATCCTTGGTGGCACCACTCCCTTCTTATACCCTATTTTCAGGAATGGGCGATCTGGGTACGTGGTTATCTGCCGGCGCACCTGGCGGAACAAATTACCTATGGGTAAAGAGGAATCATCTGCGCCTTTCGTTTTTTCATGAGTTCACAAGGAAGCAAGCCAAATGTGCGGAATCATCGGCATCGTTGCCCATAGCCCCGTAAATCAGCCACTGTATGATGGCTTGACGGTGCTCCAACATCGTGGGCAGGATGCCGCAGGCATCGTGACTTTCGATCAGGGCCGGCTGTTTCTGCGCAAGGGCAATGGCCTTGTGCGTGACGTTTTTCATGCCCGCCACATGCAGGAACTCGTCGGCAACGTCGGCATCGGCCATGTGCGGTATCCTACAGCTGGTTCGTCGTCATCGGCGGAAGCGCAGCCGTTCTATGTCAATTCCCCTTTTGGTATCACCTTGGGTCACAACGGTAATTTAATAAATGCCGAGGCACTGAAACGCGAGCTTTTCCTCCAGGATCGAAGGCACATCAATACCGAATCTGATTCGGAAGTGCTGCTCAATGTCTTTGCCCAGGAATTGCTCAAACTGGACCCGCTCAAGCTTGAGCCAGAGCATATTTTCAAGGCGGTTTCAGCCGTTCATCGCCGTTGTCGTGGAGCCTATGCCGTGGTGGCCATGATCAATGATTACGGCATTGTGGCTTTCCGCGATCCTCATGGCATTCGTCCTGTAGTTTATGGCGTGCGCGAAACTCCGCAGGGCGTCGAATACATGGTCGCTTCGGAAAGCGTGGCCTTGACAGCCTTGGGCTACAAATTGATTCGCGATCTTGATCCAGGCGAAGCGATCTATATCGATCTTCAGGGTAACTTGCATGCACGGCAATGCGCCGCCAACCCTGTACTCGCACCCTGCATGTTCGAGTATGTCTACTTTGCTCGTCCAGACTCGGTTTTGAATAATGTTTTCGTACATCGCGCGCGCATGCGCATGGGTGAATATCTGGCGCGTAAAATACAGCGCGAATGGCCGGATCACGATATCGATGTAATTATTCCCATTCCAGAGACCAGTCGCACATCGGCATTGGAACTGGCTTTACAGTTGGGCGTGAAATACCGAGAAGGCTTCATCAAAAATCGCTATATCGCGCGCACTTTTATCATGCCGGGACAAACCCAGCGCAAAAAATCCGTTCGCCAGAAGCTTAACCCCATCGAAATGGAATTCAAGGGTAAAAACGTGCTGTTGGTTGACGATTCCATCGTGCGTGGAACGACATCGCGTGAAATCGTGATGATGGCCAGGGAAGCGGGCGCGCGGCGAGTGTATTTTGCCTCCGCCTCTCCGCCGGTACGTTATCCCAATATCTACGGAATCGACATGCCAGCGGCACATGAACTCATCGCGCATGGGCGGGATGTCGAAGAAATCGCGGCCGCCATCTGCGTCGATCGGCTCATTTATCAGGATCTCGATGACCTTATCAAGGCGGTGCGAAAAGGCAATCCTAGACTTCACCACTTCGACACCTCCGTGTTCGATGGCCATTACATCACAGGCGTCGATCCGCAGTATCTGGCCGCACTGGAACGCGCGCGCGGCGAAGGCAAGTATACGCAGAAAGTGCCAAAACAGGCGCAGATCGATTTGCATAACACAGTATGAATCTTGTTTCTCCTTTGTATTCAAGCGCGCTGGCCGAACTGAAAAAAAACATTCACCAGCATGATTTCGACTATTGCTACGATATGCTGGCGATCGTGTCGATCACAGACCAACGTTTGTATTTTCTAAGCGAAGGCCGACTGCAAGAAAGCTATCCGGTATCCACCGCCTCCCGGGGTTCGGGAAATCGCATCAACAGCTTCAAGACGCCGCTCGGCCTGTTTGAGATAGTGGAGAAATACGGGGATAACGCCTCTCTCGGCACCGTTTTCAAGGGGCGCGAGCCCACCGGGGAAATCGCCGCTATCCTCAAAGATCCAAACGATGAAACCGAATCAGACCTGATAACCAGCCGAATCCTGCGCTTGAGTGGGCTTCAGTCCGGCTGGAATCGGGGCGGGGATGTAGACACATTCTCCCGTTACATCTACATCCATGGGACGCCTGAAGAAAACCGGATTGGCCGGCCAGCATCTCAGGGATGCATTCGCATGCGCAACAAAGATGTGGCGGAACTTTACGAATGCCTACCCTTAAATTCAGTCGTGTATATTGATGTTAACCCCTGGGAAACTGAATTGCGCCCTGAAGCTCAGACATAAGAGGGTAATAGTCAATGTTTCATATCTACATCGAGCCGGAATCCGGCCCGGCGCCAGTGGTGCAAGTTATTGAGCAGGCTAGGCGCAGCATCGTGGTCAATGCGTACTATCTCGATGACCGGCAGGTTCTAAACGCGCTTGGCGCTGCCGTGAAACGGGGCGTGCAGGTGCAGGTGATTCTCGACCGCAAGCCTTATGACATGCGGCCATGGCGACTGCGGCGCGAATTCCGTGAAGTCCGCGCTACTGGCGCGGGAGTTAAAGCATCGCCGCCACGATTCGAGTTCGATCACGCCAAATATGTCTGTTCACTTTCGGCCTGCGAAATCGGCACCGCGAATTATTCCTGGAGCGCATTCCACAAAAACCGGGAATACATGGTGGTCACCGATAATCCGCACATCGTAAAGGCGGCTCGCCGAGTATTCGAGGCGGACTGGATGTCTGCTCGCGCCGGCAGCATGCCACGCCACTATCTGGTGCTCTCGCCAGGGGCTACATCATCGCTCATAAAAAAAGCGCTGGCACAGCCGGGGCCGATAGACATCGAGCAGGAGGAGCTGGGCGACGATTCTCAATTGCTGCATGCGCTCCTCGTCAAGGGACGGATGGCGCGGTTGATCCTGCCGCTGCGAGCGGCGCGCCGCGACCGTGAGCGAGTGGCCCGCTTGCGCCGCGCCGGCGTGCAGATTAAGTTCATGTCCCCCAGGGTTGTCTATATGCATGCGAAGATGATCGTCGGCAATCATCTTGCTTTCATTGGCTCGCAGAACATGTCCTGGACAAGCTTGAACCGTAATCGCGAAATGGGGCTTGTGTTCAGCCACAAAGAGGCGCTGAAAACGCTGGAGAGCCAGTTCAACGCCGACTGGAAGCAGGCGCAGTCCGGCTAATGATACGAACTATTGGAGGTTCTTCGATCAGTCAGCCTTGACCGGCCATATTTCAAACAGAATGCCCAGCATCGGGTGATCGATATAGTTGAGGATCTTGGAGCGCGTGCGTTGCTGTTCATCGATCGGGATGGCGAGAAGACGACTTGCGGCTGAAGGAAGGGCGGCCCCCCTTAAAACCGGAAGATCCAAGCGCCATTGTAACGGTGTATGTCTTGCGGGACCGTTTGAGTCTGTACCCGCGTTTTGTTTCATTGCCGCACCTTGGAGACTTTTATTTGCCGAAGTGACATTGGTGGCGGCGGGGACGACAGGAATGCGCAGGATTAGATGGGTATAGACATGCAAATATCTTCCGAGAACAACCTCGATCGTACCCGACAATTGAGATAACTGTTGTCCTGTATCCGCCTGCCGCGGATACAGAAGAGCGTAATTTTTACCCAGGTCGATATAAATCGGCTTCGATTGCCGGATACCAAGGCCCGGCTGAATCCATGCGATATGACCTATCACAGTATATCGACTGTTGGCCTCGAGGCGCCGGACGGCATCGTTTAAACGAAAGGACGATGAAGGCAGGGGGCGGTAACCCGGCGCTGATGCGCCGCCAAACAAATTCAGAGTGCCTTGCCTGTCTGGAGGCGTCACGCTCTGCGGCCATTGTTCCTCGGCCATATTTTTCGGATTATCATAGGTGAAAAAGACCATTTCCACCTGATATTCCTTCGCCAAAGGCGTCCCTGTGGCCGCGGCTTGCTGAAAAATAACGGCGAGGCCAAAAAAAATCGTAAGCAAAAAGAGTGGAAATCCGAGCGAAATCAAACGCGACATGCGCCAGATTTGAAACACCGGCTTGATGGAAGCCTTCATTTATCTTCCTCCATCGCCAAGCGATCGAGATCGGCCTGTTGCGCTTGCTCGCGGGCGTGTATTTTTTCATGATTCTTGGCCAGATAAAGATAAATCAGCGGCACAATATAAAGACTGAAAAATGCGCCGATTCCCAGTCCGGCTGCGATGACGATACCGAGCTGGTTTCTGGGCGGCGCGCCGGAACCTGTGGCCAGGATCAGCGGAAACACGCCGAACACCATGGAAAGCGTGGTCATCAGGATGGGGCGCAGGCGTATACTCGCGGCTTTTTTGACGGCCTCCAGCTTACCGAGGCCTTCGTTTCTCTGCAAATCGTTCGCGAATTGAACCACTAAAATACCCTGTTTGGTGATCAAGCCGATGAGGGTGATGAGTGCGATCTGCGTATAGATGTTCAGACTGGCCATGCCCAGGGTCATGAAAAGCAAGGCGCCTGCCGCCGACATGGGCACGGTAAACATGATGATGAGCGCATCGCGAAAGCTGTTGAACTGGGCGGAGAGCAGCAGGTAGATCAATAATAGCGCTAAGGCAACCGAGATCATGAAAGTATGGCCCTGCTTAATGAACTGCCGTGAGGAGCCGCCGTAATTGACCGATGCAGTAGGCGCGATTTCCTCGGTGATTTGCTTCAGATAGGCCAGCGCTTCCCCTTGGGACACCCCAGGAAATTGAAGTCCCTGGATGGAAACGCTGTTGAGGCGATCAAACTGAGGTAGGGACTCAGGTATTACTCGCGTCTTGAAACTCACTAGGGTGGACAGCGGCACCAATGCCCCGCTTGCCGTGCGGATATGGATCAGGTCGAGTTTGTGTAGCGTGGAGCGGTAATTGAGCGGCGCTTCAGGGATCACCTGATAGGCATACCCATTCATGATAAAGCGGTTGACATAACCGCCGGCCAGCATGGTTTGCAGGCTACTGGCGATCTGCCGCATGCTGATGCCCAGGGCGGCCGCCATCTTGCGATTCACCACAAGCTCCTGCTGAGGCTGGTCGATTTTCAGGGTTTTCTGCAGAAACAGGAACTTGCCGCTCTCACGCGCCTTCATCATCACCTCCCTGGCGATTCGGTCCAGATTCCGATAAGAACCTGAGGAAGTAATTACGAAATCGATGGGGAACAGGCCCGTCGCGCCGGGCAGGGGAGGGGGCGTGAAGGCCGCCGCCTTTAGCCCGGCGATGCCGGACAGGGCATGCTGGACTTCCGGCTTGAGTTGGGAAGCGGTCTTGTGGCGCTCGCTGAAAGGCTTGAGTTGCATGCCTGCCATCATGTTGTTGCTGCCGCCGCCAGTCATCAGGTTGGGACCGATCATCATGAAGGTGCGTTGTTTCTGCGAAAAATGATCGAAAACATCGAGCACCTGCTGGCCGTAGATTTTCATATAACCTGTGGCGGCATCAGGCTGAGCGTGGCCGATACTGAAGATCACGCCGCTGTTCTGAGGCGGGGAAAGCTGTTGGCGCACGCCGGAAAACATGAAATAGACGGCCACCAATGTGGCGATGACGAAGACCAGGCCGATGCTGGGAAATTCCAGGAAAGCACTCAAGGAGCGATCATACAGTCGCCGAAGCTTGTCGTAAGAGACATCGAGAAAGTGATTCAGGCCATGCGCCGGCGTCTTGCGCAGCACCTTGCCGCTGAGCACCGGCGACAGGGTCAGGGCAATCACCATGGAAACCAGCACCGCATAAACGATGGTGAAGGCGAATTCCGTGAACAGCGCGCCGGTGAGGCCACCGGTGAAGGCCACGGGAAGGAACACGGCGATCAACGTGGTTGACATGACGATGATGGGCAGGCTCAGCTCGCGGGCCGAGAGCACGGCGGCCTGAAAACCCGACCGACCTTCCTCGATGTGTCGATGGACGTTTTCTACCATCACGATGGCATCGTCCACCACCAGCCCGATCGCCAGAACGAATGCAAGCAATGTCAATAAGTTATAAGTGTAACCTGAAGCATACATCAAGATCCCAGCACCGGCCAGCGACAAGGGGATGGCCGCCGCGGGCACCAGCAGGGCACGCAGCGAACCGAGGAACAAAAAGATGACGAGCACCACCACGGCGAGGGTGATACCTATGGTCATGGCGACTTCGACGATAGAGTTATGGATGAAGGTGGCTGCGTTGTAGGGCAGACCCAGGGCCAACCCGGGCGGCAGCCTTTTCTTCAGCCCTTCGAGTTTCTGACTCACGCCCAGGGCAGTATCAAGCGCATTGGCCGACGGTGTCGTAGTGATCCCGATGGCAACCGCCGGTTTGCCATTGTAGTAAAACTGAGAATTATAACTTTGTGATCCCAATTGAATTTTAGCAACTTGGTCGAGATAGATTGGTGTACCGTTGACAGTCTTTACGACCAGCTTGTCGAATTGACTTGCGGCATTCAAGCCTAGATTGTTGGTCAGTGGAATGGTGATGAGCCTGCCTTTGGTTTTGCCCGTTGCGGAGACCACGTTCTGAGTTGCCAGCGCGCTACCGATCTCTGCAGGGGTCACGCCGAGCGCCGCCATCTTGACCGGATCGAGCCATACTCTCAGCGCCAGATTGTTGCCGTTTCCACCCGAGGCGCCGGGGGGGAGAATCTGGGCCTCGGAGACGCCCGGCACGGTTTGCAGCAGCGGCTGTACGTTACGCACCACGTAATCGACGATCTGGGAAGTCGTCATCTCGTGCTTGGGACTGTAAAAGGCAATATACATCAATGCAGTAGAGCGCCCGGACGAGGTATTGACGACGGGCGGGAAGCTGTTTTTCGGCAGCAGGGCCTCGACCTGCTTGATCTTCACCAGGGCATTGGTCTGGGCCGTGTCGGGATTGGTGTTCAAGCGCATATAAAGAGTGATGGTGCTGCTGCCCTGGCTGGTGCTGGAGGTCATATAGTCCAGACCCGGCACGCTGCCGAGCACCCGGCTGAGCGGCTGGGTGATATAACTTTGTACTGTCTGAGGACTGGCCCCGGGATAGGATGTACTCACCGTGAGCACGGTCGAAGTCAGTTTGGGATATTCGCGTACCGTAAGCTTGCTCAGTCCATACAGACCGAGCACGGCGATAACCGTGGCGAGCGTGACCGCCAATACGGGCCGGCGTATGAACAGATCGGTCCAGCGGCTGTTGCGAAGATTACTCATGATCAGTTCTCCACTAGGCCGGCAGGAGAGTTGAGCAAGTCCTTTGGCACGGGCACGATCTTGACATGGGCGCCCGGATAGAGTTTGACCTGACCGGCGATCACTACGGTTTGTCCGGCTTTCAAGCCTTGATCAATGGCCACCCAGTTGCCTTTTTCCACCCCTGTTTTGACATTGATTTGCTTGGCGATGCGGCCTTTGGGCGTGGTTTCGACGATGTATATAAAATTGCCATAGGTGTTATAGGTAATGGCAATTTTCGGGATCGCGATTACATGCCGCTTTTGCTTGAGTTGCAGACTCACCAGACCGAACATTCCGGGCCGCAGGCGTGCAGCGCTGTTATCTATCTTGGCTTCCACTGAAAACGTGCGGGTGGTGTTATTAATCGCTGCGCCAATAGCAGTGACCCGGCCGCTGAACTGCTGTCCTTTCATACCATCGATTCGAAACGTGACGCTATCACCTCGGCGAACGCGGCCCAGATCGCCTTGAGGAAGCTGGAATTGTACTCTTAGGGGATTCCATTGCTGAATATCTACAATTGGACTGCCAGGGGCCACATACTCGCCCAAGTTGGCCTGGCGGAGACCAAGATGGCCGTCGAAGGGCGCACGGATCTGCAAATTGCTGAGAGTGGCCTGATCTGCTTGAACTGCGGCCTGGGCCTCGCGATAGGCCGCTTCGGTACCTTGCAAGGCTGCCAGACTGGTTGCCTGACGGGCGTACAATCGACGCTGACGTTCCAGATTCTGGCGCGCATTCGTCAATCTAGCTTTGTCTGCCGCAAGTTTTGCGCGTGCAACATTATCGTTGATCTGTACCAGCAGCGCTCCTTTTTTCACTGTTTCGCCTGACTTGAAATACAGGCCGGTGATAATGCCCGGCGCTTGTGCCGTCAACATAGTGCCTTGCTCGGCCTCCAGCGTGGCGGTGGCCTGTAAGCGGGCAGGCCAGATCTCTGATTTGGCTTTAATAACCGATACAGTGACCGTCGGTGGCGGCATGTGTGCCAAAACCGCCAAAAACTTGCCTTTCATGACGGTGGTAAAACCAATGACTCCGCCATAAATGATCAGTACGAACAGGAGCATAAAGAACATGCGGCGGAAATAACGGACTTTGGGCGAGGCCATGGGAGGGGCTCCTCAAAGGTTGCCAGGGGTGATATGAAAATTAAAAAGGGTCATGGTTGACATCCGGCTTGCGCTTTGACAAGCGCCACCGCCTGATCACACAGGCGTTGCAGCGTCTGCTCGAGTGCCGCGTCGCTGTTCATTAGATCGGGAGCGTAGGCGCGAACGATATCGGGCTTGAGAAACAGGATCATACCCATGCCAATCAAGCTCAGCGCCAGCTGATTGACCGCATTTGCAGCCGTTTGCGAACCGCAATGACGGATAAGAAATGCGCGTAACTGTTCGAATCTGGGGCGGAAAAAATCCTGACATTCTCCCCCGATCAGGCCGCTTGGCTGAATTTGTTCGCGCATGAATAACATGTACCTTAAAGGCATGTGCGGATCGCGGGCCATCGCAAGCAAAGGGCGGTAGTAAGCCTCGATTCCAGCGCGCAAATCGACGTCTTCGGCAAGCATTTCCTGAGGGATTTCAGTCAGAGCAGCAGCGGGTTTCAATACTTCTCGATACAAGGAGGCCTTGTCGCCGAAGTAATAATTAATGGCAGCACCATTGACGCCGGCGGCCTGGCAGATTTCGCGCACCGATGCACGATTGAATCCTTTGGCGGCGAATATTTCCTCGGCCGCGGAAAGCAGGCGCTGCCGGGCTGAGTTGTCGCTGGGGGAATTCATATTCGTGAATCGGGTCCGGATTGGGTATCCGTATGTGAGCATACTGGAAGCATGGATTGCGATTCAAGCAATTGTTTGAAACGAGCGTATGAGTGGGTGTGGTTATGCACTATTTAACATAATATAGATTATGCGAACTAAGATTGGGGTTTCAAAACCAAGGAATCTTAACCTCACGCCTTTTGCAGCAACCACTCGGCGTAACCCAGATCTTCCGGGCGCGTTATTTTGATGTTGTCCGCACTGCCTTCGATAACGATTGGGGACAGTCCCATTAATTCCATGGCCGATGCTTCGTCGGTCACCGCCAGTCCATTGTCCGCCGCCTCGATCAATGCGCGTCTAAGCATATTAAGACGAAACATCTGTGGGGTTTGTGCATGCCAGAGCGTAGAACGGTCTACAGTGGATTCGATCCTGTTCCCCTCACCGACACGTTTGATGGTGTCTCGAGCTGGAACCGCCAGGATGCCTCCAACGGGATGATTGCTCGCCTGCGTCATCAGGCGTGCGAGATCACTGTCGGAAAGCAATGGACGCGCTGCATCATGCACTAGAACCCAGTCTTCATCGCTGGCGCGATGCGCTAGGAATTCAAGCGCGTTTCTGACGGAATCGGCGCGCTCTATACCTCCTTCAACCTGCATGACTCGAGGATCACGGGAACACTCTAGCGTTGGCCACCACGAATCGTTTTTCCCTATCGCTACTGCGATTCCACGGATTTCAGGATGGGAAGTGAAAAGATCAATCGTACGTTCAAGAACGCTTCGACCGTGCAAACTAAGATATTGCTTTGGACGATCGGCACCCATACGTCTGCCTACGCCAGCAGCGGGGATCACCACCCAGTATGACGACTTATTCACGGCGAACTCTTCCTTGATCCACTCAGGGGAACGACATCGAAATACAGGACGGCGTCACTTTGCTGAGCCGTTCGTCTTTGTGGATACATATTGATAGAAAGTATCGCCTTTTCTGATCATGCCAAGGCGACTACGGGCAAGTTCGTCTATCGCCGCCGTGCCGGTTTTAAGATCCTTTACTTGCGCGGCCAACGCTGAATCTCGATCCTCAAGCATGGCGTTTTGACGTTTCTGGATTGCAATTTCTTGACGTAAACGATAGACATTGCCCAGATTGCCTTGGCCAAACCATAGTTTGTACTGAAGCAGCACGAGAAGAGCAGTCAATATGAACGCGAGCCATTTCATTCGTTCAATGTTGCCAGGATGATACTCACAACGGTCATTTCAACGCTCGAAAACGGATCGTCCAGGGAAAACAGCGTCCTTTCCCAATTCTTCTTCGATGCGCATGAGTTGATTGTATTTTGCCACCCGGTCGGACCTTGACAGAGAACCTGTCTTGATCTGACCGGTCTGGGCGCCTACGGCTAAATCCGCAATTGTAATGTCTTCGGTTTCTCCAGAGCGGTGAGAGACCACAGCGGTATAACGAGCCTCGCGCGCCATGTGAATAGCTTCAAGAGTTTCCGTCAATGTCCCGATTTGGTTGACTTTTATGAGAATAGAGTTGGCCACGCGGTCGCGGATGCCCCGAGCGAGCAGTTCTGTGTTGGTAACGAATAGATCATCGCCGACCAATTGCACCTTGTCGCCCAGTTTCTCGGTGAGCAGCTTCCACCCATCCCAATCGTCTTCCGCCATGCCATCTTCAATGGACACGATCGGATAATCTTCTACCCAGGCGCCCAGATAGTCGCGAAAGCCCTCGGCATCATATCGCTTGCCTTCCGATGCGAGTACATAGGCACCATCGTGATAGAACTCCGTACTGGCGGCGTCCAGCGCGAGAGCGATGTCCTTGCCGGCCTCGAACCCGGCCAATTGTACTGCTTCCAGAATGGAGTGAATGGCGGCTTCGTTGGAAGAAAGGTTGGGAGCGAAGCCACCCTCGTCGCCGACGGCGGTGGACAGACCTTGTTTCTTTAATACGCTTTTAAGCGCATGGAACACTTCGGCCCCATAACGGATGGCCTCGCTCAAGGTGGGGGCGCCCAGAGGAACGATCATGAATTCTTGCAAATCGACATTATTGTCCGCATGCGCTCCACCATTGACGATGTTCATCATCGGCACGGGAAGAGTCAACGTGCCGTTTCCTGCCAGATATCGATACAAAGGCAAGCCCGCTTCTGCGGCAGAAGCTTTACTAAGCGCCAGGGACACGGCAAGAATGGCATTAGCGCCGAGGCGTGACTTGTTCGCCGTGCCATCGAGGGCGATCAGGCGCCGATCGATTTCCTCCTGCTCACGCGCTTCCAGGCCTAGCAGATCCTCTCGAATTTCTCCGTTTACGTGGGCGACAGCCTTGAGCACGCCTTTGCCACCATAGCGTTTCGGATCGTCGTCCCTGAGCTCGACCGCTTCGCGAGTCCCGGTCGAAGCGCCCGATGGCGCAGCCGCCCTGCCCCAGGCGCCAGTGGCTAGCCGGACATCGGCCTCAACGGTTGGATTGCCACGTGAATCAAGTATTTCGCGAGCAACTATATCAATAATTTCGGACACTTAGTTATTACTCCTGAGATATTTATTTAAATTAATCCAATGCTTGTTTTGATTTCACCACGGAATCGATGGCTTGCAGCATACGCAACAGTTCTTCGATTTTATCCAGCGGCCAAGAATTAGGGCCGTCGCTAAGCGCCTTGTCTGGTTCCGGATGCGTCTCCATGAAAACGCCAGAAACACCAGCAGCGACTGCGGCTCGCGCCAGTACGGGCACAAATTCGCGCTGGCCGCCGGAGGAGTCGCCCTTCCCGCCGGGTAATTGAACCGAATGCGTGGCATCGAAAACAACAGGACAGCCGGTTTCGCGCATGATAGCCACAGATCTCATATCGGACACGAGGTTGTTGTAACCGAAAGAGACTCCGCGTTCACACACCATGAGCTGCGTATTACCCGTTTCACGCGCTTTTGCCACCACATGGCGCATATCCCAAGGCGCAAGGAACTGACCTTTCTTGATGTTAACTGGAAGTCCCTGGCTAGCCACCTTGTGAATGAAATTCGTTTGTCGACACAGGAAGGCGGGCGTTTGCAGCACGTCCACCACAGAAGCCACTTCTTCCATGGGAGTGTCCTCGTGGACGTCTGTAAGTACTGGAACGCTGATATCGCGCTTCACCTTTTCCAGGATAGCCAACCCCTTTTCCAGACCAGGGCCACGGAAACTTTTGCCTGAGGAGCGGTTGGCCTTGTCAAACGAGGACTTGTATATCATGGGTAGAGCCAGCCGATCGGCGATTTCCTTAAGCCGCCCGGCGGTTTCCAAGGCCAGCATTTCGCTTTCGATGACACAAGGCCCTGCGATCAGGAACAAGGGTTTGTCTGGCCCCACCTCGAAACCACACAAATTCATGCCGCGCCCTCCTCGTTTTTGTTGATGTTATGTCGCGCTCTTGCTGCGCGTACGAAGCTACTAAACAAAGGATGTCCCTTACGTGGCGTCGACTTGAATTCCGGGTGAAACTGGCAGGCAAGAAACCAGGTATGATCTTCTATTTCAATGATCTCAACCAATGAGCCATCTGAGGCCGTGCCGGAAATCTTCAAGCCTGCTTTGGTCAGTTCATCGCGATAGACATTGTTGAATTCATAGCGATGGCGGTGCCTTTCTTCGATTACATCAGCGCCATAAACGCGGTGCGCCAAAGAGCCCGGCATCAGACAGCATTCCTGAGCGCCAAGACGCATGGTTCCACCGAGATCAGACTCTTTGCCTCGGCGTTCTATGCGGCCGGTATAATCCTGCCACTCGGTGATCAGTGCGATCACCGGATGCGGTGTGTCAGGATCGAATTCCGTGCTGCTTGCGCCTTCCAGTCCCGCAACGTGGCGAGCGTATTCGATCACCGCCACCTGCATACCCAAACAGATGCCGAGATAAGGCACATTGCTTTCTCTGGCGAACTGTACTGCTCTGATCTTGCCTTCGATACCACGCCTTCCAAATCCACCCGGCACCAAGATTGCATCCAGATCTTCGAGTTCTTCAGTGCCCTCCAATTCAATCTTTTCAGAATCGACATAGCGAATTTTGACCTTGGTCTGAGTGTGAATTCCGGCGTGTGTCAAGGCTTCGTTCAGGGATTTGTAGGATTCTTTCAAATCCACGTATTTTCCAACCATGCCGATGGTTACCTCGGCTTCCGGAAATTCCATGGCGCTAACCACGTTCTTCCAATCGGACAGATCGGCCGGCGGCGACTGCAGATGAAATTTTTTCATCACAAGTTCATCGAGTTTTTGGGCATGCAGCCACAGAGGAAGTTTGTAGATGTTATCCACATCGATGGCTGATATCACCGCCTTTTCCTCGACATTGGTGAACAGCGCGATCTTGCGGCGTTCGCCAACCGGCAGCGAATCGATGCTCCGACAAATCAGAATGTCAGGCTGAATTCCTATGGAACGCAGTTCCTTAACGGAGTGCTGCGTGGGTTTTGTTTTGATTTCCCCTGAAGTGGGCAGAAAAGGGACCAGAGTCAGATGTATGAAGAGTGCATTTTCGCGCCCGAGTTCCACGCCCATCTGGCGGATGGCTTCAAGAAAAGGCAGCGATTCTATATCACCCACCGTGCCGCCGATTTCCACCAGGGCAATATCGGCTTCTTCTGCACCCTCGCGGATCGAGCGTTTTATCTCGTCGGTAATATGGGGGATGACCTGCACCGTGCCGCCCAGATAATCGCCGCGCCGTTCCTTGCGGATAACGTTCTCGTATATCTGGCCGGTGGTAAAGTTATTTCGCGCGCTTGCCTTGAAGCTCACGAAACGCTCGTAATGCCCAAGATCAAGGTCAGTCTCCGCTCCATCGTCGGTAACATAGACCTCGCCATGCTGGAAGGGACTCATCGTGCCCGGATCCACATTGATGTAGGGGTCGAGTTTGAGCAGCGAAATCTTCAAGCCGCGCGCCTCCAGGATGGCTCCCAGAGAAGCAGCCGTTATACCTTTACCCAGCGAGGAAACCACGCCGCCGGTGATGAATACGAAACGTGTCATTGAAATGCGCCCAAGGAGAGAGTGAATGAGCCAGGCAGAAAACCGACGGGAGGCGAGTTTAGCAAACGCCCGGGGGTCTCACAATTTGAATGGATCATTGAGGAGCTGTTCAAGACTTGCTTCGCACGCGTTCATGAGAATCATCTCTGCCGGACGTTTCCGACGGTTTTGCCTTGTGGTCACCGGAATGGGTGAGATACAGCGCCAGACCGATCAAGGCGATGCCGCCGCCGAAGTAGAGCAAATCGAGCGCGTTGACGAATTTCATGTCCAGGGCGTACTCGAAAAATTTTACGATCAGGATCATCAACACTACTTTCCCAAGGCGTGTTTTTAGGTCGTCCAGTGTTTTTATAAAAAGCACGCGCGAGCCCATTTCTGAGTGTTCTGCCTGATCGATTTTACTGATGAAGAGTTCATACAGTCCAAGAGCGAAGATCAGGAGCACCGTGGCCAGAAGATACCCATCGAGAATCCCAACCACATGGGCGATGGTTGTTGCGCGCAATTTCGCGCGCGTCGCCTCCACGATGTCAGGGGATGCGTAATTCATCAAATGCACGATCATGTACCAGGTATCTACGGTGGCCATGTAAAACATGGCCAAGGCCGAGGCCAGACTGGCAAGCACGGCCGCCAGGACAGCCAGCCGGCTATTCCAGAGAAAACCTTCGAACGTGGTTTCAATCCATTTCATATCTGCTCCAGGAGATTTTTCAGGCGCAGGTATAATAATCTATTACTTCGATCAATCGCTCCCCGATATAGAGCAAGGGAATCCGATCTCGCCTCCACGGCGGAATACTGGCTTCCTGAAAAAGTTTTTTGAGTTCGCGGCGTTGCTGGCTGCCAGCGGGCCGACAGCGTTCCCCGCCGGTGCGAAAACGCACTGAAACCGGCATCCCGTCCCGCCAAGCGGAATCCAGATCCGTTTTTATTTCATCCCGGCCCAACAGGCGGCCGTCGGGTGGCAGCGTGATTGCGGGCGCTCCGGCTCTCCATAAAATCTTCAAGGCGGGATCATGCGGCGGTAGAGGCGGCATGGCATACAGAGTATCGCGATAGCGTCTGATTTCGCCGCCAGCCCAACGCAGCGAGGGATTGGCGTCTTCACTGGCCAGTAGCACATCCTCCCGCAATCGCTGCAGACGCTTGGCGGGCGGCATGGGCAAACCTTTGTCAAGCAGCCAGGAGCGAATCGCATTGTGCAGGCGCAACCGTTCCAGCCGCAGCAAAGCGCTCACTTGCAGAGTAGCAGGCTCAACTCCTGCGCATCTCAGCAAATCCATGCTTCCCAGGCTATGCAGCAGATGTTGGGTTTCCGCCTGCCTGTCAGCGGCGGCGGCAAGTTGCCTTTCCATCTGCGGCCAACGCGTTTGTAATACCGGCAAAATCTGGTGACGCAGAAAATTACGACGAGGCTCCAATGAGCGATTGGAGGGGTCTTCGATCCATTCTATTCCTTGCTCTCGCAACCAGGAACGCAAGGATTCAGGGGCGCAATCCAGTAAGGGGCGCGCATGCCAACCTGGTCCGAATGGTGTATATCTGGACATCGAGGCCATGCCTGCCGGGCCTGCGCCACGCAGCAATTGAAGCAGCAATGTTTCCGCCTGATCCCGCCGGTGATGTGCGGTCAAAAGCACGTCATGCGAGTGCATATGTTCCGCCAGAGCAGCATAACGTGCTTCTCGAGCGGCCGCTTCGAGCCCCTTCCCTGCCTTCTCGACCTGTACATGCGCGCAGACGAATTTCACTCCCAAACGGTTAGCGAAATCGGCGCAGGCCTTAGCCCATTGGGTGGCTTCGGCCTGAAGCGCGTGGTGGACATGTACGGCAAGAATCTCCCGACCGAGGCCATTGAGTTTTTTCAATGCCAGCAATAAGGCGGTCGAATCCGCGCCGCCACTGAAGCCGACCACCCAGCGTCCCTTGCCAGGACAACGCTTCAGCTCGGCTTCCAAGGTTTCGGGATAGAAGGTCGGCGCTTTTTCCGCACTTTTTACCATCAAGCCCATAAAACGCGGTTGCGGCCGCGCGCCTTGGCCTGATACAGGGCGCGGTCGGCACATTCGAGCAGTGAATTGCGGCAGTTGGCGCCATCGGACTTGCCGTCTGCGCAATGAACGGCACCAATACTCACAGAGAGCGGAAGGCTGCCATCCCCAAATGTCGTCTGGGGAATGGACTGTATCGAATAGCGTATGCGCTCCGCCGCTTCCTTACCTTCCTCAAGTGAAGTTTCTTTGAGCAAAACCAGGAACTCTTCTCCTCCCAAACGGCCGAAATCATCCCCTTCACGCAATTGTGCCCTCACCGCAGAGGCAAAATGGCGCAGTACCTCATCACCCTCGGCATGCCCGTAATGATCATTGAAATATTTGAAATGATCGAGATCCAACAGCAACAGGACGAAGGGGCGCCGATAGCGCCGCACGTCGGCAAGCGCGCTGTCAAGACATTCAAGAATGGTGCGGCGATTACAGATGCCAGTCAATTCATCGATGGTCGCGAGGCGTTCGAGCTTGCGCTCTAAATTACGCCGCTTGGTAATGTCGCGCCAAATGCCTTCGACGCCGACGAATTCGCCATCTTCGTCATATAACGCGCGAGTATTGATGGAAATATCGATCACACGACCGTCCTTGCGCACCATGCGTCCGGGAAAATCTTGCACGAATCCGTGCTTTAACACCGCCTCGCGTAAAGCTTCGCGTTCATCGGGGTGGGGGTAGAAATCCGCCGCCGGTCGGCCCACGATTTCTTCCGGTTCATAGCCAAGGATGTGGCGCACGGCCGGGCAGACCATGCGGGTGATGCCATTGGCGTCCGCTCGATAAAACACATCTTGCATGTTCTCCAGCATGCTACGGAACATCTCATCGCTCTCGCGAAGGCGATCTTCCATTTTAGACCGCGCCGTCATGTCGAGAAACGTGGTGGCCAGCCCTTGTTCGTCTCCGAGATGAACAGGGGCGCTGGTTACGGCCAAAACCCGTAAATTGCCGCGACAGGTATGGATGCGCAGCTCCGTGGTTGGATTGCCGCGTGAGTCCGCTTCGAGCTTGCGAATACGGGCATCGATACGGGGCTGATCTTGTACATGGATAAATTCCATGACCGAATGACCGATAACTTGCTCCGCCGCCTCCGCCTCGAACAGGCGCATGGCCGCTGGATTGGCGTAGCGAATGATATTTCCGATGAAGATCACCACGCCCGCGGAGAGCAGATCGAGAGTTGAAAGCTGGGGAGCGGGACAATCGGCCATGACTCAATGTCCTAATGGAGAGCACTGTAATCCATTAGTTTCTTATAGCGCCTTTCGAGCAAATCGTCCAACGAAACAGCGCTCAACGTATCCAGCGCTTTGGAGAGGGATGCGCCCAGGCGCTCGGCCATAACTCGAGGGCTCCTATGCGCTCCGCCCGCAGGTTCCGGCACGACTTCGTCAATGAGACCCAAGGCCTGCAGGCGATCGGAAGTGATTCCAAGCGCCTCCGCCGCTTCGGGCGCCTTCTCGGCGCTTTTCCAGAGAATGGAAGCGCATCCTTCGGGTGAAATGACGGAATAGGTGCTGTATTGCAGCATCATTACATGGTCTCCCACGCCGATGGCCAATGCTCCGCCGGAACCGCCTTCGCCGATGACCATACACACGATGGGCACCCGCAATTTTGACATTTCGAGCAAATTTCTGGCGATGGCTTCACTCTGTCCACGCTCCTCGGCGCCAATCCCTGGATAAGCGCCGGGCGTGTCGATGAACGTCGCTACCGGCAGAGAGAAGCGTTCGGCCATTTTCATCAGACGCAGAGCCTTGCGATATCCTTCTGGCCTTGGCATCCCGAAATTACGGCGCACTTTCTCCTTGGTATCCCGCCCCTTCTGATGCCCAATAACCATCACTGGTCGACCGCGAAAGCGCGCAAGTCCGCCAACGATGGCAGGATCATCGGCAAACGCGCGATCTCCGGCAAGTTCTTGGAAATCGCTGAACAGGTACCCTACGTAATCAAGTGTGTAAGGGCGGCGAGGATGGCGTGCCAGTTGGGCGATCTGCCAAGGCGCGAGTTTCGAAAAGATGGATTGCGTCAACGCATCCACTTTTTTTTCTAGCTTTTCGATTTCTTCTCCGAGATTGATGTCGTTATCATTATCCACAAGCCGCAGCTCGTCAATCTTGACCTTTAATTCGGCAATGGGTTGTTCAAAATCCAAAAATTCAGGGTTCATGAGACAAGTGATCCTTGCATGGGGAAACGCCACGATTCTACGTGACTTGACATGCGATTGAACAGTTGATGCAATCTCGCCATAACGCCAGGAAAGATGAAAATATGGCGTGCAGGCTACTCCGCCAAGTATAAATGAGCAGATTCCACTCTTCCGATTGGTTCCAAAAGGTGCGGAATCGCGCACTGCCGGTCGTCAGGGCGAATAGCGCAAATCCACATGGGTTTTGCCCAACAAGAGCCGCAGACGATGCAGCAGCTCGTCGGAGGGTCTCACTTGCCACTCATCGCCAAGCCGAAGGCGGGCATGCGCATGCCGATTGCGATAGCGGATTTCGATCGGGCAGCCGGTTTGCCGGAACGGCTTCAATACCTGTTCGAGCGTCGTGACGATTTCATCGCATGGACCCTCGTTATGGAGGATGAGCTCGAGCTTTTTCGCATATTTGGCTCGCGCCTGATCAATGTTATAGAGGCGGCGTGCTGTAACGCGTTGGCGGCCATTGAAGCTATCAATGCTCAAGGCCGCCTCGATTACCAGTAAAGTATCCATCACCAACAGGTCGGCGTAGGTCTGATATTCCTCTCCGAACAACCCGATTTCTATGCGGCCGCTACGATCATCCAGAGTGACGAAGGCGAACTTACCCTTGTTGCCCGTGCGTGCGGATAAAGCCACAACCAAACCGGCAATGACGATGTTTTTTTCCTTTCGATCCGACGGCCCGCTCGTGCCACCGTCCTGCTCTTGTAAATAGGTTTCGATGGGGGCTGTGACGATGTGACGCAGTTCCTGTGCATAACGATCGATAGGATGGCCAGTGAGATAGATTCCCAAGGTTTCCTTTTCCAGACGCAAACGCTCTTCATCGGACCATTCATCAACGGCTAGATTGCTATTGTCAAAACCCGATGGTTGTAACATCCCGAACAAGTCCTCTTGCCCAAGAGTGGCGTCACGCCGATACTGGTCGGCCGCCTGGAGAGCCTCTGGTAACTGCGCCATCAAGAGAGCTCGGCTGTTTGCCAGGGCATCGAGCGCCCCGGCCTTGATCAGCGCCTCCAACACTCTCTTGTTGACCTTCTGCCCGGTCACTCTCCGGCAAAGATCGTTGAGGTCCGTATAGATCTCGCCTTGATCGCGTTCCTCCAGAATAGCGGAGATCGCCGATTCGCCCACTCCCTTGATCGCCCCCAATCCGTAGAGAATCGTACTTTGATCGCGCACCGTGAACCGATATTCGGAACGGTTGATGTCCGGCGGTTCGACCTTGAGTCCCAGTCGGCGGCATTCTTCGATCAATGTCACTACTTTGTCGGTATTGTCCATGTCCGCGGACAATACCGCCGCCATGAAAGCGGCCGGATAGTGTGCTTTGAGCCAGGCCGTCTGATAGGACAAAAGCGCATAGGCAGCCGAATGGGATTTGTTAAAGCCATACCCTGCGAATTTTTCCATGAGGTCGAAGATATGGGTGGCCACCTTTGCATCGACGCCGTTGGCTATCGCCCCCTGGGTGAATATCTCGCGCTGCTTGGCCATCTCCTCCGGCTTCTTCTTGCCCATGGCGCGCCGCAGTATATCGGCGCCTCCCAGCGTATAACCGGCCAATACCTGGGCGATTTGCATGACCTGCTCCTGATACAGAATCACCCCATAGGTCGGTTTGAGTATGGTCTCCAGCGCCGGATGCGGATATTCAACCTTCGCCAGACCATGTTTACGGTTGATGAAATCATCCACCATGCCCGATTGCAACGGGCCGGGACGATAGAGTGCGACCAATGCAACGATGTCTTCAAAGTGATCCGGTTTCAGGCGTTTGATAAGCTCCTGCATGCCACTGGATTCCAACTGGAATACTGCAATGGTCTGATGCCGTTTGAGCAGTTCGTAAGTGGCCTCGTCGTCCAGAGGCAAGGCATTGATATCAAGAGGAGGCGTGTCTTTTGTCTGTAGTCGACGGATGTTCTGAACCGCCCAGTCGATGATGGTGAGGGTGCGTAGCCCAAGAAAATCGAACTTGACAAGGCCAATGGCCTCCACATCATCCTTGTCGAGTTGAGTGACCAGATTTTTACCGCCTTCCTCACAATACAGAGGCGTGAAATCGGTCAATGCGCTCGGCGCGATGACGACGCCGCCGGCATGTTTTCCGGCATTGCGCGCCAATCCCTCCAGATGGCGAGCCAGATCGATCAGCGTCGCCACTTCTTCGTCTTCTTCGTAAGCGCGCCTTAGTTCCCCCTCGGACAACGCTTTATCCAAGGTCATGCCAAGCTCGAAAGGAATCAACTTGGCGATTCTGTCGACAAATCCGTAGGGATAGCCCAATACCCGACCGACATCACGAACCACCGCCTTGGCCGCCATGCTTCCATAAGTGATGATTTGGGAGACTTGATCACGCCCGTAACGATCTGCCACGTATTCAATGACACGATCCCTGCCCTCCATGCAAAAATCGACATCGAAATCGGGCATGGAGATACGTTCAGGGTTAAGAAAACGCTCGAACAAGAGATCGTAACGGATTGGATCCAGATCAGTAATCCTCAATGAATAAGCGACCAGCGACCCAGCTCCAGAGCCACGTCCGGGGCCTACGGGAATGCCGTTTTGCTTGGACCAATGAATGAAATCGGCCACGATAAGAAAATAGCCGGGAAAGCCCATTTCGATGATGACATCCAGTTCACGCTGCAAGCGTTCCCAATAAGGCGCGCAACGGGATTCATAACCCTTGGCATTCTGGTCGAAGGTGCTCGCCAGGCGCGTTTTGAGTCCTTCTTCTGCTTGTTGACGCAAATACGAAGCCGTATCCATGCCGGAAGGCACAGGAAATTCAGGCAACACCGTTTTACCGAAATTCAGGCGCACATTGCAGCGCTTGGCGATTTCAACGCTGTTGGCCAGGGCTTCAGGCACGTCCTCGAACAAAACCTGCATTTCTTCAGCAGAGCGCAGATATTGCTGTTCCGTGTACCGGCGCTTTCGTTTGGGATTGGCCAATACTTCGCCGTCATGAATACACACCCGCGCCTCATGTGCCTCGAATTCATCTTTGGCGAGAAAACGCACGTCGTTGGTAGCCACCACCGGGGTTTCCGTAGACGCTGCAAGGGCTATGGCCGCATGGAGATGGGCTTCGTCCCCCTCGCGTCCCGTCCGTTGTATTTCGAGGTAGAAGCGGTCGGGAAACATCTGTTTCCATTGATCGAGCAGCGATTCCGCCGCATCTTCCCTGCCTTGCAATAGAGCGCGGCCGATATCACCTCGGGAAGCGCCTGATAAAGCGATCAATCCATCGCTGGCCAAAGATAGCCATTCATAGTCAATCATCGGCGTGCCTGCATGCTGACCTTCGAGGTAAGCGCGGGAAATCAGGCGGGTGAGATTGCGATAGCCATTTTCATCCTGGCATAGCAACAGCAATCTTGACGGCGGTTCATCCGAAGTCGAGGTGGAATCTGGCGAACGTCGGATGAGTGTGTCTACCCCGATAATCGGCTTGATTCCTTGACGCATGGCCGCTCGGTAGAATTTCACCATGGCGAACAGATTGCTCTGATCAGTCATGGCCACAGCCGGCAATCCCAACTCGACGAGGCGTTGCATGAGTTTTGGAATCCGGATCACGCTGTCGACAAGCGAATATTCCGTGTGCAAGGACAAATGAACAAAACCTGGTTGCATGCGGCTCTCTGGAAACAAATGGAATAAAAGCCTTGCAGCCCCGAGTACCTCACTGATGTGAGGAACAAGCCGTTAAAATATTAAGCAGGGTGCAGCGCATGCTGCCCCCCTGAAGTCCAAGGCGCAAGATTGGAAGCGTACTCGCGTCTGCGAAAAAGGCATTCGGGCTGCTGTTCCAATAGTTTACACAAAGGAGCGTTTCAGTTGATCAAGGATTACTTTCACGGTTTTATCGCCGTGCTGCGCGCTCTTGGCATGGTGTGGAAACCCCGCCTGAGGCGCTTCATCCTCATCCCCTTGTTACTGAACACGGTGATATTCGCCGTTGCCATCGGCGGGCTTTCGTATCTGATCGAGAAGCTGATGCTAAGCTATATTCCACAAGGGCTGCTGTGGCTACAATGGCTGCTGTGGCCCTTGCTACTCGCGGCATTCGCTCTTGCAGTTTTATTTACATTTTCATTGCTTGCAAACTTCATCGCCGGCCCGTTTACAGGGTTGTTGGCCGAACAGGTGGAAAAACAACTCACGGGTAGGCCGCTTCCTTCAGTTCAAGGTATCTCTGTAAATCTGCGCGGCGCTTTTGTGGGCCTGAAAACGCAGACGGCGACACTGCTTTATATTCTGATCTGCGCTATCCCATTGTTTTTGTTGAGTTTTATTCCATTTTCCGCTTTATGGTTGCCGTTTCTTTGGTTTCTTTTCTCGTCTTGGATGTTGGCGCTGGGATACCTGGCTATCCCCGCCGGCAATCATCAGCTGACGTTCTCACAAATACGTGCTCTAGCCAGAAAGCGTCGCGCCCTCGTGTTCGGCATGGGTACGGCAATGAGCCTGTTGACCTTTCTGCCCTTGTTCAATTTTTTCGCTTTAAATGTCGGTACCATTGCGGCGACCCTGTTGTGGAGCGAACAACTCAAGAACCTTGCAGCTAAGAATGTTTTGTGATATTAGGACTCTTAAGGGGATCTCTAAAAATTCACCGCCGAACGTGGAGATCATAGGGTCACCGAAAGCGAACGAGAGCCAAGCGATGCAGCCCGGATTCTTCGACCTTGATGAACGCCACGAGCAACTGGAAAAGCTGGGTGACCCACTGCCGGAACTGGCCCGTGTGGTCGACTGGGAAAGTTTCCGCCCGGTGCTTGAAAAAGCGCATCAGAAAGAGCGCAAGAGCAATGCCGGTCGCAAACCGTTCGACGGGGTGCTGATGTTCAAGGTGTTGGTGTTGCAACACTTCTACACTCTGGCCGATGACCAGACGGAGTATCAAATCCGCGACCGTCACTCCTTCTGCCGCTTCCTGGGATTGCCGCCTGAAGGGAAAGTGCCGGACGTCAAGACCCTCTGGCTGTTCCGAGAGCGGCTGAAAGCGCTGGGGTTGGTCAAGGAGCTGTTCGCCGAACTGATGGTGCAAATCGAGATGGCCGGCTACATCCCGCGGCGCGGACAAATAGAGGTTCCCTTAATTCACAATCTTTTTCAATTCCTGGTTACCATAAGCCCCATCAGCGTAAGGAAAGTTCCAACATGAGCCAATCTTTAAATTTCGCCCGGCATGGCGACAAGCAAAATTCAGAATTTTTTGAAACCTATCTTCAACGCTTACTTGAAGAACGTGATCGTGTCGGATTGACGGATCTGATCCGCGAAATCGATGCATTGATGATTACGGTTGAACCGGGGCATTCTCTCGCCTATCTGGCCGAACTCTCGCTGATGACCCCTTATCATTATCTGGTTACGCTAGAAAGCGAAAGCCACTTCACTCATCTCATGCGCATCGACTTGGAAAGTCCAGACCTGCTGGTGCGGGAAGTCAAGGATCCGACCACCCGTGGAATCTTTCGCAGTCTCAACGAGGTCTATCCGGTCGGCCACCATAAACCTTACAGCCGCTACATGGGCGAAATCGTGCGTGTTCGCAATCTGCATGAGGTGGTCAAACTACAACGCGATCGCGAAATCCGTTTCTTTAACGCTGACGAGGTGCGCAAGCTCGAACTGCCCGGTAATCTTGCCGTATGCAAGCCCTCGCCTTATACCCACAACATCGTCGCTTACATGGAACGCGAACCAGAGGATATGCGGGTCTATGCCCTGGGCGTCAGCCGCATCGATATGGCGGCTCAAGAAGCATATGAAGCCGCCAAGGAGTTGCAATACAAGCTCGGCATCCATACCCTGCTGCAGCCTATCGACCATCTGGCGACACGCATCTACAGTCAGAACCGTGAAGTGGCCATCCTCGAATATCTTTCCTTGTCGAGCTATTACTATTGGGGCTCATACGACATCAAGGATCAGAACTCCTCGACCAATGTTACCAAAAGCATTCATTACGCGAAGGAAGCCAAGAGTCCTGCCAAGGTTTTCACAGCCAACAATACCCCTTATTTTGTCAATCATCTGGACGGCCTGCCTTCTCCCACCGAGACATTCGTTCGCAACTATGGCCCACGTTTGCACCATATCGCTGTAAGCGTGAGTGATGGCGAGACCGCCGGTATGGAAAACATCGATTTTGTGGTCAAGTCCATCGCCGACCAAGGTAAAGATTTTCTTCTCGATGTCATCGGCTCCAAGGAAGAAGGCCTGAAACAGATTTTCTCGAGCGCTTCCGAGCATTCGTCGCTGATTATTGAATATGTACAACGCTTCGGAGAATTCGACGGCTTTTTTGCCCGCGACAATGTCGCGGAGCTCACGCGCGCAGCGGGCGTGGAAGAATCCTTGAAGGAGCTCGATGCCAAATCGCGGCGCTGAGAATTGGCCCGAAATCTAGTCCTGCCCCAAGAACCTGGCAATCCGCTCAACACCTTCGTGCAATTGCTCCAAAGAAGTGGTATAGGCAAAGCGTACATGCTGGCTGGCGCCAAAACTGCCAAAATCAATCCCTGGAGTAATTGCCACGCCGGCTTCCTTGAGCAAGCGCCGCGACAATTCCATGCTATCGATGCCTAGACGTTCACAGTTGGCATAAAGATAGAAGGCACCTTCCGGCGTGACCGGGATATCGAACCCCAGCTCGCGCAAGGCAGGTAACAGAAAATCCTTTCTTTGCCCGAATGTTTCACGGCGTTTTTCGAAAATGGCCTCAGCTTCTGGGGTAAACGCCGCCAACGCAGCGTGCTGCGCAGGTGTTGGCGCACAGATAAAAATATTTTGTTGCAGTTTTTCCAGCATTCTTACGTATGCCGGAGGGGCAACGATCCATCCCAGGCGCCATCCAGTCATACCAAAGTATTTTGAAAAACTATTGATTACGAAGACTTCGTCGGAAAAAGCGAGTGCCGTGCGCGCTTGTTTCCCGTAAACCAGACCGTGGTAGATTTCGTCGACGATCAAAAATCCCTTTTGACGACGCGCATATTCGATCATGGCCTCGAGCTCTTCTTCATCTATGATCGTGCCGGTGGGATTGGCCGGAGAGGCAACGAGTGCCGCGACGGTCGAACGGGTCCAATGGGCGCGCAGAATCTCGGCTGTGAGTTGGTATCGAGTGTCACGATGAACCGCCACATTGCGGCCATGGCCTTCGAATAAACGCACAAAATGCCGGTTGCATGGGTAGCCAGGATCGGTCATCAGCACTTCGTCGCCAATATCGACCAGTACGCCCAATACCAGTTGCAGCGCGCCTGAGGCGCCGCAAGTGACGATGATGCGGGAAGGATCGACATCGACCTCATAGCGTCTTCGATAATGACCCGCTATGGCTTCGCGCAGTGCCGGCAATCCCAATGCGGGGCTGTATCCTGTATAACCTTGTGCCAGCGCTTCCTGACCGGCACGGATAATGGGAGATGCCGTGGGGAAATCGGGTTCCCCGACTTCCATGTGGATGATCGTTTCCCCCATCGCTTCCAGTTGCTTGGCTTTTGCCAGCAACTCCATGACATGAAACGGCGCGATGTCTTCCGCGCGGCGCGCAAGATGCCAGGCGTCGGGTTTTTTCATTTCCGGCGTTTCGCGTGGCGCATTACGCGCGCACGGCTGCGTTCCTGCCTGGGCGTCAGCACGTTGCGCTTACCCGCATAGGGATTCTCACCGGTCTTGAACTCCAGTACGACGGGTGTACCGACAAGTTTAAACGCGCGTCTGAAACCATTGGCCAAATAACGTTTGTAATCACCGGACAAGCGTTCAGTCTGATTGCCGTGAATAACGATGGTAAAGGGACGGTGGCCGCCAAGATGGGCATACCTCAATTTGATTCTCCGTCCTCTGGACATGGGCGGCTGATGCGCTTCCACCAAACCTTCGAGCACGCGGTTAAGCTGAGAAGTGCCGACTTCGCGATGCACGCTGGCATAAGCCTCGTGAATGGCGGGGAACAGATTGCCCACGCCGGTTCCATGCAAGGCCGAGATGAAATGCCGTTCCGCGAAATCCAGAAACGCAAGCTTGAGGTCAAGGCCGCGACGGACCGATGCGCGTTGTTCGGGACTCAAATGATCCCATTTGTTAATGGCCACGATCAGCGCCGCGCCCGCATCTACTATCAATCCCAGCAAATGGGCGTCCTGTTCGCTGATCCCTGTTTTTGCATCCAATACCAGAACGACCACATCGGCACGCCTTATGGTATCGAGCGTTTTTACGACGCTGAATTTTTCCACCGTCTCATTGATTTTGGCCCTGCGTCTGACCCCCGCCGTATCGATTAGCGTATAGGCTTGCCCATCGCGCTCGAAAGGCACGTCTATGGTATCCCGGGTGGTTCCCGGATGATCGAAAACTACTACGCGTTCCTCGCCCAGTATCCGGTTTATCAGGGTGGACTTGCCTACATTCGGACGGCCAACGAAAGCGATACGAATGCGCGCGTCTGCGCGGGTCTCTTCCATACCATCCACATTTTCGCCACTGCGCTCGGGCACGATGGCATCGATCATCTCTTCGATGCCTGCCCCGCCCTGCCGGGCAGATATGAGCCGCGGCTCCCCTAAACCCAAACGGGCCGCTTCCGCCAATGCCATGTTGCGATCTGCACAATCGGATTTGTTTATTGCCAGCGTGACTGGTTTTCCCAGGATGCGCAGCTCATGGGCAAGCTCTTCATCCCCCGCCGTGATTCCGGCTTGGCCATCGAGCAAAAAAATGATGTGCGACGCCTCCTCCATGGCCAGACGGCTCTGTTTCCGCATGAGCGCATCCAGCGTATCGCTTTCCTCGCCCAGGCCGCCGGTATCCACCACCATATACCGACCCTGCCCTATCCGCCCCAATCCATATTTTCTGTCACGGGTAAGCCCTGGAATATCCGCTACCAGAGCATCTCGAGATCGAGTCAAGCGGTTGAACAGGGTCGACTTGCCGACGTTTGGCCGGCCAACAAGGGCGATAACCGTCTGCATTAATTCACCCATTCAACTCAGTTTTTATATCGAAGGTGCAAGCGTATGACTGTGGCATGGTTGCCGCACTGCAATCATGGCAATCCAAACTGAAGAGAATTGGATTGAATACTCGCGTTAGGATGGTTTTCCCCCGCGATACGATAGGCGGCCAGCGTGCCTCCAGCGGTTTGTACGAAAACCGAATCGCCGACAACGATCGGCGCGGCCTGAATACCGCCAGAACCCACGTGTTCGCGGGCAACGATACGACCATCGCTGGCGGAGAGCCATTGCAGATAGCCTGCATAATCTCCTACAACGACATACCTCTCACCCACTACGCTGGGAGCGGTGACGACACGGTAATGCAAAGCGTCCTGTTTCCATAAAGACGCCCCATTAGCCCGATCCAGCGCCCAAATATCACTGTTGGAAGCGGCAACGAAAACAGCCGAGGAATTGGCCGCCACACCTGCGTAAGAAGACATCGGATGCGACCATAAAATCTGACCATTGCTGGACTGCACGGCAATTGCCCGCCCATGGTAACCCGCCGCATAGATTGTATCTCCACTGGCTGAAACGGCGATTTTTCCATCCACATCCACCAGTTGCTGCAAGGCTCCAACGCCGCTAGGCTCCCCAACGATTACCTGCCACAGCGGTGCTCCACTGGAAAGCGAATAAGCAGCGAGTTTGCCATTTGAGAATCCACTCAAAACGGTTGAACTGCCCACTACCAGGGGCTGGTTTTTGCCTCTCAGAATCAGGTTGGGAATTTGTCTGTGGTGGCTCCAGAGGATGTTGCCAGTCGAGACATCGATCGCGTACAGGCCGCCATCGTTGGTGTGAGCCAAGACCTCGCCAAGAGCCGCCTCGGAGACGGACATGACTTCACTTGAAAGCTGGGTCTTCCAGACGATGCTGCGCGACTTGAGCGAGATGCCAAGAATTTTGCCGTCCTGAGCGCCCACGAAGAGCATGCCGCCACCTCCACTCACCCCTCCCACGAGCTTGTGCTTGGTGGCCATGCGCCAAATCTGCGAGCCGTTCGCAAGAGAATATGCCGCCACAATGCCTGCGTGATCGGCAGCATAGAGAGTCTTGCCGGAAACGTAGGGATGAAGATGGATGAAGTAACCGCCATTGCCGTCTCCGATATGGGTCGACCACAGTTGATGTACCTGCAAACTCGTTTTGATGGGCTGCAATGCAGCCGGTGGGCGTGTGTTTTGAGGGCCGCCACAAGCCGTCAACCCAAGGATGCCTAATAGCAAGCCAGCCAGTGATAATGTACGAACATTCGATAACTTCATGGTTTTCCCCCGGCAGAAACCGGCAAATCAGCGATTTTCCATCGCAAAAGTTCGGTGGGTAAGCCATTCAGTTTTGATATGGCCATTGCATCTTCATAAGCAGTCCGTGCTTTTGCGGACTGCCCTTTCGCTTCCCAGGCATCGCCCTGCAATGTTTTAATCATGGGCAAATAGGCACTTGGTAGTTTGGCGTTCAACAAGGCCATGGCGGCATCTGGCCGATCCTGGGCAAGCCGCACCTGAGCAAGCCGCAAGATAGCAAGTTGTCTAAGAAGTGGTTCCGAGGCATGTTTCTTCACCCACAGTAATGCGCTCGCTGCCTCTTTGAGTCGGTTTCTCTCCACAAAGCGCTTCGCCATAAGCAACTGCCCCAGAGCCGCGTACGGCGTTTGAGCGTAGTCGTTCTTGAGCGATCGGGCATCCAGCTGAATGGCTTTGGCATCCTTACGATGCATCGCCTCGAGCAGGCGATTATATAAGTTCGAAGCCTTGTATTCCTGCTGAATACGATAATGGCTCCATATCTGCCACCCTCCCAGTCCCGAACCAAGGAGAATCAGCAACAGCAAGATCCATCGGCCATAGATAGAAAGCCAGTGCTTGATGCGTTCGAAATCTTCATCTTCCGTCATGTAAGATTCAACCTTCAGAAAAGTAGAAAAACGGTACCGCCATTCTTACTTCACGCCCGCCTCGCCAGCCTTTCCTGGAGCCGAGAAATTCTCAGGCGATGGCCGATGGCGCGCCAATTCCAACAACAACTCGCTGCGGGGCACCTGTTTTTGCATGGATTCTCCCCGCAATCGGCGAACGGTAACGTAATCACTGGCAAGCTCATCCACTCCAATGATCAATGCCACTTCAGCGCCGCTGCGATCGGCGCGTTTCATCTGGGCTTTCAATCCCCCTTCGCCACAATGGACGAGTATCCGCAGATCGGGCCGTGACTGGCGTATGCTCTCAGCTATATGTAATGCGTGCCGGCGTTCCGCGGTGCCCTGACTGAGCACATACACGTCTGGCGGGGGAATTTCCGGCAAAAGAGCTTGCGATTCCAATAGGGCCAACAGACGCTCCATGCCCATGGCGAATCCACAGGCCGGGGTGGGACGTCCACCCATTTGTTCTACCAAGCTGTCATAGCGCCCGCCTGCACAGACAGTGCCTTGCGCTCCCAGTTCATTGCTGATCCACTCGAACACGGTGCGGGAATAATAATCCAAGCCTCTCACCAGCCGGGGATTGATCGTATAATCAATCCCCGCCATATCCAATATTCCACAGACTCCTTCGAAATGTTCCCGCGACTCGGCGTCGAGTGCTGCAAGCAATTGCGGCGCCTCTTTCAAGACCTCGCGGGTTCCAGCATCTTTGCTATCCAGTACTCGCAAAGGGTTGGTCTTTAGTCTTCGCCTGCTATCTTCATCTAAGCGATCGGCGTGACGATACAAATAATCCTGCAGCTGTTTCCGGTAGCGTTCCCGGGCTTCTTGACTGCCCAGCGAATTGATTTCCAGACGCAGGTTCTTTATGCCGAGCGCCTTCCATAGGCGAGCTGACATGAGTATTAGCTCGGCATCGATATCCGGCCCAGTCATGCCGAATGTTTCTACTCCTACCTGGTGGAACTGGCGATAGCGTCCTTTCTGTGGCCGTTCATGACGGAACATTGGCCCTGAATACCATAATCTGACCAATTGATTATGCAAGAAGCCATGCTCGATACCGGAACGCACACAGCCAGCCGTGCCTTCGGGGCGTAATGTCAGGCTGTCGCCATTACGATCCTCGAAAGTGTACATCTCTTTTTCCACGATATCGGTTACCGCACCGATGGAACGGGCGAACAGTTCTGTCTTTTCAACGATGGGCAAGCGAATCCTGCGATAGCCGTAACTTTCCACGAGCATGCGAATCTGGGCTTCAAGCCACGACCAATGAATCTCCGTTTCGGGCAAGATATCATGCATGCCGCGGATCGACTGAATGCGCTTTACCATATGATTCCTTTGGGTTTTTCTGCCTGTAGGCTTAAGGTTGGATCTTGCCGTCTGGCAAAATGACGAATCGGGCCGTTCGATTGGGTTGTATATAAGCCGAGTCGTCGATTGAATTGCCGCTCAAAAACAGACTAACGCCTCGTGCATTTCCCAATATTACCGAATAAGGAAGGGAACCGTTCAATTCCCGATGAGTGCCCGCATTGAACAGCCCCCGCATCAAGACATGGCCTTTTGCGTCAGTCACTTGAATCCAACTTTTTCTGGTAATTTTCACTTGCAAGGACGATGCAGCCTTCCCATTCTGTGCAGGAGCCTGATTGATGGAATTGGTATCAGATTGAGGAAGAAATGACGCCGAAGCATGCGCTTGCGACGAACTGTTTTCAGATTGGGCGGCCATCGCGCCCGATGGCGAGGCTTCTTTCAGAGGAGCGATTGGTGTCGCCGAATGCTGACCATTCACTATTCGCATTCGGCTAATGCCGGCATTGCTGGCGCTGGAAGACATTGCTGGGTTAACGCCAGACAAAGTGATTGTTGGGGCGGTTCTCGCTGTAGGAGTTGACGTACCCGCTATCCGGCTTGCTGATTTTTCAAGAACGCTTGCAGGTATGGCTTCGTGTTTTGGGCGCGTCAACCACCAAGCCGACAGACCAATAAGCAGGAGTATGATGAAACCCGCGAAAAGAGGAGCCCAGCGATTGCCTGGAGCTTGGTAGCTAAAATCACGTTTAGGGGTCGCAGATTCCCTGGCGGGGAATCCCCCGGAGCTTACCACGGATTCATCGTGAGGGGGTGCTAGTGTTTCAGGTTGTATGCCGACAAGATGAGCGTAATGGCGTATATATCCCTTGACGAAAACAGGTTCTGGTAGATGTTCCCGGTCGCCATTTTCGAGGGCGATGACAAGGGATTTGTCCAGATGTAGCGCTTGTGCCACCTCTTCAACGCTCATGGAGTTGGCTTCTCGCGCGGCCCGCAAACGGGCGCCTATGGACGGGCTGTTTTCAGTCTTTTCAGGCACCTCCTCCGCCGATTCTTTATTGGCTTGTATTTTTTCACTCATGCGCCACCGTCGAGCAATTTTTTGGCTTCCGGCGAATCCGGATATTGACGATACAGAGTGCGAGCGCATTGGGTGGCGCCACTGATGTCCCCCACATGACGTTTCACCTCGATGCAAAGCCCAAGCAAAGGCGGCCAATCGATAACCTGGCTGCTTGCCTGCTTAAGATAGCTATTGGCTTTCTTCCAGTCGCCTTCATCAGTGGCGAGCTTGATCAGGCCGTAGAGTGCGGGGCGAAAGTTTGGCGAGGCGACCAAAGCCTTGCGGAATGCCTTTTCGGCAGCGGTTTGGTTGCCTTGCTGCAGATAGCAGAATCCGGAGTTGGCATAAGCGACTTGCGGGGTTGCATAGAGGGGGTTGGTCACAGCGGCTTTGAATTGAGTCTGAGCCTCGGCATACTGCTTTTGTTGACATAGGAATACACCGAAATTGTTATGCGCATCGGAATTTTTCGGGTCGAGCTGCAATGCTTTTTCATAATACAGCTTGGCCTTCGCGTTTTCACCGAAGTTTTGCATCATCAGCGCATAGGCATAATTGACGGTTGATGAGTCAGGATATTGGGAAAGGGCCAGCTTGAGTTTTTCATAAGCGCGTTGGCGATTTCCCGATCGCAAGTAATCGATGCCAAGCTGAGCGTTGATCAGGGCCGCCTTGTGTAAACGCTGTTGATCACTGTTGGGATGAGATATCGGTTGCGTAGCGCATCCTGCCAAGGACACAATGGCCCCCAGTATGATCAGTTTTAACAAGGTTCCACGCATCATCTCAGCCTCTCACCAAGGCGGTCAAAACGCTCTTTTCGGCGACTCCGATCTATTACCTTGCCAGCCAACTGACCACAAGCCGCGTCGATGTCTTCGCCTCGCGTCTTGCGGGTGATGGTATGCAGACCGCTCGCTATGAGAATTTCTCTGAAACGATCGATAGACCCTGGATCAGATCGCTGGAAACGGGTCTGGGGAAATGGATTGAACGGAATCAGATTGATTTTGGAGGGAATGTCGCGCAATAGACGAACGAGTTCGCGGGCATGCTCAGGATGATCGTTCACGTCTTTTATCATCACGTATTCGAAGGTGACGCTATTCTTTCGCGACTTGCTGGAAACAAATCGCTTGCAGGCAGGAAGTAATTGTTCCAAAGGGTATTTCTTGTTCAAAGGCACCAGTCGATCGCGTAATGGATTGTTGGGCGCATGTAATGAGACAGCGAGGCTTACATCCAAAGCGTCCTTAAGCCGGTCCATAGCGGGGATGACACCGGACGTGCTCAATGTAACGCGGCGTTTCCCCAGCCCATAGGCCAAATCGTCAAGCATCAAAGACATGGCGCTGACAACCGCATCATAATTGAGTAAAGGTTCACCCATCCCCATGAAAACGACATTGCTTATACTACGTACAGAATCCTTGACGTCCTTGAGCCGTGATCTGGCGAGCCATAACTGGCCAACTATTTCAGCGGATGACAAATTACGGTTGAATCCCTGGCGTGCAGTCGAGCAAAAGGTACAATCCAAGGCGCAACCCACCTGCGAAGAGACGCATAAGGTGCCTCGGTTTTCTTCAGGTATGAAAACCGTTTCGATGCAATTCCCGTCATCCAGCCGCAACAGCCATTTGAGAGTGCCATCCGCGGAAGCTTGTTCCAATACGATTTCCGGGGCCTTGATTTCAGCCATGGCACTCAACCGCTCCCGCAGGGAGCGGGATAGGTCAGTCATTTTGGAGAAATCCGCCAGCCCGCGCTGATGAACCCATTTCATTAATTGGCTGGCACGGAAAGCCGGCTCCGCGTTGGCAAGGAAAAATTCTTTTAGTTCAGAGCCAGAAAGTCCCAACAGATTGGTTCGTTCCAGCTCTGGAGATTCTCCCATTAAAGAATCAGCGGGTGCGGGGACAGATTTCATCGGGCCCAAAAAAGAAATTGATTTCTTGCTCGGCTGTTTCCGGCCCATCAGAACCATGCACGGCATTTTCATCGATGGAATCGGCAAAATCAGCCCGAATCGTCCCCGGCGCCGCCTGTTTTGGATCGGTGGCTCCCATGATCTCTCGGTGCCGCGCAATCGCGTTTTCACCTTCCAGAACCTGAACCATAACCGGTCCAGAAGTCATAAACTTAACCAGCTCATTGAAAAACGGCCGTTCCTTGTGGACTGCATAAAAGGCTTCCGCACGTTCGCGTGACAAACACAGCATGCGTGCAGCCACGATCTTCAAATCAGCCTTTTCGAATCGGGTATAGATCTCGCCAATGACATTCTTGGCTACTGCATCGGGCTTGATGATAGAAAGAGTACGTTCGATTGCCATAGTGTTGAAAACTCCTCGAAAATTATTCATTGTTCGGGTAAATGTGAAGGCCTGTCTGCAGAAAATCTTGCCGGACAATATCTAATTCAAAAACATGCCCCAGCAAGATGAGATTGCATTGAATGCCTGACTCAATTTATTCCTCGACAAGAAAGATGTTATATGTATGGCTTTATCAAGGGGGAACATTGCGCGTTGTTCAAGGATAATATAATTATCTCATCAACAGCTTGTCAGCCCTTTAACGCGTAAATTCTACTCGCACAGATCTCATGTTGACAAATCTGATTATCTCAAATAATCAATCGCATTTAGCAAAGAAAATGAACCGGCGTAGGGAAAACCGCAGCGGAAGCGTTGTCCGTGCGTTATCAAATGCCTCCCCTCTCTCATTCATGTTCTTCTATCCACGCCATCTGGATCGCTTCAAGCAGTTTTTCATTGGATCGTTCAGGATCATCGTCGAATTCTTCCAGATTACATATCCAAGCATGGAGATCTGTAAAGCGGACATATTGAGGATCCACATCGGGGCGCGTTTCTTCGAGAGCAATGGCGATGTCTTGCGTATCAGTCCATTTCAAACTCATTGGTTCAATCCTCAGTGGTTTTCAGAAGCAAGATTGATGGTATATTTGGGTATCTCTACAACCAGATCCTCACTGTCAACCTTGGCCTGGCAACTTAGTCGCGAGTCAGGCTCCAGTCCCCACGCCTTGTCCAGCATATCCTCTTCTTGCTCGGATGGCTCCGGCAGAGAATCATATCCTTCCCTGACATAGACATGGCATGTCGTGCAAGCACAGGCTTTCTCGCAGGCATGCTCGATTTCTATGCCGTGAGACAAAGCCGCGTCCAACACACTGATGCCGGGAGCAGCATCTATTTCCACTCCTTCAGGACATAATATTTCATGAGGAAGAAAACGAATACGAGGCATGGCGAATCCTAGAAGCAGGAAAAGGAATAGATTATTTGAATTCTTCGACAGCGTGGCCGGCCATCGCATTTTTTATTGCATTGTCCATTCGTCTCGCCACAAATTCAGATGCAGTTTCTTCGAGTTTTTTGATTGCTGCATCAATTGCCTGCGGATCGTCCGAATGCATGGTTTCCACCAAGTGGGCCTTCGCGGTTTCTATTGAAGAACGTTCTTGGGGTGTCAAAAGGCGGTCGCCATCTGCCTTCAAAGCCGAATCAACAGCCTCGACGACACGCTGGGCTTCAACTTGAGATTCCCTGAGGCGGCGGGCCGCCACATCATCGTGAGCATGCTCCATTGAAGTTCGCAGCATGGCCGCGATCTCTTCATCGGTCAGACCGTATGATGGCTTGATTTGCACAGTGGCTTCAACACCACTTGTCGTTTCACGTGCTGATACGTTGACAAGGCCATCCGCATCCACCTGGAAGGTCACGCGGATACGTGCCGCACCCGCGACCATGGGGGGAATGCCGCTCAATGTGAAATGGGCCAACGAGCGGCAATCTTCGACCAATTCACGCTCGCCCTGCACCACATGAATCAACATGCTTGTCTGACCATCTTTGAAGGTGGTGAATTCTTGAGCCTTGGAAACCGGAATCGTGGTATTTCTTGGCACTATTTTTTCAACCAGTCCCCCCATGGTCTCGATCCCTAGAGAGAGCGGGATCACATCGAGCAGAAGCATTTCTTCATCGGCTTTGTTGCCGGCCAGAACATCGGCTTGCAATGCAGCCCCCATGGCGACGACTTTATCTGGATCAATGCTTGCCAGAGGAACTTTCCCAAAAAAATCAGCGACGCGCTCGCGCACTCGCAAAGCACGTGTAGAACCACCTACCAGGATCACATTATCTATCTGTTCAGGTGTCACATTTGCATCACGCAAAGCCCGCCGGCAAGATGCCAATGATCTCTGGATCAAAGGATCGATCAAGCTATTCAAGATGTCTCGGTCAAGTGCTCCTTCCCAGCGTCTTCCATGCTGCAATTCTATGCATAGGGAAACTTCCTCTTCCTCGCTCAAGGCCTCCTTCGCCCGAGTGGCTTCGTGCATGATGCTCCGCATCAAATGAGGATCGCTGGTGTTATCTATTCTCGCTTGAGCGATCATCCAGGTGGCGATTGCGCGATCAAAATCGTCGCCACCCAATGCGCTGTCCCCTCCTGTAGCGAGGACCTCGAACACGCCGCGGCTAAGCCTGAGTATGGAGATATCGAATGTACCGCCGCCAAGGTCATAGACTGCGATCAGCCCTTCACCCTTCTGATCAAGGCCATAGGCCACCGCAGCGGCTGTTGGTTCGTTAAGCAAACGAAATACGTTCAAGCCGGCTAGTGTCGCCGCATCCTTGGTGGCTTGTCGTTGCGCATCATCGAAATAAGCCGGGACGGTAATTACCACGCCACTCAATTCCCCTCCCAAAGAAACTTCGGCGCGATGCTTCAATACTCTGAGGATTTCTGCGGATACTTCAACCGGCGTAACTTCCCCCGCGCGGGTCATGATGCGCGGAACGCCTTCTGTCGACGAAAACTCATAGGGAACGTGATTGGCCACGGTTTTGATGTCAGCTGCGCTACGCCCCATCAATCTCTTTATCGAAGCGATCGTATTGTATGGGTCTTCTGTCGCATGCGATAACGCAGCGTAGCCCACCAATGGTGGTTCGCCGGCGCCATAATAGACGACAGAAGGCAGCAAGTGACGGCCTTGTTCGTCCGGCAAGGTGGCCACTACCCCACTTCGGACGGTGGCCACCAGTGAATTTGTGGTTCCAAGATCGATGCCGGCCGCAAGTCTATGTTCATGCGGATTAGTGGATTGACCAGGTTCCGCGATTTGTAATAGCGCCATAATTGAGTTCGATTGTTTATCCGCGATGGTTGAATGTAGACAATTGCACTTCGTGAAAAAACGAGGACCAACTGAATGAAAATACTGGCGTTCAGGTCAAGAGATTGTCTTCAATCGCTGACAAGCGCTCACTGATTTGATCGATAAGACGGTCATAAAAGCTTAGACGCATCACATCATTTTTTGCTGCGATCAATGCTTTTTTTTCGAAATGTTCCTCAAGACGATCGATTATTCCTGCGCGTTCATGCAACAGTTTTTGGCGCAATGCATCCAGAGCGTTCAGCGGATCCGGGGCATGTTCGGCATCCTCCTGGGCTTCACGCCATTCCATCTGCTTGATGAGAAAATCAGGATCATTCAACGTTTCCCGTTCAGAGTCCAGCGAGGTGTTGTTCAAAGACAATAAATACTCGGCCCGCAAACGCGGATCGCGAAGGGTTTGGTAAGCCTCATTGAGGCGACTCGCGATCTGCATGGCAGTTCGCTGGGCCGAAGGATCGGCCGCAACGAACTTGTCGGGATGAAACCTCGCTTGCAGCTCTCGATAACGTGACTGCAACACAGTTTGATCGAGGGCAAATCGCTCAGGCAATCCGAATAAGGAAAAATGACTTTGACTGAGGTCGAAACGTTCTAGTTCGGACATCGGTCTTAGACGTTGAAGCTTTCACCGCAACCACAGCGCGATTTTTCATTCGGGTTGATGAACTTGAATCCTTCATTTAATCCTTCTCGCACATAGTCCAATTCGGTTCCATCGAGATAGATCAAGCTTTTTGGATCCACCAGAATTTTTACACCCTTGTCCTCAAAGACAGTGTCGTCAGCATCCATTTCATCGGCGAATTCCATGGTATAGGCCATGCCGGAACATCCAGTCGTTTTTACCCCAAGGCGAACGCCAATCCCTTTCTCACGCTTGGCAAGAAAGGTACGCATCCGTTCGGCAGCCGAATCACTTAATGTGATTGCCATACCCATACCCCTACTCAAGCGCTCTGTTTGATCTCATCAACCGAGTGTTTGCGCTGATAATCCTCGATGGCCGCCTTGATAGCATCCTCCGCCAGCACGGAGCAGTGAATCTTTACTGGAGGCAAGGCGAGTTCTTCTGCGATCTGCGTGTTTTTGATCTCTTTGGCCTGCTCAAGCGTCTTACCCTTGACCCACTCCGTAAGCAGGCTGGAACTGGCAATAGCCGAGCCGCAACCATAAGTCTTGAATTTGGCGTCTTCTATGATGCCAGCCTCGTTGACCTTGATCTGCAGTTTCATCACGTCACCACAGGCAGGCGCACCCACCATGCCCGTACCCACATCCGGAGCATCTTTGTCTAGCGAACCGACATTCCGTGGATTTTCATAATGATCGATCACTTTTTCACTGTAAGCCATGAAGTTATCCTCCTTCGTACAACTATAAAATCACTAAATTAATGTGCCGCCCATTCGATGCTTTTCAAGTCGATGCCTTGCTGGTGCATTTCCCACAAGGGGGACAGATCGCGCAATTTATCCACTGCCGCGTGGATGCGTTGAACGGCATAATCGATCTCCTCTTCTGTCGTATAACGACCGATGGAGAAACGTATCGAACTGTGCGCCAACTCATCGTCCCGCCCCAAGGCGCGAAGAACATAACTCGGCTCCAGACTAGCCGAAGTACATGCAGAGCCTGATGAAACCGCCAATTCCTTGAGCGACATAAGCAGGCTTTCCCCTTCTACGAAAGCGAAACTGACGTTAAGAATGCCAGGGTAACCATGCTCAAGATCGCCATTGACATAAACCTCTTCCATGTCTTGAATGCCGGTCAACAATCGATCCCGCAACCGCCTGATGCGCTCCAGATCGGCGCCCATTTCTTCAAGAGCGATACGCGCGGCTTCGCCCATGCCGACGATCTGGTGCGTCGCCAAGGTACCTGAGCGCATGCCGCGTTCATGCCCACCTCCATGCATTTGAGCCTCGATGCGCACGCGTGGCTTGCGCCTCACATAAAGGGCGCCAATCCCCTTGGGACCATACATCTTGTGACCAGACAAACTGACAAGATCGACCTTGACCTCCCGCACGTCCAAAGGCACTTTTCCAGCTCCCTGGGCAGCATCCACATGGAACAACACACCGCGACTGCGAGTAAGTTCCCCGATAGCCTTAAGATCCTGGATAACTCCGATCTCATTGTTGACGTGCATGATAGAAACCAGTGTCGTGTCATCACGGATGGCCGCTTCAATCCTTTCCAGAGGAATCATGCCGTTGGCATCGGGATCCAGATATGTAACCTCATACCCTTCCCGTTCCAGTTGGCGGCAGGTATCCAGCACCGCCTTATGCTCGGTTTTGCTGGTGATAACATGCTTCCCTTTACGCTGATAAAAATGCGCCGCGCCTTTGATTGCCAAATTGTCAGATTCGGTCGCCCCACTCGTCCATACGATCTCTTTGGGGTCAGCATTGATCAATCGAGCGACGTTTTTCCGCGCTTCTTCGACCAGTTTCTCTGCTTCCCATCCAAAATAGTGGCTTCGTGAGGCCGGATTTCCAAAGACACCGTCACGGGTCAGGCAAGCACACATACGTTCGGCAACCCGCTCATCCACCGGCGTGGTCGCCGCATAATCCAGATAAATCGGTGTCTTCAATTCGCTCATTGCTTTGTACTCCTGTACTCCGTGCTTTATTTGGTGGGGGAATCGACCCGCGCCCTCGGGTATCGGCCTAGCGCGAGATCGCCTCAAATGGCTGATCATTGGTTTCGACCTTGTTTTGACGTATAGAGACCGAGCGCACGCCTTCACGTTTTATCAAGTCTCCAAGCGTTATCCGCATCAGATAACGGCGTATTTCCTCGCTTAGCTCCGTCCAAAGCCCGTGTGTCAGACATTGCTGATGATTCTGGCAGTTTCCAGCACCACCGCAGCGAGTGGCGTCCACGGGTTCATCCACCGCATCGATGACTTCTCCTACCGCTATATCGAGGGCTTCTTTTGCAAGATTGTAGCCGCCTCCAGGCCCACGTGTGCTCGAAACCAATCCGCGCTTTCTCAACTTCGAGAACAGCTGCTCGAGGTAAGAAAGTGAGATATTCTGTCTGGCCGAAATATCCGCCAGCGTGACCGGACCGGAAGAATCATGCAGAGCCAAGTCAAGCATGGCCGTAACGGCGTAACGTCCTTTGGTTGTGAGTTTCATCGCCTTACTCCAATTTGGCTGCAAATCTAGAATAGCTTACTAAAAAAGTCAAGTATTGGAGTCGGTTTTTTCTTTGAATTCGTGTATTTCCTCGGACATTGCAGAATCAAGCTCACACGCTTGTACTTCTGGCAAGCGGGAAGAATCGATTTTTCCGCCCATTTCTCGTACAGCAGCACAAAGTTGTGCAAGCTTCTCATCAACAAGGTGGGTGTGATCAAGCAAACAACCAATGGCATGTGCCACTGGATCGGGCGCGTCACGAGTCACACCATATGCGTCGAAACCGAGCTTGCTGGCCTGAGAACGACGTTTCTCATCGATTTCAGCTTTGCGCACGATATGGGCGGGAATGCCAACAGCCGTTGCGCCTTCGGGCACATCCTTGAGCACCACTGCATTGGAGCCTATTCTGGCATTGTTACCGATCTTGATCGGGCCGAGCACTTTGGCGCCCGCACCGATAACAACGTTATTTCCCAGCGTTGGGTGGCGCTTCCCCTTCTCCCACGAGGTCCCGCCCAGCGTCACCCCATGATAGATGGTGCAATCATCACCGATTTCAGCAGTCTCGCCTATCACCACTCCCATGCCATGATCGATAAAAAAACGTCGGCCGATGGTGGCTCCCGGATGAATCTCGATCCCCGTCCCCCAGCGAGCAAACAGCGACACGGTGCGGGCAAGCCAAAGCAGCCCAGCTCGCCACATTACATGGGCTACTCGATGCAGCATGACAGCATGCAGACCGGGATAAGTCGTCAATACTTCGAAAGGAGTGCGTGCTGCTGGATCTCGCTCGAATACGCAACGAATGTCCTCGCGTAATCTATCGAACATGGATTCCCCTGTATCAATTGAAGAATATTGCTTTAACGCTTGGCCGCCAAGCGGGCCTGGCGCTGAGCAGCGGTAAGGATACCACGCAAAATGTTGACTTCTGTACTCAACAATCGAGTACGCGCAAAAAGCCGGCGCAGGCGTCGCATCAAGTGGCGAGGATTTCTTTGGTCAAGAAATTCAACATCAATCAAGGTCTCTTCCAAGTGCCTGAAAAAGCGTTCAATCTCGACGGGCGGAGCAAATTCCTCGCAATTTTCCTCAAGTTTCATTGTTTGTTGTGGCTGGGAGGCCAGGTGGATTTCATAGGCGACGATCTGCACCGCTGCGGCCAGATTGAGAGAGCTGAATTGCGGATTGGCCGGTATATGCATGCGGTAGTGACATTGTTCGAGTTCTTTGTTGGTAAGCCCGCTGCGCTCCCTGCCGAAAATCACGGCCACGGAGCCTCCTTTTGCTTGCTCAGTCACTATTCGTTCCGCGCATTGTCTGGGGGTGATCGTCGGCCACTCCAGATTGCGCGCACGGGCACTGGCTCCTATCACTAAACTACACCCGTCCAGAGCCTCCTTGAGATCTTTTAACACCACTGCATGCCCCAAGATATCATCCGCCCCGGAAGCTCTTGCCGTGGATTCGGTGCTTGGGAAATCGCAGACAGGATTGACCAGATAAAGCTGGGTCAGCCCCATCGTTTTCATGGCGCGTGCAGCCGCACCGATATTTCCAGGATGGCTGGTCTCGACGAGCACAACGCAGACCCGATGCGGATCGACCTGGAATGCGTCCTCCTTCGAAGGCAGATTCTGGTATTCTTTCGCCCCCGTATTGTCATCCTGTTGTTGCATCATGCACCCTTACTTGAATACCGCCATCAAGGCCGCGCGCGCTGCCGGTTCAGTCATGCTTCGCAATGTCAACCGTCTTGATGCTCTGCACATCGAAAACAAACAGCGCAATGATTACGTCAGCGAGGTTGACCGACTGGCAGAAGCGAAGATTATACAAATCCTGCGCAAAGCCTATCCTTCTCACTCTATTCTTGCCGAAGAAAGCGGCCGCAATGGGGAAGACGAATTCCAATGGATTATCGATCCGCTTGACGGTACTACAAACTATCTTCACGGCATACCGCATTATGCGGTTTCCATCGCCTTGCGTCATCGAGATCGAATCGAGCACGCTGTCGTCTACGATCCCGCCAAAGACGAGATGTTTACGGCATCCCGGGGTGCCGGCGCCATGCTGAATAACCGCCGTATCCGCGTCAGCCAGAGCGCTTCGCTTGAGGGGGCGCTCCTTGGTACAGGCATTCCGTTTCGCGAAAACCAGGATATCGATGCTTATATGCGCTCGCTGCGCGCCTTCATCGGGCCGATAGCCGGGATTCGTCGCCCCGGCTCCGCTGCACTCGATCTGGCTTATGTCGCCGCTGGCCGTTACGACGGTTACTGGGAAGCCAGCCTGAAAATCTGGGACATCGCCGCCGGTGTTTTATTAGTCCGAGAGGCAGGCGGCTTGGTCAGTGATTTCGGAGATGGAAACGATTATCTTGAAAGCGGCAACATTATTGCCGCCACCCCCAAACTGCTCAAACCGATGCTCTCAATCATTCATCCCATATTGGGCAAGAAATAGCCAGACGATCACCCAGGATCAAGGGCGATCGTCTATTTCGGTTTTCTTTGCAGGCATCAGGTCAGCCTTGCTGACACCCAGTGTCAAGGCAAGCGCGCTAGCCACATACACAGATGAATACGTTCCAAATGTCACACCGATCAGCATCGCCAGGGAAAAATTATGAATGACCGGGCCGCCGAAAAAGAACATAGCCAACAACACCAACACTACGGTGAATGAGGTAATGATGGTGCGCGATAGCGTCTGGGTGACAGCCGCATTAATAATTTCGGCCGGCGTTCCTTTCCTCATCTTGCGGAAATTCTCACGAACTCGATCGAATACCACGATAGTGTCATTGAGGGAATATCCCAACAAAGCGAGGAGCGCCGCAAGCACTGTCATATTGAATTCTAAATGCGTGATAGCGAATACACCCACCGTGATAAGGATGTCGTGAACCAGCGCTATCACCGCCCCCAGCGCAAAGCGCCATTCGAAGCGCATAGTGACGTAGATGAGAATGGCAATGACGGTGTACAAAAGCGCAAGCGCTCCGTCCTGGCTTAGTTCTTTGCCAACGGTAGGACCCACGAAATCAACCTTGCGCAAGGTGATTTTTATATTGCTATTGGTGCTCAACAACTGAACTATGTGATCCCCGATCTTGGACAGGTTTTTTTGTCCTCTCGGCGCTACACGGATCATCACATCCTCAGCCGTTCCAATGTTGCTGACCTGTGCATCGGCGTAGCCTGCCTTGTGCAAGGTGGCGCGTATCTTACTCAGTGGGACTGGTTTGTCGTAATGAACCTCGATTACCGTTCCGCCAGTGAAATCGATGCCAAAATTCAACCCCCGGACACCAATGGCCACGGCCGAGATAATCACCAAAATTGCGGACATCGTCATAAAAATCCAGCGAGGCCGCATAAAATCGATGGTATTTTTCACATAAAACATAGCGGCTTCCTCACACGGCGAGCTTTTTGATGCGACGGCGACTGCCGTAGATCAAGTTGACGACCGCCCGTGTACCCATGATGGCGGTGAACATCGATGTCACGATACCTATGGACAAGGTGACCGCAAAGCCCTTGACGGCACCGCTGCCGAAAGCAAACAAGATCAAGGCGGCGATAAGCGTGGTCACATTTGAATCGATGATGGTCGCCATTGCCCGGTCATAGCCGGCATGAATGCTGGCCTGCGGAGAATTCCCGTTGCGGAGTTCTTCGCGTATGCGCTCGAAAATCAGCACATTGGCATCTACCGCCATGCCCACGGTAAGCGTAATACCCGCAATACCGGGAAGCGTAAGCGTAGCCTGCAGCAGGGACATGATGGCCACCACCAGAATGACATTGGCGAACAATGCCAAATCGGCGATCAATCCAAACACGCGGTAATAGATCGCCATAAAGATCACTACGAGGAAGAAACCGATAAGCGCGGAATTGAATCCTTGCTGGATGTTTTCCTTCCCGAGAGTGGGGCCGATCGTGCGTTCCTCGATGATGTTCATAGGCGCCGCCAAGGATCCCGATCTAAGCAACAGAGCAAGGTTCTTTGCAGCCTTGATTGATCCCAGACCTGTGATCTGGAAGCGCTGTCCAAGTTGTTCCTGGATTCGGGCCACGTTGATCACCGTCTCCTGTTTCACGAAAACGGTTTTTTTCTTTCCATCCACTGACTTAGTTTCTGGGATCGTATTGATATAGACAACGGCCATCAGTTTGCCTACGTTGTTGCGCGTCGCCTGAGCCATCAATCTGGCCCCCTGCCCATCTAGGGTAATGAATACTGCAGGCGTGTTGTTTTGCTGCTCGAATCCGGCTGAGGCATTGGTGATGTAATCACCGGTGATGATGACCTGTCTGTCCAGAAGGATCGGCTGACCGTTGCGCTCGTAAAACAATTGCGCTCCGGGAGGTACGATGCCAGTCTTGGCTGCTTCCAGCGGATTGCCTTTTTGATAGACCAATCTGAACTGCAAGCCGGCGGTTGCGCCGAGGATTGCTTTTGCGCGGGCCGTATTCTGCACGCCAGGAAGCTCGACCACGATACGGTCTTTTCCTTGCCGTTGGATGATGGGTTCGGCGACACCCAGCTCATTCACCCGGTTACGCAGAGTAGTGATGTTCTGCTCCAGCGCGTATTCCTGCGTTTGCTTCAATGCTTCTCTGGTCAATTCGGCACGCAGAGCCGGCCCTCCATCGAAATTCACCGATTTAAAGCTCAGGCTACGGTATTCAGCGGCCAGAACGCTTTCCGCCTGGGCGCGGGATGACGCGCTGGGGAAGCGAATGAACAATGCTTCTTTTTCACGGCGCACCATCAGATACGGAATTTGTTTGTTCAGCAAAAAATGGCGTATGCCCGTAGCGTCCCGATCCAATACTTGAGCAATCGCCGCGGGCATGTCGATCTGGAGCAGGAAATGCACTCCCCCGCGCAAATCGAGACCGAGATACATCGGTTTTGCGCCAATGGCGCGCAACCAATCCGGAGTGGCAGGCGCCAGATTGACGGCAACCACATATTGCCTGCCAAGCGCCTGCTTCAGCGGCTGAATGGCCTTGAGTTGCGTTTCTGTATCATGGAAACGGATCAGAAGATTATCGCCCTGGCGTTCAATCCGTATGTAGCGCAAGTGATCCTTTTGCAATACAGATTCGACCATCGTCCGCACACCTGGAGCAACGCTGCCATCGGTTTTCGATATCTGAATGGCCGGATTTTCGCCATAAAGATTGGGTAGCGCATAGAGAATACCAGCTATGAGTACCACGACGAGCAAAAGGTATTTCCACAACGGATATCGGTTCATCGCCAGTCAAGCCTCGATCTTAAAGATCCTTTATGGTTCCTTTCGGTAGCACGGCGGTCACAGCCTGCTTTTGGATTTTCAATACCGGCCCGCCTTCCGTGGTTTCGATTTCAACGAAATTCTCACCCACGGCGCGAACCTTGCCTACCACTCCGCCCGAAGTGACCACTTCGTCACCCTTGGACAAAGCCTCCAAAAGCTGACGATGCTCTTTAGCGCGCTTGCTTTGCGGGCGAATAATCATGAAATACATGAGCGCGAAGAAAATCGCGATCATGATGATAAATTCGATGCCTCCGGTGGCGGATGCCTGTTGCGCCCCTGCCTCCGCGGCGTAGGCGTTATTAATCAAAAAACTCATGGTAACTTTACCTTGCAGATTAAAGTGAAAGTGGATTGGACTTTCCCGACCCCTAGATCGGCAAAGTTCGGCATTATGTCACAGCCTATACTTTGTGTGTGTGCTGCCGGGCCTGAAATTCTTTCGCCCAGTCCTCGAAGCGATGCTCCTGAATGGCTGCGCGGATCTCATTCATAAGCGTTTGATAATAATGGAGGTTATGGATCGTGTTCAAACGCGCGCCCAGAATTTCCTTGCATTTATCCAGGTGACGCAGATAAGCGCGTGAATAATTCTGGCAGGTATAACACGTGCATGACTCATCTATTGGTCGCGTATCAGTGGCATAACGGGCATTACGAATACGCATCACACCGTGGCGCGTATACAAAAATCCATTGCGCGCGTTTCGTGTGGGGATCACGCAATCGAACATATCGATACCCAGGCGCACGGCGGCAACTATATCTTCCGGCGTCCCTACTCCCATCAGATAACGCGGCTTGGTTTCAGGCAATGCAGGAACAGTGAAATCGAGCACCTCTTCCCGCGCCTCGGCCGGCTCGCCAACGGCAAGTCCGCCCACGGCATAGCCATCGAAACCGATTTCGCGCAATCGGGCAGCGGATTCCAAACGCAGCTCCTCGAACAAGCCACCCTGCACGATGCCGAACAAAGCGGATGGATTGTCCGCGTGCGCTTCTTGTGAACGCTGGGCCCAGCGCATGGAGAGGTGCATCGAATCGGCCGCTTGCTCCTTGGTGGTTGGGTAAGGCGTGCATTCGTCGAAGCACATGACGATATCCGAACCCAACGCCCGCTGAACCTGTATTGAACGCTCAGGAGTCAACAGCACCTTGTCACCATTGACCGGCGAGCGAAAGGTGACGCCTTCCTCTGTCAATCTGCGTAGTTTGGCCAGTGAAAACACCTGAAACCCACCCGAATCGGTCAGAATGGGTTTTTCCCAATGCATGAAGCCATGCAAATCGCCATGCAGGGAAATGATTTCGGTGCCGGGCCTGAGCATGAGATGAAAGGTATTGCCAAGGATGATTTGGGCGCCCAGCCCTGAAAGTTCCTCGGGCGTCATCGCCTTGACGGTTCCATATGTACCGACAGGCATGAAGGCGGGCGTATCAACGACCCCTCTTGGAAAATGCAATCGCCCACGGCGGGCCGCGCCATCGCTTTGCAGGCATTCAAATTTCATGGCGTCGATTTATGAACATGGCATCGCCGTAACTGAAAAACCGGTACTGGTTCGCAATGGCATGCTCATAGGCACGCCTGACTTGCGGATATCCGCCAAAAGCGGAGACAAGCATTAGCAAGGTGGACTCTGGTAGATGAAAGTTGGTGATGAGGGCATCCACCACCTTGAAATCGAAACCGGGACGGATGAACAAGCGCGTTTCTCCTGAAAAAGGTTCGAGCGCACCTTCTCGCGCCGCCGTTTCCAGACTTCTTACCGCGGTGGTTCCAACCGCTATGACGCGGCCCCCCCGCTCGTGACAAGCGTTGATTTTTGCACATGCTTGAGCGCCGACATTCACATATTCCGCGTGCATGCGATGTTCTGCCGGATTCTGTACGCGCACAGGCAAAAAGGTTCCTGCGCCCACATGGAGGGTAATGTGTGTCATGGCCACCCCGCGATCACGTAGTCGGGTGAGCAGATTATCGTCAAAATGCAACCCGGCGGTTGGAGCGGCCACCGAGCCCGGATGTCTGGCATAAACCGTCTGATAACGTGCGCGGTCTTCGGGCGCATCCAGGCGTTTGATATAAGGTGGAAGCGGCATGTGCCCAAGGCGCTCAAGCACCTCCAGCAATGGAGCCTGCGTTTTGAAAGTGAGCAGAAACAACGAATCCTCGCGTGCAACGACCTCGACTTCCGTTTCATCCTGCAAATACAGCACTGTTGCGGGTTTGGGAGACTTGCTGGCCCGCACATGCGCGAGCGCCTTGTTACCTTCAAGCAGACGTTCGATCAGAATCTCTATCCGTCCGCCCGAAGCCTTGCGGCCAAACAAACGGGCAGGTATAACGCGGCTGTCATTGAATACCAGCAAATCATTCGGCGTGAGGCGATCCGCCAGAGAAGAAAACACATCGTCCTCGATTTTTGACGTAACAGGATCGAATACCAGCAAACGGCTGGCGCTTCTTTCCTGCAAAGGCGATTGGGCAATGAGTTCGACAGGCAGGTCGAAATGGAAATCACGGGTTTGCATGGGAGCGCAATCTTACCATGCCAGAGGTGTGTAACAGGAAAATCAGCCTAAAGGCCGCTTGGTGAAAGCCGGCCAATGAGTTAAACTAGCCGCCCGTGCCGGGATGGCGGAACTGGTAGACGCGCCAGACTCAAAATCTGGTTTCCGCAAGGAAGTGCGAGTTCGATTCTCGCTCCCGGCACCATTCCGTATTTAACTATCAATAAATTATATAATTTTGGCGTAAATTTAGATTAAACCCCCACCAGCACGCCGTCAAAGTGCCGGCACTGCAGATAGCGGCACCCGATCTTTCGCACGTAGGCCACGTGCGCGTCGTTCTCCACCCCTCGGCTACCACCACGGCGCCCAGATTGCGCGCGATCTCGATAATACCGCGGCAGACGATGTCTGCGGCACTCCGGTAGCCCGTCGCCCCGGCCTGAAACAGCGCGCCAGCGATCTTGATTCAGTCGTGTCCGGCTCTCTCATCGTCGATGGCGACGCCTGCGCCCTCCGACCTCAACGCATGCAAGCGTTTCGTGGCTTTCTCAAGCTTCGCTGGCAAGGCCGGCGTTTCCACCCACTCGACGACAATGCGCCCATGCGGCTGCAGGTGCTGGATTTCACGATAGATGCGATCGTCCGGGGTATAGGAAGAATAAACGCCGCCGCCGCATTACCGACAGGTCTCGATATCGATATTGAAAACGCGTTTCAGGCGTTGCACCCAGGTCATCGACGATCGCGGTTCGGCTGGCGTTGGCGGTTCGCCAGCTACCCGGATCTTGTGCCCCCCCTGCCCAACTTCGCCTTGCCCCATGCGGGGAAACTCATGCGCAGTCGCCGCCCGCCTCGGACAGACGCCGGCGCCAGCGGTACAGGGTGGCCCGGCTCACGCCCAGAATCTCCGCCGCCTGATCCGCGGTCAGGCCATGCGCCTTGCGCAGCTTCTCGAACCGCTCCAGACGATAAAGACCCTGGATTCAACTCGTAAGTGCGACTCGATCTGGAGCGGGAGGGTAAGCCGCGGTAGCATCACGGCTGCGGTTCCGGTGGCATGTTCGTGCAGAGCGAGAAGTTCGTCGAGGAACACGGCGGCCGGCTGGGCGATATCGCCGTCTATGGCTAGGAGTCCACCCCCACCACCTGGAAGCTGGCCCGGATGAACTTCGCCATCCGCGGCATCGACGCCGACCTCGGCCCCCACCAGGCCGACAGCTTCCACAACGATCTACACAAGGATCTGAAGGCCGACACCATCCTCGCCAATCCGCCCTTCAAGATGTCCGATTGGGGCGGCGAGCGCCTCAAGGAGGACGTGCGCTGGAAATACGACGTGCCGCCGACGAACAACGCCAACTACGCCTGGATCCAGCACTTTATTTACCACCTCTCACCCAACGGTACCGCTGGCTTCGTCATGGCCAACGGCTCCATGTTCACCTCCACCACCGCGGAGATGGCCATCCGCAAGGGGATTATCGAGGACGACCTGGTGGACTGCATCATCGCCCTGCCGGGCCAGCTCTTCTACACCACCCAGATCCCGGTGTGCCTCTGGTTCCTCACCCGCAACAAGAAAGCCGACCTCAAACGCGGATTTCGCGACCGCGGCGGCGAGACGCTCTTCATCGACGCCCGCCGCATGGGAAAACTGGTGGACCGGGTGCACCGGGAACTGACCCCGGAAGACATCGACCTGCCCCTCTACGGCGACGATCTCTCCCTCGACGATCTGGCCAAACTCAGGGCCCGGATCGAGGAGACCACCATCCCCCACCAAGTGGACCGGGTGCTGGTGAAGGAGACCGACAACCCGAAGCTGCTGGCGCATATTCGGGAGCATGGAGTGGAATGGTTTCGGAGAGAGGGTAAAAGCAGGTCTGGGAATGATTGAGGTATGGGGGGTGGTCAGATCATCGGCTTTCGGATGTGATCGAACTCATTGGTGGCGGAACGCCCAAGCGCTCTCACTCAGATTATTGGGGTGGAGACATCCCATGGATCATGCGGATATACGTGGATTGGTGACCACCGGACTTTACTGCGTCGCGGAGCTGGCCTTTCTTTAGCGTCAGGGATCATCGGCCGGGAGGCTCGTGTGAGATCGTCCCGTCATGGCCGATGCCGGTATAACCCAAACAAGGATTCTCCACACCGGCCGTGCAGACCCTGAGTCAAGGCGCCTGTCGTGCCTCCTCTACGGTAGTGCGTGTCTCGTGCGCCACAGGCTCATCGTGCCGCCATGGCGTTCCTGGCCCTGAGGCGGGACATCTCCTGGCGCACGATGTTCCAGATGAAGCCGACCAGCTCACGGGCGATCGCCACGCACACCAGTTTGACGTTCTTGCCCGCCTGGGTCAGGGTGCGGTATCGGCCACAAAGCCTTTTCTGTGCCCGCCGGGCGATCGCCTTGGCCTGTTCCGGGGCCACCTTGGCCTTGCGTTTGAGATGCATCGTCTGACGCGCCGGGATCCGATAGCTCCAGGCGCACTCCACCAGCATGCGGCGCGCGTGGGCATTGCCGGTCAGGGTGATCGCGCCCGCACCACATCCCGCATCGCTTCCTGCTCGGCGTCCGGCACCCACACCGGCGTCAGTTCGCCAACCCGCAACAGCCGCGCCAGCTTCAGCGCATCACGCCGGTCGATCTTGACCCGCTTGAGTTGCCTCTCGAATATTCTGGACACACATTTGGTCGTAGAGTGAGAGCGACAGGAGGTGTCCATGAGCAGGAAATCATCGGTGCAGGCGCAACGCCGGGGTCGCAGGCCAGCGCTTTCGGACGAGGTGCTGCTCATCCGGATCCGCGAGGTGCTGAGCGAGGCCGAGGCCCTGGGGTTCCGGGGCGAGGGCTACCGCAAGGTCTGGGCGCGGCTCAGACACCGGGGTGTCCCGGTGTCGAAGGAGCGGGTGCGGCGCCTGATGCGCGAGCACGGCCTGCGCACTGGATGGGTAGCGAGCGAGGACCGCGGGTCCATGACGGGACGATCATCCCGGAGGGTCCGAACCGGATGTGGGGCACCGACGCCACCCATCTGCCTGTGGCGGAGGCGGCGTGAATTTTATGCAGAACAGTGTCCAGGCATTCGGGGGTTTTACACTGTCCGATGATCCATGGCTGCGCGAACTGCCCTGACCGACAAGCCTGCGGATCGATATCGGCGCTGCGGGGCCGGATCACCTGGCCGGTCTGACGCGCGCCTACGCCGGCATCGCCGAGACCGGTTCTCTGGCGCTGTTATCGGCTCTGACTACTCCGACGGGGGTCAATTTCCTGCCCGATCACTATTTGTGTCGGTTGCGCACCGAGGACATCTTGCGTCACCTCGAAGATCTCTGGACGCGGCTGCGCACCGATGGTATCGCGATGCCGCGCGCGCTGAATTTGATCACGGGACCCTCGCGCAGGGCGATGTCGAGCAGACCATCCAACTCGGCGCGCATGGCCCGCGTAGCGTGAAGATCATCCTGCTGGATGAGGGCGATCGGTTCGCTTGACCTCGAACGTGCATCGATCATTCGGGATGCCAGGCGCTGCGTCGTTTGTTTAGAAATTGAACATTCAAACCAAGTGCCTGAATCTTCACGCCGTGTGCGTTCTACTCAAGACTTGTCCACGCCCTTGTCCACAGCCTCTGTGGATATTTTCGAGGCCGGTGAAGAAGAACGCGGGGCCGGGCACTATAATCTTGCCCACTGGCAGAAGCAGGTGTTCGAAAAACGAAGATCCGACCTGTTGCAGCGACTCAGGATGGACAAAGCCCTGCCAATGTGGATACGACCAGCCGGCAGCACCTAGATACAGGCGTCCGGCCGTTCGGTCCTGGGGCGGCGAAACGACAGCACTCATCCTTTCACCTGCTCGTGAGGGATTTCATGCACAGCGTATTTTTGGACGTCGGTACCCTGAATCGCGGCGATCTGGATCTGTCGCCCCTGCAAAACCGGCTTCCCGGCCTGCAAACATATCCCTATTCCAGCGCCGCGCAACTGGAGGCAAGGCTCAAGGATGCGGATATCGTGCTGTTGAATAAGGTGCCGCTCAATGCCGAAACACTGGCCCACGCACCGGCATCTGCGTTGTGTCTGGCTGGCGGCTCTCGGCATAGACCAGCGCGCTGGCCAGCCAGAGGGCGGTGTTGGCTAAGTCAATGCGCTAGGGTTGTGCAAGACATCAGGCGAAGAAGGTGTCTGCGATAAGATAATGGGCGCTCAGCTGGGACGAAGGGCTCTGACAAGGCAATCCCGGGCCGTGCGCGCGCCTTCCGGAGTTTCCACTTGCCTCTCGACAACGACTGCCTTTTCAACTTCGAGATGGCTGGCCAATACCGCAGCGACCCATTCCGGAGAATACAGCACTGCAGGATTCTGCGGTCCGCCATGCCCGTGCAACGGATTCGAGGCATCATGCCCCACCAGCAGGAAGGTGCCGCCTGGCGCCACCGCCTTGGCAGCGTGGGAGATGATCTGTTCCATCTCGGCAGCGGGCAGATGAAGATACAAAAGCACGACCAAATCGAAGGATGCTGCGGGCGGGGTGTAGCTGCGCAGGTCAGCCACCTCGAATTCGATGCGATCGGCCACGTGACAATGTTCGGCCAGGCGGCGCGCTTTTTCAATCGCGACATCGGAAAAATCCACTGCAAGCACATGCCAACCTTGATCGGCCAACCATACCGCATTCCGGCCTTCACCCACAGCCAAATCCAGTGCTCGGCCCGGGGTTAGGTCGCGCGTTTCTTCGACAAGAAAGCGATTCGGCGTCACAGTCCACAAAAATTCCTTTTCAGAGTAACGGGCGTTCCAATGCGCCCGCTCTGGATTCGTGTCATCGGCTGTTGGTGAATTCATTGGTGGAAGCTTCCTTTGTTATTGCAAATAATATGTTTGCAAAAATAATAAGTTACAAAAATAACTTAAATGAATAGATCAACCCATGACGTCTGTTTGATAGTCGTTAATGGCTTGCTCGATCTCTTCTATAGTATTCATCACGAATGGGCCATGATGTACAATCGGTTCACGCAAGGGGCGTCCTGCCATGAGCAGAATGCCTGTGTCTGTCTCAGCATGCAGGTTAATGGTGGACTGCTCCGGAACAAACACCGCGAGCTCGCCGATGGCTGCATGATTTTTCAGTTCGCCTTCATAGACATAGGCGAGTAGGCGGTACCCTTCAGGGAGGGTGATATCGACGTCTGCATGTGCATTTACCGTAAGATCTGCGATCCCTGCCCCGTCTCCAAGAACTGCCAGGGCTCCCGCACCCTGGACGTCATTCAGTTGCCATTTGCCGGCAATCAATCGGGCGTGGCCACCGTTAATATCCATCTCGGGGATGTCATCGCTCTGAATATCTCGGTAGGCTGGCTCAGACATCTTCTTTTCAGCCGGCAGATTGATCCAGATTTGGAAACCATGAAGGCCGTTGCCATCTTTCAATGGCATTTCCGAATGAATTACGCCTCTGCCCGCCCTCATCCATTGCGCCCCTCCACGAGTCACTTCGCCACGGTGTCCACGGGAATCCTCGTGCTGGAGGCCGCCTTTCAGGAGATAGGTCAGGGTTTCGAAACCACGATGCGGATGCGGCGGGAAACCTCCGACATAATCTTCCTGCACCTCGCTCTTGAGTTCATCGATTAACAGGAATGGATCGAGTCTGCCGTTGAAGTCACTGATCCGACGAATCTTGACTCCGGCACCATCTTGGGTGGGAATTGCCTTCAGACGAAGAGGCGTGTCGTTTGGCATGGCTAAGTCTCCTCTGCTTGAGGTTAAAAATATAGCAATTTTCAAACGCTAGGTGACACCGGCCAGGCGGAGCAGAACAGCGCGATTAAGCGATTGACAGCCTATTATTTTTTACTCTCATTCCTAATAGAGTAGCCGTAGAACCAAGAGAGGTTATCTAGACATGATGTTTTGACCTGCCCATCCTCAACGATCGTGTGTTACCGTTGAGGATGGGTATACACCCTTAAGCAGAGCCACATTGAGGAGGGCAGGTCATGAACGAGTTTAACGCTGAATCCGTGTTTCTGAACACCGTCGCGGCTCCGGTCGAGCCAAGGGAGCCC
>Ga0256829_1000248_pt1 | contig 62530 bp, 69 predicted proteins | sample 131447metaG_FD_185979 | JGI IMG/M metagenome (GOLD analysis project Ga0256829, IMG submission 185979) | Hydrothermal vent microbial communities from Lau Basin, Pacific Ocean - 131-447 | ecosystem: Environmental > Aquatic > Marine > Hydrothermal vents | place: Pacific Ocean: Lau Basin | collected...
AGTTTTCGACGATACATAAAAATGTTTTACCTTTCAGTTTTCGACGATACATAAAAATGTTTTACCTTTCAGTTTTCGACGATACATAAAAATGTTTTACCTTTCAGTTTTCGACGATACATAAAAAAAGTATCTTTATAAGGAGTACATAAATTATGTATCTTCAAAAAAAATGTACTCCTTTCGTATCTTATATAGGGGGTAAATTTGCTCTTTTTTTCCCATATTTTAAGTTTAAATTTAGAATTTCAATGCAGTTTCACAGCTTTCGAGTTTCTCTCTGAACTCATCAAGCTCCTCTTGAGTGTCTGCAAATTCTGCTTTGAACTTCAAAAACTCTTTTTTAGAGACTTTCTTTAACACATGATCCACAAACAATTCTCTTTCTCTTTGGGAAAAACAACCTAGTTTTTTTGCCACTTTTCCAACAACTGCAACTGATTGAACTTTAACCGGTTTAAATTTTCTATTCGCATCCATTGCTCCTCTTTGTGTTATGTGCTCTGCACCCTCTGTTAGTCTTGTATCCATATTATCCTCGCTTGTTTTAAATTTACTGTATTATATGATAATTTTTAATATCAGTTGCACACTTAACCTCGAAGGAGCTTATATGACGAGAACAAATAAATTTACCTATACTTTAGTACGTCTACCATCAACGGTCCTGCATGAACTATTACACGCATTAATGGTTATCATATTTACATTTACGGACATCTTATTTAATATATTAAGAAGCGCATTTGGAATAAAGAAAAAAGAGGTTTGTCGAATTGAAAATTTCAACATTTTTCCAAACTTTAAAGAGGGAACTTTAGGTTCTGTTAGCTACATTTTTAGCAGTGGATTTCAAGATATTTTTATTAATATTGCGCCTATTTTTTCATTAATTATACTGTTTGTTTATCTTGATTATTTTGGATATATTGTGGTGGATTTTCATTCAAAGAAACTTATAGAAATACCAGACTATAACTTTAAATTAGTAGATATATTCACACCGTTCATAGCCTATTATTTATTAAGTGCATCGCTATTATCAAAGAGAGATTTGTCTAATATGCTAAAAGGCTTGTTGAAAGTTGACACACTTATGAAGCTTGCAATATTATCATCGTTCATATATTTAATTGTTAGGTACAATCTAGATTCTAATGCTAATATTGTTGACTATTTGAAGGAGTTGTTTGGAATAATTATTGATGGTTTGTTTGAAATAATTGATTTTATAAGAGCTAATGTGTAGAACTTGCTAATGACTTAATTGCGGTTTAGACTGTTTGTATTAAGCCATTTTTTGTACTTATTTTGAATTAATTTTTCCCTTTCTATATCATCTTTACAAATGTGTTTATTGTGGGTTCTTACTATTTTCCACTCTCTTTTATCGTTTAGATTAGACAAATAACTCGTCTCTATTTGTTTACATTTCCCATCACCCATTGTAGCCACTGCAACAACATTGTAATCACTTTTAAAAACTATTTCTATATCTCTTTTCTCTTTTACATTTTCGTATCTACTCTTAAGCAGAGAGACTGGTGTTTTTATGGAGGAACATCCACCAGTAAATAATAATATAATGAAGCCCAGGAAGGCTCTTGTTGTCCTATTTCTTCGCCTCATTAGGATTCCAAATATTCGCTTTTTATTCTATACAATACACTTCTATTTATTCCGTATTCTTTTGCGAGATGCACTATTTTTTCACCACTTTTAATCCTCTGTGCTATCTCAAATTCTTTTTTATAATTGAATAATTTTTTACCGCAACTGCCGCAGCTTTTGGTGTTTTTTGATTTTAAGTTTGAATAAGAAACTTCTATTACATTTCCACACAACATACATATACACTTATAGATAGCTTGAGTTTTTCTGCACTCCAAATATTCAACGACATATATATCATTATATATCCTACCGCTAATATCTATTTTTGCACTCACGCTTACACCTTTTTATTTGTTTTCCTCTATTTTATCAAGTTTTTATTGCTCATGCAAATAGAGTTAATACTGTTTATCTGCGGTTTGTAGCGAATATTTTTGAGCAAACTCTATCATTTTATCATCGCCGCTACTATCGCCATAAGCAATAGCACTTGCATACTTTTTATTGGAAATCTTTTCAAGAATACGCACTACTTTTTCACTTTCCGTACAATTTTTTCTCTTGTATTTTAAGCCATTATTCTCGAAAGAAATTTCAGTGCTTGCAAGCTCTAATCCTCTCTTTTTGCACCATGGTTGCAACCAGCATTTTAGTGAAGCACTCACAACGATAATCCTGTCGCCCAACTGCTTATGCAAAACTATCTTCTTTAGCATCTCTTTATTGAGGCTTTTATCTATCTCTTGAAGTGAAAACTCCTTGGCTTTTGCAACAAAATCTTCTTTGGAATCATTTGAAAAAAAATGATTTAGATAGATTAATTTTGCTTTATCACTTGGATATATTCCCAGCCTATTTAGTATGAGCACAGGCGAAAGAAACACCAATCCCACAAAGGTTCTAGTGCTGCCTTTTGTATATTTTGTAAACTCGATTAGAGAGTCTTTTTTGTATATTGTTCCATCAAAATCAAAGAGTGCTAAACCACGAGTTCGACTTTTATTTCTTGATGTTTTCACTATATGCTCATCTTTTTAAATTGGAACTCTGGGATGCACTTAATTACCAACATTATATACTTCCATATCCACTTAGTATATATGATATTCTTTTTGTTCTCCACTGCTCTAACTATATCATTTGCCACCTCATCAGGCTGTGCAGTCAGCATAGCAGGAAGATCTAATCCTTGCGTCATTTTCGTATCAATAAAGCCTGGTTTTACTGTTAAAACATGTATATTATATTGATACATTGCATTTCTCAAGCCTGATAAATAAGAGGTAAATGCTGCTTTGGCGGAGCCATATATATAGTTGGCTTTTCTTCCTCTTTCTCCCGCAACAGAACTAATACCAACAATAACTCCAGTGTGCTTAGAATCCCTCATTTTATGGGCAATTTTCTCGAGTATCGAAGCTTGCCCTGTATAATTTATGTCTGTTATAAGTTTTATGTTATCGGAACTCATATCATCTTTTTTACCCATATATCCAGCGGCACTCACAACCACGGATGGAAGAGCGCTTAATCCTGAAATAAACGCATCATGACTCTTGAAATCCGTCACGTCGAGGTAATGGGTGACAACCTCAACTCCACTTCTTGTTTTTAGATCCACGGCTATCAAATCAAGCATCTCCATATCTCTGGATGCAAGCTCGATTCCATACTCTTTTTTTGCATAAAGTCTTGCAATTTCTTTCGCAACGTCACTGTTGGCCCCAATGATCAATACAGTTTTTTTCAAATGAATTTCCTTTTTTTATAGCCCTAGTCTTTTTGATTGCAATGAGACTAAATTGTTATAATTTTCGATTTTTTTTCTCTCTTTTTTAAAGATGTCTAGACGGGAGTATCCTTGCTCGAATACCTCTTTGGTAACTCTTGCATCTTTTGCGAGATAGGTTCTTCCTTTGAATTTAAGAACTGTGTCATCCAGTGTGTTTAGAAATTCAAATATCCCCTCTTCCATCTTAAAATCTAACGCCAGAGAGTACCCTTCTATAGGAAATGACAAATAGTTTTCATTCTCTGCTCCATACAGCTTTAATACGGCCAAAAAAGAACCTTTTCCGGCGTTGGAAATTTTCTGGAGTATTTCTTGAAGAGCAACAAAACTATTCTCAAGAGGGAAAATAATCTGGTATTGCAAAAAGCCTTCTTTTCCATAAATTCTATTCCATTTATACATGGAATCAAGTGGGAAAAAGAACTTTTCAAGCGAAACAATCTCTTCTGATTCCTTATCTTTTATTCCATTGTAGTAGAGTTCATTAAAGGCTTTTACGCTGTATTTATTGAGCGCAAAACCAGGAAAATCAAACGGTATTGATTTTATCTTTGATGGGTTATAATCTAGATCGCCATCATCACGAAAATCCCCATACATCACCAGCGATCTTCCTAGAGAGTCCCCACTAGAGAGACAATCTATCCATGCGACCGAATAAGGCTTGTCTTTATGTTTCTCGAACGTATCAAATGTCTCTCGCAAAGATGAGGTTTTAATAGTAGTCTGTGCAATGTTTTTGGAATTTATTTTTTTTAGCTCGATTTTGGCATCGAGTATAACCCCGCTTAAGCCCATTCCACCACATGTAAGCAGAAAAAGCTCTCTGTTGTGTTTTTGTGAACATTCCACAGTCTTTCCGTTTGGCAATAACAGCTTAAGCTCAATCACATGCTCACTAAAACAACCGGCAACGTGGTGGTTTTTCCCGTGAACATCCGCAGCAATTGCACCTCCTACGGTAATCAGTTGAGTACCTGGAACTACGTTTAAAAAATACCCTCTAGGCACAAAGCAGTCCACAATATCTTTTAGGATGACTCCAGATTGCACATGTAATATGGCTCTCTCTTCGTCAAAATGTAGCATCTTGTCGTATCTGAGCGTACTCATCATGGTCTCTGACAGCGCACAGTCCCCATAACTACGGAAGTTTCCGCAAGGAATATATTCGTTATCACTGGTTACCCCAATACATTCACTCTCTTTGGCAAAATATTTTAACACCCCCGTCGTCTTGGGATATCTTCCCCACGCACTTATTTCCCTCACTTAAATCCTTTGTTCAATGCATATGCAAGGCTCTTTAATTATAAAATAATAGCATTTTATTTAGCTTTTCCTTACCATGCATCCTGCTTGTTTTGCACTACCTGCTTGCGCTTTCTAGGGTTTTTGGCACTCTCACGTTATGTTTCATTGCCGCCTTGATATAACTTTTAACGAATGCCGAAACAAGTTCCGAAATGGACCTACAATATGGATGAGGCTGCATTGCGTCATGAAACGTTTTATAGAAATCTATATCATGCACAAGCTCCTGTGTATCATCGCCGTTGTGACAATACTCGTGCAAAAGCGTTGTGGCAATCAACTCAACATTCTTTATGTTTTTTTTGGCATTTTCGATAATGCTCATATCCAAAACGATATAATTCTCGCCGTCCGTCCATCCAAATGCCCTGCCTTGCGAGTCACCAAATAGCAGCTCTCTTTTTGCTGTCATTGAGGTTGTATTATTTCGAACAAGCCTAAATACACCACTATTCATACGATTTACAATATTATAAACGTCCCTCTCAAACACTCCCAGCTCTTTTTTTGAATAGACTTTGTAGCTTACGGGATTTTGCTTCTCAAGGCCATCTATGTCCTCATAAAATTCAAACGCCTCTCTAAGTTCCCTCATTCTGCTTAAGATTCCATCTCTCCAATGGTGGCTTCTTTTCTTGAAATATTTTTTGCATAATTGAGTATATATTCCCCTTTGCTCCCGTAGCTCTTCTTCAAGTAAACCCATCTGCAGCACATTAAGCTGCGCAATTATAAGCTCTCTTGTGTCCGTTATGTAATCAGTGTATTTGCCATCATAATAACCAAGATAATAATCCAGCAGCTTATCGATGACCAGGATGGTGCTAAACTGATTCAACGCATCCGATATCATAGGAGAATTGGGATCCTCAACAACTATATGCTTGAAGTTTCCATCTATTATTTGTAAAATATTGTAATGTTTTCCATTAACATCCCTATATATCTTTAGCCCTAAAAACCCCTCAACATCGATCTTGCGCTCAAAGAACAGACGCACGTAATACTCTGACATCTCGACAGGGATGACTCTGTTAATACCCTTGACGGCATTTTTACTTTTTATCTCTTCCATATACTCGCTAAATGATGCCCAAACATCACACTTGTCCGTTAAAATATCATTTCTTGCGAAGTTTACTTCCATCGGCACTTTAGAAACCAGCACACCTTTGAAGCCGTGTAACCAGCTGTTTTTAACAAGCACTCCTTGGTTATATATGCTTAGATCATAACTGTTCTTGTCCTCTGCATATCTGAAGTACTCGTTTTCGAATGTAATACTCTTCAACTCTCTATTTATTCTTTTTTTGTTGATAAAGATGTCTGATTCACAGTATGCAAGCATCTTCTCTAACTCTTTTCCTGCGATATCTTTTGCTCTATAGAGCGATACTTCGATGCAGCAGCCACTCCTTATTTCTAGGTTTTCCTCTAACGTGTATACAAGCCCTTTATTTTGAATATCAACGCTCATCATATACCTTCCGCTGCGCCACACAGAACTTCCATAAGCAAACATCTGTCCTCTTCCCATACGAAATTTCCCAAAACGAGGACTATCTTCAGCGTGCGGTGCACCAAATACACCAAAGAAATTTTCAATATATTCTCTCGATGGAAACCCATGCCCATTATCGCTAATTCTCACCGTTTGAGGGGAGAACTCAATTTCTATTTGATTTGCTCCGGCATCGATGGAGTTCATAACGAGCTCTATTATTGCTTTTTCTATACTGCCAGCCTGGTGTGTTATTAAATGATTGATTATTGATTTGTCTACTGAGAAATTAACAGATTTTTCCAATGTGCGCCTCTTTGTATATGCTTTTGATCTGTCAATATTAGCATTTATTTTTACAAAGGAATACACAGTTTGCAATTTAGGAAAGTCTTTTTGCTTATTGCGCAACCCCCCCCTTTTTTTTTCTCACTGAACGCGACCGAAAGGGGAGGCTTTGACTTTACGACTGAACGAAAATCATGATAACAATTGTCCCTTCCTCTTCAATCTAATACCAAGTTTATAGGTAATATAAAGTCGCCTTATGTGCCTTCTAGTAACAATTGAAAGGCCTCTTGTACTCACTGCAACAAATCCGATAAAAAAGAAAGCCAGCGGGTACAGCATCAAAGCCAGTTTGTTCACATAATCCGTAGAGTAATAGGATGTAGCAGACACAATTGCGGGCACACTCACTATTAGCAGAATCCTGACGAACGTACTTTTATGTCTAAGTTCTCTTTTTGTGAGCTTAATCCATAATAGAGCAAACACAACAGACGCTACAAAAATATAAGACTGCAGCCATGCTTGTATATTCACATTTTTCAGGCTAAAGAGTATAAAATAAAATACGATATTAATAAAAAGTTGTGACATTATCATGACTACAATTTTTCCGCTAAACACTCGCAGATCTTTCGAGAATTCACGCTTTAACGTTTGCTTCATTTTTTCGATATTAAACGGCAATTCTTCTTCAAGTAAAAGTTCTAGCCTTCTTAATAACGCACATCCACCGAACATATGATTGATACCGCGATAATAAAAGGTCGTGTCACTATTTACAAACTTCAAATATATAATCAGGGCGACAACGAATGACGCGATGACAACGATTATCTCAACTACATCACCTACTTCCATTCCAATATTCATGATAATTCTCCATATTCACTCTAAGCCGGTACAGCTCATACACTAAATATTTTTTCATCTCGTGTGAGAAACTCAAAAACAGCAATTGGTTTAAAAAATGAGAACAAAGCTCATATGGCGCTAAAGATTTCGTGGGATACTCCTTTTTGCAAGCAGTAAAGATTACTGACAGTATGATAGGCATGAATAGAGACTGATAAAACAATTATGTATGGGCGTGCTACAGTATTGGGAAGTTTGCATGCCTGGACACAATGTGCTTTAAAAGATCATGCATAGTTGGCGTATACAGTTGATTATAAAATATTATATCTTTAGGAAAAATTAATCTTGCGAAAGTGTCGGCTTTTTGTTCTGCCTCTTGGCAGAGGTACGTTAAGCTGAAGTTCAAGCTTAACAGTAACCCTATTTGGATACATTAAACATAGGCTGTGCATTGCCCATTATCATGTTTATGTTTATTTTTCCGTTCTTTGCAGCCTCGATTGCCAGCCTGTTATTCTCTAGGTTCTTCATATCGAGATATTGCTGGGAAGTTAGCCCAAATGTTTTTGCATAAGCTTTGTCCGCATTGGCCGCAGCTATTTCTGCCTGCTCCCTTGCTTTTTCAGCTTTTACGCGTTCAGTCTGTGTTTTTACATTTTGTTTTTGCACCGCTGTCGCTATAGTTGCTTCAATAACCTTCTTTGGTGCTATTACTTTTCCAACCGTTGCTTTTAATAGTTCCACAGGGATATCTTCATCTTTCATAAACTTTCGAACAGTCTTTGTTACCTCTTCTTCCATTGCATATATCGTATCTGGGTTTGTTGTCATTTCAAACATTTTTTTGGCTTTAGTAAAGCTTCTGGCTGTGTTTCTTAACGGCTCTCTGAGTTTGTTTTTGTACCAGTTAGGCCCCCATTTGGCAACAAGTTCTGGGGTACGCCCAGATATATTTTTAAGTGTTAAGTGTATTTTAAAATCAACCGGATTGTTATCCGCTGTTATAAGATCATCAAACACCTCATCTATATTATATGGCTTAATATTAATTGAAATGATAGATGTTGTAGTTACTCTCCAAACTAAGCCGGTTTGCACGGGCTTCTCCTCTACACCTCCGTGCCCAAAAAACCAAGGTTTTTTAACAATCACCCCCTCATATCCCGCATCTATGCTGTTTGGTCTAATTGTGAGGATTGCCAGAGCAGCAACTGTCCCAAGAGACACCAATAACCATTTGTTCGTTTTTAACATCTTGTTCTCCTTTTAATAATCGAGATATTATAGTAATTTTTTTACATCCCGTCTAATCGCCAATACATCTTTCAATAAGGCTTATGGGACATAATTTTAATCAACAAAAACAAATCTCTTATCAAGTTTGTATTTTGCAGAATATCCGATCGCCAGGCCAAGAGCACCGCCTAGATAAGGAGATTGAAACAGATAATAAAAAAGATATTCACTAATCCAAAATATAGCAGTCGTTATGATACCCATATTTGTGTACAGAAAAAACTTTTTCATTTCATGATATTTGGATTTAGTCTCATAGTAAAAAATATGCTTTTTGTCGAGAATATACTTAACAAGAAGCCCCCCTGCGGTTCCCACAAATAAAGCAATATGTAACACAAAAGTTCCGTCGTACACATGAAACACAATCGCTTGTAGTAACAAGTTGACACCAGAGGATATGATAGCAAAAAGGATATATTTGAGAGTTGTTGTCAATAAAGAATCCATCCGAACGTAATCAACCACCCCGTAATAGTTGCTTGAATAAAAGTATCACTCAATACTATTTTTGTGGGAGAACCGCTGTTTTTTAAAACAAAGGATATCTGCAAATACCTTAAAATGCCAAGAATTACAAAAAATGCCGTTACAAAGAGATAGTCCGAACCTACTCTTGCAATAACATCAACTGAAGTAGTATACAGTACATATGAAACAATGACCACCGCTGCCATGATCGCCATCGAAATATCCAAAAACTGCAGATTGTAGCCATCAATCACTTTTCTTGCTTTTGTGCCGGTCTTTTCAAATAGCAGAACATCGTCTCTTCTTTTGGCGAGTGCCAGAAATAGTGCCAACAGAAAAGTTATAACTATTATCCATACCGACAGTTTTGTATCTGTTATGAAAGAACCCGCATACAAGCGAAGCACAAAACCTATAGCTATAATGTTTACATCTAATATCGCAATATGCTTTAATTTCATAGAATAAGCAAAATTCATCATAACATAAGCGATAAGGACATAAGCCACATCCATTGAAACGCAGCATACCAGCACTATCGCTCCTACAATAAAAGAAGTCATCAATAGAACACCTTGTCTCTTTGATACTGCTCCGCTTGCAAGCGGTCTGTATTTTTTCTTTGGATGTCTCTTGTCGTCTTCTATATCAAGATAGTCATTTAATATATACACTCCGCTCGCTGCCATAGAAAAAGCGATGAAAGCAAGTGCCGTATTTAACAACAGGGGCAAGTCTCCAATTTTTAGCGCAAAGAAAAGGGGTAAAAAAATGAATAGATTTTTTATATATTGATGAGGTCTTGCAAGTTTAACTATAGCCTGTAAATTTTGAAACAATTTTCTCTCCTAATTTGAGAGAATTATATTCAAAAAAATGAACTCGACTGCACAATGTAACAAAATGAAACAAAAGGATATTTAATTGATTTTCTATAGATTCCATTATATAACCGACTTTTTCCATTATATAACCGACTTTTTCCATTATATAACCGACTTTTTCCATTAAATAACCGACTTTTTAAAATTGACAAGGAAAGATTATAAAGTAAAAATTACAATAGAAAAATTATAAAGGACCAAAAAGAGGGATACATTTAAAAGATAATTGATGCAAAGCAAGAAGAAGTTGGTAGAAAGTTTGGCGACTCCCCAACATCTTCTCGTACCGGAAGTATTGCTTTTAGTATGTTCACATTATACATACTTTTTTTAAATTTCACAAGACTGTGAGGCAATATTATTGCAACAAATCCCCTTAGTATCGTGTTTTGTGTTAATTTTACACACAACACTAATGGTAAAGAGATATCTGCCTTCTCAAAACAACACTTGAAATTTTTCTTCGGCAACACTGTTAATTGATAGGCGTGGTTCAGAGCGTCTGGTGAGAGTATTCGTGATTTTAATGGAGTAGTTGATATGCCAACAAAACATTAATAAGCAGAAACACGAAGAAAAAATAGAAATTAATTAACTGTTCGCGGCATTAAGCAGAGCAGTTAATGAATGATCGCTGCGGCGGGTGCACGGGAAGAAATTCTAAAGCACAGCTACACAACAGCTGCCGCACGTTGTAATACGCACACGACCTCATCCGGATTTGACCGCTGTGTATGGGCGCATATGCCCTGTCATTCTGCTGCGCGCACCTAAGTTGTGTTTTTACAATATGGTGCATAGTGTTACCGCATAGCCGTGCATGAGCAGTTGTTCGTTACAGGATGGAGTAAAGAACAGGCAAATAGATACCTCAAGTTTTCATCGGGGAAGTGCAAGAATGGGCTTTAAACTCTTTTTTATAAGGGGAGAGCTCTCTCTTGATTTTCGCATATGGTCTTTCTGGCTTATCCGTGTCCTCAGTAATCAAGCAGGGAAGATTTTTGAGTAAAAAGTAGGTTATATAATGTAATGTGCTAAGTGCACAAAAGAATTGGATATAATGAAGAAAGTTGGTTATATAATGTAGTTACTTCTTGAAATTGTCAATAAAAAGTAGGTTATATAATGTAATATGAAAAAGTTATCCACATAAAAAGTAGGTTATATAATGGATATTTTCTATTACTCTAATAGGTTTCTTTCACTCTCCTTTTCTATCATATTTTCAATGATGGTCATAAGATCATTACAGAATACTGAATATTCTAAAACTCCTTTGTCTGTTTTAACTTTCCAGTTGCTTCCCTCCCCTGTTATATCCAATATTTCTCTTGTTTCATTATCGTAAAGTATTTTTTTGTTTTTAAATTGGAGTAAGGACTTCTCCATGTCAAACTTTAAGTGTTGTATGTTTTTCGCTGCTGAGTATTTAAACTCTTTGGTTTTATGGTTATAGTGTATTCCATAATCTTCTTTAAGAGCGTCTGCATATTTTTTTAAATTGGATTTTATCTCTTTCATAGAAGAGACGCTGTTAACAGGGAAGCCTATCTCCTTTAAAACATTGTCTAATTTATATGCTTGCACATTACTATTCTTTTGAGTAATAAGAAACCAACGTACAATCGAAGGAATAGTATAATAATTGATACCAGCTATTTTTTTATAGATCTCTTTGTAATTAACGCCAAAATCAAGTTCGTGATTGTGCACATAGTCTTTATCTAAAATAATGAGACTTTTATCCGAATCGGTTTCATGGCTTGTATAATAGTTAGAGATAATACCACAGCTTTTTGTGATTTTCCCTAATTTTAAATAATACTTTGCGTCGTCTATTTGTTTAACCGTTTCTCTAAATTTCGTATGGTTTGTCTTCATTCCAAGGTCATCCAAGACCTCTTTTTCATCGAAATAGACTCCAATGTTTCCATCTTTGAGTTTCGTAACTATTCCACAGTACATAATAGAGTTAAATATTTTCAGGTGATACTCTGTAAGTATCCTGTTTCTTATCTCTATTTGCCCATATTCATTCTTTATAATCAATTTGCTTCCGTTCTTGATAAACTCTTTGTAGAGTACGGAATTTCCGGATACCTTGTAAACAGGCATAAAATAATTAAAGTTTACTTCGTGCTCTGTGGATATAGAGTCCTGTATTTTAGATGCTAAGTTATCATATAGTTCTAAATTTTTAGCCATTCGTTTTGCCTTTAGTTAAATATATATTATCGTATAAGCACTCTTGAGCAGCGTGCTTTCTTGTGTTCTCAAGCAGAAGCCTTGCCATCTTGCAACTGTTCAGTATTGAATTATGTTGATTTTTACTGTCTAATATTCTAAAATCATCTTCATTTAGTCCATAAATTCTTGTAAAATCTTCACTGTTTAGCCTATAAAGGTTGTGTATTGTTGTGTTCGCCGATATGGTTATGCTTTTTGTGTTTTTAGCGGTCTCTTTCCATGCCGTATTTGCTAAGGAACTGGCTTTTATAAATAATGTACATTTTTCACTAATTTTTTTTCTCTTTTTCTTGTTGTATTCATCGATTTGCTTAAAGAAAAAATTATGCTTTTTTGTGATGGTATTGTATATCTCTGCGCTTTTCCCAAGACGCTCCAGAGCACTCCACTCCTCGAGCAACGAAAGCATATATATCCCGCTTGCGTAAATCTCTATTAGCTTCTCCTTGTTCACGATGACACCTTTCATATTAAATACTGATATTTTAACATTTTTATAAAGTTACGTATCTTTTATCAAATTCTATATTTAACCACATTTTGACTATTGCTATAACAATTTATATTATATCAAAGGATTATTATGACAGCAAAAGAGATAGAAGAAAAAATCTTTAGAAATATGACACAAGCGAAGCCAAGAACAATGCTTGAAAATTCCTATCGTTCGTATATGTCAGAGATCTTAAATAGACAAAGAAGGTTATCAAAAAAGAAAGATGCTTCTTCACAGCAGTATGCTTCTTAGGTTCTTATCATTATTCATGTCTGCTGAATTATCGAATAAATGTTTATTTATGCTTTCATGACATAAAATGCATTGTGGGAGCACGCGGTGTTCCTTGATATCGATATGTGATATTTTTTGAATATCGTGACAACTCCAACAATCTGCACCGCACGCTCCATGATTTTCATTATCTTTGTTGCTGTCGTGACAGCGAGTGCAGTTTTTTAATATTTTGTGATTGTTGTCGTATCTCCCGTTTTTAATCAGTTTTGGATGACAGGCTATACAGTTGGCATCACATCCAAATACATTGTTGGCTAACAATAAGACAGCTATAATAGATGTAACTAGCTTCATCGTTTCCCCTTAGTTATTGTAAGTTAAATAAATTGCTGCGAATACAAATATTGATATTATTGCCAATATAAGTAGCAAGTTGATGTTTTTTTGCCTTTTGTTGCTCTCTTCCGCCTTTAATAACACAAAATCACTTGCAATATTTTGTTTTAAGCTCGCCACTCTATTTTTTACTTGTGATAATATATCATAAAAACTTTCATTGGTAATCTTGCTGCTTTGCAATACGGAGTTTAGAAATTGTGTATTATGATTTTTGATCTCTTTGGCAAAGCTCGAAGGAGTGTCAAAATATAAATCGGCTATCGATTGGACAATAGGTTTGTCTGATTCATGCCCTATTGCGGTTGCTATTGGTATAGGCGAGTGAGCGATCACATCAAGCACCTCAGTATGGGAAAACTCTATCATATACTGGTCTTCGTTCCCTCCTCTGAACAAAACGGCCAACTGGAATTTTTTAGTATTTATGACTGTCTGCAGGATGTGGGCTATGGATTTTCCATCGGAATCACAAGTGTAGAGCTTAATAGAATCGTTTTTTGATCCAACTTGATTTATTATATCTGTGGAAGTATTCCCTGTTTTGGTAGTAATAATGGCGATTTTTTCCACAAAACTTGGAAGTGTTTTTTTGTGCCGTTGATAATAACCTTTCTCATTAGCATATTTTTTGATCTTCCTTTTTTTAATCTCTAGTTCGGAAATTCCATTTTCTCTTATGGATTTTATGTGGATCTGCATCTTTCCATCTTTTCCAAACGATATTTTTTTAATTCTTATATCAACACTCTTCTCTTTCGTGAAATTATAGTGCTTGTGGCTTCTAAGATATATATCTTCTGGGCATACGAATGTCGCTTTTTGCTTTTTTTTGTCAATAAGAGGTAGATAGCATAAGCGGTTGTTTTTTTGTCCATAAAAGGACATTTTTTCATAAAACCTCTCAAAAGAAAGCTCTGTTAAAACAAAGTCTTCGAATATGGACTGATTCTCATCTGCTTTTTGATTGAAAAAATTAATTATCTTTCCTAGGGAAGTCTCTTTAATATCTTCAGTGCTATGCATCTAATACCTCCAATATTGCTTCTACTTCATCGGCATACTCCACAAAATTCAACTCTCCACCAGATTGAGCTTTACCTATAAGGTCTCCGCTGCCTCTATTTTTGAGATCTTGATTTGCAAGTTTGAAGCCATCATTCTCTTTACAAAAATACGAAAGCCTTTCAAAGACTTTCGGTTTATAGTTATAATCTAGCATCCATAAACCCATATAACCTTTGAGTCCTGCCCTTCGCCCTGCTCTTCCTCGCATTTGGTGTAATTGGCTTAAACCAAATCTATCCGGTCCAGTTACAACAACGCAGCTTAATTCCGGATGCGAAAAGCCTGCCTCAACCATTGATGTTGCAATCATTAAAGGAAACTCCCCTCCCCTGTAATCTTGAATGTTTTTCTCAATCTCCTTCTCTTTTAATTGTCCATGAATTACCCTGAAGAAATCTTTAGGGAATCTCTGCTCACAAATAGATGTGATTTTTTCAATACTGGCGAGTTCGCCGGAGCTTATTGAAGGAGCAACTATTAAAGAGACTCTTCCTTTTCGTCCCTCCTCTTCAATAAAATTCAATAGTTGTTCTGTTTCGCTCTGCTTTGTTATGATTTTAGATTTTACCTCACTCCTGCCCTCTGGTTTTGCAGCGATTTTTATAACCTCATAGTTTCCGTATATACTTGACTGAATACTTCTTGGTAAAGGAGTGGCGCTCATATAGAGAAGATAAGGTAAATCCTGTGTGCTTTTTAGTAAAGCTCTTTTTGCATCTACTCCAAATTTTTGCTCTTCATCAACAATGACCAGTCCTAAGTTATTGAACTCCAGGTTGTTGACCGCAGTGGTGCCAATTACAATAATGTTGTTGTTTTTGCTTACTTTTTTTTGAATCGCATCTCTCTGTTTTTTGGTGGTTTTGCCTGCTAAAAAAACAACTTCAATGCCGCAAGGTGTTAAAAAATTACAATACTCATCAAAAAGTTGTTTTGCCAATACTGCAGATGGTGCAAGTACTGCAACCTGGGCGTTGTTTCTACATATCGTATATGACAAGAACATGGATACTGCGGTTTTTCCGCTGCCGACATCTCCTTGAAGAAGCATGGTTTTAAAAGTGCCATTTTTAATAATCCCGAACATTTTACCTAGTGCTTTTTTTTGTTCGTTGGTCAATGTAAAAGGTAGAGAATCCTCAAGTTCTCTAAGTTCATTTTTATTATAAAAGAACTTTTTACTTTTTCCTGCAGTTTTATCACTTTGCAGTCTTTTGAGTATCCTATATATCTTTTCTGCTCTTACTCTTTTGTGGTGTACTGTCTCTTTGTTTAAAAATTGCTCTATGTTATCAGCATTAACTCCTCTGTATCCATGGATATATTGTAATGACTCATAAAGAGAGGGGAGAGACAATTTTTTTTCGACTTCTGCTGGTAAAGCATACTTATTTGCACCCGCATCTTTTAATGTTAATTGTATTCCTTTTTTGAACTCATGTGCTTTAGTGCTTCCTTTTAGTTGATAGACGGGACTTGGCATAATAACACCACTGCTATTCTGTTCGATTATTTCGTCGTATTTTGGGTTGCTTAAAAAGATTATTCTCCCATCGTTTCCCATAAATGAAGTGATAGATGCTATGATCTGCACGCTCTTGTTCTTAACATCATTGTGAATGTTGAGCATTTTGGAATGAGCAGCTTTGTTACTGGATACCCATTGACAAATTTGTTTAATGCCGCTCTTATCAATAAAATCAGCATATATAAAAGTAAATCGTCCTGGACTTTTAACGCGAAAATTTGAAAGCTCCCCCTGAAGCATTACTTTAGTTTTGTCTGGCATAGATTGAAGTTCTGGCACTGTAACAAATTGAGCAGAAATATCATAAGCCCTTGGTTCAATAAGCCCAATGTTGTTTTGCTCCACCTCGTATAACTCAGAAAGTTTAGATAGTAGTTTTTCGTGTTGTGTTAAAGTTTTCATATCTTATTGTTACGTATATTGTTAGTTATGTCAAATATTCGTGCTGAATAATATTCCTGTTTTTGATGTGTGGAACTGCTTTGTAAAATTATTCGTGCTGAATAATATTCCTGTTTTTGATGTGTGGAACTGCTTTGTAAAATTATTCGTGCTGAATAATATTCCTGTTTTTTGCAGAAAATATTGATATATTATAGAATATATGTAAAAATATTCCAAAAACGATAAGCTTCTTAGATTATATGATATACTTTTTTAATAGTTTTAATAAAGGAATAATATGGTTATAGCACTTTCTCATCAAAAAGGCGGAGTTGGAAAATCAACTATAGCTTACAATTTAGCAGTTGAGCTTGCTAAGAAGTATGAAGTAGAAGTGGTTGATTTGGATGTTCAAAAGACAATTACTGCATGTAATATGGCTAGAGATAAATTCGGACAAGAGAAATTATACATGGAGTCTTTTTCCGACCACAAAGAGTTCATAAAATTTCTTGAGGCTGATCATAGCGATAGGTTAATCATTGTAGATACAGGTGGTTTCGATAGTGGGTATAACAGGGTGGCAATGTACTATGCAGACATGATTATTACACCGGTGTCTACCGAGTTCTTGGAAATTCTTGGCTTGCAAACATACAGAAAAATAATTAAAGAAATATCAAAAAAAGCAAGCGTTAAGATTAAGGTAAATGTTGTATTAAATAAAGTGCATCATAGCCAACAAAATTTCTCGGAAATTGAAAACTTTATAAATAAGTACCCAAAACAGTTTGATATGTTCAATACAAAACTTAGAAGAAGAATGGATTATTCTGTCTCGTTGAGCCATGGGTTTAGTGTGTGTGAATTTGATAGAAATTCTGATTCTTCAAAAGAAATCGAATCACTAATTTCCGAAATTGAGGACAAATTGAAACTAAACGAAAATAAAAAATTGAGCAGGAGAGATTAATGAAAAAGAAGCCAAATTATGCGATAGCGGAAGAGTTGTTTGGTGATGCAAGTTTAAATGATAATGAAAGCAAACCCAAAGAGGGTAGGGCAGGCATTACGCTAGTAAATGTCGATTCCTTAAAACAGAATCCAGATCAACCGCGTTTTGAGATAACTGAAGACTCAGTGATTAGTCTGGCTAATTCAATAGAATCCGAAGGTTTGTTGCAGCCTATTGTTGTGTACAAGGATGAAGATGATGAGTATATTATACTGTTTGGGCACAGACGTGTAGCTGCCTATAAATATCTTGACAGAGAAATGATAGAGGCGGTAATCACCGAAAGGCCTAAAGAGGATTCGAGAGCTGTGGTTCCGCTGATTGAAAACCTTCAAAGACAAAATATGCATATAATAGAAACAGCATTTGCTTACAATAAAGCATTGAAAACTAGAGTAGTGAAAAACCAAACTGAGTTAGCCAACAAACTTGGATTGTCGCAGGGTACTATTTCTAAGACATTATCGGTTTTAAAATTATCCAAAGAGGTTCACGAGGCAATAATTAGGGATAACTATAAGATTATCAATGTGATTAGTGCATTATCAAAGATGGATTCAGATATTCAGATTCAATCGTATGAAAAAATCAAAAACATGTCCGAGGCTGAAGCGATAGCTCTGTTAAAACAGGTTATGGATGGCAACAAAAAGGCGGTCTCTGGTGTGGTGAAAAAAGCTAATTCTTATAAATTTTCAATCGCAGGATTATCTGAAAGAGATAAAATAAAAATAGAGGAATTGATGAAGCAAGTCGATTTGATTATAAAAGGGAACAGTAACGGTGATTAGATTGTCGTTATCTGTCTTGTAGTTGGAGTTATTAGTTAATCTTTCATCTTTCTATTCGAATTCATCTTCGTGTCATTGACTCCCGCTAGATGAAAAAAACGTGATTCTAACTGCCTATTAGTTTGGTGGTTAGAACTCAATCTCTCTTTGAATTACCACTCTTTATTATTAAATACGATTTCTCATTTTTGATATTTTATAATATTATATATGGGGTGGCAACAAAAAAATTAATTTTTTCACTTATGGCTATAACTTCTTGTTCAAAATAAACAAACAGGAGTTTTATATGCTACATAAAGGCTATGAAAAAGAATTGGAAGTGGTGTTGCCTCTCTTAAGAGGTTTCCAAGATGATATTAAAAAGCATGACAAAAAATGCTTCAAAACTACACCGGCTCTTTTGTGGTTGCCGCCAGAGAGAACGGTACGAATCTGTTCAGGTTAAATAAGCTATCAGACTTGTGCTCATGGGGCAGAGTGGACCAATGGACCTCTATTAAAAGAGGAATGGAGTGGAGCAGGGCTTTTTTGGATACAAACAAGTGGTATTTCTATTTCGACACAGAGGGAAACTGCAAGCAGGTAGGTAAAGAAGAGGCTTATGAATTTATTATGAAATCATATCAGGAGGCTAAAAGCATTGTGGAGTACCTAGACAAAATCAAGTTGCTTAGTATGAGCTATGAATTGTTTCATAGGATCAGTAAAGACAGAAGATGGAAAAGCAGGCTAAAAGAGGAATGGGGTAATCCAGGACAATCGGACGACTTGATCCAACGACTAAGAAACAACTTCGGACATTTGATAGATACAGCAGGGATAGTGCAAAACGACGATGCAGAGGAGATATATGCAAAGCTCTCGTTAGTATATGTCCATGATAGAGAATGCGCTTAGGCGCATTTGTTACATATAAAAATCAAGTGAAATCTCAAGAATGAAGCATTAGAGAGAGTCGTTCAAAATAATAAACCAGGAATAGTGGAGAGTCCAATAGCGGTGGCCATAACACCTAAGATCTCGTAAAGTTTAAAAAAGAGCACGATATGTACATCTTTCTCTCTCTAATTGCCTAATCATACCATAAAATAATTTTTTGCTGGCACATTTTTCATAATTTAGAAATATTGATTAAGTATTTTCCGCACCGCTTCTTTATCATTCTCATCAAGTCGGCCGTTTTCAATGTCATAGTAAGTGCTACGCCAGTGTTCAAAAAACATTACTCCTCCTTTGCTATTACTATTAAGAGCAGAGAATATTATAAAGTTGCGCGCCATGCTGTAAGGCATATCAAAATCTTTTGCTCTTTCGTCTGCCCATTTGGAAAACAGATATTCACTGTCTTGAATATATTCGTGAATCTCTTGGCCTCCTCTTGCGTCAAGAGATAAAACATTTAACATATGTATCTTGTGTTCACGATCTAGTGAACTGAGTTTTAGTTCAGCATAAAACTCAGGGTTGTAAAGATGCAATAGGATGTTTCTGATGACTCGCTGTCCGCCACTGTCGCCTCTTGCAGCATTGAGACAAAAACGTAAAGATTGTAGTTCAATGGCAATATCACCGTTGGCGAACTTTGCCTCTTTTGGAATATTTTGAATAGTTTTATGCCAGTGTTGCCATGCATGATAGTCTTTAAAACCTTGGGCTCTTGATAGGACTTCTTGGGCTGCGGAAAGCTTAATATCCTCTTTGAAGTACTCCGAGAGTGTTTCTTGCAGGTATCGGGATGTTTCTTTGAATTGATTTTGCGTGAGTATTGGTATAGACATAGTTTCCCTTTTTAGTGTAATTTAATTTGTCGCAGAAAGCTGTGTTTGTCCCATTACACAAAACGACACATATTTACCCTGAAGGTGCCTATTTTGTAGTGTTGTTATAATTTGAAGATTTCGCCTTGCTCTGTATTGCAGAGTGGAACCGGCGCGTTAGTTTCACACGCTGTGATATTTTACCATGCTTAAATAAAATATGCAAGATTTATCATATTTGCTATAACTTGCTGTTCAAAATAATTCAACAGGAGACAAGTCATACATCTAGAACAGATGTGTCTTCGCAAGGAGTAAAAAATGACAGCGTGTGAATCTAATCTTAAGTCTTTTTATCTTAGACCAAACAGAAGCCTTCATGAATTGGAAAACGGGTTAGCCTACTATAACTATGAGGGATACCACTTTAGAATCTTTAGAGACTATGAGGATGGAATGAAATGGTTGGAAAATGGTGACGACAGTTTGGTTCTTAAGGAGTTTGACGAGGAAATCGACATGGATGAGTGGCTTGAAGATGCGCCAGTTTTTGCAAAAAAATACGGGAACATTATTGAGCTGCATCAAGGTGAAGATAGATTGTTTAAAATCGAAAAATTTTACTCTCAATGGCAAGCAGAAAACTGTATTGGCGGTGCAACTTTTAGTGGACACAAAACACTTAAAGAGTGTGTTGCTGATATAGAGAAAAGATACGATATTGTTGTGGTGAACTTGAATAGCATTTAAGTAGACCTTTGACGAATATTTCGCCAAAAACAATAATAAATCGAGACTAAATATTAAACAATAAACCACTCCAAAAGGGAGTCAATAGCACGAGAAATCGTACAAGCTAGGACTCCCTTTCGGGACTCCTATGCCTATTAAAAAGACTGAGGAGTCAAAAATGGAATTAGCAAAATATATAGTGTTAACAAAAGATAAAAAAGAGGTGCGTTTTTTCGCAATCGGTACAATTGATGACAATAAAACTTTTACGGGGATTATTCACGATTATACAGGTGGTGGAAACAACAAAGAGCGTCTTGTGTTTAAAGATAAATGGATACCAAATGAAATTTCAAATGAAGCATTGGAATGGGATGTTGAAGTTGAACTGTTTAACTCAATATCTCCATATACAGTGGAACAAATTGAAACGGCAATGGACAAATTTATTTGTTTTGACACAGATGTTTTAAACTATGTACCTCAAAATGGAACCATGAAATATTATAGTGATGGTGTCTTAATCGATAACATGACTGTTAATGTTCCATTTGGTCTTGGTAACACGACATTTATCGATGGTTATGAGATAGGAGATGTGATGTCATTGGAAGAGATTGAGCTTCAAAAGAAAATAAAATCTTTTGTTCGTAATCTTGAGTTGGCAGATTGTATTCGTGTTGGAGACAGTCCGCTTCTTGAGTGTTGGAATGTTATCCTTACAGAAGGAGATTTTGATTTAATATCGACCTCATGGGAAAACGAAGACGGACTGTATGAATATGGACTCAATCTTGAAGATATTACAGATATCGAATTTAAGGATGGAAAGTATCATATTGCTGCTCTCGATAAAGAAACAGTAACTCTATACAGAATGAATGTTTTGGGAGGTAAGTAATGAAATCAGTAATGAGTTTTCCAAATAGAGGACCTTGGGGTAAAAGCAGTTGGCGTGGAAATACAAGTGGTCATGTTATTAAAGAGATGATAGAACACTTTAATCCAAAACTATTTGTAGATGCCTGCGAAGGTTCTGGAACAAGCGGTGATGTGTGTAGAGATATGGGTATTGATTATGTAGGTCTTGATTTGTACAAAGGTCAAGATTTCACAAAAGACGACATCTTGACTCAGCTGCCGCGTCCTGCTGATATTGTTTTTACTCACCCTCCTTATCACTGTTTACATCCAGATTCTTTGGTGGTACAGTATAATGGAACAGTAAAAAAAATCTCGGAAATAAGAACAGGAGACAAAGTTCTTAATAAGAATGGTGAAATAGTAGATGTAATTGCTGTTGCTAAGAAAAAGAATACTAAAAAAATGTATAAGCTGAAAACCAGAAACATGATGATTGACGAGCTTAATGTAACAGAGGATCATAGAGTTCTTGTTTTGGAGGCGAGTAAATGTAAATATAAATCTCAAAACAAAATCTGTCAATCTGATTGCATTCATCCCAGCAACGAGATAGGAAGTTGCACAAAAGGAGATGCTCCATACCATGACTACGAAACTGTTTGGAAAGAAGCAAAGGATATAAAGACAGGGGACTGTTTGCTCTACATTGCTCCGAAAAAACAAAAGTTTAAAACTGATAGTGTAAGCATCAGTGATTTTTTGGTAGGAGATTGGTATACGCTTAACAATGGATATATTTGGTATCAAAAAAACAAAAGTGGCACTACAAAAAGAAAGCAAAAGTGTCAATATGGTTTAAAAAATACTTTTGCATTAAATAAGGAAGTGTCGTATCTTTTCGGATTGTTTTGTGCAGAAGGTTCTGCACCATTAAAAACTGATGGAGGAACAATATATTTCTCATTTCATAGAGACGAGGTGCAGTATATTGAGTCCGTTAAAAATACCATGTTGAAATATTTTGGAATAGAATGCTCCAATGTGAGAAACATGAAAGACAGTAATGGTGTTAGGGTTGAGTTTTATTCAAAACCACTTGCTATGTTTTTTAGCAAAGCATTTGGAAATGGTGCAAGAAACAAAAAAATACCTGATTTTATCATGTTTAGCAACGAGGCAGTGAAACTATCATTTCTTAGAGGACTGCTTCATGGAGATGGGTGTAAAGCATCAAATAGCTTTGATACAACATCAAGAAACTTGATAGAGCAGGTGAAAATGATTTGCATTAGTATGGGGTATGTAATGTCGGCTTTTTATTCGACAAAAGCAAACAATAAAACAACTCGAATCCATAACAACAAGAAAGATACAGTCATTGGAAATTCTTATTATGGACAATTTCCAAAAGGTCTATTTTCATTAATATATGACAACAACCTGCAAAAATGGCATGACAAAGCAATAAGGTTTGAAGATAAAATCGGCTTTGTTGTCAAAGAGGTAGAATGTTATGACTATGATGGAATGGTGTATGATATACAGGTGTCAAAAGGCGAAAGTTTTCTTACACCGCATGGAATTGTTCACAACTGTATGATTGAATACAGTGGTAATGTCTATGGAGATAAACCAATTTATGGAGACACTTCAAGATGCGTAAGCCCCGAAGAGTTTATCGCAAAAAGCCAAGTGATGCTTTTAAACCAAAGAGAAGCTACAAGAGAGGGAGGCATATATGCAACCCTTATTGGAGATCATCGAGGTGGCACACTAGGTCGCGGTAACTTCAGAAGTTATCAAGCAGATTTTATCCAGATGATGCCAAAAGATGAGCTTTTAAGCGTAACTATCAAGTTGCAGCACAACTGCTTGTCTGATACGCGTCAATACAGTGGAAACTTTGTACCAATAATGCATGAATATCTGCTGTTATGGAAAAAGTCTGCTAAATCGCTTTTTGCTGTATCGTTTGATATTGCAAGTGAGATGACTAAAAGAGTTGCTACTACTTGGAGAAATGCCATTAGAATGGTGATGATGAAACTTAAAGAAGCAAAGTTGTCTGACATCTACGCTGAGGTTGAAAAAGTTGCCGGTTCTTTAATAGCAAACAATCCAAATTATAAAGCGAAAATTCGCCAAACACTGCAAAAACATTTTAAAAATGTTGAGCGTGGCGTATGGGCAGTGGCATAGACAGTCTGAAAAAACTATTCCCCTTCGGGGGAATTTCTTAAAAAGCTACTTACCTGTAAATATTGCTATAACTCCCTGTTCAAAATAAATTAACAGGAGACTGACCATACATCTGGAACGGATGTGTTTCCGCAGGAGAAATCATGAAAGAGGTACGATTATATAAAGAGGGTTTAAACAAAACTCTGCATGGACTAGAAAATGGAGTGGCCTATTATAACTACGAAGGCACTCACTTTAAGGTTTTTAAATCTTTTGATCACGGGCTTGCTTGGCTATATGACCGAAGCGAAAGCCTGGTGACCGCTGAGTTTGATAGTAAAGAGGAATTAGATGAATTTCTATATAGCTATTCGGCTGGCAATAAAGATAAAAGAGAAAAGATTGAAGTGGACATCCGATTTTTGCAGCAAGGCTTAGTAAAAGCAACGGTGCATAAAGGGTTTGAAAAATGGCCAAATTTCTTAAAAGAAGAATGGGCTAACAGTGTTTTGCAACAACTCAAAAGAGAAAAAGGCGATCAGGCAATTCTTGAAGCATTAGCAAATCTTTCTAGCCCGCAAACAACGGGTGAATATTTCGACGAAGCCCCTTTGGTTTCCGCTATAGAAGCTGATGATGGTGATAAAGTTTTATTTGAAACTCCAGAATGGAAAGAGTTCAAAAAACCGAATCAAAGCAAATATCTTGTGTTCACAAGTTTCAATTCTGGTGAACATACTAATTTCATCGCAGATGGATTAGAAGGAGTTTCTGATTTAGTTTATGGAGCATTTGAGGGAGAGGATATGTCTGAGTTTGAAGCAGAGATTGAGAAATTTATGCAAGAAATTAGCAGGCTGGATATAGAGGATACGAATGAATGGTGCGAATTTCATAATAGTACTTGGATTACGGTAACGCTGTCTAGCAAACAATAAAAACTCGCTCATATGAGCCAACCCATACGGGATAAGACATACCAGTCATAAGCCCGTAGGGGGTAGGTATGTCTTTTTATTAAATAAGGACAAAAAATGGAATCGTTCATACTGGCTTACAAAATGGCTAAAAAATATGGGAAATCAAAACAACCTTTGTTAAAAGAAGCTTTCCAAACACTCGATCGGCTTGTTGAAGAAAGTCGGCATATATGGATTACGGCGGAAACCTATAAAGAAACATTAAGAGAAGCTGTTTCGATATCTTCTGAACTTGACCAATATGGAATTGCAGATTTTAGGCTCAACGGCTTTACTGTTGATCTTTGGGAAAGAGACGAGGGCTATGGATACAATTTATATCCGCACAATGCTGAACCAGATGAAGATGGTGATTTTGATGAAGATGGACTCATAGATGGTGGCGAAATAGATTGTGATTGTTTAGTTTGCGTCTTTGAGTTTATAGACAATGAAACAGAAATAAAAAGAGTTGCATAATGAAAGCAATTTTAATAGATTCTGAAAATAGAGAAATAAAAGAAGTTGAACACGAAGGCAACTTAAAAAGCGTTTATAGCATTTTGGGTTGCTCGATGATTGACCGCTTTTATGCTAATGATGAGTGTGTTTATGTTGATGATGAGGGAATGTTTAATTCTCCAAATATAGGTTTTGTTTACAATGGTATAAACTATTATGGAAACGGGCTTATAGTTGGCACAGATAGCATTGGAGGAGATTTTGACACAAACTTGTCTCTTAAAGAAGCCAAAGAATTGTTCTCTTTTCCGGAATGTAAACATAAGAAATGGCTGTTAAACTTTTTCAGAGAAAGAGATATTGAACTAGATGAGCTAATCAACGGAGAGATGTCATTGAGAGAACTCTTGATGTATATTTCAATGTCTAGCGAAGATGTTCAAGATGAGATATTTAGAATCATGCGAAATCTTGATATATTCCATGGGGACATTATGCCATTTTTAAATCATCTTACAAACAGTCTCGAAAATTAAATAAAAACTCGCTCATAATATAGAGCCAATCCCAAACGGGGAAAAGACACACTTGTCATAATCCCCGCATGGGGTTAGTGTGTCTTCTTTGAATTTTAAAGGAGAAAATTATGGCAACTGTTGTAAAAATATTGAAAACTCACATCTGTGAGGAGGTCTTCCAGAATGGATATCCTTCAGAGGTAGGCGGGAAACACCCATTTGACTTCTTTATGGAGGCTGATTTTGAATGCGCAAACGGCGTAGATGACTCACCTTTAGGAGAGGAGTACGGTTTTGAAGTGGCGAGTGAATATGGCTTTGAAAACATTAGATCGCTTCGTGGTTTAATGCAAGCAAAGCTAGATGAGCTTGAGAGACTTCAAGAGAACATCTTTGCGAACTGCACAGTGTTGCACCAAGTAGGTAAAGATGAATTTGCTAGTGATAGTGACTTTCACGATTTTGCTGATACGAGAGGTATAACACTGCATCGAAGTGGTACTGCAGATGAGTATGTCACTTTCAGAGTATTAGATGCTCAAGGAGGTGCACAATGAGAAAGTTCAAAGTACCGTTTGAAGCGGTAGAATTAAGCCGGAACAGTTGTTTTGCAATTTGGAGTAAACGGAAATTCTGTGAAGTATAAATGTGTCATCAAAGAGTATGACGATATAAAATGTTGTCAAAACTGCAACAAAAAGGTTCACGAAGATGACTTTGATGATGACCTTGAGTTTTGCAGAGAGTGTTCGATTGAATACTGCACTGACAACAACCAAAGTGGTCCATTTGTAGAAAAATTTGAGTGCCCAGATTGCGGAGTCTACTACTGGGTAGAAGACAGAAGCTATTTTGAATGTCCAAATTGCTCTGTTAAGTAAAAAGGGGTCTCAGATGATTTTAAAAAAGGAGCAGATCCAGAACTTTATAGAGAATTTAAAAACAAATATAGAGTCCGGAGATATTTACGGAGGTGTAAAATCTTCAGATGGTTCTATATTTACTACCGGAGGATATTCCCTATTTGATATAGACGAAGATTACAAGAATGGATTGAAAATAGGTTATTACGTCTCATACAAACGAGATAAAAATAACTATGTGGAAACATTCGATGTGTCCGAAGTTCAACACAAAGAGGCTCCGTTTACCAAAAATGGCATGATTTCCAAACTAGGAAGAGAAAGAGTTGTGCAAATCCTTGGCCAGAAGAATGCAATAGATCAAATTCTTGAGATGATTGAGAATTGTAAAATTAAAAACATCAAAAGAGTGGTAAAGCAGCCAACTTTATTTTGAAGCACAAAAAGTCTCTCTCCGGAGAGACATTCTTTTTAAACTACTATCAATATTTATATTTATTAATCATGCGGCTAATGCTACAACTCCCTGTTCAAAATAATTTAACAGGAGACTACTGCAGCCTTGAACAGGCTAGGTCTTAATGGAGGTAAAAAATGAGTGAGATAGTAAAGCACTCTAGTGCTCAATTAAAGCATGAAATATCTTTGCTAAAGCAAGAGATAAGAGAGCTGTATCTGAACGACGACAGGGTTTTGTTGGTTGGATTTAGTGGAGGAAAAGACTCCTCTTTGGTTTTAGCCATTACTTTGGAAGCACTAACGGAGTTGCCGATTGAGAGTCTTCATAAAACTGTTTACGTGTTGTATAGTGATACGCTTATGGAATTGTTGCCAGTGCAAGAGCATACGTACTCTGTGTTGGATTCTACTGAAAAATTTTCAAAAAAGAATAACTTGCCAATCAAAGTAATTCATGCAAAGCCTAAACTTGAAGACACTATGTGGAGTATGATGATTGGAAAAGGAATTAGAGCAAGCAGCACAGATAATAGGTGGTGTACAACAAGACTCAAGACCGATGTTCAGCAAAGAATACTAAAGGAAACATTTAACACTGAGGATTTCTCAACAATATCGATAGTGGGTTCAAGAAAAGAAGAATCAGCCGATAGGGCAAACAGACTGGAGAAGAGCACTATTAAGAGACACCTTAAAGGGCACTCTCTGTATTCAAAAACTCTTGTTTTTGCTCCGATTGAGGATTTTTCGACCAGGGATGTATGGGACGCACTTTTTTCATCTAAACTCGGCAGGTCTTTATTGAAAGTACAAGAGTTGAGCGCTTTATATGCATCTACTCAAGGAGAAGGAGAGGAGTGTCAAACAATACTTGGGAACGCAAACAACAATGGCGACAATCCGGGTTGTGGCGCCTCTCAAGGACGCTTTGGATGTTGGAGTTGTCCGCTTCAATACAAAAAAGACAAGGCGCTTGTTGGGCTTGCTGACACCTATCCTTATATTAAACATCTCATAGAGTTTAGAGATTGGATTGTTTCAACAAGAGATGGACAGTGGGAAAAATACAGAGATGTTTATAACCATAAGGACTTCACAAGACTTACATACAATAGAGACAATCATCGTTTTGGTATGAATGCACCAGGTGGTATGAGTGTCAAAGCAAGACAGGATATCTTAGAACGACTACTGTTAACAGAAAGTAAAATAAAGACGAGTATTGACTTTAAGTTAATAAGTGACGGAGAGTTGGATTTTATTCAGCATAGATGGATCCTGGAAGGTGATTTTGCTTTAAATGCTCAAAAAATCGCAAAAAAATATGGCAGAAACGTAAACGTGAGTAATGAAGATTTAGATTTAATTGCCTTTGCGACGATTATGTTCAATCAAAAAAAGACATGGGAATCCAGGGTGATTTATTGGTATAACATCTACCCTAATGAACGTTTTTGTATTCAATTTGTAAAGCAGATGATTGAAAAGAAAGGCAATAAAGGCTTATTTAAAGTTCTTGAAAAGCTTTTGAATGGAGATGATACTATTGTCGCTCGCTCTTATGTAGCAAACTAACCCACCAAAAACTCCCTAAAATAGCCACTTTAAAGATATAATTATATTATTAATATCTTTAAGGAGCTGATATGTTAAAGCACCCACTCTACAACACAACAGGCTTACAGAAAAACAACAAATCTCATGTTCTCTATGCTCTTGCAAATAAACAGATGGAGTTAAAACAGCTTGAAGATGAATATAAAGCTAAAATAGCAAAAGTGAAATCTGATTTATCGGCTTTGGAGCATACTATCTGCTTGTTTGATGTGGATTGTGATGAAACCATCGCTAAAATTGTTAAAAAATCAACTAAAAAGAGGGTTTTAAAGCGAAATAGCTACTTTGGACGAGGAGAGGTTAGAAAGCTCATTTTAAGAGCTCTAAGAACAGCTAGTGAGCCTTTAAAAACATCAGATATAACTTTGTCGTGCCAAACTGCAAAAGGTATCACAACTGATGAAAAAGAGAAAAATCAAGCTATCGGAAAAGTGATTGTTGAAACTCTGCGACAACTTGAAAAAAATAAGCTAGTTGAAGCAGTTGGCAAAGATGGTTTATCTCTGCTTTGGAAGATAAAAGACTAAGCGATAAGGCGTTCCGCCACACGCTTATTGCCTTGCCAATAACCCGTCCATTCATTATGTGTTGGTGTGTTCATACATTTTCTCGCAACATCAAGCATTAAAGCTTTATTTGACAATCTTCTGTTATCTTCACGATAAGATATTTCATTTGCATAGTTTGAGAGATAAAGCGGTGAGATATGATGACATTGCCCATACTCTAATCTTCTAAATCTTGAAAAATAGCTCTCTGCTTGATTTGAACATTCGCCATTTTCTCCAACATAAGCTTTTGAGTGGTCTCCTACTTTCATATCAAACCAAGCTTCTAAATCATCATAAGCACTTGCACCATCAACATGGACAGTTGAGTTTTTAGTAATATTTGCAGTTGCTATTTTATTTATAGTACTTGTGTATTCCCCTTTTGTGATAAAAGTTTTTGTAGCAACAGCACCACTAAAATTGGTACCATCTTCTGCTCTTTGTCTAGCAACTATGATACATCTTTTATTTGGATTAGCATTTGAAGCAAGTCTTAAATCAACTCTATCCTCTTTTCTATTCGCAGGTCTTGTTTTACCAACATAACAACCATCCATTTCAACAGTTCCCTCTAATTTTACTTCTTCTTGATTATCCATAAGAGAAGCACGGAGTTTATGCACAAGCACAAAAGCGGTCTTGTATTGACAACCCAAAGCTCTTGCCATTTGAAGTGCTGAAATACCTTTTACAGCATTTACAAAAATGATGGTAGCTAAAAGATAATCACGAAGTTCTAATTTATGAGATGCAAAGATAGTGCCACTTGTAACTGTATATTGTTTACGACAAGCTTTACATTTATATCTTCTCACAGGCTTTCCTGATGGTGTATGTGTATTGATAACATAACTCTCAGTACAACCACAATGAGAACAGACTGGCTCACCATCTGTATCACTCCAGCGAAGAGATTCAAAAACTTCTCTAGCTTCATCTTCACTCATTCTGGCAACTTCAACTTCGGAGATTGTTCTTGCTTTTGCTGATAAGAGGAAGTGTTGGCTCATGGTGTGTCCTTTTGTTTAAATATAGTAATATTATACTGTATTTAGTATTTAAAGTCAATAATTATTAGTAGAAATATCATAAAAACAGTATTTTAAATTGACATTTGATATTTAAAAAGCTATAATTTTTTATTACTAATATTATTGAGGTATAATATGAGCGAAGTAGATTTTAAAAAAGAAGCAAGTAAAATCATAAAAATTGAACTTACAAAACAAGATTTAGATTATGAGCAACTTGCACAAAAGATGAAAGATATAGGTATTAATGAGACTAAAGCAAATATAGCTAATAAACTTCATCGTGGAACTTTTAGCTTTGCTTATGCACTTCAAATATTTAAAGCTCTTGGGCTTAAAAAACTTAATTTAGAGGATTTGTAAAATGACATACTTAGAGGCTCTTGAAGAGTATGGGCAAATAATTAAAGACAAATATCAATCCTCAATAGCAACAGAACACACTTTAAGAACACCTCTTGAGAATCTTTTAAATGCAATAAAACCAAAAGAGATAAAAGTTGTCCATGAAGCTCAAAAGGAAGAGTATGAAAACGGCACACCAGATTTTAAAATTTTTAAACAAATAGATAGCTCAGAGAAACTAACTTATCCGAATTTGGTGGGGTATATAGAGTGTAAAAAGCTTAATGAAGACCTTGATAAAATTATTAAAACCCCACAGATAAAAAAATATCTTGAGGTCTCTCCAAATATATTACTTACAGACTATAATAGATTTATACTTTTATCATTTGAAAAAAAGATTAGCGACATCACTCTATTTGATTACGGACTTGATGAAAATACTCTCTTTAATGAGTTTAATGAAATAACGCAAGATAAAGCAGATAGACTACAAAGTATCTTAACAGAGTTTTTTAACTCAAGTGCAAGAAAAATTAAATCCAAAAAAGAACTTGTCAAGGTATTAAGTACACAAGCATTTTATCTTGGTGTTAAAACAAGAGAGTTTATAGAAAACAACAACAATAGATATTCTAAATTTACTAAGTTTTTTTCAAAAACCTATGAGTCTTTTAAAGAAGCAGTGAATTATGAATTTGACATGAAGGAGTTTTGCGATATATTTGGACAAAGTATCGTATATGGGCTCTTAGTGGCTCATATTGAGATGAAAGAGGATGAAAACGGAAGAAAGATTGATGAGAGTGATGATTTTATCAATTTTTTACCAAGCGAGTTTGCTTTATTGGCTGAGTTTTTGTATTTTTCAACTCCATCATTCAACATACCTCAAGAGATACAATATACGATTGAAAACATTAAAAAGACAATAGTGCTTATTGACCAAGAGAAAATCGCAAAAGAGTTAAACACCAACACTGATGGTATCAGCATCTACCTTTATGAAGATTTTTTAAAAGATTTTGATAATCTCAAAAACAGTGAAAAAAGAAAAGAGGGAGGAGTTTACTATACCCCAGAGCCTGTTGTTTCTTTTATAGTCAATTCTATAAATCAAATACTCAAAGATAAATTACATCAGAAAAAAGGGTTTGCTTCTGAAAGTGTAAAAACACTTGACTTTGCAACAGGAACAGGAAGCTTTTTGGCACAGGTATTTGAAACGATTATTGCAGAAGAGCGTTCGCCAGTCTTTAAAATTGACAACATTAAAAACAAATTTCTAAGAGATGTGTATGGCTTTGAGATGATGTTCGTTCCATATATCGTGGCACATTTAAAGCTATCAAGAATACTCAAAAAAGAGGGGTTTAATGCTTTTAATGATGAAAACAAATTACAAATATATCTTACTAATACTTTAGATTTGGAACAAAGAGGGTTGTATATGACTATGCCTCTTTTGCTTTTAGAAGAAGAGTATCATAAGGCACAAGAGATAAAAAACAGAGAAGATATTTTAGTCATTCTTGGAAATCCACCTTATAATAATAAATCAAAAAACAGAGGAGAAAAAATAGTACAACTCCTTGATAAATATAAACAAGGACTCAATGAGACAAAAATCAACCTCGATGATGACTATATAAAATTTATAAGATTTGCAGACTGGAAGCTGATAGACCAGTGGCAAAACGGACTTTTAAACGACAAAAAAGGGGTAATGGGGTTTATTACAAATAACTCTTTTATATGGGGTAGAACTCATAGACAAATGAGAAAATCTCTTTATGAAAATTATGATGAGATTTATATACTCAATCTGCATGGTGGTAAAACAGATGCAAAAGATGATAAGAATGTTTTTGATATACAAACGGGAGTCTGTATCTCATTTTTTATAAAGTATGACAATAGCAACGAAGAGAAAAAAGTTTACTACTACTCAACTCAAGATAACAACATGTTATCAAGAGCAGATAAGTTTACTTTTTTACATGAAAATTTAATAGATACAGTACAATGGAAAGAGCTTGAAGTTAAAGAGCCTTATTATTGGTTTATAGAAAAAGATTTGAGTTGTGAAGAGTATGAGAGTGATGAGAGGTTTTGGGGTGTTAATGATATATTTGGTTTAATAGGGAGCGGGGTATCGTCTCTAAGAGACAATGTGTGTATTAGTTTTTCTGAAAAAGAACAACAAATAAAAATTGATGATTTCTTATATATGCCAGAAGATGAATTTAGAAAAAAATATTTGCCAAAGAAAGATAGTAGAGATTGGAACTATTCTCATGCTTTACAGGATATAATAAATAATAAAAATAAAAATTTATATTCCCCAATTAATTATAGACCATTTGATGTAAGATACACATTTTACACTGGTAAAAGCAAGGGATTTATGGGTTCTCCACAATTAAAAGTTAATAAACATTTTCTAAAAACAAATTTAGGATTATCTGTCTCTAAAAACTGTTTTGGAAGTATGTTTGATAATATTTTAGTGACAAATATATTAACAGAATATTCGTTTTCAGGAAGTCATTCCGCTTTGGAAACATATATCGCTCCACTTTATCTCTATATAGAAGAAGATGAACTACAAGATGAGCAAATAGAAAAAATTCCAAACTTCACAACAAAATTTACAAACTATCTATCAAATAAACCATACAACGATGCAACACCAGAAGAGATACTTGGATATATTTATGCTATTTTATATACCCCAAAATATAGAAAGCGTTACTATGAATATCTAAAAATAGATTATCCAAAAATACCTTTTACAAACGATATACAAAAATTTAAAAAACTCTCTCAAATAGGGTTAGAATTAATAGATTTGCATCTATTAAAAACAATACCGAATGATGAAAATATAATCTTAGATTTTATCAACAAAGGTATAGAGCGTGATGAAATCTCATTTATCATCAAAAAACTACCATCAAAACAAAGGTATAGAGACGAGACAATATATCTTAATGACGATTTGTGTGTAAGAGGTGTGCCAAATGAAGTGTGGGAATATACAATAGGTGGATACCAAGTAATTGATAAATGGTTAAAATATCGAGTAGATTATAAATGTTCCCAAGATGAATTGCAACATATAGTCGATATGTGTAATGTTATAAAAAAGACTATTGAAATACAAAATGTGCTAAATGAAGAATATGACATTTGATAACAATAACCAAATCAAACTAACCTACAACCAAACAAGCGGTAAAATATGCATAGAAACATACGATGAGGGCTTTTTTAACCAAAGTATTGATATTACCTCAGAAGTAGTAGAACTTGTTATAGAGAAGCTTTTTAATGATATGGGATGTCCTGCGAATGGTGGAGTATTAGAGCTTATACGAAAACAAGATAAAAGAGATAATATAATCAAGGTTATTGGAGAGATAAAAGGCTAAAGTGGTATTGAATCACTTCGTTTTTTCATGAAAATTAAGTTCTAAAGAAACATTTTTTGTAATACAAAAATCGATTCTCTTGTTTTGGGTTAGTTTGCTACATAAGAGCGTTGTCGCTGGGCAAATTGGAACTTTGCAGGTGAGTAAACAATTCTACCCATCCCCTTCTTTGGAATCAATGATTAAAAGAGAGTGGAAAACAGACAAAAGAAGTTTTGTCACAGAAACTCTCATTAATGATTATGAGGGCTGGAACGATAAAAAACCCATTGAAGATCCCCTTGAGAATGAGAATATTTCAATGCAAGACAAATATGATATGCTTGATAATTGGAGATATTATCAAGATTGTGATCCCAATGAAAAGATTGAGCATCCTGAATATATGATTATGGGCGGCAAAACCAAATATATTAAGTTTAGAAAACGACAATCTGTAATCAAATATGAAAAAGAGGAAAAGAGAGTTGCTCGAAAAACAAGTTTAAATAAAAAAATCAGTGGCTACAAGCAACTTAACTTTTCATTTTAATGCTCCTCCGGGAGCATCCTAATAGTATACCTTCATCTAAAATCTTTTTACGTGTACAGATCTTCAAGACGAAACAACATTGCTATAACTCCCTGTTCAAAATAATTTAGCAGGAGACGAGTCATATACCTTGAACAGGTGTTTCCTAAAGGAGAATATTGTGGCAGCAGAAGAAAACAACATGATTGATTTGTGGGGAGTCGATAACGATGAAGGAGAGTTTAAAATATCCAAAGAAGCATTTGATGTAGCGTTGAGCAGTATTTGCACTGATTCAATTTGCAATACACTTGATAATGAATATAAGCCAGATACAGGATTGATTGGATTAACTTCTGAAACGACTTTTCGTGATTTTAGAGAATATTGTGTTGAGAATTTTAATTTTCCTAAAGACAAAACGATGAACCTTGAAGTTTGTGATATGGTTTTTGACTATACAAAAAGCAAAGTAAAGGAGTTCCTCGGGTTCGATCTGGAAGATAAAATAGATTTTGTAGATGGTGAAAAAGGTTTTTATGTCCAATCGACACTAAGAATGAAACTGTTTTTTATCCCTTTAAAATATAAAGATAGTGTAAAAACTCCATATGTTGTGGATACTTTTTATGCTGAAGATGGCTCTCAATTGGATGAAAAGACGCTGATTTTGCTAGGGGCATTAACAATAGCCACTTTTAATAGAATCGAGAAAATTAATCTTGGCAAACTCATAGAGGATGGATTGACAGATAGGGAATTTCTGCTTTATAATATGATTAAATTTAGATTAGACAGCAATTGGAATCCTACTGATCCACTCTCTGAGCACGGAAGTTTATTCCATTTTTGGAACATTGGTGATGAAGATAGAATTGTTGATGAGTATCTTCTTGGTTTTAACAATGGTGGCGATTTGGAAAGTCCAAAATTTCAAAGCAATAACTCATACTACGACTGCGCCTCCCCTGTGCTATTTCCAAAACCGGAAATCAACATAGAAGAAGTGGCGGGGGTTTTAGAAATAGAAATCTCAGCAGATGTTGAGATTATAAGCCATGCCATACAATACACCAATGAAATAAAGGCAATGGTTGCAAATATTGAAACACAAAAGTTTAGATTTGAATCTTTTGAGGAAATGGAAAAAGCGGTAGAAACTTTCATTGAGATATATCTCGGAAAACCATTTGACAAAAATAATGTTGCGGCTTCTCCGGAACTAGAAAGCAGTATGGTTTACAGTTTCAGTAATGGCGACTTTATGTTTCAGCTTTTTATAGATGTTAAACATAATGGAGAAAAAGTAGTTTTTACCGATTACTATCCTGCGTCAATTGAGACAAAATTTAAGCTTGAAAATACAGGTAATAAAACGTATTTTGCAAAAGAATATAAAGTTGGCGAATTCGGAATATTTGATAAAGATGGAAAACTCTACGCTGAGAGATTTAAAAGCGTAGAGGATGCTCAAAGATGGTACAACAAAGAGGTTGAGAACAATAATCGACTCGCAGCTTTAAATGATGCAGTTTATGCAACCTTAGAGAGTGGTGAAGCAATAAGTAATATCAATTCCCCTTTGTGTATCTATTGCGAAGAAAACCCATCAAGCCATTTTTTATGTGATTCTTGCGGCGTAGGCATGTGTGATAAATGTTATGATTCAGATAGAGAACATACACAACACTATAATAAACCGTTAGAAGAGTGCGAGGATATTAATAGAGATACAATTAAAAAAGTCTGCAACAGTGAAGATCCTGATTATATTTGCGAAGCATGTATGAAAAAAGCACTCTCTTTAAAACCTCAAGATTTTGCAGATGAAGCAAATAAAACCCTTCTGAAAACCCCATTAAGAGCTGTAATCATAGAAACGTCCGAACTTTACGGCGAGGATGCTGAAGAGGTCGATGAAGGTGATCCATATTTTATGCAGCCAATGTATGAAGGGTATATAGAAGATGAAAACGAAGAAGAAATAGACAGCACTAGAACAGGAAGATATTGTTCTCTAAAGTCTGTTTCGGAAGAACTCGAAGCCTTTGCAGAAAACGAATTAGCTAACTATGTTTCATCATCAGCCGAAGAGCTAGTTGGAACTAGATGGAAATCGAAAGAGGAACTCGAACAACATCTAGTAAATAAAGGCATGATAGCTAAAAATTTGGAAGATGTTGATGAAAGTGGTCTTGTTCAAGATTATGCATTTATTGGAGGCATAAAAAAATATTTTGGCATTTTGGATATTTATTATCTGAAAATTCCTTATGGAGATGAATCTATTTATATAACAGAAGTATGCGTAAGTAATCAATAGAATAAAATTCGACTTGTTCCCTCTCGAGGGAACATCTTTATAAAAAATACCCACTTTTCAATCCTTGCTATAACTCTTTGTTCAAAATAAAAAACAGGAGACAAGTCATATACCTCGAACAGGTGTTTCCTAAAGGAGAATATTATGGCAAAAATAGATGGGATCAAAAAAAGAGTGGAGTTCGCCATGCCTAATGGAATAGGTTACGATACGGACTTAAACATAACGGATGCAACGGCTTTAAATTATGATTATTATGGGTATAAAAACGCTGCGCCTGGTGAGAACTGCGACAATACAATAGTTGCTTTGCAATTTACACACACTGGAGTGAAAAATCCATTTTGGATAACACTTTTTGTCGGAGCGGGAGCAAGAGAGACAGATTTGAGAAATGCTTGCGCATTCACACAACTGCCTTGCTTGGAAATTCCAATTGGCAAAAGATGTGTAGAGGAAAACAACAAGAAAATCGCTCTTAATTCGGATGAAGTTGAAATCATCCAAGAGATAGTAGATAGGTTTAACTGCTATTGGTTTGATGGCGACGGTGAAACCGATCCGCTATTTCCATTGGTAGAGCTTAGTGATTTAGCCGATGAACTTTTTGAGATTGACAACATTTCTATAAATATGAAAATTTCAAAGGAACATCCTGTACTTTGGAAAGTGAAAGAACTTGAAAAAGCTGCAGAAGAAGCCAAGGAAGCTTATGAAAAATTTATATCAAAAGAACGATGTAAATTTGTGCTCAATGATCAAGATGCCCCAAAAGCACTTGTTGATTTTATAAAGGACCGCAATATAGCTTGTATAGAATCTGAAAAAATAGTTTTTAATGAAGATTATATGCCGGATTCTGCAACAGTTGTAAAGCTTACTGAAGAGTATGAGTATGAGCCTTATGCTGAGTTTATTTTTGATGAAGTAGGAGAATTTGAATTAATGTATGATTCAGATTACATTGAGAAAAGTTTCCTACAAGATGAATTCAGTGTTGACAAAGATGGTCTTAAAGAGATTGAAAACTATCTCGATAAGGTTCGTAAAATCAATGAACCGATAGCGTCAGGAGAATAAGAAGATGGTAGAAGTAAATGAAATAAAAACCGTATATTGTGACTGTTGCCAAAGTGCCTATGTCGCTGTTTTTAATAGAAATCAAGAAAGCCACTATGTTTGCGCAATGTGTAGAGAAAACGAGCCGGTAAGATTCAAAGATGTTGAAAACACAAGAGATGTGGACAGGGCAATGGAGTTCGCTAACGGATAGCCATAACAAAATAAGTTTAACTCCAAAGGGGGTTTAGTCTTAACCGACTAGATTTCCCTTTGGGGATTTCTATGTCTACATAGTCAAAATCGGTTCATTGCTTTAAAACAATAAGTCGCTCATAGAGCCAAACCCCATCAGGGACAAGACATACCATGTCAAATCCCTGTAGGGATTGGTATGTCTTTTTAATCTCATTAAGGAGACAACTATGACAACAGAAACAAACTTAAAAAATGCACTGGTTGCAATAGGGTTAACAACAAGCGATGTGGAAAATATAGCAAATGGTAGTATGGTGGTCGAAGAGACGAACCTGGACATAAAGTCAAAAGAGTTTGCTATTGCGTTTTTTCATTCAAGTATTGATGGCACAATCGAAGATTATGAGTTATTTATGAATAGTGATGAGGATTTTACTCCTTGGCAACCATTTGAATATTCCGATAAAGATTCTCGCGTAGAGCTTGTTTGTGAAATGCAAGGAAATTTAGAGAATTGGTTTAAACCAAAGATAAAAGAATCAAGCAAGAGCGCCGAAGCAAAAATGTACCATACTAGAAATGGCGCATATTACGATTGCTGGAGATGGCACGCAGATGCTTTAACATTCCTAAGTGACAGAAATATTGATATTGTCCCTATATGGGTTGTAAAAGACTTGGAAGATGGTGTTATTGTTGAAATAGTATTGCAAGATGAGTTTGATATTGAAAGATTGAAAAACCATATAGCAGATTACTATAATGATCAGCTAGGAATGTATCCGGAAAACGTAGACGATACTTTAGATGCTAAAAGTGAGTTGGAAAATCTTATTATGGCGATTACACAAGCGCAAGATGACGGGTTTGATTGCATCACAATTGAAGCGGAGTAGAAAATTAGTTTTTGGATATACGCAGTTGTTTTTACAGCCTCGTTATATTGCAGGTCGTTCGAATCAATTTCAGGCAGAGAAAAGACACACGTGTCTTACTCTGCAGAGAATATGCTTTTTTTGGGTTTTAAAACATTCCTTTTTGAGGGAATCTTCACAATTCTTTAAAAAAACTTTCAAAATTAAATATTTTTTTTACAATTAGTAGCCTCGCTAAGAGCCTGTGCAAGTTTTATAAGTAAATTTTTTCGTGAAAATATCCATTATGGAAGCATTGGTTTTTTTTTGTTCATGAAATCCTTTTTTGTAATTATAGCTAAGATAGTCTCTCAGCGATCCGTTTGCTATAACTCCTTGTTCAAAATAATTTAACAGGAGACAAGTCATACATCTGGAACGGATGTGTCTTCGCAGGAGAAAATGATGAAGGCAACAACGCTAGTTAGGAATCTTAAGCAAGTCAACGAGGATTACGAGTGGTATCCAACTACGAGAGAAATCATCGAAGCAATGTATTGGGATTTGGTAGGTAAAAAAATAGGTGAAGAGACTTATAGAGCAGGAGGTAGAAGATATTCAATGTTGGATATTGGAGCCGGTAACTGTAAGGTTCTCAATACAATAAGAGAGATTGCTGAAGAGCAGCCGCTACTCAGCGAAAAATGGACAAACCATAAAGGTCAAGAGAATGAATATACTTATTCCAGAATGGAGGGTGAAAGATTTGCAAACCGTGTGTTTATCACAAAATACATGGCAATTGAAAAATCTCAAATCCTTACCGACCTTATGCCAAAAGAGACACTTATTGTTGGTACTAACTTTCATGAAAACACACTGATTGATAAACAGTCGGATGTAATATTCTGTAACCCGCCATACTCTGAGTATGAACAGTGGGCTACAAGAATAATTCGTGAAGGGAATGCCAATACAATATACCTTGTGATTCCACAAAGATGGGGTAAACATAAAGGTATAGCGCAAGCTTTAAAAGATCGAAAGGCAAAAGTAAAAATCATTGGAAATTTTGATTTTTTTGACTCTGAGGATCGAAAAGCAAGAGCGTATGTTTCTTTGGTAAAAGTTGAGCTGAACCACAAAAAATACAGAGGTGACAGATATGCAAGAAGAGATTCAAGCGTAAATGTTGATCCTTTTGATTTGTGGTTTAACGATACTTTTAAAATTTCTGCTGAAAAAAGTTCAGATGATTATGATTCAATCAGAAGAAATAAAAAGAAAACAGATGAAAGAGAAAAAAAGATAAAGCAAGAGATGGTTGCAGGAAACGGATTAATACCTGTTTTAGTTGAATTATACAACAAAGAGCTTGATCATCTGGTACAGAATTATAAAAAACTCTCAGGACTTGATGCTGAGATTTTTAAAGAACTAAATGTTGATGTGGACTCGGTGTTAAATGCCTTTAAAGAAAAAATAAAAGGGCTAAAAAACTTTTATTGGGACGAGGTGTTTAGCAATCTTACTGAAATAACAAGTCGCTTAACAAACAGCTCAAGAGATAAACTAAAATCCAAACTTATGGCAAATGCAAGTATTGATTTCACAGAAAGCAATATACGCTCAATTCTAATATGGGTTCTAAAGAATGCAAATCATTATTACGAAGAGCAGATGTTGGACCTATATGATACTTTTACAACAGAAGAGGGCATAAAGCTTTATAAGTCTAATCAGCATTTTGTAAAAGATGACTTTCGCTACAATAAAAGGGAGGGAAAGCTTGGAAAATATGCTTTGGACTACAGAATTATTCTCCATTCTTACATTGACGACTGGGATATACGAGAAGGGAGAATATCTGATAGACAATATGAGAATATTCGCGATGTCTCTGTGATTGCTAAAAACTTAGGATTTGATGTTAAAGACGAAAAATTTAAGTTTGCTAACAGATACGACAAAGTATTTGCCTACGGAAAAAAAGAGAATATCTTCTTTGGCTCTTCTGAGATACTGAAAAAAGGTGAAAAAACCTTAGAAGGTAAAGTAGAAGAGGTTTATATGCACACAAGCAAACCAAATGAAAACGGTGAGCGAGTAATGGAAAAAGACGGCATTCTTTATGTTTACGATGAAGATAATGAGAGTGATTGGATTCAATATAAAATAGGCGGTGTGTATTTCAGTAAGGAAAACGTGTTTAGCGAGAAGAATATTTTCACAACCGTCAAGCCCTACAAGAACGGCAACTGCCATTTTCAGTTCAATCAAAAATTCATTAAAAAACTAAATCTCGAAGTAGGGCGCATCAGAGGATGGTTAAAAGATCCAAAACATGCGGCCGAAGAGATGGATATAACAATTGAAGAGGCGACAGAATTTTGGAACTCGACATTCACAATGCTGCCGGAAAAACTCTCAAATCTATTGCCTGCTGGTAATAGTGTTATAGATAAAGTTGATATTAATGAAATCAATTTGTTTGATGAGGTAATTTACAAAGGAGAAGTTGTTAGTGTAGATGAGTCACTTGAAGGAGAAAGAATCATTTGCGACACAACTGTTACTCCATATAAAATAATTCCTATCGAAGCTGCGATAGGTGAAATAGAAATGCATTGGTCTTGCAGTACTGGTTTGTTTGATTTTTCTAAATCAGAAGAGAGTGAAGCAGCTGAGTTTGATATTGTTGATATGCAAACCGTAATAGCTCAGCAAGAGGATACTGCTGTTGATTCAGAAGGTTCTATGCCGTTTATTGAAAAGACTATAGTAAAAAAAGAGCAGCTCTCGCTGTTTTAATGTTTCTCCCTGCGGGGAGAATCAAAACTGATTACAATAAAAAAGACTCATATTTTTTCAAACGCTATAACTCTAAAACTTTAAAAGAAGGAGACACAGATGAAACTGTTGAATATTGGAGAAATCGAGGTGGTTTTAAAAGGAAATCAGGCGTTTATTTACTCTGAAGACAAGTCGGATGTTTTAAATATGCAAAATGTGGAAAATAACCCGAATGCAGAAGAAGAAATAAGATTGGAGTTGGAGTTTAGAAATAGGAGCTCCGATGATGGAATCAGCTCTTTAATATAGCTTCCCTTGGGGGAGGCTGCTAATTCATATGATAGCTGCTTTGAGTTATGGCACCTTGAATTAAATTTTGAATGTTGCTGATACTGTTAAGCAGTGAAGGCTTGTCCTTTTCTATGTTTACCTCCGCAAAACCTACGCTCTCTCCAGGGTATTTTTTGGAAACTGATGCATAAAGCTCATTTTTTATTGTCGTGAGGTTTGAAACTCTATCAACTAGACTGCCCTCAACTAAAGTGGAAATAAAGACACGGCCGTCATCAAGTTTCGACAATTTGTCTTCATCCAGGTTTCTGTGCTTTTGTACAAAGTTCCTGAATGTTTTATATACAGGTGCGAGAATATTTCTTGTAAGGTATTTTTTTGACTCTTCTGAAGCTAATTCCCATGAATCCATTGGAACCTTAAACTTTCCAACATATAAATATTCATTCTCAATGCCATGTTTATTGAGTGCTGGTCCATAGACAAGATGAGGCATAACAACACCTATGGAACCGACTACGCTGTTAGGATTTGCGATGATTCCACTAAGGGAGTTGTTTTTGTCAAAATGCATAGAAGAGGCTATATAATAGCAACCACTAGCGCAAACTCCTTCAACATAAAAAGTTGTGGGTATCTGTTTTTGGAACTCCAATAAATAGTTTGCCAACTCATCTGAGCCTTGAGGTGAGCCACCAGGACTAGAAGCAACAATCAGAACATTAGTAACATCTCCTTTTGCATACTCCTGTTTGAGGTCATCCATTGTCTTGATGATTTGATTGATGTAATCTATTGTTATCTGCTTGTCAAGATGCAAAACTGCAATATTTTTGTCGCTATCGTAGCTGATGAAATCGCTGGTAAGCCCCATTTTCTTTAATAATAGAACAGGAATAGCGATCGAAAAGGCTAAAGATACAAGCATAATCGCTACTATGATCATCTGTCTAAGTTCTTTAAGTTGCATTATCCTGTGGGAAGTGCCGGCTATTTTGAATTTCCCAAATAATTTCATCAGCATGTATACTCCTTTTTTGCTGCAGCTTGTGTCTGTTTGGTGTTTAGTACTATATCTTATTAAGGTCAATAAAGAAATCATCGACCTTCATGTTTAACATCTTCTCTGTATCAAAACCATATCGCTCGTTCTTCCAAAAAGGATAGTAGCGGTCAACAACAACACACTCTGTATCTTCTATCTCTTTTTTCAATCTTTCGGATTTGTTAAGCATCTCAACATTGGACACCCAATCAAGAGAAAGGGTGGGGCGGTCATTGTATATCCAGTGTATATAAGGACTAGAAGAGAGGACTGTGTAGGTTTTGTTTTCTTTTTTGCATTTATTTACCTCAGACAGCACATAGGTAAGCTCAGTGATATCAGCAGGAACTCTCGTGTAAATACCTTTTAGCTTGGGAGAGTAGTCGCCAAGAGCAAGAGGTTTTATATCAAACTGATTATATACCCTTATAAAGATTGCTAGTACAAAGACAAGGAAAAACGAGAGGAGCAGCTTTGTGTTCATAAACTTTTTTGTATAGCACCAGTAAATATACAAAAAGCCTGTGGCAATTCCACCGGAGTAGAGGGCGGGTGTTTTAAAACCCCATGAAAGTGACGACATCCATCCAACGGAAATAAAAACGAGCAATAGATATAGATCCCTCTTTTCTTTTCTTTTGTTTAAAATGAGTTCAGTAACAATCCAAAAGAAAAGCACGGGCATGCCCCCAAGTAAAGGCACATTAAAAAGCATGAAGTTGATATCTGAAATAATCTTTGCCTGAATATACTCAAGCATTAAAAGCCCATAAATAATAAAAAAATATACCGAAAAATAGACAGAGAAGTGCGTAAAGGTTTTATAATATCTCTTTGTATCTATATATTTTCTGAAGACTTTATAGTTGATTAAATAGACAGCTAAGGCAGTAAGAGGAAAGATTATTCTAAATCCTTTGTAATAACTCACCACCGCTGCATCTAAAAATGGCTGCAGTTGTGATTCATACTGTTTAAAATCTATATAAGCTAGAAGTTGTTCGTGAAAAACAAAAAATGCTATGAGGAAAAGCACAGCAAGTGTGGTGATTACCCAAAACATATATTTGAGAGCTACTGATTTGTTGTAGAATAGAAAAGAAGCGATAGCTAACGCAAACGGAAGAGGGTAAAAAGATTGTTTTGTAGCCATCGAGAGAATGGTAAAAAACGCAGCTGTCGCTATCTGTAGATTTGTTGGACTCTTTTTCTGTAGTAAAAAAAGCAAGGCGATCGATGCCATCAAAACACCATCAATAGTGTGCCAAAAGTGTGAAATGTAACTCGTATTTAAAACAAGAATTATGGAGAGCAGCAATCCTTTGTTCGCTGTTTTGTAAAAATTACCCATAAACCGACTTATCAAAATAAGCATAATAGTGGAGTATATGGCAATATATCCATAGTTAATAATTCTTGTAAAATAGTATTGGTATTCTTCAGGGAGAACCCACAGCCAAAAGGCAGTCAAATAAGGACTAAGAGGTGGTCGCGCATATAAAAAATCCGTATAAATATCTTGCCCTTCTAATATTCTCCATCCCATACCGTAAAGATAGCCGTAATCGTTGCTTCCAAAACTAAGATGTGCCAGCACTAAAGCTTCAAACAAAAAATACAAAATTGGCAGATGCCATTGCTTTAAAAATGTAATCATAGTGTTAATATACCAAAAAAAATCACTATGGCGTGTCATTAAGGCAAAGCATCTTATGCTTCACAAGAATCCAAAGTTTTAGCTCTGTATCAACGATCTCATACTGACCAGCTTCATTTTTTTTAATAATATACTTCTCTACCATTCCTTTTAAAATATTGCTAACGCTTCCATGATTGACGTTATACTCTTGAAGATAAGGAGATACAGTAACGCCACTTCCTTTTTCAAACGCAATAATCTTCAGCATTCTCTGCTCGTTTAACTTGAAGCTATTGAACTTTGTAGAGATTTCGCTATTGTTCTTGTACATAAACTCTATAGTGTCGCAAATGCTCTCGAGCGTTATTTGTGTAAGCGATTTTGTTTTGTTAAAGAGTATGAAGCATGCTTGTTGGACAATTTTTGCTTCCCCACAAGAAAGTTCATATAGGTAGTCGAAGGCTTCCTTGCTTATTACAATCTCCTTTCGTTGTAATTTTAAAGAAGTCCATTTGTAAAACACTTCTTTGTCTATGGGCGATAGATATTGATGCATCCCTTGTCTGTAAAGCGGCCTGTTTTCCTCAAACATTTTATCTAACATTGTTTGGTTTGAACCAGACAGAACAAATGAGATGTTCTTGCAATCTTGCATTGCAGTGCGCATGTTGGTTTCAATTTTTTCCATCTCTTCTTTTTCAAGTTTTGTGATTTTTTGAAATTCATCTATAGCAAAAGCTATTTTTAGTTTTTCATGCGCTGCAAAGTTTTGAAGAGAGAGCAGTAGTTTTTTAATTGCAACAGCATAGTTTCTTTCGCTGAACTCTATAGAGATTTTTGGAGTTTTGGATATTTCCATAAGGATATTTGCATCAGCAAAGGCAGCTTTTACGCTCTCTTGAAAATTCACTATTTTAGCGGTAATGCTCAATATTTTTTCAACCTCATCTTTAAGTTCTGTAAAAAGTTCTTTGGTGGAAGTTATCCCGTAGATATCCACATAGGCACAAATAACTTGTTGTTTATCCGCATGATTTTCAAACACCTCTTTAATAAGAGATGATTTTCCTACTCTTCTTTTCATACTAATTATTACATTGCTGCTGTTGTAAATATAGCCTAATAGTTCAGCGATTGCATCTTTTCTGTCACAAAACTTATCTCCTGTAACAATCCCTTCAAACTGGAATGGGTTCGGAATGAATGGTTGCATAATTCCTCCTTATTATTGATTTTTAATTATACAAAAATAATAATATAAAATCAATTATTAAAAATATATAATTGAATTTTAATTATGAAATTCCAACTAGAGTGTCAAGGTACCCAACCATAGTGAAAAACATATAGATATAAAAGATAAATGCAGATACAGCATATTTTTTGTGATCAACTGAAGAGGAGGGTAGAAAAAAAGCATAGTAGATAAACCTTGCAAATGCAACAAGTGTGAATGCAAAAAAGACCGGAAGATGGGGTATGTCTTTGATGGCAGTGACGACAATTAGTATTAAGCCAACAACAAAGGAGATGCGAAAGGCAGAAGCAATGTCATTGTTAGTGTATTTTAGTTTATTCATTGTAGGTAATTGTATGTTAAATTAAGAAAATTGTCAAAAATGTGGAGTTCGTCGAAACGAGCTGATTTTTTCTGCAAACTGAATTTATCTAGGAAAAATCCAGTTTGCAATTAGTTGAGGCGCTTTTGCAAAAAGAACTACAATTGCACCACAAATAACCATAGTGGAAAGCATTTTAAACTCCGAATTAATATTTTGATAAGAAGATATAGCAAATCTTCAAAAGAGCAATATTTGAAAAACAGCAAAATGCAGAAATTGCAGAAAAACCGCGTAAAATATAGAAAAAGTTCCAAAAAAGTTCCAAAAGATAGCTATGGAGATAATTATAAAATGTGACAATTGTGTTTATTTTTTTTGGTAAAATTTTTAGAACCAATGGCAACTCCCTGCAGGTGTGCATAGTAGGTAAAATAACAATCAATAAAGGATAGATATGAAAAAAGCAGATTTTATAGAGTTGGTCCAGTCTTGTGGAGATTATGCAACAAAAGTTGAAGCAGAAAAAGCGATCAATTCTTTTGTTGAGGCGGTAAGTGTAGCGCTTGAAAAAAAAGAAAATGTTCAATTGATAGGTTTTGGAACTTTTAGTTCTGAATACCAAAAAGCAAAATCTGGGAAAGTGCCAGGCACGGATAAAACATATACTGTAGAAGCCAAACAAGTACCGAAGTTTAAAGCGGGTAAAAATCTTAAAGATAGGGTGGCTGCAGGAAAGTAGTTGGCTGCTTGTCAATTAAACAAGAGGAGACACCGAAGTGTCTCTAAGCTGCTGCTGCTTTCTCGGAAGTGTCAGCATTCTCTATAAGGAACTTGGCCGCTTTTTCAGCAAGGCCAGCCGATTTATAAAGAAACATCGGGTTGGCATCAAGTGCTTCAAGCCAACGCTCTACAGTTTCTTCTTTTAGCAATACCTCATTTGCATTTAGACTCTCAGCAAGAAAAGCTGCCCCTATATGATCAACAAGATTCTCCTGTAGATATTCCACATCTCTGTTGAGTCTTGACTCATGAGAAGTGCTTTCTATTAGAGAGGGAAGCGTGGTATCCACATCAAGCTCACTATCTAAAAACAGTGTGTCGCTTTCTCCTTCGTAGTATGACACACTAGAAGGTAGCATGTTGGACGTGGACGCGCTTTTGCAGAGCGCTTCGATAGTAAGAGGCTCGCTGTCCTCATAAGTAAACTCAATCCCTTCGGCTTGAGCGATATTAAAAACTGTAAAATGTTTCATGAACATTTTTTTGTCTTTCAAACTTCCTATTGTGAGGAATGGGTTTTTCTTTTGTGCTTTTTTTAACGCTTCGGTTTCCCCTGAAGCGCTTACGGTTATATCTCCATCGAATTTATATAGATGGGACCAAAAAAAGACAGGAAAGCCCCGTTCTCCTTTTTTGACTTGGCCACCTGCTGCACTTATTTGCTTGTAAGTAGCATAACGGGCAGTCGGATAGCCTTTTTTGTTGGCCATCATGCTGAGGTGCCATCTGTTGAATCCACTATAAGGATTCCCAGTTGTGTGATTGCACGCCTTGTGAATTGACTTTAAACGAAGGTTTTTCAACTCTTCTTTAAAGTCGTCAATGATCGACTCGAGAACATCTTGTGTTTTTGCCATTTTTTCATCCTTGCGAAGACATACCAGTTCAAGGTATATGACTCGTCTCCTGTTAAATTATTTTGAACGAAGAGTTATAGCACTGGAGTGTAAAGCAGTAAAAACTACTCCAAGAGTGCAAGTTGCTATAACTATACACTTTACCAACAAAGGATGTATGATGGATATATATGTAGTGGCAAAAAAGGCAATGCAGTTGGCGCGCGCGCAAGGCGCTGTACCTAAATATTTGATTATTAATAATGAACCGGTGGCTACAAACGAGTTGCTTTCAAATCAGGCCGTAAGGGCAATTGAGTCATTGGCCTGTTTACACAGATAAAGGATAACAATATGTTTTTTAATGCATTTAATAAAATGAACTCCAGGCAACCGCAAGTGGTCATGTATGATGACCTGAGTGTTTCGGCACAAGAGAAAATTCTAATGATGAAAGGCGTATCTTCCCCGGCGGATGCTTTTCTGGATATCATACCTATAGCATATATTCACAGCGACTTTGCAAATATGCTGCAAGACGAATTGGATAATGAAGCCCTGACTCAAGCGGGGTACTACAGGCTGACTTTATAAGTCAAGCCCTAGTTTTGAGCGGTTAAGAGCTCCTTTTCTTTGCCGTGAAGCTTGTTGAGTTTGTAATCAGACAATTCTTGAGGAAGCCTTTCTGAAATGTTTTTAATGAAAGAGTATGTTCTTTCGAGCGCAATAAACTCATCATCTTTAATTTTACCATCAATCAAATCGATTAATTTATCTTCCCCTCCGTTTAACATTATATTAAAACCTTGCTTGATCGCATAGGCATAGAGGGCTAAACCGGAAACAATAAAAATGGATCCGCTGACTAAGTTAAGCTGTCTTGAAATCACACCTATTACGCCAATTGCTGCCAATATAGCAAAAGAAAAGGCATACATTTTTATCTTGCTGTATTCATTGATGTAGTTAATAGTAAGTCCTTTTTTTGAATTTTTTTATTGTAACATAATAAAACGATAAGCCGGTATTTGTGAAAATCAACAAAGGTAATATAGGCTTGATGAAAAAAATAGTATTATATAGGTATCTAAAAAGAAAAAGGAAGTGGTAGTATTTGAAGAATTTAAAATTACAATATAAAATATATACGGAAAACGGAACCTTGAAAATTAAATGCGAGGAGGAGTTTGCAAGTATATTTAATTGTGTTCAATTCAAAGCATTGTTGAAAAAGATAGAGGCGATGCTTGGCAATACGCTTCCCATGGCAGCAGATATAGTTTCTCTGTATATAGGAGAAATTGCAGTAGGTGCTGTTGACGATGAAGGTGAGGCGGAAGTAGAACAGACTTTAAAGATTATATCAAATACGGAGATTTTCTCAAATGAGATATGTGAAAAATTAAACCATCTTGTAATGTTGGATATATTCGAGAAAATGGACATTTAACCATGAATAGATCGAAAATGCTCTCAAAATTATTTAGAAGGAGCGTCTTTGTGCACCCTTATGCTAAATATGTTTTTGTGCTTGGGTGTATATTTTGTTCTTTCTTATTTCCTGTGGGATTTCAATCGAAGTTTGACGTGGAGCTGTATGTTTTCTCTGTTGTGATTTCAGGGGTAGCACTGTCATCTTTAATTAAGGTGAAAAAAGAGGGGTAAAGGCGCCGAAGCACCTTTTTGCTAAAACACTGAATCAGCTATTTTACTGAAAGCATTCTCCATTTTATCTTTGATTTTATTTAGAGGCTTAATCTCTGGAAGTCTTTCAAATAGAAGATCAAAAATTTGCATGATCAATGTCACGAGTAACAATATCAGGACCGTTATTGCCGCAATCATAATTAAATCCATAATATTCATCATTTTCTCCTGCGAAGACACATCTGTTCTAGATGTATGACTTGTCTCCTGTTTTTTATTTTGAACAGGTAGTTATAGCAGGGATAAAAACAGATGAAAATCTAGCGATTCCGGAATAAGTCCTCTGTTTAAAAATGAAATGTCGCGATTTTTACTTGGTATAATTCATGCAAGGAAAAGATGATGAAACAGTTATATGAAAAAGTTGATGAACTTACAAAGTATTTTAATCTTGAATTGGCGCCAATAGTCAAGCGATCTACAGAGATAAATAGACCTCAACTCTATAGCGATTATCCTTTCACACACACTTTCGAATTCCCTTGTGATAAAAACGAGAGCGGTTGCGAACTGCTTGTTGCAAGAGCAAAGGTTAATGAAATGTGCGAGGGGAATATGCAAACATTGAATATTAAGACAATAAACCCAATTCTCTTCAGGCAGATTCATCTCTTTGAGGAGATAGGTAAAATCTTAGTGGAGTATTGGGCATTCACTCTTGCGATCAAGGCAATGTCACAGGAGACGATAGTCTATGAATTCAAAAGGCTCGAGAAGGAACTGAATGATACAGCATTGGATTCTTATAGAAGATTGCAGGCCTTTGTTATTTTGGAGCGCTTTGATAGAGTTACGGAGTTCTGTGAGTGGGGTAAAAGCGGCTATAGAATTATTGATGGAGTTGCAAAATACGGCTCCAAGGAGCCTTGCTTGTACTATATAACAGAGTTTTTTAACTCTCTAAAACTCGATTCTAATGCAGTAAGAACAGCCAGGGGGGAAATTGTTATAACGCTTCCAAGCCCAGCGAATGTTTTTTAGAGATATCCATTATTCTTTTTGCGCTTTCCGAGTCGTCTTTGTTGGAGATATAAAAAGAGACCTCTCTCCCTATTGGGCTTATAAGGATTCCTTTGCTTTTTAATACGGCAACTTTTCTCCATTTTTTTGGAATTTTTTTGAACCACCTTGAGTAGATCATAATTACTCTGATGCCTTTCTTCTTAACAAGTTCGTCCATGGCGGATGTATCATTGCTCAGTCTTATCTGCATTGCTTTTTTGGAGGCAAGCCCATACAGATCAAGCACGTAGTTTCCTCCCAGCAGAGAGACGAGTCCTATATCGTTCGCTGCAACCGGCTGGTTTAAATATTTTACAAGCGTACCCATCCTGTACTGCTGCTGTGCAATGTTTTTAGATGCGGTTGCTGTTGCAATCTGTGTTACAATGGAGCCTGGATTCAAAAAAATGACACCTGCAATAAGAGGAATCACAAGTTTGTATCTGTAATTATCAACATATTTGGCTATTAACTCTTTGTGTAAATATACAAGCATTAAAGCTGCATATATGACAATGTAGTTTTCATATCTGTAGAGCCACCCTGTACCACCAAAAAATGCATGCAGTGTCATGGAGACAATCACATAAAGCAAAAGTTTTTGTTTGCATATTCTGCCAATGTAGCTTGAAATGGCTGCAATATATAAGACGGTGAAAGTTAGTGAGCCGGAGAGATTAGAGAAAAATTTTAAAACTATATTTGAAATATAGGAATCCGAATATGCCCCTGTTTTGATTATTATTGACGTTGGGAGAAGACCGAGGCCGTGCATATATAAAAAAAGAGAAAAAAGCGATACTATTACTATAGCTATTGAAAACGTCGCTATCGCTTTGGTTTTATGTCCTGCTACATATAAATAAAAAAGAAGCGGTACGGTAATCGCAAAGTCCTCGTATCTCACAAGGGGAGCCAACAGCAGTAAGATATATAATATGCTTGAACTTCTTTTGAAAAGAAGAAAATATACGATCCATACAACAAGAGCTAGCTGTAACGAGTGTTCCATTCCATTGAAGATTAATCCAAAAAGATTTCCCGCAGCAAAAAGAACAAAAAAGAGTATCAGATACATACTGTTTCTTAAAGGTTTGTTGAACGTTTTTTCCGTAAAAAGTAAAACGCCATAAAGCGTAAGGCCGCCAAAAACGAAGTTTAGTAACAATGGGATATATTCAACAGGAATTGGCGTTAGTGCAGAAACAAACGCGAGAACAAATGGCCATAGTATACTAGAAGAAGGAGCGGAAAATTCGCCAAAATTGAGTCCGTACGTGCCTTTTAGAATATTCTTTGCAACTTGAATGTGAATGTATGGATCATCAAGCGTATAAGTAAAAAATTGATTAGATACAAGTGTATACCCAGACATTAAAGCTACGATTGCTATGTAAAATATTATATAGGCTCTCTTTGAGATTTCCATTGTTATTCCTATTGTAGTATTAGAGTTGTTTTAACCACAGTTTGAACTCAACGTCCTCAAACTGTAACTCATTGTCTGTTTCGTATATTATACCTTTTGAAATCAAGGACTTGACAGCACTTTGCAGTCGAGGCTTGGTAAGGTCGAACTCATCGAGAAGTGTTTGAGTATAAATATTTTTACCATTTGTTTTAGCAAGTATCTTCAACGCATTTTGTTGTGGTGTAGTGTAGGCATCAAGAAGAGCAGCCAAATCTTTCTTTTTGGACAATATCACAGAAACACACTCTTGCATCTCTTTGATAGTGATTACACTTGTTTTTTTTCCTTGTCTGAAAAGTTCATAAGAGACCATTTGTATAAAGCGAGTTTCACCATCGGATTCTTCATAAAGCCAATCAAAGGCATCTTTATCAAGAAAAATATCTTTTTTTGCAAATCTCTCTTTGCTCCAAAGATAAAAAGCGTCTTTGTTAATAGGATTAAGAGGATAGTTTGTGCCAAGTTTGAAAAACGGGCGCTCTGTATTGTCGAACATTGATAAAAGTAAATTTCGTTTAGAGCCGGTAAAGATGAAAGAGCAGTTTTTTCTCTTGCTGACCAATGTCCTAAGAAGTGCCTCGATTTTCTCTGCGTCGTTTAAAGATACCACTTTTTGAAATTCGTCTATTGCAATAACAGCTTGTAAATTGTTTTTAGAGAGGTAATTGTAAAAGCCATAAAAGAGGTCTTCCATAGCCTTAAAATAATCTTTTTGGGTTGAATTAAGTTCGATTGATGGGGAGGAACTGACAACAAGTTTAACTTCGGCATTAGTAAAGCACTCTCTTAGTTCATCGACCACTCTTGCTAATTTATTAAGGTTGGACTCTGATTTTGTGAAACAGTCTTCAACCCCGCTTTTTAAGTGTTCAAAAAGCTCTTTAGTGGTAGATATCGCGTATATATCAATGTGCGCCGTTAATATGGATTTGTCGAGCCTGTTGGTAAAAATTTCCTTTATTAGGGAGCTTTTGCCAATTCTTCTTTTTGAGAACATTATGACATTGGTTGTGTTGATGATATAGTCCTCAAGATCATCAATGTTCTCTTTTCTGTCGCAGAAAAAATTTCCTGAGACTTCCATGTCGAACTTAAACGGATTTTTCATTTTCATCTTGTTGCCTAGTATATACATAAAAGTATATTTTTTATATACTATATTATATCTAAAATAAAATATAATTTCAAATATGTAAAAGTATATTTATTATATACTATAAAATATATGAATGATGCTTTGAAAGGTGTGAGTGCCGAAGCACTCAGGTTACGCGGCTTTTGAATTATGCTCACTCTGTAGTGAGTTCAGTAGAGCCAGCGCATTTGCGACTGAAGTAATGTCCAGTATCTCCTTTTCTCGTCCAAGTTCCATGGCAAGTTCAACGATTCGACTCGCTTGTGGTTTTGAGACATAGGATGCCAGTATGTCCCCATAATCAAGTTTTTGAGAAGAATGAGGCCTACTCTCTCCTGTCTCTTGATTTACTAGAGATACTTCTCCTGTCTCTTGATTTACCACTTGACTAAAACCTTCTGGAACCTGATTATCGTCGTCCTCTGGTTGTCCAAAATAAGAGAGGGCTTCAAAATTTTTCTCAAGATTTTCGACATGCAGTTTCTTTCGAAGTTTTTTTGCTGCATCGTGAATGTCATAAAGCTCAAATGGTGAACAGTTGGCGCTAATGCTGCCGTGGAAGAATCTATATGCTTTCCCTGCAGCGTTCTTACCGCTTTTTCCAACTGCTTTGAACACCAACGGGACCAAACAAGGGTTATCACCAAGAAGATCACATAGATCCATATATTCCTGTAGTACATTTCCTATTGCAATCTCACTGGTGGTATGCCAAACAATATACTCATTTGGCAGCCATCCTTTTGGCGTGAGAAACATCGTCATACGTTTCTTAACCATTGGCCATTGCTGCAGTCTTTTTTCTGTGAGAGTGAGAGCATCGTTTCCTCTGCCGTCATATATAATCCCATTGTGTCCAACAGGAGTAGCAATCAACGGTTGCCCAATGCCTTCAGAGACCACAAAATAGCTTGCTGGCCTACTTTTTGAACCGTTTGAAGGAAGGTTGCAAAAACCGCTATATGCAATTTTGATGTTGTTTTCCATTTTTTGAAACGGAAAATAAAACTCCATCTCGCTCATCTGTTCAGGAAAACCGGCTTTTACTTGCCAGTCTCCTTTTTTGTCTTTTGCATCCTCTACAACGCGAAAGAAGTCTGTTTTGACTCCTCTATTGTTGTTGAGTGTAGAGAATTTTATTTTACCTTTCTTAACCATGATATGCTCCTTGGTTGCGGAGAGCGTTGTTCTGCGCTTGGTATCTCCTAATATTTTTTTGAACACGTAGTTATAGCAGCTAATTAAAACTGTGTAAAAACAGCACAGTGGCGACAACAGCACCATGAATATCTTTGAAGTTGGTTGATTCTAGCCTAAATTGCATTCTTGCTATAACTACGTGTTCAAAAATAAAAAACAGGAGAAGTCATAAACCTTAGAACAGGGTTCTCCAGAAGGAAAAAAAATGACTGAAAAAATTAAAGAGATGATTAATGATCACTATCTTGATCTTTTGATTGATGAGAGGCTCAATGAGAGCCCATATGAAATCAGAATAAAAAAAGGGTTCGACACTGCGTCGTGGTGTTATAGGGATGCAAAAAATTTCATTGTTGTGGGTGAAGATATAATGAAGTCGACCAAAAAGCCAATTGATGAATGTCATGAGTATATAGGTTCATACCTGTATCACGAAGTGTCCCATTCGTTGTCCACAGAAAGAGAGCTTTCGCTAATATCTAAAGCCTGCAGAGCACAGAAAGTCCCTTATGGCCTATGGAACAGCGCCGAAGATGCTCGTATTGAGCATCTTATGCGAAAAGATACCAAAAGAGCGTTCAACTGGGCAAAGTACGAGGAGTCGAAAAGTGATGGCACTCCACGCTCAAGACTATTTTATGTCATACAAAATGATGGTGATGCTTCAGGGTTAAAGGATGATGAAGTTTCAAAGAAGGTAGTCTCCTTTTATGAGAGATTCATTAATGCAAAAGATTCATGGGAAATTATCGATATCTGTGTTGAGTGGGTAAAGGAATTTAAGAAAAATGAGTCTCAAGAAAATAATAAAAAACAAGCCGGAAAAGACAATAAACAGGATAAAAAGAGTAGCACTCAAGAGAATGCAAAGGAAGTAACTCAGGATTTGGAGCTCTCTGTTAAGCTGGCTGAAATGTCCGAGAAGGAGTTTGAGCAGTTTTTTGCAGATACGGTTTGTGCTATAACAACCTCGGATGATGCTCAAGAAGTCGAGGAAGCCATGTCGGGCCAAGGAGAGTTGAATTCTGTAAGTATTGCGGAGTACAGTTCCGGAAAACTTCTCTCTGAAATTGAAGAGAGCTGGGATATTCAAAAAGCAAAAGAGCTCTCCAGTAAGCTTTCAAAAGCATTTCAGGAGAAAAAAGGCTACAGGACGTCTAAACGGACAGCTAAAAAAATGAACAAAAAAGCCTTTAGGCCGGGCTCTGTTACAACAAAGTTTTATCGTGAAAAGATAACCCAAAGAACCGCTAAAAAAACAGTGTCTCTAGTGGTGGATTGTTCGGGTTCGATGCATCGAGTGATAAATGAAATGAAAATCGTTCTCGGTGTTTTTAATATATTGGCCCAAACAGGAAAAATCAATGGAAATATAATTTTAAGCGGAGTCATAGGACATCAAGGAAGAGCGGTTTATGAAACCTTTAAAATGCCTGTTAAGGAGAATGTTGTTTCGAAGATATCGGCGGTATATAGCAATGAAGGACTTAATGGAGCCCTTAATTCAACAAAAAATCTCTTGAAAAGTTCTGATTACGTCTTTGTTTTAACGGATGGAATGATTACAGATGAACCTGTTGACAAGAGAGAGCTCCATCTTTCTGGTGTCTACACTACCGGAATTTATATCGGAAACAGAAATGTGGATCTTTCAAAGTGGTTTGATAAATCAATTACGACCGAAAGCGTAGAGAGTTGTGCAGAGGAACTTGTATTGATTCTATCTAAATAGTAACCCTTCGGGGTTATTTCACCTCTGTAAAACTTCTGGTGATTAGTCTTGTAATATCTTCTGCTTCCTCCTTGTTGATAACTTTTATATTCGGGCTAAACATAAACCCATTGTTGTTGCGGAGTTCAGTGCAACATCTATAGACATTCTCTTTGAATAAGATTCTTTCTAGAAGAAAACCTCTGTTTATAAAGAAAGAATTCATCTCTCTTTGAAAAAGCGCCTTTTTTTCTTTGTTCTGAAACTTGAAGATTTTAGGATTGTAAGAGACTTCAACACCTCCTGGCACAAGATCAATCTCAATTTGTACAGAAAATTTAATTTCATCATTATTGGCGCTGAGATGCTCAGTGATTATTTTTCGAGAGGTCTGTTTTGTGATAACTGCATCATGAATATTGTTGCAGTATGGCTCGTCTATCGAATTCTCTTCCATTGTGTGTCCTATAATTTTTATGCAAGCATAGCATTTTATGCGGTGTATGTTTGCAGAATGATATGAAGTTTTGAGTTTTTTGTCAAAAAAAAAGAGTTGCTATAACTTGCTGTTCAAAAAAAATCAACAGGAGCTATGCCGTACCAATCGAATGGTATCGCTCCAAAAAGGAAAGAAAATGGCAATAGAAAGAAAAGAGCTCGAACGAAAAATAAAAGCAGACGCAGAGCTGCACAGGGATTATGTTGTGCAATCAAGAGATATTACAATATTCCCATTTTTCGATAGAGAAACCAATGAGGTACACAGATGTGCAGCCATGATTATCACATTGAGAAATGAAATTAAGAGGAGCCATTATCACAATGTGGTAATTGCTTATAAAGATGATGGCTACTACTATTGGTGTGGTGACGCATTTTTAAGCGGGAGCACAAAAAAGCGTAGTAAGTCGGAAATGATAGATGCTGCAAAATCAATAGCGCGCAGCAAAGAAGAGGAGCTGAGAATGCTCTCCTTTTTTGGAAAAGTCCAGGATAAGCCGTGTCGTTTTTGGAGTAGTGGTGAGTGCTCTCATGTGAATCATGCTTTTGCTGAATTGTCAAGAGATCTTACACTCCTTGATATACTCGAGGAAACTTATGTGGGCAAAAAGATAACCAAAGAAAGAGGCGAATTGGACATGGTTAAGAAGTATATGTTTAAAAAGCATATACTCTTGCAGGGCCCAAAAGGAACAGGCAAAACATATCTTGCCGAAACCACAGCAGCAGAAAGTGATGCAGAAATATTTTATCTCGGAGGCAGGAGCTCCACGGAAGCTTCAGATTTCGTCGGCGAATATATACCGATGGCAAAGGCTGAAGAGAAAAAGGGACAAGGAACGCTTTTTGAGTCACCTGAGTCATCAACAATAAATATGGTTTGGAAAGATGGCCCTCTTTCTCAAGCATTTCGACATGCCCAAAACGGAGGCAAGTCTATATTTGTTCTTGATGAGATGTTAAGAGTGGACGATAGGGAACTCTCTCCGTTGATTCCGGCGTTAACAAAGACACCAAACGGCACCTTTAAACTTCAAACCGGGAGAGCCGTTGGTGTTGAGGATGGTATAGCAAAAGAAGAGGTGTTGGAGTGTCCATGTGAAAATTTTTGGATGATTGCAACAACAAACATCGGTGCTGCCTATAACGTTGAAGAGATGGATGAGGCACTGGCAGATAGAGTGAGAACAGTAATGATGTTCTCAGAAGAGGATAAAATGAAAGAGATTCTCAAGAAGGATCTCTGCAAGCGAAAATATCCTGCTTCGATAGCAGATAAGCTTCTTAGGTTTTTTAAGACATACGAAAAACGCAGAGAAGACGGAGCATTTAAAAAGATTTGCAATCTGCGTCAACTTTCAGAAGCAGTCGAGTTCTCAATAGATGCGGATGATATTAAAGCTACATTGTGGGAAGGACGTTTTGCTTGGGTTGAGATGGATATCGATGGTGTCCCTCGTGCCGAGCAAGAAAAAGAAGTATCAAAAATCCTAGAAAAGATTTTTGGGTAAATATAAGCCCCTCTGGGGGGTTTGCAAATTGGCATTAAAAGGAGATAAAGGTATCTTCTTTTAATGATAATTGAACACAGGAGAAAAGATGAAAATATCAAGAGAAGAGTTGTTGGCACAGGTACCTACGACTGGTCATGTAGATGCGAGCTATTGCCGAGGAATTGTTGATTATTTAAGGTTTAGGCTGAAGATTCCATATCACAGGATAAGCCCGTCTCATGTTAGAAAAATTGCTGACAGGGGAATGGAGGTGAGTGTTGTAAATTTAAAAGCAAGAGGGTTGAAAGTTGATTTTTAGGAAAAAAGATGCTAGCTAGAACACATATAATGAGTGCAGTTAGTCTTACGGTTCCGTTGTTGACAACAATGCCAATAGAAGTGCATTTTAGTTTTGTAACCGCTGTTGTATTGGGTTCATTATTTCCAGACCTTGACGAAAAAGGAAGTTTCTTATCCAGAAGAGTATATGTTGTTTCTTTGTTGATATCGCAGTTTACTGAACATAGAGGAATAACGCACACCCTGTTGGCATTGCCTATATATTTTTTTATTGCTTTTGTGGTGATGCATCTTGGTGGCGCCTCACTTTTCTTTTCGACGATAATAGCTTTGGGGTTTATGATTGGATGTTTAATTCATTTACTCATGGATTCCGCTACAAGAAGCGGGGTTGCAATATTTTTACCATTCTCCAAAAAAAGATATTATATATTATCTAAGAGTTATAGAGTTTTCACTGGAGGAAAATTAGAAAAATTTGCCATTTTGCCTCTGTTCTCGTTTATTGCTGCCATTGAAATGTTTATATACTTAAGCGGTCTCCAGTATACAGGAAATTTGCAATAGATAAAGACACCGAAGTGTCTTTAGTTTGACGAAAATGCGACTACTTCATCTATGACCGACAAAAGATCGCAATATCTACCTGTTCTGGTATCTTCTATTTCATCGCCGTTTGCATCAACCACATAAGCTTCATACATGGGTTTTCCGAAGTACGGATCTGATTCATCTATATCGTCGTCATTGTCACCGAAAAATTCTGATGTTTCAATTATCTCGACTTTACTACCTGTTTCCTTAGATAGGTTTGCCGCTATTTTCTCGATATCAGGTTCACCAATGATTATCATTTTATTCTCCTCTTGCTTCTGATATTTCTTCGTGGAGCGTAGCAATACTGATATTCAGATACCCTGCAATATTATTTTCGTCATGCAGGTCAAGATATCTTGTTTTTATCTCATCTTTCTGCCAGTCATACTCTTTAACCACATATTCTCCAGCTTCTCGATGAACGTCTATTCCGTATTTACTATATACAGCCTTAACATGTCTTATCTCTAGCATTATTTTCCTTTTTGGGACGTATCACGTTCCATGATATTATTTCGTCTTCTGTTGTTTTATTTTGAACGGAAGGTTATAGCAGTTAATGGAGATCAAAGAAGTTTGAAAAATTAAGCTTGAAGATGCAAACTATTATGCCTGCGAAAAAAGATGCAACCATACATATTCTATAAAATTTTCCATTTCCATTCTATTTCAGTATTGGTAGAACTTACTTTTATTTGAAAATATCTTAGTGTAATTCGCTAAAATATCGTTGTTTAGTACTATAAAGCAATTTTTTACTCAATATACAGTGTAATAAAATTCTACCATATTAAGTGTAATAATTAAGACAACAAAAGTTCTAAAAAATCAATACAAAAGTGTAATAAATTAAAATACATTATCTATAATAAAACTTTTTAAACTGCTCGCATCAAGTCTTCTAAATATAAAAGGTGATTTATTCTATGAAGTTTATGAAATCTAAACATTGTATTCGAATATCACGAAAACATGCAAATTAATTTTCATTTCATTTTTATTTTCTAATATGTTAGAAATTAATTCAGGAGAATATCATGTTGAAACAAGTAATGCTTTTTATAATAATCTCACTACCTATTTATGCCTCAAATGTTTTAGTTACTACAGTTCAACCTCGTGAAAAAAATATTTCTTTTACTATTACTGCTGATGCACTGGTAATATCAAAAAGAAAAATTACAATAACAGCTCAAACCTCTGGTATTGTTCATTTAAAGGCTTTTGAAAATAACAATGTTCTCAAAGGAGATATTATTGCAACAGTCTCAAACCCTACAAGAGAGCAGAAACTACACTATCTATCAAACAAATTAGAGCTTCAAAAAAAAGAGATAGCTTCTTATAAAAAGAAATTGCAAACATCGAAAGAAAAATATGAAATGGGTGTTGGGTCTAAAAACAGTTATCTCTCTGAAAAGATAGCTTATGCTCAATTTAAAGAGATGTATGACACTACGCTAAATGAGTACCATACACTTTTACTAGAGCAAAAAAATGCAACTATAAAAGCATTGCAAAATGGCGTACTTACAAATGTGATTGCCAACAACTCTTACATCAATTATGGTACAAAGATAGCGACACTACTTGATAATAATAATCTAGTGAAACTTTTTGTAGATAGCTCTTATGCAACAAAAATAAAACAAGGTATGCAAGTAGAACTATAATGCACCCCAAAATCAAGACCACTAAATCAAATATTTTAATTTCACCTCTCTATGATACCAGTGGTAACTGTTTTACTCCTTTTGCATCTAAATTATTATCAGCTTGATAGTAAACTTCATTTGGAGTTTTATACCCAAGAGCTGAATGTAATCTTCTTTGGTTATATGAATTTATATATTTTTCAATGGCTTGATTGAGTGCTTTTATATTTTTATACTCATTGAGATAAATCTCTTCATATTTGATAGTTCTCCAGAATCTCTCAATTGTAATATTATCAGTTGCTCTTCCTACTCCATCCATTGAGATTTTGATACCATGTTTTTTTAAAATGCCTGTATGCTCTTTTGAGGTGTATTGACTTCCCTGATCTGTGTTGAAGATTTCAGGTGTTGGATAGAGTGCTAATGCTTCATTGAGAACACTTTTTACCAAACTCATATCCATAGTATTTGAGAGTTTCCATGAGAGTATTTTCTTACTATGCCAGTCAATAATGGCAGCAAGATAAACAAAGCCTGTTTCAAGTTTAATATAGGTGATATCGGTACTCCAGACTTGATTGATTCTCTCAGTAATAACTCGCCCTGCATAATCTCTGAACTCTTTCAAGAGATATGGATATTTATAATGCTCTTTATTGGCTGTAGTGGTCTTAGGCTTCGTATATAGGGCTTCTATACCCATATAGTGCATTGCTTTTTTGACAAACTTCTTTCCTACATTATGTCCATCTTTTTGCAGTTGCTTCGTCATTCTTCTTGTTCCATAGGATGGAAAATTAGAATAGATGTTATTGATGGCATCAAGTACTCCAATATCTTGTACTGTACTAAATGGTTTTACTGGTGTATAGTAGAAACTTGACTTACTTACTCCAAGTAGGCGACATTGAGTATTAAGGGATGTTTTAAGCTTGGGATCAATCATAGATTTTCTCTCTTTAGAGGATGCCAAGCTCACGAGCTTTTCCACCGCAAAATCTCTCTCAAGTGTTAATTCACCCACTTTTTTTGCCATATTATCTTTGTCTTTCTGAAGAACTTCAATCTTCTCTTTATACTCTTTGACAACTGTGCTCTTATCAAATGCAAGACTCATATTATCAAGGAACTGTTTTTTCCATTGTTTGAGACTTGCTGGTAATACTTCATATTTACTCGCTATCTCATTAATGGTTTTCTCACCCTCTAAAACTTCAAGAACCAATTTTGCTTTAAAATCTGCACTATAACTTTTTCTCTTTTTACTCATTTTTGAATCCCTATATTTTCTATTTCTATTTTAACATTTTGAAATTAAATTCTGAAATTTACTGGTTCGATTTTTGGGGTTCATTATAGTTAAAGAAATAGTTAAAAATGTGTACCATTAGTAAAGATGGAGGGCATATCCAAAAACTATGAGCATTTCACTTTTTGTTTATCGACTGCTTAGCCTCATTTTTCCCGCTGGTATTTTTCAAAACTTTAAATAGGTAACAGTTAAAATTGAAATAGGTTGCAGTTAAAAAACTATGATATACTTACTTAAATCAATATCTTTTATGCAATGAAGTAACATTGATTTTTAGGGGTATATTAAGGGGTATATTTTCATAAAAAATCCTATAAGGACTTAAAAAAGGTGGGGTATTATTCCGCACAGCTCCACCATTTTAACCTTCAATATGCTATACTCCCCATATAAATCATTCAATAATGGAAAATAGGCTTGATAAAAATAGTAACCGTTTGGTTTTTCTTGTTTTTGAGTTCAGCTCTTTATGCGGAAGGTCTGACACCAGTTTTTCATGGAAACAAACATATAAAAGAGAGAAAACTCTACGAAATTCTGGATCTCTACAAACCTTATAGCTACGAATTTTACAAAGATGAACCAAAAATCAATCC
>Ga0256829_1000249_pt1 | contig 62477 bp, 63 predicted proteins | sample 131447metaG_FD_185979 | JGI IMG/M metagenome (GOLD analysis project Ga0256829, IMG submission 185979) | Hydrothermal vent microbial communities from Lau Basin, Pacific Ocean - 131-447 | ecosystem: Environmental > Aquatic > Marine > Hydrothermal vents | place: Pacific Ocean: Lau Basin | collected...
TGTGCCAAAAAGGCTTCAAGCCCGTGCTTTTTGTAAATTTTTTCCGATTCATCCGAGAAGAGGACGGCATCTCCGTCAAAGGCAATGCGTACGTCCTGCCGTTTACCTCTTTTTTTGTACTTTTTGGGAATAATACGCGCTGCGGCAATGCCCTCGTTAATGTCTGCCTGAACATCCTCTTCATGGGCAGAAAGAAAAAGGTCAACCTCAAATGCTTTAAGGTAGTTAGCAATAGGCGCACCCGCTGTCCATCCTGCCCTCTCAATATCAAGCCCGTAACGGTCAATGGCGTGTTTGATACGAAGTCCGGTTGCCGCATTGTTTCTGGACAGTACGATCACCTCTATGAGCTTGTCGTCAAATGCTTTATTGATACGCAGAATATTTTTCACAAATCCGAATGCCGCACCCGGCTTGAGCTGCTTCTCTTCATTCCGTATCTGGTAACGGTAGTAACGCTCCAATCCTCTCTTTTCAAAAAGACGGTTCTCCTCTTCAAGGTCGAACAGTGCGCGCGACGAGATTGCAATCACAAGTTTCTTTTTCAGATCGTATGCCATGGGTACTCTTTTTTTAAGGTAAGTATAACGCGCTATAATAAATTATGCAAACCTAATACAAGGAAATCTTATGAGTTTTGGAAATATCGTACTACTGATCATTGTGGGCATAGGTGCCTACCTCATTGCCATTTACAATAAACTGGTCTCGCTGCGTGCGGGCATCGATGCTGCCTGGTCGGACATTGACGTACAGCTCAAGCGGCGTTACGACCTCATTCCCGCTCTTGTAGAAACGGTCAAAGGCTACAAAGAGTATGAGGGTGAAACACTCGAAAAGGTCATTGCCGCACGCCAGAAAGGTTTGAGTGCGAACAGTGTCGAAGAGAAAGCGGAAGCTGCTAACATGCTCTCGGGAGCACTTGGCAAACTGTTTGCCCTTGCCGAAGCCTACCCCGACCTTAAAGCCAATACCAATTTTCTTAAACTCCAGGAGGAACTGAGCAATATCGAAGAAGCCATCCAAAATGCCAGACGCTACTACAACGCCATTGTCCGCGACTACAATGCCAAAATAGAATCCTTCCCCGATCTCTTCGTAGCACAAAAATTCAACTTTACCAAACGGGACTACTTCGAACTGGATGAACATGAAGCCGAGGCAGTCAAGCAGATGCCCAAGATCAGTTTTTAAACCGTGATGTTACGTTCCCTTTTTCTGCTGCTTCTGCTAAGCATCACGCTTTTTGCCGAAAAAATAGACCGATTCACTGTCGATGTCACCATTGAACAAAGCGGTGAACTTGCCATTCAAGAGCGTATCGACTACAATTTCGGAACCCAGAACCGTCACGGTATCTACCGTGATATACCCTGCCAGATCAAATATGACGGCGTGCGCAAAGATATTGGACTCTACGACTTCCGTGTAACAATGGATGGCATGCCTGCAATATGGGAAAAAAGCAGACAGCATTCATCTTTGGCCGGGGAACTGCTGCGTATCAAAATCGGCAGCGTCTCCTCCTACCTGAGCGGCAAACACCGTTTTACTATTGCCTACCGTGTCAAGCGAGGTGTTCTTCCTGCTTCGCAAAACCCAAACATGGATGCTGTCCGCTGGAACATTGTAGGGACTGGATGGCCCATTCCTATTGAAAATGTTACTGCCCATTTTTACCTGCCGGACACTCTGGACAAGGCAGACATTGCACTTTCAACCTATACCGGTCGTTACGGTACCACCTCTTCCTCTGCCCATACCAAGTGGCTGAATAAAAAGCAACTGCTTGTCACCGTACCCCGTCTTGCCCCCCATGAGGGTGCTACGGTAGAACTCGCATTTGCACCGGGGCTGCTTGCGCAAAGCGGTATTGACAACGTAACCCCTACACTTTCCGACTGGTTTGCACAGTACTGGTACTGGGCAGCACTGGTTGCCTACCTGCTCTATTTTTTCAACACATTCAAAACCTATATCGGTTTCGAGGACAAGCGTTCTGTTGCGGTCAGATATTTGCCGCCAAAAGGGCTGAGCGTGCTGCAGTCAGGACTGCTGCTGGATAAACATGCCGATGATGAAGATTTTGCCGCAGCTGTCATGGAACTGGCACAACATGGCTACATTGAGATAGAACAGCCCGGCGCGCACAGTGACCCTGTACTGATTCGTACAGACAAACCCGAAGAAGAGCTGACTGAAAACCAGCGTTATCTGCTCAATGTCATTCTTTTTCCAAAATTGAAAGTCTTTACATTACAGCGCGGCAGCGAAACACTGGCACAACGCCTTAAAAACGGCTTTACACACATCAACAACAACCTCTACAGCTGGGCTGTCAAAGAGGGCTATATGAGCGAAAACCCAAACCAAACGCGCAAGCGTTTTTTAATGAAAAATCTTCTCTTGCTCTCCCCTATGATACTTTATACACTTTATACACTCTTTCAGGTAATGGGTGAAAATATCATCATTCTTATTTTTCCTGTCGTTTTCGGTGCGGTAGGCATCCATCTCTTTTTACGCCAGTCATCATGGGGAGCAAAACTGCAGGGGCTAATTTTTCTTGGAGCAGGTCTTATGCCTGTTGTGCTGTCACAGATAAACGGTCTTGATTTTGTTGGTCTGCTCACCGGCCCTTTCGGTGTCATGCTGTTTCTGCTTGGTGTTCTTTTCTACCTTTATGGCAAGGTAGGACGACTTACCCAAAAAGGTGCCTATGCCCAAAAACAGCTGCTCGGACTGCAAGAGTTCGTCAAACGCGTCAAGGCTGACGAAATTAAACGAAGACTTGCACTCGATCCGCTTTACCTCGAAAAGATGCTCCCCTATGCCATGCTCTTTGGCTACACCGACCACTGGCTGAAGTTCTATTCCCTGATGCAGGTTGACACGCCGGTGTGGTATCACGGAGACATCAATGATATTGGACGTTTCGGCAGCACGATGCACAGTGCCGCCACACCGCCTGCACAAAACAGCGGTGGAGGCGGATTTTCAGGCGGAGGCGGTTTCTCCGGAGGCGGTGGCGGCGGTGGCGGCGGCGGAAGCTGGTAGTACCTAAGAGAGTTTCGATACAATCGCATCCAAAAAAACGGAGCATTGTCATGGAAACCCTCTTTGTCTACGGCACACTGATGCCCGGCTGTCCAAACGGACACGTTCTGGAAAACATTATCGGAAAGTTCGTACCGGCCACCGTACGGGGTCATCTCATAGGCGCAGGCTGGTCTGCTTCCATGGGCTATCCGGGTATCAAACTCGATCCCGAAGGTGACACGGTACACGGCTACCTCTTCTACTCGCACAACCTTTGTGACCACTGGGAATTTCTCGATACCTTTGAAGGCGAAGAGTTCGTACGTATGCCGGTAACGGTAGAACGCTACGATGAACTCGATGTCGATACTTACATCTATGTTCTTAAAGAAGAGAAAGAGCATCTGGAAGAGTAAATATGTCTATTTGACATTTTTTGCATACCTCTTTTCCCAAGCTGTTACAATGTCAGTATGTATCAGAAGAAAAAAGAAAAACTTTACATTGCCGATCTTGTCGACGACCCGGCTTTTGCCTATCCTGCCTACTACATTCTCTCCGCGTCAATGGCTAAAAACGAAATGCTCCATGCCGCACTAACTGCCCTGCACAGTTACGACTTCACTTTTTATGCAACCCCAAAAAGCTTCGATGCACTCTTCAAAACCTTCGATGCCGGTGCCTTTGCACTCTACAAAGAAAAGTATGTCGTAGGGTTTTTCGGAGGGAAAATGATGTATCTTGAAAGTCACGGATGGAAATCCATGCCCGCTACACGTGATATTTTCGATCTCAGTCAATGGCTGGTGTGTTGAGAAGTTACATAAAAACACGTCAGATCGATATATTGGTCAAAATTTCAAGTAAAAAAGAAGTTGGTGTTTGGAAGATTGTGATGGCGGAGACGGAGGGATTCGAACCCTCGGTGCCCGTTAGGACACGCACCCTTAGCAGGGGTGTGGTTTCAGCCAACTCACCCACGTCTCCAAGGTTGTTTCGTGGGGAGAATTATGCCTTTTGAAAACTTAAAAAAGGTTTAATATCGCACCATAATAAGAGAAAGAGCAGCAACATCAAGATGAATTTTTAAAATTTTTTGAAAAGACCTATCTTTTTGCCCAAAAAGCTGCTATAATGCGGCACTTTTCTGCAAGAGTGTACTAAACTCCTTATAATTCGGGATATATCTATCTCCTCTATTTTCCACGCATAACAAAACGTGTGACACAAGTTTGGTATCGGTTGCATAAAACAGGGTTTTACGCCTCTTAATACCGTTAGAACTTTTTCTGCGCGAAACAAGACAACTTCAACACCGACCATTTCAACATAAAGACAACATATAATGACATTTACAGATTTCAACCTCAAAGACAGCATCCTTCAAGCCGTAACAGAAGCAGGGTTCAAAGAGCCAAGCCCCGTACAGAAAGAAGCCATTCCTCTCGTACTCGAAGGGCATGACATCATTGCACAGGCACAGACAGGCACAGGAAAAACCGCAGCATTCGGACTCCCTATCATGAGCAAAATGAAAGCAGACGGCTCCGTAGAAGGGCTGGTTATTGTACCAACCCGCGAACTTGCCATGCAGGTCAGTGACGAGCTTTACCGTTTTGGTAAATTTGCAGGTCTCAAAACCGCAACCGTATACGGAGGCACCGCATACGGCAAACAAATCGAGCGTATCAAGCAGGCTTCCATTGTCGTTGCGACTCCGGGCCGGCTCCAGGATCTTCTGATGAGCGGAAAAATCAAACTCAACCCGCAATTTGTCGTCCTCGATGAAGCGGATGAGATGCTCGACATGGGTTTTCTTGATGAAATCAAGAACATCTTCACATTCCTGCCAAAAGAGCGCCAGACTCTGATGTTCTCTGCAACCATGCCCAAAGGCATTCGAAAACTCGCTGAAGAGATCCTCAACGATCCCAAAACGGTTTCCATCACAAAAAGTGAAAGTACCAACTCCAAAATTACCCAGTACTACTATGTGGTACAGGAACGTGAACGTGACGATGCCCTGGTAAGACTCATTGATTACAAAAGTCCGGACAAGTGTATTGTCTTCTGCCGTACCAAAAAAGAAGTGGACAGACTTGTTGCCCACCTGACTGCACAGGGCTTTAAAGTCAGCGGTCTGCATGGCGACATGGAGCAAAAGCAGCGCGAAGTGACCATTCGTGCATTCAAAAGCGGCGGCATCGACATTTTTATCGCTACCGACGTAGCGGCACGTGGACTTGACGTAAACGATGTGACACATGTTTTCAACTACCACATTCCTTTTGACTCCGAGAGCTATGTTCACCGTATCGGTCGTACCGGACGTGGCGGGAAAAGCGGCGAAGCCATCACCCTTGTCAGTCCAAATGAGTTACGTACCATTAAACGGATTGAAAAAGATGTCGGCGCAAAACTTGTCACACAGGTCATTCCTACCCGTATTGAAGTCCAGAACAACCGACAGGACGAACTCATTTCCAAGATTGCACAAACACAGATCACTGACAAAGCAATCGAACTTGTAAAAACCCTTCAGCATGACCTTGACATCGTCACCATTGCACACCTGCTCGCTTCCATGATACAGAATGAAAATGCTGTTAAAGGCAAAGATATTATCGGTCTTGGTCTTGAAGAAGTTGAACTGCTTATTGAGCGTGCCATGCAGCAACGCGGCAATGACAGAGGCCGCGGCAGAGGAAACTACCGTAGCAACAACAGACGCAGACAGGGTGGCGGTGGAGGAAACCGTCACAACCGTAACGGACGCAGCAGTAGAAACGGCGGCGGAAACAGAGGATAGTTTTAAACAATATTAATTTTCCTTTAATACTTTTTATTGTACAATTCTCCTAACAAAAATTCAAGGAGAATAGAGATGAAACTATCTTATATTGTAGCTGCATCATTACTGGCTTCAAGCATGCTGCTTGGAGCATCCGATCTGGCACAAAAAGCAAAAGGTGCCGGACTGGTCGCAATTCCTGCCGACAAAGCTGAACTGAAAAAACTGATCGACCCCAAAAAAATTGTAACACCGGAACGTGTTGAACTTGGTAAAAAACTCTATTTTGATCCACGCCTTTCCAAAAGTGAGATCATCTCCTGTAATACATGTCATAACCTTTCTACCGGTGGGGTAGACGGTATACCTGCAGCACATGGACATAAGTGGAGAGCCAACCCTCACCACCTGAATTCACCTACAGTTTACAATGCTGTTTTTGCAAAAAGGCAGTTTTGGGACGGACGCAGCCCGGATCTTGAAGATCAGGCAAAAGGGCCTATGCAGGCAACACCGGAAATGGCAGCCAAACCTTCATTGGTAGAAGCACGTGTCAACTCTATGCCAGAATATGTAGCAGCATTCAAGAAAGCATACGGCAAAGATACCAAAGTCGATTTTGATACAATTACCAAAACCATTGGTATTTTTGAAAGAACGCTGGTAACACCTTCCCGCTTCGATGATTTCCTCAATGGAAAAACCGACGCACTCACAAAAGCAGAGAAAGAAGGGTTAAAAATCTTCATTGACCAGGGATGTACAGCTTGTCATAGCGGTATTGCACTGGGTGGAAGTATGCAGAAATTCCCGCTTGTCAAACCGTACAAATATGCCAATATCGGTGATTTTAAAGGTGACAAGAACGGTATGGTAAAAGTTCCGACACTCAGAAACATCACGGAAACTGCACCGTATTTCCATAATGGTGCAGTCTGGTCGCTGAAAGAAGCTGTACAGATCATGGGTGAAACACAACTTGGCAAAAAGATCTCTGATGCAGATGCTGAGAAGATCGTTACATTCTTCAAAGCACTCAAAGGACGTAAACCGGCCATCGAGTTTCCTCAGCTTCCGGCAGTAACTGCCACAACACCAAAGCCTGACTTGAACTGACAGGCTGACACTGCCTTTGCAGTGTCCGGAAACGTCTCTATGTATCTCCCGGTACAGGGTAGCCAAAATTTCTTCTTCCTATTTATGAAATTTCTCCCTCCCCCTCGGCTGCCCTGTCCGGGAGTTACATGGAGACCTTCCGTATCTCTCTGCATCTTCATTCCCTTTTATACACACTTTTGTTATGATATGGTTTTCATCATCACCCAAAGGTATCTCTATGCACATGCAATTTAGTGAAGAAGCACAGAAACACTACTTCTTTTCACAGCCTCACCAGCCCTTTTTTCTATTGGCTTTCGTCAATGCCATCGTAACAATGCTCATTTTCATGCTCTCGTTTAAAGGGGTCATGCATCTTGGCATCGCACCTTCTACATTCCATGCCTACAGCATGTTCTACCTTGTGTTTACCCCGGCATTTACTGCCTTTTTGTTTACAACTTTTCCCCGTTTCACAGCCACACCTGCCATACCCAAAACAACCTATATGCGGGTTTTCAGCCTCTTCTATCTCGGTGCGGTACTCTTCATACTTGGCAGCATTGTCTCTCCCCTGCTTTCGTATGCCGGAATGTTCCTGCTCTTTGCCGGGCACAGCATGGTGTTCCTGACACTGCGCAACATTTACAAAACGACTACAATGCCAGACACGCATGACGTTTTCTGGATTCTCACTGCCATGGGATGGGGGCTTTTGTCACATTTCATCTTTATTGTCGCTTCACTCTTTTACATGCCTCTCCTGGGGCTTTCCACAGAAATCGCTGTCTATCTCTACCTTTTTCTACTTACTTTTTCCGTTGCACAGCGTATGGTACCCTTCTTTTCACATGTGATGCATGAAAAGAATATGACACTCCTGCGCAATGTCTTTGTACTGCTTTTTCTGCATGTCATTCTTGAAGGTATCTACACCGACAGTTCCTTTATTGTCGACCTGCTCCTGGCCTACATCATCGGCAAAGAGATACTCTCATGGAACCTACCCTTCCCCAATCCAAATCCATTGCTGTGGATCCTGCATCTGGCACTTTACTGGGTACCGGTTGCCTTTCTCTTCGGTGCCATGGCGAACTTCACAAAACTGCTTACCGGTACCAACTTCCTGCAGTTGGACATTCATGTACTGATGCTCGGCTTTGTCTTTACCATACTCATCGGCTTCGGTACCCGTGTCACCATCGGGCATTCAGGCAATATGATGCACGCAGGCATGTGGGAAAAAGTACTTTTTAACTGGACACAGGTTGTCGTGGTCTTACGCCTCTTTGTCTCTGTAGCTGCCGCTTTCGGATGGAACTTTATGATTCTCTTTGACATCTCTGCAACCGCATGGATGCTCATGTTCATCCTCTGGGGTGTCCGCTTTTTTGCCGTCCTCATCAATGGAAAAAAATTACAGCTGTAGTCACACGGCTGTTATTAATGTTTTACACTCCTCCTATGGTATAATCCCTACTATGAAACGATTACTCTATACCCTCATATTTGGTGGCCTGCTCTTTGCCGCCACCCCCGAACAGGTAGACCGCTACCTCAGTGTCTCCAATGCGGATGAACAGCTGCTAGAACTCGAATCGCAGTTTAGTCAAATGCAGGAAAACATCAACCGTATCAGTACAGAAGATGACCCGGAAAGCTATGATATGCAGATGCTTCCCATCCGCTTCAAAGCATACCTGCAAAAGCATATCAGCGAAGATGAGATGGAGCAGATTTTAAAACTCTATAAAAATGTCATTCTGCTGCAGTTTGTCTCGGCAACTGCAGATGAAATGCCGGATGCAAAAACAGTAGAGGCCTATGTTAAAACCCTGAAATCGGATCCGGAGTCGGGTACGCGTATTGACCTTGTCAAAAAGATCACCTCGCAAATGTATGACAAATCCTCTATGGCACTGATGTTCGACAAGCTTATTAAACCGTTGATGCTCAACGCTCCCGGGGGAGACAGACTTGACCCAAAAGTTTTGGAAAAGAGCCGCGATATCTATCTTAAACGTATGGTAAAAGAGACGCAGGATGAAGTGCTGTATGCCACAAGGGACTTTACAATGGATGAGCTTGAGAAACTTGAAAAAATCTCACATGACCCTGCCGTTTCCATAGAGACCAAAGCCGTTTTCGGCGCGACTGCCTATGCGCTTGAAGCCTTTTTTCTTTCGCTTTCAAAACGCTATGACATTTCCAAACACCAGTCTAGCCAAAAGCCGGCACAGTGAAACCGCTCTACATCACAGACCTCGACCACACCTTCCTCCGCTCTGACCTGAGTTTGAGCCCATTCAGCATCGAAGCGTGGAACACAAAGGCACAAAGTGCGCTCATGGGAATTGCCACAGCGCGCAGTTTCACCAAGTCAAAAGAGATGCTTTCACAGCTGCACATCAATGCACCCATGATCCTGCTTGACGGGGCGATCATCGTTACCCCTGAGCAAGAACTCATTGACCTTAAAACCCTTGACAAAGAGATAGGCGATGCCATTGTGCAGCTTGGACTCGAATATGACATAGACCCCTTCATTATTGGACTTAAGGGTGACAATCTCAATGAATCCTTCCTCTACCCGCGTAAACTCAACGACTATCAAAAAGAGGTACTCAAAGGATACAAAGATGACCCGCGGATGCAGTTCAATCCGAACAATCAGACAATGGAACAAAACCTCAAGATCGTCTATTTTGGCTATGAGGAGCAACTGCGTCCGCTCTATAAAGCGCTTGTCGCTGCTTTTGGTGACAGCATAGAAGCGAAACTCTCACCTGAAAAGTACGGTGGAGGATGGTTTTTGACCCTGCTGCACCCGGAAGGTGACAAAGCACATGCACTCAAAAAAGTAATGGAGTATCTGGGAAGAGCACCTTCGGAAGTTACAGTATTTGGTGATTCAGTAAATGATGTGGGGATGTTCAAGCTTGCAGGCACTTCTGTTGCCGTGGCAAATGCGCTTGAAGAGGTAAAAGCCGTCGCCGATGTGGTACTGCCGCATACCAACGACGAGGATGCAGTGGCGCACTATCTTCGACAAAAGAGATGAATACACTTCTGGCAACCCATTATGAAATGACGCTGGACATCTTGGCATTTTTGCCACTGTTATTCATTATGCTGACCTATCTCTGTGTACAAAAACTTGGATGGATATATCGCTATATGGTGATGGTACTGCTTGGTTGGGGATTGCTCTTTGCGGACGTTTTGCTTATACAGCATCTTGCCGCAACATATGCGCCATCAGCCAGGCTGAGAGAACATGCGGCTTCCGAAGATGGTGCTTCTACTGTATTTTTCTATCTTTTTGGATGGGTCATCCCGCTTGCGATAACACTCACGCTGGATATGATCAGACGGTTGTGGAGGTTTTTTAGAAAGTAGCAATCGCTACTTTACAGGATGCGCACACCCAATAAGGCCTTTTTGCGCCAGCTCTTTATGAATGTTCGGGTTCCCCTCTTTGATCGCTTTGGCGATCTTAGCCTGGGCACCCTGAGCATCCCACAATACATCTCCCTGCCTACAGTCGCTTACACCGGACTTTTTGTAGAACTCAATCTCTTTTTTTGTCGCCAGATGCGGTGACGGTTTCGCTCCTTCAGGAATGTTGAACTTCTTTCCGTCGATCGTCTGTACCGATGTTACCGCCGGGTCGAACTTCGATTCTGCCTGTGCACACCCTGCCATTAAAAGTGCCGCTGCCGCGATTGCTGTAACTGTTTTCATCTCTATTCTCCTCAATCTATTTTAGATATTATAGTCTTTCCCGGTTAAACTTTGCCTTCAATTCAATAGCGGTTAAAAAGCGCACTGTTGAGCGCTTCGAGTCTCTCCGGCGTACCAATGTCGTACCATTCCCCATCATACAATTCTGCCGTAACCATGCCCTTTTTCATAGCTTCCCGAAGCAGCGGTGCCAGTGCGCTTTTACCGTAGGCAACCCCTTTAAAGAGTTTTGGCGAATAGTACCCTATCCCAGAAAAAGTATACGCTGGTCTGTCTACTGCTTTGCCGTTTTCTATTGCGAAGTCACCTTTAGGGTTGTGTTCCGGGTTTGCCACCAGAACAAGATGTGCCAAAATTCCCTCATTAAGTTTCAGTGATGCATCGAAGTCGTAGTCTGTCCAGACATCTCCGTTGACAACAAGAAAAGGGTCAGAGTCTTTCAAATGCGGTAAAGCTTTTACAATCCCGCCGGCACTTTCAAGTCCCCCTTCTTCCTGTTCGTCCGAATAGATAATCTTCAGCCCCCACACTGATCCGTCACCAAGCGCCTCGGGGATCATGTAGCCAAGGTGCGCAATGTTAATGACCACTTCTTTAAAACCATAGTACGCCAGCTTCTTTAGATGCCACACGATCAGCGGTATGCCGCCTACTTTCAAAAGCGGTTTTGGCGTATAGTCGGTCAGAGGCCGCATCCTGCTACCAAGACCAGCGGCAAGGATCATCGCTTTCATTTCGTTGCCTTCTCAAGCCACTTGGCAAATACCTCTGTCTCTTCATACTTTTTAGCACTTTCAAGCACATACTTCAACGTCAACGGAATGTCGTTAAGATACCCTGCTTTTCCGTCACGCAGTGCAAGGCGGGCGAAGATACCAAGGATTTTGATGTGCCGCTGTAGTCCCATAAAATCGAACCACTTTATAAAGGTTGTATCATCCACATTGACACCGCTGATATCTCTGAAATAGAGAGCCAGACGTGTTACTTCCTCTTGTGGCAGCTCCACATAGGCATCTTTGAGCAAAGAAACAAGATCATAGGTAAGCGCTCCTGCCCTTGCGTCCTGAAAATCGATGACGACAATGTCATCCTTACAGTCAAACATCAGGTTACGCGAATGGTAGTCACGATGCACAAAGAGACCCTGGGGCTGTTCCAGTACCACATCCGCTATGCTTTCAAGTGTCCTTTCAATAAGTGCTTTGTCATCTTTTGAGAGTGTCATGCCAAGATGCTTCTGAAGATACCACTCCTCCATCAATCCCATCTCAAAGAGCAGGAATTCTCTGTCGTAGAGCGGCAGGCCGGAAGTATCAGCCTGCTGCATCTTTACGATCGTCTCTATCGCTTTGGGGTAGTAGTGTGTCCCTTCTGTCTGTATGATATCGTAAAAATGCCGACTGCCAAGATCTTCCATAAAGACAAACCCCTGTTTCAGATCGAAAGCATTGATCTTCGGGGTACGTACCCCCGTTTCGTAGAGGCGGTGGGCAATATCGACAAAAGGTTTGACCGACTCCGGCTGGGCGGAAGCATCCATCACAATACCGCTGTGGAGAGGATCTTCAATGCGGTAGTACTTACGTAAACTCGCATCACCGGCAAGCGGCTTCAACTCAGCGTCGATACCATACCCCTCCAGCCACGCTTTAAGCGCTCCATTCTCATTCATCTGTAGACTCCTCCGAGTATCGTATTATCCTGGGCTCCCGTCACATCTTTAAGTCCGACGGGCTCATTGTGTATCCGCTTGTAAGCCAGCCATGCCATCATCATCGCTTCAAGGTTATCCGCCTGTTCCATCACCCCTGCCTGCACATTGGGCATCAGCATGGTGATACGTTCAACCAGAAATCTGTTTCGCGCTCCACCGCCGCACAGCAGAAGCATATCAGGATTGAATTTGAGCACTTCGTTGGAGATGGTAAGCGCTGTCAGCTCCAGCAGGGTACGCTGAACGTCAACAGGTTTGAATGAGGAATGAGGAATGAGGAATGAGGAATTATTGTTTGCATTGCTGTGCAATGCTTCTGTTTTTGATTTTTTCTTCTGAGCACTAAGCGCTAAACGCTGAACACTCTCTAACCATGCTTCGTTGAACTTCTCACGACCCGTACTTTTGGGGTATGGCTTGGCAAAATACGCATCTGCCATCATCGCTTCAAGCAGAGTGTAATCAACACTTCCCTCTCTTGCCCAGTTGCCATCTTCATCGTACGGAAAGCCTTTGTGTTTCGCTATCCAAAGATCCATCAGCATATTGCCAGGTCCCGTATCGTAACCAATAAGCCTTTCACCCAGTACAGTGATGTTGGCAATACCCCCGATATTCACAACACATACACCTTTTGTCTGTTCTCCAAGCAAAAACTTGTGAAAGGCGGGTGCAAACGGGGCTCCGCTGCCACCGAAGGCCATATCTTTGCGTCTGAAGTCAGCTACAACAGGTATGCCTGTCTGCGCGGCAATGATATTCGGGTCTCCAAACTGCATAGAAAAGGGAGTCTCTCCAGCAGGTTCATGCCAGAGTGTCTGTCCGTGTGAGCCTATGGCTTCAATATTCTCTGCATCCATACCGCTCTTTTCAAGAAGTGCCTTGACCGCATCGGCAAAAAGTATGCCAAGCAGATGGTCGAGCGTGCCTATTTCCTGCAATGTCGTTTGTGCGTCAATGGCTGTAAGCACACGCGCTTTAAGTGTTTCAGGAAAAGAATGCGTATGGCTTTGCAGCACTTCGCAGTGCTCTGCATCGACACGACACAGCACGGCATCGACACCGTCCAGCGACGTTCCAGACATAAGACCAATATAGTATTGTTTTTTCATAAGAGCCATTATAGCCTAAAGCCCCTTGCCGCTGTTTGGAATGATATGCTATGATACGCAATATTTTTAAACCATCAGGGGCAAACAGATGATAAACATGATGATCGGCTTTTTCAAGGACTATTTCAAATACAAAGAGGCAGCCAAAAAACAGCAGAAGTGGATGGAAAAATTCTGTGAACAAAAGGGTTATGCTATCAATCCGAGCTGGATGATGGCAACCAACCTCAAAAGCAACCTTTGTGAAATGGAAGCGACTTTCGGAAAGCGTTACTGCCCCTGTTTCGAACCCTCAGGGGACAAAGCACTTGACAGGAAAATGATGTGTCCGTGCGAATACATTGAAGATGAGATTGCAGAGTACGGCACCTGCCACTGTGCGCTCTTTGGCCCGGCAGACCTGAGCAAAGAGCAATGGAAAGCCTCTTCAAAACGTCTAATGGAAGAGTATCAGGTTCCCAAAAACCTTAAAAACGGTGTACTTGACACACGCGGTATGCCCCTTGACCCGCGCCGAGGCCTTCCGGTTCCGGATATGATGCACCAGGTCAAAGCGGTACTTAACGGCTACAAAGGCGACACGCTTACTGTCATTGTAGAGCGCGAACAGGAAGCCTTGAACCTTGAAAAGATCGCTGCATACCGCGGCCATGATTGCACATGGGAACAAAAGGATGATCACATCGAAGCGCAGCTTGTTCTGAAGCCTTAGCGCTTTCAGACCATGCATCGGCACTCTTTTATGTAGTATAGCTGTACAACGCCACAATTACCCCACAGTTTCCCCACAAATCTTCCACAAAAACTTTTTACAATAGCCCTATCATATATAAAGGATTGATGATGAAACTGACATACAAATATCTATTGGCCGTACTGGTACTGCTTTTCTCTTTTCAGACCCTTCAGGCACAAAGCAATCATGAAACAATTGAAAAGGTTGACATCAGCAAACTTGACCGCTACTACACTTCACACCATGCACAAAAACGTACATTTAAAACAAAGCAGGCATTTAAACGCATACAGACACATCATACGAAAGTGCCACAAAAACGGCATATGGCATCTGCACCGGTTCAGGTTCATCCTAACCGCTACCGTCCTCAGAGCCGATGGTACAATGCGCGCTATTATAATGGTGAAAATTACCATGGCAACTACATTCCAAAACGTCAGTTCGAAAGAGCCCATCGCTATAGCAGACGGGGCTGGATACTCGCCTACCGCTATGACAGAGCAGGTTTTTTTGACCGTGACGGGTTTTACTACGGTTATTTCAACCGTTACGGCTACTTTTTTGAAGGCGTGTTTTACCGCTATGACTACAGCTATACTTACCGAGACCGTATACGCGGCAGAGGACTTTTTGACCGCTACTACTACCGCCCTGCCGCATGGCGGGAGTATGGGTTTTGCAGGTAATGCGTTAGTTACGCCTTGACCTTTCTGTCTGGTGCGTATTTACGTACCCTACATCTTTTCCCGCCAGCATCACACCAAACGCCACCGCTGTACCCGCCACGATCTGCCACGCGAACCCCAGTTTGAAATTAAACACGGCACCAAGCATATAGGGTTGCAGCAGCAACACAGTCAGGAAACCGCCAAGGAGAGCAAGGGGTACGGTCATACGGTTTCCGCGGTTGGTAAAGAGTGCGGCACCGTAAACACCAAGCAGTCCGGTATAGGCAAAAGCCATGACACCAAGCGCGAAGCTCAGAAGCGGCAGGTCGGTATAACGCTGCCAGTAGTAACTGAGCATCGCCATTACACTTAATGCTACAGCAAAAAGAAGCACTGCCAAACGCCCCGCTTTGACATAGTGTGCTTCCGATGCTTTCACATATTTTTCTCTCCATGGACGGTAGAGGTCTTCTACAGCCACCGAAGCCATGGCACCCAGTACCGAGTTGGAGCTGCTGAGTGCTGCAGCTACAGCGCCAACCGTTACCAGTCCGCGCATACCTTCGGGCATTTCATGGAGGATGTAATACATAAAGATGGTAATTTTCTCCCCGTCAAACTTCTGTACCACACCTTTACCCATACCCGAAAACTCAGGATGGTGGTAAAAAAGGTAAAGTAATAAACCAATACATAGAAAAAGCATCGCAACCGGTATGGTCATGTAAATACTCAGCATCAGCGACTTTTGCGCCTCTTTGGTATTTTTACAGGTAAGCGCACGCTGGGTCATATCCTGGTCGAGTCCGTAGGCGGCAATGTTGAGCAGCAGCCAGCCACCAAGCAGCGCCCAAATGCTGAAACCCCCAGTCAGCGAAGTGTCTATCAGCCGCAGCTTGCCGTCCGCTTCAAGGGTACTGACCACAGTGGCAAAGTCAGTATTGAGCGAAATATACAGGTATATAAGGACTGCCACTCCGGCACCGATGTAGGTAACGGCCTGGATGATGTCAGAGAAGATAATCGACTTCACACCGCCAAAATAGGCATACGCCAGCGCACCGCCCATCAAAATGACAATCGAGAGCGCCACATGCATGGCTGCAATATCCAGAAAGAGGATCATCGAGATGGCAAGTGCACCGATGTAAAGGCGTGCACCGCTGGCAAAAAGCCGTCCGACAAGAAACATCACACCCGCCTGTTTTTTTGCGGCACTTCCATAGCGCTTTTCAAGAAGTTCATAGACCGTAACCGCATTGATGGCATAAAAACGGGGAATAAGCACTTTGGCGACAAACCATACGGCAAGAAATGCCGAAGCATAAAACCCAAGAAAGGTCAGGTCTTTTGAGTAGCTGTACTCCGGCCCGCCCAAAAAGGTGGCTGCCGACTGCGAAGTTGCCAGTACCGACATCGCTGCAGCAAACATAGGGACACTGTTGCCCCCGACAAAGTAGTCACGCGAGTTTTCGATTTTGATGCGGGAAAAAATGACGCTTGTAAGTGCCAGTACCAAAAAATAGGCACCAAAGACCATCCAGTCGAGCACAGAAAAAGCCGAATGCATATTACTGTTCCTTCATTTTTAAAATATCGACACACCCGTCTTGGTCGTGAACTTCTCCAGTGCCAGTGTGCCTGCATGTGAGTTGCCGTATCTGTTGAGTGCCGGTGACCAGACAGCGATGGACATCTTTCCTGGTACCACTGCCGCTATGCCGCCGCCTACGCCGCTTTTTGCCGGAAGCCCCACATGAAAGGCGAACTCGCCGCTGGCATCGTAATGTCCGCAGGTAAGCATCACCGCATTGATACGTTTGGTTTTTGAAGAAGTAATGAACTCTCTTCCGGTAATCGGGTCTTTCCCTGCAAACGCCAAAAAGAGAAATGCCCGTGAAAGTTCTTCGGTACTCATGGTAATGGAGCAGTGCTTGAAGTAGGTCATGACCGTATTGGTCACATCGTTTTCGAAGTTTCCGAAACTCTTCATCAAGTGCGCAAGTGACAGGTTTCGGTCACCGTGTTCCATTTCGGAGTTGGCTACTTCCTGGTCAAATGAAAGCGCAGCATTGCCGGAAAGCTCCCGCACGAAGTGCATAATCACCTCAAGCGTTTTATACTGATCTTTGTAGTGGGTGACCAGCGAATCGGTTATGGCAATCGCACCGGCATTGATGAACGGATTTCTGGGGATGCCGTTTTCATACTCCAGCTGTACCAATGAGTTGAATGGGTTTCCGGAGGGCTCCACACCTACCCTTTTGTAGAGTTCGGTCGAGTAGATATCAAGTGCAAGGGTAAAAGTAAAAACTTTTGAAATGGACTGGATGGAGAACTGTTTTTTTGCATCACCAACTGAAAAGACCGAACCGTCTTCCAATGTAAGTGTCATGGCAAACTGTTCCTGCTCAACCTTTGCAAGTGCTGGAATATAGTCGGCTACCTTCCCGCGTTTTAGCTCTGGCTGTATCTCTTCGTAAATCTCTTCAAGTATTGCCTGGTAATCCATCACCCTCTCCTACAAAAATAAAGCTTTTCGCCAGAAAAGCATACCAAAACTATTCACTATTTCGGCGGCTCTTTGAGCCCCAGCCACTTCACACCTGAACGTACCTCTTTCATGAATTTCACACCCGGATCGTACTTCTTCGTACGGTACCCTTTGTCTTTTTCCAGCCACAACGGTGTTTTCTCCATCCTTCTGTATTCGTGATGGCCAATGAGGTATTGGATGGTGGGGTATTTTCGTTTCAGGTACTTTACGAGTGCGATGTTCGCTTGTACCTGAGCAGGCGTAAGATCGTTGGCATTCTTAGCAACATTTTCGACACCGATAGCATTGTAGTTAAGCCCAATGACATGGCGTGCCATATGGTTGTCGGGCATCAGGCGGTACACTGTACCGTCTCTGTCTACAAGATAGTGTGCCGAGACATTGAGAGCAGATGCTTTGGCAATGTCTTTGCGGCCTCTGAGCATCTGCGGCTTGAGGGCATTAAAGGAATCTTTGAGTGACCCGATCGCAGTGTAGTGCAGCACGATCACTTTTGGGGTTATGGTAATGTCATGAACATCTTTGCCATAGTGCTGTTTAATGTAGGCTTTTGTCAAGGCTACACGTTTAGGGCCAAAGTCGATAGGTTTATCAACAATTTTTAGTTTTTTAGAAGCCGGAGGCGGTGCAATGGGTTGTGTTTGACACCGGGTTGGCTCAGTTTGTGTTGCACAGGCAGTCAGTGTCAAAGCAAAGGAGGCAAGCAGAAGCAGTCGTTTCATCTATTTTCCTTGGTATGTGTCGGTGTAGACTCTGAGGCTCTGGCGCTGACCAGCATAAAGGCTACGATCAGCGGAGGCAGTCCGATGGAGAGCAGATAGGACGGCAGGTGCAGCAGTCCATGGCGGTTGAGGTAGAGAAAGCCCAAAATAAGCAACACATAGGCACCGATCCGATAGAGTGAAAGTGCGCCTTTTGTATCACGCAATACTTCAAAGAGAGTACGGCGGTTTGCCTTGAGGCGTTTTTTCTCCTCTTTGATGGCAGTTCTCATATCTTCAACTGGTTCTTCGATATTCTCATCAGAATAGAGATCGTGTGGGTCTTCGAGTTTGTCAATGACATCTCTGTCGATGTCAGTTGTGATGACTTCATGTTCCACCCGTGCATCGACCATACGTTTGTAACTCTTCATAGAGCCGAGCATCACCATCGAAGCGGAGAGGAAACCTATCTGTGTATTGAGCAACACTTTCTCATCAAAAAAAAGCGCACTTGCAAGCAGTAAAAGTCCGTCAACACCGATGAGTGCGCCGACAATCTTTCTGTCAGTAACGTTCATCGTCATCCTCTTCATCGGCATCGATCTCTCTTTGGTGACGGTAGCGCGGATCACGTGCAAGCTCATCGAGAGAGGCTTTCTGTTTACGGTAGGCGATATAGACATTGTTTACTGCTGCTCCAATGCCTATGACGACACCAAGCCAGAGTGTCCAACCGACACCTGTCAGTTTTTTTAGCCCCAGACCGACACCCACACCGATCAATACTGCCACAACCATTGAAATGCCAAGGCTCAATCCGTCAGCGGCATCGACAATTTTTTTGAATTTGGGTTCTTCTTTTTTTTTCGGCAAAGTTATTCCTTCTTCATGCTTTCAATTACAAGTATATAAGTATATCCAAAAGAGTTGAACTCCAAAGAAGCCAAACAATATATGTATATGGGAAAAAAGTGAGGGAATATCGCTATTTCAATAGCATCCCGCAACAGCGTTTGTATTTCTTGCCGCTGCCGCAAATACATACCTCATTACGCGGAAAGTTCACTTTGTCTTCGTAAATTTCTCCGTCAACATACTTCCACATATCGTTAATCTTTTTGAACACTGACTTTTCGTGATGGACGTGCTGCACGCCGTTGTAAATGTAGTAAGCTTTGAATTCGACAGTATCATCTGTATGGTCAATAATCTCCAGATGCTGCCAGTGGCTGTTGTCGGCCCAGTCCTGGATGAACTTGAGCTCTTCATCGCTCCAGGTATGGTCATGTGTGGTTGCCTGAAGGTAGTTGACATCTCCCAGGCAGTAAGCGCTGTAGCGGGAACGCATCAGTGCCAGGGCAGTTGGGACAACATCAATCACGCGCAGTATCGGCTCACAGCACTCTGAAAAGGGTTTGCCGCTTTTGCAGTAACAGGGCTGTTCCATCTTAAGCGGTAATCTCTTTGAGTGTTTCGTAGGCAGCCTTGATGCTCTCTTCTATCATTACGTCGGTTGTGGCTGTCGAAATGAATCCGGTCTCAAACGATGAACAGGCAAGGTAGACACCACGGTCGAGCATCCCTTTATGGAATTTGGCAAAGAGCTTTTGGTCATTCTCCAGCGCATCAGCAAAGTTTTTTACCGGCTTGTCAGAAAAAAAGAAACCGAACATACTGCCCCGTACATCGGTCACCATCGGTACTTTCACCGCTTCGGCAGCTTTTTTAAAGCCCTCCATAAGTGTTTTGGCTCTGTTTGCAAGTTCAACATAGAGTGAGGGATTGCTTTTGAGTTTTCGCAGGCTCGTGAGTCCGGCTGCCATGGCTACCGGGTTTCCGCTGAGTGTTCCCGCCTGATAGACCGGCCCTTCAGGAGAGAGGTGCGCCATGATCTCCTTGGCACCCCCAAATGCACCCACAGGCATACCCCCGCCGATCACCTTCCCAAGTGTGACCATGTCAGGCATAACCTTCGTAATCCCCTGCGCGCCTTTGAGTGATGCTCTAAATCCGCTCATGACCTCATCGAAGATAAGCAGTGTGCCATGCTCGTTACAAACGGCGCGAAGTTCTTGTAAAAATTGCTCTTCGGCAGGTACAAGCCCCATATTTCCTGCAATCGGCTCTATGATGACACAGGCAATCCCCTCTTTGGAATCTGCAAAACACTGCTTGACACTCTCGATGTCATTGTAAGTTGCCAGCAGTGTGTGTTTTGTCAAGTCTGCCGGTACACCGGGGCTGCTTGGGTTTCCGAATGTCGCCGCTCCTGAACCTGCCTGTACCAGCAGGGAGTCACTGTGCCCGTGGTAGCAGCCGGTAAATTTGACAATGTCATCACGTCCGGTAAAACCGCGTGCCAGTCTAATGGCACTCATCACCGCTTCAGTTCCCGAACTGACAAAACGCACTTTGTCAATGCTTTCAAAGAGGTCAACGATCTCTTCGGCAAGCTCTGTTTCGACTGTTGTAGGCGCACCGAAACTCAAGCCTTTTTTCACTGCATCGATCACTGCCGTTTCAATATCGCTGTCACAGTGTCCGAAGATTAGCGGTCCCCAGCTCTGTACATAGTCAATATAACGATTCCCGTCAATATCGTAAAGGTATCCGCCCTCGCCTCTTTCAATGAAGGGAGGTGTTCCTTCTACGCCGCTGAATGCTCTTACCGGAGAGTCCACGCCTCCGGGAATAACTTTATATGCCTCTTCAAATGCTGCGATGCTTTTGTCGTATGCCATGCATTAATCCTTGTTAAGTATAATATCGCAGATTATACAACAGAGGGACTAAAAGGTGAGGGATAAACGAACGCTCAAAGGTTTTATACTCTCGTTCCTCCTTCATCTGCTCATTTTTGCACTCTTTTTCTTCTCTTTTGAAAAGATGAAGTTCACCCCTCCCCCGCCGCAGAGTGAGAAAAAGATCACCCTCAACCTTTCCCAGTTCACACCGCCCGCCCCCAAACCGACACCAAAACCCAAACAGAAACCACCTGTCGTACCGCCAAAACCGAAAGTACAGCCAAAGCCGGAGCCAAAACCTGAAAAACCGGTTATCGAAACGAAACCGCCTGTGCCTGTGGCCAAAAAGAAGCATGTTGAAAAGAAAAAGGGCTTTGAAGTTGCCAAGATATCAAAAGAAGAGAACAATGCTACGAAGGTTGTAAAGCAGGAGAGTAAAAAAGTAAAACCGAAAAAGAAGATAGCTAAAAAGAAAAAGCCTGTAAAGAAAAAGGTGGCCAGGAGGAAACCTCTTCCAACAACCTTCCATCTTCCCAAAAAACATACCAAAGACAAACTTGCCAATGCACTCCTTGGCGGAAAACGAAGCGCACACCGTCGCCCTGCCCGAAGAGCTTCGGCACCAAGCGGCCGTACCAGCAGGATGATCAACCAGCTCTACGGCCGGGAATTCTACAGCTTTACCAAGACCCAGCAGAAGTTCATCAAAAACCATCTTGACGAGATTTACCGCATTACGCAAAACACGCTTGTCATCAACGGATACCCCGATGTTGCGGTACGCACAGGCCAACAGGGCACCAATGTGGTCTCGTTCTACCTGCACCCCAACGGCGCCATCACCAACCTGCACCTGGTACGCCCCATAGGCTATGAAGCACTCGACAAAAATACCATTTCAGTCATTCAGATCGCATACAAAGACTATCCGCGTCCAAAGACCAAGACGAAAATTGTGTTTTATGTGAATTATCGGCTTTATTGATTGTATTTCAAAATAATTTCTTGAAGTACTTCATTTTTAATAGGCTTCAACAAAATATCTGTAGCCCCTGCTTTTTTAATCTTGTTGACCGCTTCCTCTTCAGATACACCTGTCAAACTGTAGATATAGCACAGTTTTGATAAAATAGTATACTTTAAATCATACAAACCAATCGTGCTTCAAGGATGGCAAATGACAAAACTATTAAAAAAAGTCTTTCTTGCCGTTTTTACAGGTGTTTTCATTATCGGGGGCGGATATCTCTATTTACAAACAGATCCAACGCTAAGCAACTACCAACTATGTGAACTTTTGCACGGTTATTTAAAACTGGCATGGCAACTGGGATTGGTCATTGTGGGAATGTTTAGTATTTATGCGAAAGTACGACCTTTTGCACTGACCGTAGCACTGCTTTACGGTGCTTATGTGTGGTGTGACCGTCCTCTTGACAAAACGGTCTGGATCAAAAACTTCTCTGATCAAAACCGCGGTATCACAATTAACGATAAAAATTACACTTTTTCACCCGGTATGGAAAAACCGTTTAGGTTTTTGACCGGTACAGTATCAATCGACAAAAAAGAGATCAAAGAACGAGGCACCTATGTTGTCAACCTTGCTTATCCCGAGAAATACCTCCAATACGGACCGATTCACAATATTGCACGACAAGGTACACTCTATGAAGCATCGCCACTCAAGCTTTCAAAACAAAAAGTAACAAAAATCGATCCCGAACCCGATGCTACGATTAGCAATATCGCATCTGTACCTGTCAGTCCACGGTGCTATTATATTGAAGCGGTAGATGCATTTAATGCAAAGTATAGTGAAGTAGCACAAATTTATAAAAAAGGATGCGACCAAAACGATAGTGCCTTCTGTTTCAGCCTTGCTCTTAGCTATGAAACGGGAAAGGGTGTACCGCAAAGCTACACCAAAGCCAATGCCCTTTACAAAACCGCATGCGAAAGAGGGTATGCCGAGGCGTGCCACAACTTGGCTGTCAATTATGACCATGGCACAGGGGTATCACAAGATCGCAGACGAGCCATTGCACTTTATAAACAGGCTTGCCAAAACGGTATTGCCGTTGCCTGTTTCAACATAGGCAACGCCTATGGCTACGGTTTGGGAATGGATGTAAACATGACGGCGGCGGCAGTCTATTATCAGCAAGCCTGTGAACTCGGTGATGGAGACGGATGTTACAAAGCCGGCAATTTCTATACATACGGTAACGGTGTCGATGAGAATTCAACTTTGGCAAAACGCTACTTTAAAAAAGCGTGTATCTCAGGAAATCTCAAAGCATGTTCACTCGAGAAAAATCTTGCAAAGAGCGATGCTCCTGTAACGGAAGAGCTTAAAGATGAGATATTGAAACAGATCCGTCATAGCAAAGACCCGGGTACTTCATTTTGGCAGCGGGCGCATTACTATATGGACGAGTAGAAAACGACCGCAGGCAGGGGTCAGATTAAGTGCCGGTTAATACAGATAAAAATTACGACGTTTCGCACCCTCGTTGCGCTATCGACTCTGTCAACAATCGATAAGTCTCGTTGAACCGGACATCACATTTATCATGATCAATCTCCAGTTTCTCTACACTACTTTGAATGTAAAGCAGTTTTGCCGCTCGCTTCATATTGCGATCCAGAATGAAACGTTTTTTAACCGTTTTACCCTCTACGGTTTGAAATGTTACATCCGCAACACTGCTTCTGACATAACCCGAATATCGTGTTTTTGTTTCGAAAGATGCGATCTCCTCATACAAAAACTCTTCCCCCTCTATGGCAAAGCCCTCTTCGCACACATATAAATCGAAAAGATTCGTTTTGTGCGGAATGAGACGTCTGAGTTTCTTGTAAGGCAGAACGACAGATATGAACGCTTTATATTCCGCATCGTCGAATATCACGTTTTCAAAAATATTTCGAATATTTTTGTTGTCACTTAGATACAAGGAAACTCTTTTAAGATCTCCACACACAAACAGTTTGAAAAAGAGTGTATTGTTTTTCAGAGGAAGTCTTTTTGTATCGAAAAGCAGCGTATCCGCTTCGATAGTAAATTCATAAACACGGGATTGTCGGCATAAATAAGCTCTGTGAGCGTAGAAAACCGCTGCAGCAAATAAAAAAAACGACGCAAAAAGAGTGATATAAGCTACAAAAAATCCAAAGTCATTGCTAAATCTGTATGCAACATATCCGGTGGTGATAGAACCGATGGCAAATACTACACTCTTTGCAACGTTTCGTCCGTTTGACTTTTGTGTGATTTTCATTGCAAAATATCCATTTGGATTTTTTTAGTGTTCAAATCGATCACAATACGATACATATCGCTCATGACAAAGACCAAGCTATCCTTGTCAACATAGGTTTGTGTCATTTTCCCCTGCCACTTTCTCGGATCGAAATCCAAAAGCTTGTTATGCTTTTTGGTAGCAGTATCGTAAAGATAAATAGCGTCTTTGTTAAGGTAGACAATCCCGTCTTTCCACCATCCAACAAGTGCTCCTTTCCATCGTGACACAATTTTGGGTTCGGATGCATATGCAACAAGGGCAATGTCTTTACCGTCTCCCAAAGCAATAGCACTTCCCTTAGTCTCGGCACGTGTGGCAAAAAAATCAAGCGTAAGCTCTTTTCTGGATTTGTCGAGAATCACAAGCAGGTTTTGTCTCTTTCTGGATACAACATAAAAGGGACTCTTTTTTACAAAACCTACCGCCATACAATCGTCTGGAAACCGCGACAAATCTTCGACTACCTTGGTTTTCTTTTTGAGGTCAGATGTTATCTCGACGGCGCTGTCGGTAGCGATGATGACAGCTTGATTGGAGCATGCGATATCTTTGACGGAGTTTTCGGGATATTTGACAAGAATGCGGTGAAGATTGTTATCTAACAACTCCAGACCGTACCCCTTCCCCGTTCCGTATATTGCCGTCATATTTTGGCATTTTTTCAGACCCCACGGATGCGTCATGCCGATAGAGGCTTTTTTGACAATTTTATGATTTTGAAGTTTGGCAATGTAGCGTTTTGTAAGAAGATAGGCGTCGGTATCGACTCGGACATAACCTATCGCCTTATCACGGGGCGCAATAAGAGAGGCTTCGTATTGTACCGAAAGATGTCCGTTTCGAAGCGAGAAGTCGATCAGTCCTAAATCCGGGTTATCTTCATCACCTTTTTGCACATAGACGGCAAGATGTCGGTCGTTTTGTTCGTAAAACCCCAGTGGTGTAATGTCTTTGTATGCGATATAGCCTTTAGGTGTGCTAAAGATCAGGCGAGGGTCGTAAACAACTGGCCAAAACCCTTTGGAAGTATAAAAGAGTGCGATCGGTGTCCCCTTGTTATTTTGTAGCGTTCCGACAAATTTCGGGGAGGTTTTCTTGACGAAATCTTGTTCGATCTTCTCTTTTTGGGGATCATAGGTATAAATGACGATATTGGATTCGAACGACTCTTTTTCTTGCGGCCATTGCCACATAATCAGGCGGTTGCCTTGCAAAATGTTCGCATAATATTTCGAACCCACGCTCACTAGCCAGAAATCGTCAGTCGATGTAAAAAATCCGTATCGGCGGTTGTTTCGGAAATAATCGTTCCAGGAGTGATAGGTGTGCCATGTTCGGTTTTCATCTAACCCCAACGGCAAAAAATTAACAGCGGTGTGCAGTACCTCTTTGGTATCGACATGAAGCAGCAAAGAGAAATATCGCGAGACAGCCAGTATGGCATTGTCGCTTTTTCGCATACGGACACCGGCATTTTCGCACATTTTTTTTGAACTATTCATTCTAACCTGCAAAGGAAAGCGTGCATAGGGATAGCGTAAGGTATCGATAATTGTCAAATTGCTATCAAACCACGTAAAGCGCGGACCCGGTTGGGCGGTGATCAATTGATCGCCGTGCCAGAGCAGATCGCTCACATCGTTTGCAAGATGGATACTTCGGCTGTGATAGGTCTTGAGATCTAAGAGATACAAATTTTGCTTGTGGTGGCAATAAAGAGCAAGATGCCGGCCGTTGAGAGCAGGTTTTGTACAGGTGCTGTCTTCGATAAAAAAACTTTTTTCAAGCCTCAAACCTTTGGATGTTTGCAAATATTCGTAGATGCGGTGTTGTCCGTAATCGTCGAAAGAGAGAAAAAGTCGGTTGCCTTCACGTACGATGTTTTCAATTTTTTCATCGGGCAGAAGGGAGCGTACCTTTTTTTGAACGAAAACGGGATTGACGGTAATTTTGGGCTGAACGATTTTTTTCTTTTGTGCCGATTCGGGATGAAAATAGCGATACGCCGTCTCTTGGGCGATTTGTTCCATCTCTTCTTGGCTAAGCGGCATAAAATCATCGAAAGAAGAACATAAAAGTTTTCCGACTATGAGAAGAAAAAGCGGCAATATATTCATATCGATGCACACTCCTTGGTTTGTATCTCTTTTAAAATCGTATCGAAGGCTTTGGCAAATTTTTTATTGCCCGTTACCTTCTCTATCTTTTCGCTGTTTACTCTCATGGAAACATAGATGAGTTTGGCATATAACGCTTCATTTGTATGTATAATATATGCTTTAACAACTGTACCGTTTTTTAAACCGACATAAAGGCGAACAATTTCCGTTTTTGCCGTCATATGGTGAAATACTTCTGTTTTCCAGTTTATACGTTTTACTTCATTGTAAAAAAGCGATCTTCCTTCAACCATAAACCCTCTTTTACATACAAAAAGCGTACCGCTTGTATCGGTTTCCCATAAAAATGTGTTAAATTTACTGTAAGGGACGATAAGACTCAAAAATGTTTTAAACTCCGAAGGATTGAAAATCATATCTTGAAATATCGTCTCTACGTCTTGGCTCTTTTCCATAAAGAGCGAAACGGCGCTATTTTCACCACAATCTTTCAATCTGAAAAAAAAATAAGCGTCTTGCAGAGGAAAGGTTTTGTCGTCGATACGGAAGTTGTCGTCGACGACGCTTATTTTATGGGTTGTTGCTTGTTTGCAGCTTTTTAGATCCAAAGCCAAAAACAAAATACGAACCGTCAAAAATCCGATAACTGCAATGGTAATCAGATTGAGACCGTATAGTGCATAAACCGTTACAATGACGGCAATATAAAGAGTGATTTTATAAAAAATCTTTTTCGTATCTTTTTTATCGATTGTGATAGAACGACTCATGCGCTTTTGCCCGTTTGTTCATTATGGATTTTTTCAATCTCTTTGCACAACATCCGTTCGTCGTTGGCATTGAAAGAGACGTAAAGGGTGGTGACAAACAACATCACGGCACCAAGCGGAAGAAACTTTTCATTGTATACGATCAGTCCTACCGTAATAAGATCCGATATCAATACGATATATCCTAAGTAGCTCTTTGGAGGACAAAGCAAACTAAAGTTTAAAGGTTCATCGCGATTAAAAAGCATTGAGGCGTAAAGGGCTTTGGCGTACTCCTGTGTACCGTCGACAAGCCTTTTGTCAATTTGCTCACTGTTTTTTAAAACAATATGTATATCCAAAAAATTTTGTCCGCTCATTTTGACCCATTGGGTATCGAACTTCTCGACCTCGTTATAGAAAATTTCTCGATTTTCAAAAGCGAAACCGCCTTCAAACAGTCTGATTTTGCCTACCTCCTCTTTTGACAAACACAGATCGCTTTTTCGGTAAGGCTTAATGAGTGTCAAAAAATTTGCCATCTCTTCAAGGTTCAATACTGCATGTTTGAAAATCTCTACAGTTGTACCATCTTTTTCCAACCATAAAGAGGTGCGAAACAGCTCATCGCTTTTTGTGTAGCTGACAGTAAGGTAGGCATTCTCAAGTGCATATGTCATATCATTTAAAAAGAGTTTCCCCTCTCTGATATCAAACAATAGATCTACAGCCTGTTTGTAGCGGTCATATTTGACAAGATATACGACCCCGAAAACAACAAGCACAATGGAAAGAATCTTGCCAAAGACCGTTAGGAAGTCTCCTGCTGCACCGTGGTATGTCATAAGATAGTAAAGTAAAAATACCCCGCTTACAACAGCGGCTATGCCACCGTAAAAATAGAGAGGTTTTTCTTTCGCTTCTATAAGCATTTTGCATCCTCTCTATATAAAACAACGCAATACATCATTACAACACTTTGTATCTGCTTTTATAGCTACAATTGACCGCTTTTTTGATAGCATTGTCTATATTGTCGGCATGTGTATGTCCGCATTGCGGCGTATAGAGTCTGCCGTCGGCAAAGTTGCCGTTAACCGATTGCCCATGTTTTACCCCGACTGTCATTATCGTATATCCGCCATTGTTCGGATAATAGAATATCTGACCGTCATAACTGCCGTTGTATTTTAGATTGTAAACATAGTTTCCGTTGCTTTTGTTATAGCCTTGATATTTGATTTGGATGCCTCCGGTATCATTACCGTTTGATTTAAATGCACCCGCAATCATCTTACGAAATTTTTGTGATGCTTTTGCCATATCGGTATTATATCTCTCTTGTAACTCTAATGCTTTTTTGTATTTACTGGCAGAAACATATGGTTTATAATATTTCAGTGCACCAATATGTTTTGCAACATCATTAGATAGACTCCAATTATGTTCAATATCTTCAATTTCGACATCGAATGCTTCACGGATACAGGATGGGCAAACTTTATAATAGGCTTTCATAGCATTTTTGTATCCACGAAGAGCAAGAGATCTTGAGAGATTTATCCTTCCATTCTTACCTTGATATTTCCGGGTGTTTAAGAGCTTTTTCATAATATGATTCGCCCAATGGATATAGCCGTATTTTTCCGTGAGTTCTAATGATTCCAACGGCGCAGGCCCCCACAAAGAAGCAAGCGTATTAATCAATTCTTTTCGATGGGATAGCAGATAGCTTTTATAATGTTTTAGTGTATAATCCGCCAGGACATAGGCACATTCTTTGTCTTTTGAAAAATAGGCAAATTCTATCGGCTCAAATTTTGTGCCTTTGGTTGGGGAGACGGTTTTGGCAAAAGGATTCGCTCCCTTACTCAATAGTTTTTTAACCTGGCTACATTCATGCTTTACCACAGCAAGATGTAAAGGGGTGATTCCATCCCATCTTCTAAAATCTTTCTCGTTACTTACGGGGTAATAATTCATATCGCTTGTAACATGTCCTCGCTCATTTACCTGTTTAACATTCACCCTAATACAGCCGGAAAATATAAATACAAACAGTATTAAAACCGGTAAAATTTTAGTATGTATTAAAATCATCCTCTTCTCCTTTGCATTAATCGCGATATTTGAAATAACAATTGTTCGTACAAGTATCAAAATCACTCGTACCGAATATCACGGCACCGTTTGTCTTTTTCAATCCTTCGCACATCGCACTGCAAAATCTTGACAATGCCGTCGATTTTTCAACCCGACTACAACTGCTGTATGCATATTGGCATCCCATGCGGCAGCTTTGTTTTGCCGAATTGCTAAAGAAACCGCTTGCATCGCTTTTGCCTTCGCAATGTTCCAGACAGATACGATTCATCTTGCTGCAATCGAGTGTAGTTCCCTGTGAACGTGTTCGATTTTTCTTTGCATAATATGTATTTTCCGCTGAACTAATAAGATTTTTCAACTGAGATATACTATTGAACTGTGTATTTGAAAAATAGTGTGACAGACCTTCGGAAATAGTTGCAGTACCCCTGTTAAAGTTACCGTGATGCATTGTTGTCTTTATCTTAACATACAATTTATCTGCCATTAAAAAAGTACTTCCTACCGTTTCGGAACAAGACAATGTACCATCTCCGTCGGGATATCCGTTTTCATCAATATTACCGTCCCAGCTGTTACATGGCATTCCTATAAGCGTGTTATATTTTCCCATTCGTTTTTGTAGTTTTTTCTTCAGCTTTTCTTGTTTTAATTGTTGTTTTTCGTTAAGAGTCAAATAGTCGTTTAAATTAAAATGCATGCCGTATCTTCCGTTGATTTCACGAATCAAAATTTTCATATTATGCAAATGGAAATGTTGTCGTGCCAATTGCAAAAAACGATCCACTTTCTGTTTGTCGTTAACGGTTTTTAGTATGGCAAATTCTACTTCTCCTTTTTCTATTTCATGTCCTGATATCACAGTAGGTTTCCATACAAAAAAGAATAACGGCAGTCGGTCTACCGAAGCCATAATGACATTATTTTGGCTTTTCATACCAAAATACCCACGCTTTAGAATAGCATGTTCTCCTACATCGATAGCAACTGGTTGTATACCAAAAATTAAATGATATTTTCCAGACTCTTCATATAAGGTAAACCCCATGTTGTTTCCTATTGTGTCTTTGTATAAAGAGACGAACAATGTACCAGGATTTTCTCTTGAATACATCAATTCCAATTCTTTGTAAGAAAGGTTTCCTGAATTGATCGTGACCTCTTGATGAAATATTACAAAGTCTGATTGAACAGATATATTGGCCACTTCATCATATTTAATACTACATCCAGGTAGATATAGTAAACCCATCATCAAAAAAATATAAATCTTGAATTTTTTCATCGACACATCCTTTCGCGTGTAATTAAACTCACTCTAATATAGCTTTGCACCTATATGCAAATCTTTTTTTCTTGCGAATATACTTTGCTCCGACCCTATGCTGATTTGACAAAACAGTGTGCCACCAGCAGTAAAACATTTTTTAATTACCCCAATATAATCTTGATTAAGTTTAAGCCCATCTATGAGATTAACTCCTTTCCAGGTTTTTTCGTTACCACCATTCATCTGTGTTGCCATGAGAGCCACCTCCATTTCATCTTTCTTTTTTCTAATGTAGGTTCCTCGTGGGATTATACATTTTCTATCAATTAGGTCTTTTTTATCTTGTGATACATCTATTTTATGTAGAACGTGAATCTGATCATTTTCATTAGGATTTTTAATAGATAAATACGCACTAAATGACCATCCACTTAATTCGCCATCCACTCTTTTTATTTTATACCATTTCCCTCTTTTTTCTAAAATCTCAACTTTTTCATGGCTATATAGTTTGCCGATTTGTTTACCGCGAGGCTTATTGCGCACCGCTAAAAAATTATCCCCCTTCGGATCCAACCCTACCACTGTAGCAATTTCCTTATTTTGGAACAGTGCCGGGTTTAAATGTTTATCTATATCCTTCTCTATATGTTTTAAATCGGAAATAACTTCGCTTACAGCTACCAGCTTTATAGAATCACATGCTTTTTTATTACCAAGAGAACATCCCTTCTTAAATAATTTTCGTGCTTCAATATCATTAGCATTTCGAATAAGCTTTTTAAGATGCAACCCTCCAAGATTTGCACATCCCATTGCATTTTTCAAATCGCATGCTTTCGTGTAATACTTTGCAGCATTCTCATATTCTTTTCTTTTTTCCAATATAAAACCTATACTGTTGCAAGCGGGGGCAATACCTCCATCACATGCTGTTGTGAAATACGTCAATGTTTTTTCAATATCTTTTGGCACGCCATCACCATGACGATAGTTAATACCTATACTATAGCACCCTAATACATATCCTGATTCACATGATTTTTTAAAGTATGTATTGGCTTTTTCATATTCACCTGCACGGTCATAAATTCTACCCAGCTCAAATAGTGTTCGGGCATTCTTCGGATTTTTGACAAGTTCCTTTTTGCAGACATCAAGAGCTTTGAATACTTTGATTTTATCGTATTCAATGCCTTTGAAATGTGGATCCATCGGTGAACCAGCTAATAGGTCGCATTGAGTTGTTTTTGTTTTGGAGGAAGGGCTTGTTTTTTGTTTTTTTACGTTATTGTCAGTATGTATATTTTTCTTTTCTTCTTTCAAGGTTTTCCATATCTCTTTTCCTTTAGAAATCAAATCTTTTTTACTATGATATATTTTATTTAATATTTCGAAATCTTCATCTAAATCATAATCTCTTTCAAGATAGAATTTATAATATTTTTTTGCATTTTTCAAATCTCCAAGAAGCATATAACTGTGTGCTATGTTACTGACATTTTCACTTATCGGTATATGATTTTTAATATCTGAAATGTTATAACGATAATTCCCACCAAGCAAATAGAACCAAGAAGCATAATCATATTTTTCTTTATTTTCATAGTATTTACCAGCTTCTGTACATACCTTTTTGAGGTTTTCAATATTAATATTATCTTTTTGTATCTCTTTTTGACATTTGTCAGCACTCTTTTTTGAAGGTGTTTTGTTTTTATTATCCATCATCCCTTCAATCATTTTAACAATAAGTACTGGCTTCTTTGTCATAAGAAGTTTTATTTTTTTTTCTGCTTTTTCTTTTCCATATTTTTCTATGAGCTTTTCTGCAAGCTTTTTGCTTGCTTCTCTGTATTTTTCCGTATCGAGATCATTTAATTTAAGAAAGGAGAGAATAAGTTCAAAAAGTTTTTGTTCATTACCATAAGTACCGTCTATAAGCTTTTGAACAATATTCTTAAGTTTTTTTGGTATATCCATTGCTAAAAATGAACCTATATAAGTTCCGTTTTGATCAAATAACATCTCATATGGTGTACTACCGGTCCATCTTGATCTTATTAGCATACTATATATGAATGCAAGTGCATCCTCGTAAGCAACTACAGGATACGAAACTTTATTTTTTGAAACCCATTTCGATACATCTTGTACTTTATTACTATTCCAGCTATTAATACCAATTATCTGCACATTTCCTTTAAACTTTTTTTCAATCTGTTTAAGATTATCTATTGCGAATTTAAACAAAGGGGAGTCATCGGAATAAACATTAAAGTCTATTATTATGATTTTTTTGGGATATTGTTTTACATATAATCCTTTTTGAGTATTTACAATCGTTATCTCTTTCCCATAAACATTTTTCATTTTATAAGATTTTTTAGCTATAAGAGGTATCGCTTTTCTTACAAAGTCGTTATCTTCCATTAGTGATTCATCCATATATTTAAAAGCGATATTATTATTTTGAATAGCAGCAAGAACGACATCTATGTCTTTTTTTAAAGAAGCATCAGCATATTCTAATACGTGACTATTTTCTTTAACAGCTGCCAGTACAAATTTTTTATCTTTTTTTAAAGAAGCATCAGCATATTCTAATGCAAAAGGATTACTTTTAATAGCCGTGAGAACAACATCTTTGTCTTTTTTTAAAGAAGCATCAGCATATTGTAACATATTACCTTTTTCTTTAACAGCAGTAAGAACAACATCTTTGTCTTTTTTTAAAGAAGCATCAGCATATTCTAATACGTGACTATTTTCTTTAACAGCTGCCAGTACAAATTTTTTATCTTTTTTTAAAGAAGCATTGGCATATTCTAGATTATGGCCACTTATAGACACGGCTGCTAATACAAAATTTTTATTTTTTTTATGTGCATCATCTATAATAGATAATAGAGGATGATGACCACTAGCAATCATTAGAACATCTTTGTCTTGTTTTAAAGTATCGTCAACATATTTAATAGCATGGTTATCTTTCTCTACAGCTAACATTACAATATTTTTATTTTTTTTAAGAGTATCATCAGCATACTGCAATGCATAAGGATTATGTTTAATAGCCGTGAGAACAACATCTTTGTCTTTTTTGAGGGTATCATCGGCATACTGTAATGCAAATCCATCTTGCCTAACAGCAGCAAGAACAACATCTTTGTCTTTTTTTAAAGAAGCATCAGCATATTCTAATGCAAAAGGATTACTTTTAACAGCAGCAAGAACAACATCTTTATCTTTTTTTAAAATTGCATCAACATATTCCAAATCTTCACCACATCTTTTTACTATTTCTTGTACAAAAAATTTCTTTTTTGTTAGAAAATCATCAAACTGTAACCATTTCAGTCCACATCCATTTATCTGATTGGCCGCAGCGAGGAGAACATCTTTGTCTTTTTTGAGGGTATCATCGGCATACTGTAATGCGAATCCATCTTGCTTAACAGCAACAAGAACAACATCTTTGTCTTTTTTGAGAGTATCATCCGCTCCCTCTAAGGCTCGACCATTATTTTTCACAATATCAAGGATGATTTTTTTATCTTTCCTGAGTGAATCATCAGCAAAATATAGTGCTTTATAATTTTCTTCAATAATAGATAAAACAAATTTTTTATCCTTTTTAAGTGAATCGTCAGCAGATTCAAAAGCATAAGTATCTTTTTTAACCATATCTAAAAAAAACTTTTTATCTTTTTTTAGTTTATCGCACACTTGAATTCCACTAGTATTCATCATATAATTTAAAAATCCCATATCATCTAATGCTTTTTTAAATTCTTGTTTGTTACATACTACTTTTTTATGTAATACTCCACCTTCATATAACACATAAACAGATATCGCAGTAATGGCCAAAATCACAACATAAAAAATATATTTAAGTAATTTTTTCACAACTTCTCCTCCTCTAATTATTATTAATCTATTCCACTAAAGATAAAAGTTATACATTACACTACATCTTTCATATACACAAGCCTATACCGCCCGTCTTTCTCATTGAAAACAAACAATGCAACCAATGTTGTTCTTTTGCCTTTTTTGGTCACAATATCTGCTGTTACAAAGCATCCGACACTCTTCTCATTTATAAATGGGCGTATATATAGCGGAGTATATTCACTATCTTGCTTTTTAGTTACCGGATAACGTTTGCCTAGTTGCGTAAATTGCTCCGTAAAGGTATTTCGATCAAAAAAGATGATTTCATGCAAGGTAATATGCCCCATACCTTCTGCCTGCCTGATCTGCTTTATCGCAGACCCTTTTTTCTGTTTACGAAATACTGCATCTTTTGATACATAGGCAAGCGATTTCTTCACATCTTTTTGCACCAAAAATGCATTAACAAAATTTAGAGCTACACGATACCCCTCTGTTTTGTCCATATCTGATGCATACAGCATCCCCTGCATTAGAAATAAGATTGAAACAAATAATTTAATGTTTATCTTCATGATGTATCTCCTTTTTATGCATCATAATTTACCCCATATGTCAAGCTATCATTCTTGAAAATTATCTTTTCTCAGCCTACTCGTCATTGTCAATATGCTATTCTAAATTATGGAATAACAAAAATGAACTGTATATTAGTTATTATACAAACTGTATAATAAAAAATCTCACATCTTGTGCCATAATACTTTAATGTTCAAGTGAGATAGGGAAAACCGTATTCAGTTTGAAGAGAAAAATGTCTACTCCAAACTCAAGGAGAAGTAACGCTTCGCCATTTTTGCCGCTTCCTCGTTGGGCCCCTGCAATAAAAACGGATGTTTTTTTGCATCCAGCCAGCGAATAAGCTCTTTTATTTCACTCTCTTTCATGACAGTACACCCGGCTGTCGGTACTGTTTTAATGTGTAAAAAAATGCATGAACCCGCTCCCGGAACTGCCCCTTTTTCGTCAATGTGATTGTGATTGACCACTACACCGTATTTGTAATAATTTTTAGGGAACTTCATGTGTTCTTTGCTGTTGTAGTCGGGTACGATTTTGGTCGAATCAACGATCTTGTTGTAGTATTTGGAGTGCACATCATCGACACAATGGTCGGTCTCTTTGTAGACTTTGTAAGGATAGTGCACATGAAAAGGTGCATATCCAAAGGCTTGTTTGAGTGTAAAAATACCTGCAGGGGAACGCCCGTCACCCTCTTTTTTGATATATTGTGCTCCTTTGGGTGTCGTATGCAGCCCTATGCCCCATCCCAGACCGTTTCTTCCCAATCTAATGTGAATTGTACTGCCTACTTTGTGCCATCCTGAGGCATCTTTTTCATATCGTTGCAACACACCGCTGTTATCGTTCCATCCTGCTGTCGTAACAACAACAAGCTGCCTGCTTATCAATAAATCGTTGCCTAAAAGTATGCCGCCAAAAAACAGGACAGCAAGTAAAATTCGCTTCATTGTGTTATAATCCTTCTAAATTATTTCTGGGAGACTTCATGGAGTTTGGCATACTCAGCATCGCCATCCCGCTGCTTACGATTGTTCTGGCTATTATAACAAAAGATGTTATCGTATCGTTGATGGGCGGTATCTTTGCCGGACTGCTGGTACTCAACGGCTACAACCCTTTTACAGCATTTACCGCTCTTTTCAACGGCACCATCGAGCAGTTCGCGCAGGGGTGGATTACCAAAACTATTCTCTTTACCCTTTTTGTCGGTGCTATCATCACGCTGCTGGAGCAAAGCGGTGCGGTCAAGAGCTTTGTTGCGTTTCTCGACAAATACTCCCAAAAAATAGACTCTCCCATCGGGGCACAGATGCTGGCGTATGTTACCGGAGTAATCATCTTCATCGAATCCTCCATCACGTCACTGGTGGCAGGTACTGTCGCCAAACCCCTGTGTGACCGAAACGGCATCAGCCGTGAAAAGCTCGCCTACATCTGTGACTCCACCTCCGCACCTATCTGTTCGCTCATTCCCCTCAATGCCTGGGGTGCATTGTTGCTGGGGCTCATTGTCACAGCAGTAGACGGAAAAGTCATACAGGGTGAAGGCATCAGCCTGCTTATTGCCTCCATTCCCTATAACTTCTATGCCATTTTCACACTCATCATTGTCCTGGTGGTTATCTATAAAGAGTGGGAGATAGGCCCTATGAAACACGCAGTGGCCGTTAGCGTACAAAATGAAGACCTCTCTAAAGGCAAAAATACTTTAGATGCATCTCCTGCACTGTTGCCCATGCTGCTTCCTATTCTTGTTATGGTCTTTTCCGTACCAGCCGTGCTTTACATTACCGGTAACGGTGACATTTTCAAAGGCTCTGGCTCTACGTCGGTCTATTATGCCACCATCATCACGCTGACAGTGATGTATTTCTACTATGTCATAAGCAAACGGCTGACCCACCGGGACTTTTTTGATGCACTCTTTCAAGGCATGGGAGAGATGCTTTCCATCGCGGCCATACTCCTTTTTGCCATCTTCATCGGAAAGGTCATCGGTGATCTTGGTACGGCAAAGTATCTCGCCTCCATTCTTCACGGCAATATCTCGCCGGTGCTGATGCCTATGCTCATTTTTCTTGTCTCTGGACTCACCGCCTTTTCTACAGGTACAAGCTGGGGAACATTCTCAATTATGATGCCCATAGCACTGGCACTGGGAGCAAGTATGGGACTGGATATTCCTCTCGTCATCGCCGCAGTGATCAGCGGCGGCATTTTCGGTGACCACGCTTCACCTATCAGCGATACCACCATCATCTCCTCCATGGCTGCGGGCTGCGACCATGTCGAGCATGTCAGAACACAGCTGCCGTATGCACTGCTTGGAGGATTCCTGGCTGCAGCAGCCTTTCTCATCGCCGGTTTTCTTACGATAGGTTAAAGTGATTGATACAGATTAACTTTATCTTAAGAGTTTATTCTCTATAGTTACCGCATGAAAAAATTACTTATAGCCATCATCATTCTCTTTGTGGGTATTCAGTTCATTCCATATGATGTACCTGCAAATATTCCGGACAAACAAGGTGAGCCGCTTCAGGCTCCAAAAGAGGTAGAAGCAATACTCAAACGCTCTTGTTACGACTGTCACTCCAACCACACCAACTTCCCTTGGTACAGTTCTGTAGCACCGGTATCGTTCTTTACCAAAATGCATGTCAAAGAGGGACGTAAACATCTGAACTTCTCCAAGTGGAACAGTTACAGTGACGAGAAGAAAGCAAAATACCTTGAGAAGATCCCCAAAGCTATCAAGAGTAAAATGCCGTTACCAAGTTATCTGCTTATCCACAAAGATGCAAAACTCAGTGAAGCAGATAAGAAGACACTGAGTGACTGGGCAAGCGAAGCAGCCTTCGATCTGGAGTAATGCTTCATAAGAGGAATGCAGTACGCTTTCCTCGATTTCCTGCTTTGTCGCAATCGCAGGGTGTTGTCCCCCGACAACATCAATGTTTCAAACATGCTATGCATTTGATTTCTTCGTTGTTACATCCGATTGTTAACCCTTCATAAATCTTCCTTTTCTATAATAATTTTTTAAAAAACACAGGGAGGAAAACAGATGAAAAAGAAAAACCGCGCACTGCACCTTGACATTAGTGCCATTATTCTAAAGTATGATCCTATGCAAATCGGTGCTGCTGTTGAATCAGATGAATACGATCTGGAAGCGGCAACGATCCTCTCTCGTATCAAAGAGGTTCACTCCAAAGAGGAACTTGCCGATATTGTCTATGAAGAGTTTCAGAGCTGGTACGGTAAAGATGCGGCAGGAGAAAGGGAGCAGTATGAAAAAATGGCTGATGAAATCTGGGAAACGTGGCATCGGCACAATAGAAAGAGCAACGCAGCATAAAATGCTTTATCAGGTGCGTTATGCCAAATCGGGCTTGAAAGATGCAATGCCCGATGATTTTGATGTCCTTGAAGGACACCAGAGATTCCATATTTATCCAAAGCAGTATATAGCCTGTTAAAGATTATGCCTGTCCACCTATTTTATTCATTAACGCAAAACTCTTGATGAAGGGACCTGCCATCGAAGGATTCTTGATCATCGCCTTAAAATCTCCCGTTTTAAACTTCAATTTTCCTGTAGAAAATGCAATACCCATACCGGCCATCCCCAGTGGCTTACGTACCCATTTCATCCAGTCATCGACATCTGCACGCATATCCCAGTCAGGGTTCTCCCCGTTATAGAGTCCTGCCCGTACTGCTTCCCCCTTTTCAACGACAAAAACACATCGCGGTTCCTCTTCATCTTTAAAACCGCAGGTGATCACAGAATCAAAGTCTATCTCAGCCAGTTTGTCTTTTACTTCCGGGTCATTATTCCATGCATCTTTGAGTTGATTAATCCACTCATCCGAAAACAGTGTTGCCATTCATTCTTCCTTGTAGTGTGTTTATTATGAATAAAACTTCATAACTAAGTTTTATTCAAAGTAAAAATCTAACAAAATACTACTTAATCTACCTTTAATATCAACATTAACTCCTTTTACAATGAAATGCTACAATATTGTATGAGAGTTGAAAGGAGAGACAATGCCCCAAGTAGATAACCGGAAAATTGCCAAAATGTTCAACGAAATTGCTGACCTGCTTGACATAGACGGCGATAACCCTTTCAAAGTCAGAGCCTATAGAAATGCTGCCCGTACCATACTGGGATACCCACGCCAGATGGCTGACCTTGTCGAAGAGGGGTTTGACCTGACTTCACTCAGGGGTATTGGCAAAGAACTTGCAAAAAAGATTACTGAAATTGTCCAGACAGGAAAACTGGCATATCTTGAAAAGCTCAAAAAAACCCACCCTTCCCAACTTGAAGAATTACTCAAAATTCCAGGACTGGGACCCAAACGTGTAAGACTGCTGCATGAACTGCTGCATATCAACTCACTTGCAGACCTTGAAAAAGCGCTCAAAGCAGGCAAACTCGAAAAAGTACCAGGTTTTGGGAAAAAACTTATTGCCAAAATAGAAAACGGTATTCAAACAAGGCGCTACGAAGCACACCGGTTCAAACTCTCCGAAGCCCTGCCTGTTGCAGAGTGGATCGTCAAAATCCTGAAAAAGACCAAAGGTGCCGTACATGTAGCAATTGCCGGAAGTCTACGGCGCAAAAAAGAGACCGTGCATGACATTGATCTGGTCGCAGCCTGTGAAGAGACAAGCGATACAATGGTCTACTTTCTTAACCTGCCAAAAATCCAGAAAATTGTGATGAAAGGCACCACCCGCTCCACCATACTGCTTGAAAACGGCATGAGTGTCGATCTGCGTGTGGTTGGCATTGAGAATTTCGGTGCCACACTGCACCACTTTACCGGCTCCAAAGCACACAACATCACCCTGCGAAAAATGGCCGTAGAAAAAGGGATGAAGATCAACGAATACGGTATCTGGCAGGGTAACAAACGCATTGGAGGCGAAAGGGAGCAGGATATTTACGATGCCTTCGGGATGCAGTACATTGAACCTGAAATGCGGGAGAATCGCGGCGAGATTGCCTTGGCGCAAAAGCATTCCCTGCCCAACCTCATAGTTCAAACAGATATAAAAGGCGATCTGCATATGCACACCACCTACAGTGACGGTTTGGCATCCATTGAGGAAATGGCGCAGCAGGCAAAGAGACTCGGCTACGAATATATTGCCATCACCGACCACACTGAACATTTAAAAGTCGCACACGGCATGGATGAAAAACGGATTAAAACGCAGCTTGAAGAGATCGATACACTCAACGAAAAACTTGACGGTATCACCATTTTAAAATCTGCCGAAGTAGACATTCTTGAAGATGGTTCGCTCGATATGCCCCAGTCCATGCTAAAGGCACTTGACCTTGCTGTCTGCTCTGTGCATACCAAGTTCAACCTTTCCCGAGAAAAGCAGACAAAACGTATTCTCAAAGCGATGGAAAATCCGCATTTTAGCATCCTTGCCCACCCTACCGGCAGGCTCATAGGACTGCGCGAACCCTACGCCATCGACATGGAAGCGGTGATGCAAAATGCAAAAGAGAGAGGATGCATTCTCGAACTCAATGCACAGCCGGACAGACTCGACCTTAATGACATACACTGCAAAATGGCAAAAGAGATGGGGGTTCGCATCGCTGTTTCAACCGATGCCCATTCACTCAAAGATCTCGAATTGATGCGCTATGGGATCTGGCAGGCAAGACGGGGCTGGCTGGAGAAGGAGGATGTTGTCAACACCCTCTCCCTTTCAGCACTTCAAACACTGCTCGGGGCTATAAAAAGTTGACTTCACTACTCATGATACTCTTCCACCTGATAGACATAGACATCCGGATGTTGTACAAGGCAGTCTGATGGCATGCCCGCTTTCTGGCATAGATGTGCCATGAAGCTCTCAAATGTCGGCAACTGTTCCCAAACTTGCGGCAAATAAGTTGCCTGATAGTTCCCTTTTTTCAGAATGACACCATCAATCCCGGGTCTGAGTTTGGACTTCAGATCTTCCGGTGAACTGTACGGCAGCGGTTTCGGGTCGGTCAACAGTGAGACTTCAACAGTAATGTCATTAAATTCCTGCGGACTAAGCGCCACAAAGCGCGGATCATGAAACGCTGCACTCTTGGCATTTTCGATAATGTCATCATAGAGTGTGCGATGTGCGATAATCGAACCGATACAGCCTCGCAGCGCACCATCACCTTTTTTGTTCAATGTTACAAACGCCGCCCCCTTTTCGTTCAGCCAGGGATTTTCCTTTCGCAAAGACTCCTTATCAACCCCGTAATCGATACCGAATTCTTCTGCAATGGCTGCACGTGCCAGCTTCAGTAAGACTTCTCTTTTATCCATTTCAATCCTCCTTGGTAAATGCTATGCTTGTATATCCGACTACCTGCGATGTATCACCGCTGGCATCTGCGCTCGTCCTGTAGTCAAGAATATGCGGTTTGAGCCCTTTATGCCGTGCCGCGATCAGCATCGCTTCCACACCGATCTTGCCGCACGCTTCGCACCCCTGATGGAGCTCGGACGGATCGAGCTTCATCACAGCATCCAGGCAGATACTGTCAAGCTGTTTGGCTTTTTCAATGTCATAATAGTGGCTCAGATCGGTACTGATGACCACAGCTGTCTCTTCATCGTCCAGCAGAAAGTCGATCATCTTTGCGATCTTTTCCGGTGACGCATCACCGTAGACAAGTTCCACAACACTCACATCGGGCATATAGTACTTGATAAAAGGCATCTGCACCTCTGTACTGTGCTCATGGTGTGCTTCGGGTACGAAACCAATACCAAATTCTTTCTCCAGTGTTTTTACCAGCGCTTTGTCTACCGGTAATACACCAAACGGTGTTTCATAACTGTCATAATCTGCAACGGAAACCCCCTTCAGATAAACACGGTGGCTCGGGCCTATGACCACAACACGTTTGAGCTTCTGTTGCGCCAGAATGCGCAGTACGACATTGGCGGTAAACCCGCTGTAGACATACCCTGCATGCGGCACAATGACCGCACGCGTTTTAAGCGCCAGAAGCTGCGCCATATCTGCATGCCGATCCAGCAATGCATTGTAATGTTCTATCATTTTTTCAATTTCTGTACCGCTTGCCGGGTAAAACTGTCCGGCAACGGCTGTTTCTCTTATACTCATTTCCATACTCCTTCTATGATGCTGCTGCATACCGGGCAGCTGCCGTCTTCGTTGACCCTGTTGTCTATCTGCCCGTAGCCGCTTCGTGCAATAAGAATCGTATTGCAGTGGTGACAGCGTGTCGGCGAATCTTGCCCCACATTGCCAAGGTAGATATATTTAAGTCCAGCTTTTTCGCCAATTGCCTGTGCACGCTTCAGTGTCGCCAATGCTGTTGCCTGATGATCTTTCATTTTGTAGTTGGGGTAGAACGCACTCAAATGCCACGGTACATGCTTGCCAAGATCATTGGCAATGAACGATGCCATCTCTTCGAGGTCTTTGTCACTGTCGTTCTCTCCTTCGATAAGCAGTGTGGTCACCTCCACCCATACGCCGTTTTCCACAAGGCGTCTGAGGGTATCTTTTACCTCTTCAAGCCCGCCTTTAAGTACCTTTTTGTAGTACTTTTCATCCCAGCTTTTAAGATCAATATTGGCTGCATCGACCCATGTTGCCATATCGTCAACCATCTCTTTGCTCTCAAAGCCGTTGCTGACAAAAATGTTCTTGATACCCTTCTCCTTGGCGATCATTCCTATATCTTTGGCATAGGGGTAAAAGATGGTCGGCTCATTGTAAGTATAGGCGATAGACTTCGCCCCATGCTCGATGGCAAGCTCTACCATCTGTTCAGGTGAAACTTCGATATTTTCATTCACTTCTTTACTCTGAGAAATATCCCAGTTCTGGCAGAAAGGGCACTTGAAGTTGCACCCCACCGTCCCGAACGAGAGTACCTTGGAATTAGGCAGCAGATGATAAAGCGGTTTCTTCTCGACCGGATCGACATGAACCGCAATGGGATGCCCATACACCAGTGTCTTGAGTGTTCCCTCGACATTCTGGTTCACCCCGCATATGCCAACCTGTCCTTCTTTAAGCTGACAGCGGTGTTGACAGAGGTTACAGACAATCTTTCCGTTCTCTTTTGGGGTATAGTATTCAAATCTTGGATGGTGTGTCATTATTAAACCTTTATACTTATTGACTAAAGTTTATTTCATTATATCACTAAGCTTTGCAAATGTCAAATTTTTTTGTATACTCGCACAATATTGCATTGAGGACAACAGCATGAAACTTCTCGTCTCGGCACTCGAACCCTCCTCCAACCTCCACCTGCGCGAAGTACTCAAACATCTTGATAATGTCGAACTGACAGGTATGTTTGATGAAACCATCTCTGAGGGAAAACCGCTGCATGACATCAGTCAGATGGCCATTATGGGGGTGGTTGATGCGGTGAAAAAACTGCCGTGGTTCTTCAGCGTTGCTGATGAAATGGTCACACTTGCAAAAGATGCAGACAAGGTGCTGCTGATGGATGGTTCCGGTTTCAACCTGCCATTGGCAAAAAAGATCAAAACCGCCTATCCGGAAAAAGAGATCATCTACTACATTCTTCCGCAAATTTGGGCAAGCCGGCCCGGCCGTGCAGCCAAGCTGGAGCGTTATTGTGACAGACTCCTGGGTATACTGCCGTTTGAAACCGGCTACTACCCCCATAAAAAAGCAGAATATATCGGCCACCCGCTCCTCGATGAGATCACAACCTTTTACGGGGAAAAAGAGGGAACCCTCACCTTTCTTCCCGGCAGCCGAAGCGGTGAGATCAAACGGCTGCTGCCACATTTCAGGGCAGTAAGAGAACAGCTTTCTGACAAAGAGGCACTGCTGGTCATCCCGCCAAGCTTCTCGGATGAGAAGATTGCAGAGCTTTATGGCGACATCTCCATGTTCACGGTCAGTAGAAATACCCATGAAGCACTGGCTACTTCCGAATTTGCTTTTATCTGTTCAGGAACGGCCACACTCGAAGCAGCACTCATCGGTACTCCCTTTACCCTTGCCTACATTGCCAAAAAGCTTGATTTTTTCATCGGCACAAAGATTTTGGGCATCAAGCAGGTAGGTCTTGCCAATATCATCCTCTCCCGAAGCGGTGAGAGTCCCCTTCACAACGAACTGCTTCAGGAAAACGTCACGGTTGACAATCTGCTTGCAGAATACTACAATACCGACCGAAAAAAATTCGCCGACAAAGCCCAAGCCCTCAAAACCTATCTGGGGCATGGAAGCAGCGAAAATGTTGCAAAGATCATTATACAACCGTAGGGTGTTGTGAGGGCACAACACCCTGCAGTTTGAAAAAGGAAAAATTTGTTAGTTCACATTTGCTGCGCTGTCGACAGCCACTACTTCCTCCAGAAGCTCCAGAAAGACTATCCTGACGAGAAACTGGTGGGCTTTTTCTACGACCCCAATATTCACCCCTACTCCGAATATTACCTGAGACTGCTCGATGTCAAACGAAGCTGTAAAATGCTTGGCATCGAACTGATCGAGGGAGAGTATGACACCGAAGCGTGGCTTGAGGCAGTACGGGGCTTGGAACATGAACCTGAAAAAGGAGCACGCTGTGCAGTCTGCTTCGACCGGCGTTTTGAAGTGAGTGCGAAAAAGGCAGCCGAGCTTGGCGAAAAAACCTTTACCTCCACCCTGCTGACCTCCCCGAAAAAGTCTCTTAAACAGCTCAAAACAGCCGGAGATGCCCTGGCAGAAAGGGAAGGTATTTCCTTTGTAGCACCCGACTACCGCAAGGCTTCCGGCACCCAGGAACAGAACATCCTCGCCAAAGAAGACCAGCTTTACAGACAGGACTACTGCGGCTGCCTTTTTGGATTGACCATGCAGCGTGAGCAGCAGCAGAAACTTGCCGATGAACTCTTCGTTCCCATCTCCGGGCAGGTTCAGCCGGAATCGATCGAGGCGCGTATTGCCCTCTATGAAAAACGGTGGGAACTTGAAGAGCAAAGCATTGCCTACCGTATTGTCAAGCAGCGTTTTCTCAACTGGCGGCTGAAATTTGCGACCCTGAAAGTACGCAAAGTACCCGTAGCTGCACACATACTTCCCTACTCTACCCTCCGAGGCACCTATACCCGGGGCAAAGTCGAATATGCCACAGGCGTATTACACCATATGAGCCGTGATGAGGTCAAGTTTGTCACACTTAATGACTACAACAATCTGCTTGGAACAGACTACACAGATATGATGCAGCTTATCTTTGCACCGCCTCCCTTTGAACAGGAGGCAGCACTGCGCAGCATACTGGGACTTGATCCCTATGACCTTTCAAGTATCATTATTGTCGAAACAGTACCTGAAAACAAAATCGAACTGATGCTCGATGCCGAAACCTACAGTGATGTCAAAGAGGTACTTCTCCCCACCACTTCGTAAGCCGGCCGCCTAATCGTATTTTTACCGTTCTTACGATAAAATAAGCGAATTTTATACGATAAAGGTTTGACCGTGCTATATAATGTTGTTGATATTCAAAATATTCTTCCACACCGCTACCCGTTTCTGCTTGTTGACCGTATTACGGAACTAACAGCGGGCGAATACATCGAAGGGTACAAAAACGTTTCCATTTCCGAACCTGTGTTTCAGGGGCACTTCCCAGGACATCCCATCTACCCCGGCGTAATGATCATCGAGGGTATGGCACAGGCTGGCGGTGTACTGGCATTCAAAAGTATGGACAACGCTTCCCAGGAAGAGATAGAGAATAAAGTCGTTTATTTCATGAGCATCGACAAGGCAAAGTTCCGCTCACCTGTCACTCCGGGTGACCAGCTTGTTTACAAGATCAATGTCATCAAAAACAAGGGTGCCATCTGGCAACTGGATGCCAAAGCCTATGTAGATGACAAGCTTGTTGCCCAGGCTGAGCTCAAAGCGATGATCGTGGACAAGTAGGCTGTTGATGTCACATATTCATCCAACCGCCATCATCGAAGAAGGTGCCACACTCGGTGAGAATGTCACCGTAGGTCCCTATGTCACCATCGGTGCCAATGTCACCATCGGCGACGGTACAACCATTGCTGCACATGCCCATATCGAAGGCTTTACCACCATCGGCAAACGCAACCGTATCTTCTCCTATGCTGCGGTAGGTACCATCCCCCAGGATCTCAAATTTGACGGAGAAGAGAGCGAACTGATCATTGGCGATGACAATACCATCCGTGAATTTACGCTGCTCAACCCCGGCACGAAAGGCGGCGGCATGGTTACCAAGATCGGCAACCATAACCTGCTCATGGGATATGTACACCTTGGACACGATGTCATTCTCGGAGACCACTGTATTCTTGCAAACGGTGCAACGCTGGCAGGGCATGTAGAACTCGGCAATCACGTCGTTATCGGCGGACTCACGCCTATCCATCAGTTTGTCCACATTGGAGACTATGCCATGATAGGCGGCGCCAGTGCTGTAGCGCAGGACATTCCTCCGTTCTGTCTCGCCGAAGGCAACCGTGCCGTACTCCGAGGGTTGAACCTGACCGGTCTGAGACGCAAAATAGAACGAGAAGAGATCAATGCACTCAAGAGTGCCTACCGTGAACTTTTCGAACAGGGAAAACCGTTGCAGGAAGTAGCACAGGAACTTTTTGAAACCACTGAATCCCCTTATGTCAAATCACTGTGCATGTTCATTAAAACATCCAAACGCGGCATCCCGTTTACCAGAAAATAGTATAATAGATAATTAAATAAAAGAGGAAATATATATGTCACATAAAGCTTGCAGTTTCTGTTCTGCCCCCGAAAGCGAAGAGAATCCACTGATTGCCGGAGAGAATGCATACATTTGCTCCAACTGTGTAATCTCTGCCTACAAGATCCTTTTCGGAGAAGAAGAGGAGCAGGAAAAAGCATACGACGACACTGCACAGATTCTCTATACACCCAAAGAGATTTACGCTATGCTCGATGAATACGTCATCGGTCAGGACAATGCAAAAAAGACACTTGCTGTCGCCGTCTACAACCATTACAAACGTATTTTCAGAAATATCGAAGAAGACGATACACAACTTGCCAAATCAAATGTTCTGCTCATTGGCCCTACCGGGTCGGGAAAAACGCTGCTGGCACAAACCATTGCACGTTTTCTCAACGTACCCATCGCTATTGCCGATGCTACCAACCTGACAGAAGCAGGATATGTGGGTGAAGATGTCGAGAACATCCTTACCAAACTGCTTATGGCAGCCGACGGTGACCCAAAGCGTGCAGAACAGGGTATTGTCTTCATTGACGAAATCGATAAAATCGCACGTATGGGTGAAAACCGTTCCATTACCCGTGATGTCTCCGGCGAAGGTGTACAGCAGGCTCTGCTGAAACTGATCGAAGGCTCTGTGGTCAATATTCCGCCCAAAGGCGGCAGAAAGCACCCCAATCAGGATTTCATCCAAATAGATACGTCCAACATCCTCTTTATCTGCGGCGGGGCATTCGACGGGCTCAATGACATCCTCAAACGCAGACTGGGTGCCAATGTACTTGGCTTTGGACAGAAGAAGCGTTCCAAAAAAGAAGAGGAAAATCTGCTGCCGATGGTAGAAGCCGACGATCTGGTGACCTACGGACTTATCCCTGAGTTGATCGGACGGCTGCACGTTATCGCCACACTCAATGAGATCACGCTTGAGGATATGGTACGTATTCTCGTTGAACCGAAAAACTCACTGGTCAAACAATATCAGAAACTCTTCGAGATCGACAATGTAAAACTGACCTTTGAACCCGAAGCACTCGAAAAGATCGCCCAAAAAGCGTTGGACAGAAAAACAGGTGCCAGAGGTCTGCGCTCCATCATGGAAGAGATACTGCTTGACATCATGTACGAACTGCCCGAACTTTCCGGTTACGAGGTAGTCATTACTCCTGATGTTGTTGAAAACGGCGCAAAACCGCTCTACATCAAAGATAAAAAGTCAGCATAGAAAAAGGAAGATATGATGTTCAAAAAATTCTTGGGAATGTTCTCCAACGATCTTGCCATTGACCTGGGAACAGCGAACACGCTTGTACTGGTTAAAGGCCAGGGGATCAGTATCAACGAACCTTCCGTTGTGGCCATTCAGTACGACAAACACGGACAGCAGCGTATTCTGGCAGTCGGCCAGGAAGCCAAAGATATGGTCGGTAAGACACCAGGTAACATCCGTGCGATCCGTCCCATGAAAGACGGTGTCATTGCCGATTTTGAAGTCACAGAAATGATGATCCGCTATTTTATTGAAAAAGCACACAAACGTAAAGGGTTTTTCTCACCGCGTATTATTATCTGCGTACCCTACGGATTGACACAGGTCGAACGCCGTGCAGTAAAAGACTCTGCCGAAAATGCCGGTGCACGCTATGTCTATCTTATTGAAGAGCCTATGGCAGCTGCGATTGGTGCCGGTATCCCGGTCAAAGACCCCAACGGAAACCTCGTGGTCGACATTGGGGGTGGGACCACAGAGATAGGTGTTACCTCGCTTGGCGGTCTGGTACAGAGTAAATCTATCCGTATTGCCGGAGATCACATAGACCAGGCTATCGTTGATTATGTCAAGAAAAACTTCAACCTGCTTATCGGTGAACGTGTCGCCGAAGAGCTCAAGATCAAGATCGGTACAGCGATCCCCCTTGAAGAAGAACTGGTGACGACTGTTCGCGGTAGGGACCAGGTAGAAGGCAGCCTCACCTCCATTGAGATCACATCCGAGCATATCCGTTCTGCGATGAAAGATTCCATCGAAGAGATTGCCGAAGCACTCAAAGATGTACTCGAACATACACCGCCGGAACTTGCCGGTGACATTGTCGAAAACGGCATTGTCCTCACCGGTGGGGGTGCACTGATCCGCGGTCTGGACAAATACCTTTCCGATATTGTCAAACTGCCTGTCTATATTGCTGAAGACCCCCTCCTCGCGGTAGCCAAAGGTACAGGAAAAGCGCTTGATGAGATAGATATACTACAGCAAATGGCATATGAAGACTAGAATCTTCATTATTATTATACTCCTGCTCATTCTGGGAGTACTCCTGACGCGAAACGACGAGCGTATCACCGATACGCTCCTCAATGTCGTCAATCCTATCAAACAAAACTATAAAGCCTTGACACGGGATCTTGAAGATAAAGGCCACAGCTACCTTTTTCAAAAAGAATCAATTGAAAAATTAAGTAAAGAGAACCGTATACTGCGAAAAAGGCTTTTGGCACAGACCCATTACATTAGACAGGTCAAAGATATCTATAAAGTACTTCCAAGGCTCAGTAAACTGCCGTACCGAAATATTGCACTGACCTCGACGATATCCTACGTAAAACTTAACACTTTTTCCCAAATCATTCTCACAAAACCCAAGGGACTTAAAGAGAAAAAACTCTATGGACTGATGCAAGACAGCGTAGTTGCCGGTATTGCAAAAATCAAGCATAATCAGCTGTATGGGTATCTTACATCCGATCCAATGTGCCGTTTTGCCGTTTTTGTCGGAGATGAACAGGCACCCGGAATTGCCATGGGGTTGAAAAGAAATTTGATGATCATTAAATTTATTCCAAAATGGCATAAGATCAAAGTAGGCGACCCGGTTGAAACTTCCGGACTGGACAATATCTTTTTCCAGGGGCTTCCCGTCGGTATTGTCACCAAAGTGGAAACGCAAAGTGCCTACAAGGTTGCCTATATCAAAACCTATGCTGACCTTTATCATCCCAATATCTTTTTCCTCATCACCGATCCCAGAACGACACTGACAGAAAACTTTGATGCAAATGCCACTACTTTTGCAGATATCTGTCCCAAAATGCCTGTAAACGTCCAGGAGCAGAACCTATCGGCTATACCTGAGAAAAATCCGATACCCGATTACAATGAGACAGCACAAAAAGTCCCGGAAATTTCCAGTATTCCGAGCCGTATCGACCAAACGCAGGAAGAGGTTGTAGAACCCGAAATCCCTGCAGAAGCTCCTCCCGTTGAACCAAAACCGAAGCCTGTCACCAAAAGAATAAAGCGAAAAAAAGAGGTTTACCGCAGTCTGGATCTCTTCTGATTATCATACCCCCAAATCGCCCTGTTTTAAGGGCGGTTTTTACCCTTTTGTAGTATAATCTTAAACTAAAAATAAAGGGCCTTTCTCCATGCCAAAACGCGAAGATATCAAAACCATTCTCCTTATCGGATCAGGACCTATCGTCATCGGACAGGCCTGTGAATTCGACTATTCCGGAACACAGGCAGCCAAAACGCTCAAAGAGCTTGGTTACCGTGTTGTTCTCATCAACTCCAACCCTGCTACCATTATGACCGACCCAGAGTTCGCACACAGAACCTACATTGAACCAATCAATGAAGAGGTCATTGCAAAGATCATAGAAAAAGAGAGTGTTGATGCCATTTTGCCGACCATGGGTGGTCAGACAGCGCTCAACGTTGCGATGAGCATGCATGAGAAGGGTATGCTCGAGGGTGTAGAATTCCTCGGTGCCAACCCTGCTGCCATCAAAAAAGGAGAGGACAGACAGGCGTTTAAAGAGGCAATGATCAAAATCGGGATGGATCTGCCTATTTCCCGCTATGCCTACTCTATGGATGAAGCGCTTGAAGCAGCCAAGGAGATTGGATTCCCTATGATCATCCGTGCATCCTATACCCTGGCCGGCGGCGGTTCAGGCGTTGCCTACAATATGGATGAGTTTAAAGAGATTGTTCAAGGCGGACTGGAAGCTTCACCTATTTCGGAAATCCTTATAGAAGAGTCGCTGCTTGGCTGGAAAGAGTACGAGATGGAGGTCATCCGTGACCGTGAAGACAACTGTATCATTGTCTGTTCCATTGAAAACTTCGACCCCATGGGCGTTCATACAGGCGACTCCATCACTATTGCACCTGCACTGACACTGACAGACAAAGAGTACCAGCGTATGCGTGACGCTTCCTTTGCCATACTCCGTGAAGTGGGTGTCGATACGGGCGGATCGAATGTGCAATTCTCCATTAACCCCGATACAGGCCGCATGATCGTCATTGAGATGAACCCAAGGGTCAGCCGTTCTTCTGCACTTGCATCAAAAGCAACCGGTTATCCTATTGCAAAGGTTGCAACCCTGCTTGCAGTGGGCTATACCCTTGATGAGATCACCAACGACATTACAGGTACTCCGGCATCTTTTGAACCTGTCATCGACTACATCGTTACCAAACTGCCACGCTTCACCTTCGAAAAGTTCCCGCTTGCAGACTCTACACTTACTACTGCCATGAAGTCCGTTGGAGAAGTCATGAGCATGGGAAGAACCTTTAAAGAATCTTTCCAAAAAGCACTCTGTTCCCTGGAAACAAGTCTTATCGGATTTAACCCTGTAAAGTGTGATGAGGAAACCCTGATCCGTGAAATCCGCCGCCCCAATGCAGAACGTATGCTATACGTGTATGAAGGACTGCGCCGCGGTATGAGCGTCGATGAAATTTTTGAACTCTGCAAAATAGACCGCTGGTTCCTCTACCAGCTTGAAGAGCTTGTGGAGAAAGAAAAAGCGATGGATGTTTCACTGCTGACCAATGCGAAACTGTTGAGAAGTGTCAAAGCCGACGGTTTCTCCGATGCCATGATCGCCGAAATCATCAATAAAAAAGACGGTCTCTCTCTGACAGAGAACGATATTTACAATGCCAGAGAGAAACTCGGTATCAAGCTTGAATACAACGAAGTCGATACCTGTGCGGCAGAGTTTAAAGCCCTTACGCCGTACCTGTATTCTACTACCAACATTACCGAACTTCCACAAAACCGTGCAACATCCCAGTCCGATGAGAAAAAAGTGCTTGTCATCGGCGGCGGTCCGAACAGAATCGGTCAGGGAATCGAATTTGACTACTGCTGTGTTCATGCTGCGTTCGCCCTGGAAGATATGGGTATCAAGTCGATCATGTACAACTGTAACCCCGAAACTGTCTCGACCGACTATGACACCTCCGACATCCTTTACTTCGAGCCTATCGATTTTGAGCATGTCAGAAATGTCATTGAAACAGAAAATCCTGACGGTGTTATTGTTCACTTCGGCGGACAGACACCATTGAAGCTTGCCAAGAATCTCACAGCTATCGGTGCAAAGATCAGCGGTACCTCTGCAAAAGTTATTGACCTTGCCGAAGACCGTGAACTCTTCAGCAACTTCATCAAAGAGCTCGGACTCAAACAGCCTGACAACGGTACGGCATTTGCCAAAGATGAAGCAATGGCCATTGCCAACCGCATCGGCTACCCGGTACTCATCCGTCCAAGCTTCGTACTTGGCGGGCGCGGTATGCGAACCGTCTACAACGATGCAGAACTGCGCGAATATCTTGAAGAGGCAGTCAGCGTTTCCAATGAAGCGCCTGTGCTCATTGACAAATTCCTCGACAACGCTATTGAGCTCGATGTCGATGCCATCTGTGACGGGAAAGATGTTTACATCGGCTCGGTTATGCAGCATATCGAAGAAGCGGGAATCCACTCGGGGGACTCTGCCTGTTCCCTGCCACCGGTCAGCATTTCAGAAGCGTTGATAGAGGAAGTCAAAGAACAGACTGCTGCCATTGCTCTCGGACTTGGTGTTGTCGGACTCCTTAACATCCAATACGCCATCCATCGCGGTGAGATCTACCTGATCGAAGTCAACCCGAGAGCTTCACGTACCGTTCCGTTCGTATCCAAGGCTACCGGTGTACCGCTTGCCAAAGTCGCAACACGTGTCATGGTTCAGGGCAACCTTAAAGAGGCACTGAAATTCTATGACACCTTTAATGTCGTCAATTTCGACAAAAAGATCATGGAGCCAAACCTTAAAAACCACATTGCAGTCAAAGAGGCGGTCTTCCCGTTCAACAAACTTCCGGGCTCTGACCTCATTCTCGGGCCGGAGATGAAATCGACCGGAGAGGTTATGGGAATTTCCGAAAACTTCGGCATGAGTTTTGCCAAGTCACAGTTTGCTTCGAAGAACAACATTCCGCTTGAAGGAAAACTCTTCCTGTCACTGACAGAAATTGACAAGCCGTATGCCGGTGAGATCGGTAAAATGTTCGTTGAGCTCGGTTTTGAGATCGTTGCTACTTCCGGTACACATGCTGCACTCGAAGCAGCAGGCGTACCTTCTACAAAAGTACTCAAAATCAGTGAAGGACGCCCCAACATTGACGATATGATCAGAAACGAAGAGATTGCTTTGGCCATCAATACCAGTGACAACAAGGCAAGCAAAGCAGATGCGAAGACCATCCGCCAGTCTGTGCTTTCCAACAATGTCGCCTACTTCACTACTATCGCTGCGGCACGTGCCACGGCACTGGCCATCAAAGAGCTCAAAGCACACGACGGCTGTGTAGAGCCCAAAGCCCTTCAGGACTACCTTGCCTAAAATGCAAAGAGAGAGCTTTGCCACAGGCAACCTTGTCTTTCTCACCTCTACCGACACCACTGTCGGTTTTATCTCACAAAATGCCAGCCGCCTGACTGCTATTAAACAGCGTCCACCCCATAAACACTACATCAAAGCGGTAGACTCACTCTGTACCCTCAAAAGTCAGACACGTATTCCTCTTCAGCATAGAAACCGTGTAAGACGCAGCCGGAGAACAACTTTCATCATGCCCAATGGCCACTCTTACCGTGTAATTCATACACCCAGCCATCTGCTTCTGCTTTCACGAATGCAGTGGGCGTACACCACATCTGCCAATTTAAGCGGTAAGGCATACAATGAAGATTTTGCAAAAGAGGCAGCCGATATCACCATCTATCCACTGAAAAGAGAAGCTACCCCTTCTGCTATTTTAAAGCTTGGCACCTATACCCTCAAAAGGATACGCTAATGGCCATCATCTATGAAAACCCACAACTCAGAATTGAAACAGAAGAGAGTGAAGTCCCATGGTTAAAACTCTTCACACAACATCCCTACAGAGAGATGAGCGAGGTACCCGCTGAAATAAGGTTTGAAATTTACGACTTGCTCGATATTATTGAAAAAGCGATGATCACCTACTACACCCCTGACAAGATCAACATCGCCTCTTTTGGCAACTATGTACCGCATGTACACTGGCATATCATGGCACGCTTCAAAGAGGACAGCTACTTCCCGGAACCGATGTGGGGCAAAAAGCAGCGTGAAAGTACACTTACACTCCCCTCCTTTGAAACCTTCTGCCGGCAGCTGCAGAGTACACTGAAAGGAAGAGAATTATGAGCGTACAAGACAAAGAGAAGTGGAACCGAAAATACACAGAAAAACCGACACTGCTGGAGAGAAGACCGCCAAGTCCGATGCTTGTATCACACCTGCATCTCATCGACGGCAACTGCGCTTTGGATATTGCCTGCGGCAGCGGTAGACACACACGGTTTCTTGCTGAGAACGGGTTTTGTGTCGATGCAGTCGATATCTCTTCCGTTGCACTTGAACAACTTTCAAAAACACTCAATAACAATTCCGTAACACTCATTGAAGCGGATCTTGACAACTATACACCCCATGAAGGACGTTACGACCTCGCTGTGATGACCAATTATCTTGACCGTCCGCTTATCGGTCGAACAGCGCAAAGTCTTAAATCCGGTGCACACTTTTTCATTGAAACCTATATGGCACATCCACAAAACGAAAAAAAAGACTCCAATCCCGATTTTCTGCTCAACGCAGGCGAACTCAAAACTTTTTTTGGCCAAAATTTTACTGTCATTGCCTATGAAGAGTTCTGGAATGAAGCGTATGAACTCTACAAAATGCGAAAGCAGTCCATAATGATTAAGAAAAAATGATTTAATCAATATTTTTTTACTTATTTTAAAAAGAATTCAGTTACATTTATGAATTTTTATCTGAAATTGGCTGTAAAAACCTCTATTTTCAGTCTTCATTAAGCATTGTCACCGCATAATCGTACCTATCTTCATGACATTAGTCATGAATATCTCCAAAGAAGGTACTTTTATGAAAAGAAGAGAATTTTTCAAAACTGCCGCTGTCACTGCCGGTGCAGCAGCATTGGGAACAACCGCTGCCGAAGCAGGTGTGACCCATCAACCCATTGACAATCGTAAAGTAGGGAATGTCGCGTTTCCGGAAAAACGCCCACTCATCACCTACTCGGACAGACCTCCTCTGCTTGAAACACCAAGAGAAGTCTTTACCTGTGCCCTAACACCAAATGACCAGTTCTTTGTCCGTTGGCACATGCCCGATATTCCAACCTATATCGATATGGACAAGTTTACCATCAACATCAAAGGGCTGGTCAAAAAAGAGCTCAAAATCAGTCTCAAAGAGCTGAAAGAAGATTACGAACAGGTAGAGGTTGCTGCAGTGCTCCAGTGTGGCGGAAACAGCCGTTCTGCATTTACTCCGACTCCCGGCGGTATCCAATGGGGAAGCGGTGCCATGGGCTGTGCACAATGGAAAGGCGTTAGACTGAGAGATATTCTCGACAGAGCCGGCTTGAAAAAAGGGGCTGAATGGCTCGCCGTACAAGGTAAAGAGAAAGCTGCGTACTATGAAACGCCTAACTTCATCCGTGAACTTCACCTCGATGAACTTGACGACCATGTCATCATCGCCTACCAGATGAACGGGGAAGACCTGCCATACCTAAACGGTTTCCCTGTAAGACTGATCGTACCGGGTGTCTACTCGGACAGCTGGATCAAGATGATCAGCGATATTACTGTAACAGACAAATACCAAAAGCTCTTCTTTATGGATCACGCCTATGTTGTACCAGACAATGAGTGCGAATGTGAAACACCTGAGAAGCTTTTCCCGAAAACCAAACCGATTTGGAGAATGAATGTCAAATCTATCATCGGTTACCCGGAAAACGGTGCAAAACTGACACTTAAATCCCAGGCAGTCGTCCGTGGTGTCGCCTTTGACGGCGGTGCAGGTATCCGTGAAGTACAGATCTCGCTCGATGGCGGGAAAACCTGGGACAAAGCAATCCTTGACAGCGGAAAACTGGGACGCTACGCCTACAGAACCTTCCGTTACGGCTTCAGACCTGACAATCTCGGCAAACTTGAAATCATGGCAAAAGCCATCAACAAGCTTGGTGAAGAGCAGCCGCTTGCCAAAGATATCAAGTGGAACCATGGCGGGTATAAATATAACGGTATCGATGTCGTAACCGTAGAAGTCGTATAAGGAAGTAAACATGAAAGTTATGAAAAAAGCACTGTTAACAGCATTGATCGCCGCCACACCGATGATGGCACAGGTTAAAGAGAAAATAGAGGTTCCCTACATCGCTTTCCCTATCAAGATGGGTAAAGGTTTCGATGTCGTACAGGCAAATTGTCTGATGTGCCACTCTTTTGGGTATATCATTAATCAAGGGAGACAGTCGAAAAAGTTTTGGGAAGGTAAAGTCAACAAAATGATCGTCCACTTCAAAGCACCTATTACCGACAAAGACAAAAAAATCATTGTCAACTATCTCTTCAAACACTACGGGAACGGGAAAGAGCAGTAGCCTCTTCCCTCCCATCCTTTTTCCCTTTTTTATTTGGCTATAATGTCACACCTAAACACGAAAGTAATTTATGTGCGACTATAATACACTGACTGACGAAGAAAAATGTCACTACCATGAACTGCTGCTTGATGCTGCCGAGAAATTTGGCGGGAAAAACTTTTTCCTTCATCTGCTCGAAGCCATACGAGAGACCAAACCCCATCCGCTGACAGCTGCCAACCGCACCTTTACCATGGAACTGGGAGAGATCAAGTGGAACAAAACCATTTTTAAAGACAAACTGCAATTGTTGCAGCAAGTACGCCTCGAAGAGAGCAAACGAAACAATCTGCTGCCGGAAATGTCAGACAAACGCTATAAGAAGGTACTCAATCTTGTGCGTACTCTCAAGCCCATTGTCTTTCATGTCAAACCGGCCGACAAGGAAAACGGGCCGGGCTTCTTTTTTCAGCCCTTTGATATTATCGATGAACATACTACGCGGCTCAATCCGCTCTTTGACGCACTCTTTTTCTGTGCCATCGGTACCGTTAAAAAAATACTCAACTACGAACCCCGGTAGAAGACGCTATCGATCCTATAGCGCCAAATCGATCGTCAGCGTGATCGGACAGTGGTCACTGCCCATGATCTGATCAAGAATATCCGCATCAACAATCTGCTCTTTGAGGTCATCCGAGACAAAGAAGTAATCGATACGCCAGCCGACATTGCGTCCGCGTGCCCCGGCACGGTAGCTCCACCAGGTGTAACGGTTGGGTTCATCACCATGGATGTACCTAAATGTATCGACATACCCGTTTGCTACCAGCTTGTCCATCCACGCCCGCTCGATAGGCAGGAAGCCTGACGTGCCTTCATTGGCCTTTGGACGGGCGATGTCGATCTCTTTATGTGCGGTGTTGACATCCCCGCAGAAGATGATGGACTTTCCTTCTCCCCTCAAACGGTTGATATAGTCCAAAAAGCGGTCGTAGAAGGCAAGCTTGTAGGCAAGCCGTTCCTCTCCGCGCTGTCCGTTGGGGAAGTAAACGTTGAAAAAGGCGATATTGCCGAAGTGATACTCGTTGATACGCCCCTCATGCAATATATCCACCTCTTCGCATGCCGAAGCCTCGCCGCGTATGTCAGTAAAAAGCGCTACTCCGGACTGCCCCTTGTTTGAAGAGGAGTTGATACTGTGAAACTTGAATTTACGCTCAAAAAGCGTGTCGGGGATCTGGTCTGCCTCTGCCTTGATCTCCTGCAGTCCCAGAAAGTCCATCGGCATTTCATCCACCCATTTGAGTGCACCCTTTTTAGCTACTGCACGGATGCCATTGACATTCCATGAAACAAAGGTCAGTCGCTTCATACCCTGCTCCCTCTTTTTGGCGACATCATAACCAAAAGGTATTTAGGCATCCCTTTGATCACATTACTCACTCCCACGTTTTACATGCAATATATTTATCTTCTTTATAAACATCCAAATCTGATCATATTTGTGTAATAATGTAACAAAATTATAAAATTTTTCACTAAAATTCCCCCCCCCATTTGTAACACCCCTTTGACATACCTTTGATTGTATTATTTATTAAGATTATAACAAGGAGAGAAGATGAAGACATGGCAATATATAACAACAAGTATCGTTACATCAATAGCACTTACAGGTTGTGGGGGTGGCAGTAGCAGCAGCGCTAATTCCAATAGTGGATCAACAGATACGACACAAACCGGAACATTTATAGATGCACCGGTAGCAGGGCTTACTTATCAAACACCGAGTCTTAACGCTGCAACAGATGTGAACGGTCATTTTGAATATAAACCGGGTGAGAGTATAACGTTTAAGCTCGGAGGGCTTAAGATAGGTTCTGTGGGTGGTGCAGGTTATGCAACACCCAAAAGCTTTGGCAGCACTACAGAAGCTGCCAACTTGGCATACATTCTTCAAAATATCGATACTGATGGAAATGCAACAAATGGAGTAATCATACTTCCATCATCAGATATCATAAAAACATACTTTTCACAATCCGGTGTAAATACGCTTGATTTGGAAAACAATACAACTATTCAAACATTACTGCCTGGATTAAAAACCTATGTTGCATCGGAATTGGATGTGACTTTACCCGATGTCAATATAACTGAAGCAGTTACCAACATGGATAATGCTATTGATACGTTTTTACTTAACAATGGCTTTTCAATAGATTTTTTATTAAACAAAAGTTTTTATCTTCCTCATCAGTGGGGTGATGATCCAACATACATTGTTTTAGTTAAATTCTATGCTACAAAATCTTCTGTAACAATAGACAACATAACAGATGGTGCTACCAATACACCGGGGGGCGTCAGTGTTGCAGACAACCGCCTTATCTGGACAGAAGATGGAGGTGAAGCTTTAGAAGTTGTAGATAAGACAGATAAAGGGCTGGTTGTTTTGGATGCTGGAAACAGATTACTCTTTTTTTATAATAGCGAAGATGATGCACAAGCAGCACTGAATTTTCAAAACAGTTTTACAAGTTCTATGATTGATGGTAAAACATTTTATCTTAATGTAAGAGATAATGGTATTTTTAAAAAATACAATATAAGTTTTGCATCAAACAAAATAACAATTACTTCAGAGGGCTTAACTGAAACTCATGACTATACTATACAAAACGGTATTATACAGTGGACTGATCAAGAAGGAGATCAGGAACTTAGACTTTTAGAACAAACCGATAAAGGTTTTGTCATTAGTGCTGAAACGGCAGTAACTAACAGTATTACACCGGATTACGTGTTGTTATGCTACACAGATGAAGCGGAGAGAGATACAATTTATACAAAACTTCCCCACTAACTTCTTTTGTTCCCAAGATCTCGTTGGGAACAGATATTCGTATTTAATTTACAAAAAATGTTGCTTTCTTTACACTTGTGTTTTATATGTAGATATATAGGGGTGGACATCCCTTTGATACCAATCAATGCTTTGATTCTTCCTCAAACGGTGATTTACGCGGCTGCTTACGGCGGTCCATACCCTCATACGCTTTTCCGTTATCATAAAGGTTTCTGAAATCCTTTTCAAGCGAAACACCGGACATCTCCTCAAACTCTGCAAACTCATCCTTTGAGACAATAAAAGAGATCTCCGTAACATGTACCATATTGAGTTTCGGATCATACTCCTCTTTTTGGAACGCGACATAGGCAGCTTCAATATCTTCTTTCCTGGGTGGTTCTTCTGCCTCTTTTCCAAGACGGTAGCGCAAATAAACCGGCTTTAGTCCCAGCTCTTCTATCAGTCGAACCTTCTCTTTTTTGGCTCTGTGAACCGCTTCGGCATCGGCATCCGGATTGCGCAGGCCAAAATAGTCTCCGGTCAGGATGCGTTTAAAGGTTCGCCCCGGCGCTTCCTTTTCGTTTTTATGCTTTTCTTTCTTCCCAAAAATACGTTTCAACAACCCCATCATCACTCCCCGCTTTTCTTTAATAATACCATATTCCTGCCGTTATCTGCAACATAGGTACATCCGTACATTGCGGCAAGACGTTTAAAAGTTTTCGGGGTAAAAAAAACAATGTGTGTCGGATCCTTGTGGTAATACCAGTTTTTGAACAATTCAAGATTTCTGGGATGAAACTGTGTCTGAATTGCGAGATGTCCGCCTGGATGCAAACACTCTACAAGTGAATCGAAAACTATTTTAGGATCATGCAGATGCTCAAAGACTTCGGTAGAGACAATGAGATCATATTTTTTACTATTATACGCTGTATCCGGATGATAGATAGGGTCATAGGCATCTGTAACAATATTCATACTATTTAATATATTTGCGAGTAATGTGCTTCTTCCACATCCAAAATCAAGTGCCGTTTGCACATTCCCTACATGGGGAAGGAGAAAATCCAAAAAACGCTGAAAGTAGGCTCTGTACCCTTCGTCGTTTTCATCATTGTTGTGCAGATCATAGCGTGCTTTCTGTTCGGTAATGCTCCGGTAGCACTCCGTAGATTTAAAGATCACCTCACAGCCGTCGCAGCAGTAGTATCGGATACCGTTTTTTTCGTCTTTGAAGCTTTCGGTACTGCTTCCGCATATATGACACGTCAACACTTCTCCTTTGTGAACGACTTCTAATGAGTGTTATGTTACTATTTATCCAGTTAAACTTGACCCAAACTTTTTAGCAGGAAACCCATGAAACGACGCGAATTTCTAACCACCACAGCCATCGGTGCCACGGCATTGGCCGTAAGCGGCTGCCACAGAGCCGAAGAGAAGTCCAGTGGGGCTTCAGCAAACATTAACAGAGGCAAAAAAGTTACCCTTAAACTTGCCACCTCCTGGCCTGCACACTTTCCCATCATGGGAACCGGTGTGGACCGCTTCGCCAAACGGTGCAGCGAACTCAGCGGTGGGACACTGGAAATCAAAGTTTTTGCAAAAAACATACTCGTACCTGCCATGCAGGTTTTCGATGCCTGTTCGGCTGCCCAGATAGACGCTTTCCACTCCGGTGTCTACTACTGGAAAGGCAAAAATCCTGCCTTTTCCATCTTTGGCGGCATGCCGCTGGGGCTGACCAGTGAAGAGATGATCACCTGGTTCAAGTTTGGCGGCGGCTACGAGCTGTGGCGGGAACTCTACGGAAAGTTCAACCTCTACCCCTTCATTGGCGGTACTACAGGGCCGCAGATGGGCGGCTGGTTCAAAAAGGAGATCAAATCCCTTGCCGACCTCAAGGGACTTAAAATGCGTATCCCCGGACTTGGCGGCGAAGTGATGAAGCGTCTTGGTGTCAACCCGGTGCTGCTGCCCGCAGGGGAAATTTACACAGCACTCGAACGCGGCACCATCGATGCGACCGAATGGGTCGGGCCGGCACTGGACAGCATGATGGGCTTTGCCAAGGCAGCCCCCTACTACTACACCGGATGGCATGAGCCCGGCTCCATTCTCGAGCTGACCTTCAACAAGGCACGCTGGGAAAAACTCAGCCCGGAACATCAAGCGATCATTGCATCTGCCAGCAATGAGATGACACTCGACATGCTCTGCGAATTCCGTTACAAAAACGCCAAGGCATTGCAGGAACTGCCCAAAAACGTACAGATCAAAACCTTCCCCAAAGAGATGATGGATGCGGCCAAAAAAGCGCTCAAAGCGGTACTGGCCGAAGAGAGTGCGAAAAGTCCGGATTTCAAACGTGTACTGGCAAGCTATGAAGCCTTTGAGAAGCTCAATAAACCGTGGGATGACATCAGTACCAAAAACTTCCTCAATATCAGAGGGTAGCTGCCTTTAACGCAAGCGTACATGCACCAGACGGTGCTCACTTTTAATGTCAAAACTGCGTGGCGCTCCCGGCATCGGTGTCACTCTCAAAGTATTATTGTCAATGAACGTGACATGAACATCTTCCGGAAACTCAATATGGCGTATGAGTTCGTGACCATTGAGCGGTACAAAATAGAGCCAGTAGCTTTTGCCTCTCTTCAAACTGATTGTCTCTTTGCTTTTTCTAATGCGAATCATCGGCTCCAGCGGTTTTCTGGTATGAAACTGCCACTGATGTTCTATGCGTTTGCCCTTTTCACGGTAGACCAGTACTGCACGGTAGGTGGTATCGTACTCCAGCCGCTTGAGAGGGAAGAGTGCAAACTCGAAATGATTGAAGCGTGCGTTCGGATCACTCTCTTTACTTAGAAGCCGTGTCAGATTGACTGCTTTGCCACTCTTGGCATTGTAAAGCCTGAATGACTCTATGGTTACCTTTTTAAAATAAAAATCATTGAAGAGTACACTGACAGGAAAACCTGAAACATCGTAATCGGGCAACGGGTCAGGAATCTCGGAATAGAATGCCGGCGGCACATCTTTCTGTCCGTCATAAGGGTAAAATACTACTTTTGGATTGTGTTCTTTAACATAATTTTGTGCT